>Ga0304729_1000884_pt1 | contig 20652 bp, 15 predicted proteins | sample C_131016_MF_Meta_FD_190475 | JGI IMG/M metagenome (GOLD analysis project Ga0304729, IMG submission 190475) | Freshwater microbial communities from Lake Croche, Canada to study carbon cycling - C_131016_MF_MetaG (v2) (version 2) | ecosystem: Environmental > Aquatic > Freshwater > Lake | place... | reverse complement strand
AGTGTTAGCCGCTGATGCAGTGGAAAAGGTAGGTAACGGGCATCCCGGAACTGCTATCTCACTAGCACCGGTTGCATACCTTCTCTTCCAGAAAGTTATGTGTCACGATCCAAAGGACCCTAAGTGGACTGGACGCGACCGCTTCATCCTAAGTGTTGGTCACTCTTCACTAACCATCTATAACCAACTGTATTTAGCAGGTTATGGTCTTGAACTTGATGACCTTAAAGCTCTTCGCACCTGGGGTTCACTAACACCTGGCCACCCAGAGTTCGGTCACACTGACGGTGTTGAAATCACCACCGGTCCGCTAGGCCAAGGTCTAGCATCAGCTACCGGTTTTGCTTACGCTGCACGTTTTGAAAGAGGTTTATTTGATCCTGAGACTAAAGCTGGCGAGAGTGCATTCGATCATTTTGTTTATGTCATCGCAGGTGACGGAGATATGCAGGAAGGTGTTACCAGCGAAGCTGCTTCACTAGCAGGTCACCAAAAGCTTGGAAACCTAGTTGTTATCTATGATTCAAACCAGATCTCTATTGAAGATGACACCAACATCGCTTTCACAGAAGATTTAACCGCTCGCTATAACGCATACGGTTGGCACACTCAGGTTGTTGACTGGAAAAAGACTGGCCACTACCACGAAGATGTTGCAGAACTTTATTCAGCAATTGAAAAGGCAAAATCAGTAACCGACAAGCCTTCGCTTATAACTGTTAGAACCATTATTGGTTGGCCTTCACCTAAGAAGCAGAACACTGGAAAGATTCACGGTTCAGCTCTTGGTGCAGAAGAACTTGCCGGACTAAAAACAATTCTTGGTTTCGACCCTGAAAAGACTTTTGATGTTGCACCAGAAGTTATTGAGCACACCAGATCTAATGCTCAAACTCGTGCAGCGGATGCTAAAGCCGCTTGGCAAATCAAGTTCGACGCCTGGGCCAAAGCAAACCCTGAACGTAAAGAACTCTTTGATCGTGTTCAGTCGGGTGAAGTTCCTGCAGAGCTTGAATCAGCACTTCCAGCGTTTGCTTCAGGAACTGAAAGTTCAACTAGAGCAGCCAGCGGAAAAGTGCTAAACGCCATTGCAAAGGTTATGCCTGAACTTTGGGGTGGTTCAGCTGACTTAGCTGAATCAAACAACACCACCATCGATGGCGCTAAATCATTTGTGCCTAAGGAATGGTCAACTCACGAGTGGACAGCAGACCCATACGGTCGTATCCTGCACTTCGGTATTCGCGAGCACGCCATGGGTGCAATCATCAACGGAATTGTTTTGCACGGTAACACCAGAGTTTATGGTGGAACATTCTTGATTTTCTCCGACTACATGAGACCAGCGGTTCGTCTAGCTGCTCTAATGCAGGTTCCTTCAATCTTTGTTTGGACTCACGACAGTGTGGCTCTAGGTGAAGATGGTCCTACCCACCAGCCAATCGAACAATTGGCAACCCTTCGCGCAATCCCTGGTCTAGACATGGTTCGACCTGGCGATGCTAACGAAGTTGCATACGCGTGGAAGACCATGCTTGAAAGACGTAAGGGTCCTGCAGGTATTGCTCTAACTCGTCAAAACATTCCTGTTTTCCCTCGTAATGAAGCGGACGAAACCGGAGCTGTCTTTGCTTCGGCTGAACTAACTTCTAAAGGTGCATACACGCTAGTTGATGCAAGCAATGGATCACCAGAACTGATTTTGATTGGAACTGGTTCCGAAGTTCAGCTAGCTGTTGAAGCAAGAAAGATTCTTGAAGCCGAAGGCGTTAAGACCAGAGTCGTTTCTGCTCCATGTGTTGAATGGTTCGATGAGCAGGATGAGGCTTATCGTTCATCTGTTCTTCCATCAAACGTTACAGCTCGAGTTTCAGTTGAAGCAGGTCTTGCACTTGGTTGGAGCAAGTATGTCGGTGGCAAGGGTGAGAGTGTTTCTATTGAACACTTCGGAGCTTCGGCTGACTACAAAACATTGTTTAGCAAGTTTGGAATGACAGTTGATGCTGTTGTTGCTGCTGCTAAAAAATCACTAAAGAACTAATAGAAGAGATAAGAAGAGAATGACTAATCCCCTAGCCCAACTATCAGCCAACGGCGTAAGCATTTGGCTTGACGATCTTTCAAGAACCAGAATCACTTCTGGTGGCCTAAAAGATCTCATCAGTTTAAGAAGCGTAAGCGGTGTCACCACTAACCCAACTATTTTTGCTGGTTCTATTGGCAAGGGCGAAGGTTACGGTGAACAGGTAACTGAACTCGCTAAGCAAGGTGCAACCGCTACCGAAGCAATCTTTGAAATCACTACCCGCGATGTCGCTGACGCTTGTGACATTTTCCGTGGAGTCTATGATTCAACTAACGGTTTTGATGGTCGAGTTTCAATTGAAGTTGAGCCAGGTCTAGCCAATGACACTGCCGGAACAGTTGCTCAGGCAAAAGAACTTTACGCCAAGGTAAACAAAGAAAACGTCATGATCAAGATTCCGGCTACCAAAGCTGGTTTAGCTGCAATCACCGAAGTAATCGCTTCGGGAATTAGCGTAAACGTGACCCTAATTTTCTCACTCGCTCGTTACCGTGAAGTTATCACTGCCTATAAAAACGGAATCGCGTTGGCTAAGGCTGCAGGTCATGACCTGAGCAAGATCCACTCGGTTGCTTCATTCTTTGTATCACGCGTTGACACTGAGATTGATAAGCGCTTGATAGCAATTGGAACCGTTGATGCAAGCAACATGAAGAGTAAAGCGGCACTTGCAAACGCTCGACTTGCCTATGAAGTTTTTGAACAAGAGTTTGCAAACTCTGACTGGGAAACCTTTGCTCAATCCGGTGCGAATGTTCAGCGTCCGCTTATGGCATCAACCGGTGTGAAAGATCCTGCAGTGCTAGACACAGCTTATGTTGTCGAACTTGTCGCACCACAACTTGTGAACACAATGCCAGAAAAGACCATGGAGGCCGTCTTCGATCACGGAGTCATTCCAACTGACAGCATTAGAGCGAATTATTCAGAGGCAAAATTGGTTCTTTATACGATTGAAGCTTTAGGCATCTCCTACGATGAGGTAACCGAGCTTTTGGAAACCGAAGGTGTTGAGAAGTTCATCGTTTCTTGGAACGAACTTGTTGAGTCAGTTCAAGCAGCACTTGAGGCAGCAAAGTAATGTTGAAAGTAACTCTCCCAGCTGCCATCAAGGCAGAACTAGATTCTGTTATTGCAACGCTTGTCGCAGACAAAGTCGCAAGCGAAATCTCCATGAAGAACTTCACACTTTGGGGTAAACCTGCTGAAAGCGAATCAAGCATCCGTTTAGGTTGGGTAACCTCTGCTACTGAATCAGAGAAGTATGTCGCTGACATTCTTGCTCTAAAAGCAGAGCTAAACGCTAAGGGTGTTGACCGAATTGTTCTCTGTGGAATGGGTGGGTCCTCACTTGCCCCAGAAGTAATCACCAAGTCCTTCGGTGTTCCGCTGGAAGTTCTAGATTCAACTGATCCAGACCAGGTAAGACAAACAAGCTCAAAAGATCTTGCGAGAACCGCAGTTGTAGTTTCATCTAAATCAGGTTCAACTGTTGAAACCGATTCTCAGAAGAGAATATTCGAAGAACTATTCACCGCAGCGGGAATTGATAAGACCGAGCGAATCATTGTCGTAACTGACCCAGGTTCTCCAATGGAGAAGGCTGCGCTTGCTGACGGTTATAAAGTTTTCAACGCAGACCCAACCGTCGGTGGACGTTACTCAGCACTAACAGCATTCGGACTGGTTCCGTCTGGTCTGGCAGGTGCTGATATTCAAGCTCTTCTAGTACAGGCTCAGTCAGCAACAGTGACACTTTTTGCAGACGAAGCGACTAACCCAGGACTTGTTCTAGGTGCAGCCATGGCTAGAACTAAATCGTCTAACGGCTTCAAAGACAAGATTGGAATCATCTCGGATGAGTCCTCTTTGCCAGATTTTGCGGACTGGGCTGAACAGCTAATTGCTGAATCAACCGGTAAAGAAGAACACGGAGTTCTCCCTGTTGTTCTAAAGGAAACAAGCTTTGAATCTGCTGGTGCTGTTGATGATCTGCTTCTTGCAGAAGTTTCAGCAAATCCGATTGCGGAAAACTCATCACGTGTTCAGGTTCAAGGCACACTTGGTGAGCAATTCTTGCTTTGGGAGTATGCAACAGTTGTTGCTAGCCGTCTAATTGGAATCAACCCATTTGACCAGCCAGATGTTGAGTCTGCAAAGATCGCAGCTCGTGGCATGCTCGAACAAAAGGCAGCGGTCATCCCCGATGCATTCACAGTTGGAAACATCGCTGTTAGAGCACAAGGTTTCGAACTTCCTGCATCTCAAGACCTAGGTGAAACTCTTCACGCCCTCCTAGCCCAACTTTCTCCTGAAGGTTATGTTTCGATCCAGGCTTATTTGAACCGCAATTCTGTTCTGCCGGTTGACGAGCTTCGTGAAAAATTGGCAGCGGCAACAAAGCGCCCAACCACATTTGGATGGGCACCAAGATTCCTTCACTCAACTGGGCAGTATCACAAGGGTGGACCGCGAAATGGTGTTTACCTTCAGCTTTTGAGCAAGGCTTCAGAAGATTTGCAGGTGCCGGGCCGTGAATTCACATTCGGTGAATTGATTGCTTCACAGGCTGCTGGCGATGGAAAAGTTTTGGCTGACCTTGGCAGACCAGTTTTGACTTTGACCTTATCGGACCCAGACAAAGACATTCAAACCCTAATTAATCTGATTGGCTAAATACTGTGACTGTGAAACTTGGCCCTGGAATAAATCCGCTTAGAGATCCAGAAGATAGAAGACTAAATCGCATCGCTGGACCTTCAGGTCTAATCATCTTCGGTGTTACTGGAGATCTAAGTCGTAAGAAGTTGATGCCAGCTGTTTACGACTTGGCAAACCGTGGGCTACTCCCGCCTGGCTTCTCACTTGTCGGTTTTGCTAGACGTGACTGGGAAGATCAGGACTTCGGTCAAGTGGTTCTAGAGGCAGTGAAGCAATATGCAAGAACTCCTTGGAGCGATGAAGTCTGGGCTCAGCTTTCTAAAGGAATTAGGTTCGTAAGTGGTGAATTCGGTGACGATGCGGCTTTTGACAAGCTTCGCGAGACCATCGAAACCTTGGACAAAGAGCGCGGTACCAATGGTAATCACGCTTTCTATCTGAGCATTCCACCGAAAGCCTTCCCGCTAGTCACCCAGCAACTCTCCCGTTCTGGTTTGGCTGACCCTAAGCCTGATCAATTCCGTCGCGTTGTTATCGAGAAGCCGTTTGGTCACGATCTTCAGTCTGCACGTGAACTAAACGAAGTCGTTGAATCAGTATTCCCGGCAGACTCGATCTTCCGTATTGATCACTATTTAGGTAAAGAAACTGTTCAGAACATCCTTGCTCTTCGCTTCGCTAACCAGCTTTATGAACCGCTTTGGAACAACAACTACATCGACCACGTTCAGATCACTATGGCTGAAGATATCGGTGTTGGTGGACGTGCTGGTTACTATGACGGTATCGGTGCTGCAAGAGACGTAATTCAGAATCACCTGCTGCAACTTCTTGCTCTTACTGCCATGGAAGAACCGGTTTCATTTGATGCTGCTGACCTTCGTGCAGAAAAAGAGAAGGTTCTATCAGCTGTTAGATTGCCTGATGATTTAGGAAAGCACACAGCCCGTGGTCAATACACCGGTGGCTGGCAAGGTGGCGAGAAAGTCACTGGTTTCCTCGACGAAGAAGGCATGAACCCTAAATCTGTTACCGAAACATTTGCAGCTATGAGATTGAATATCAATACTCGACGCTGGGCTGGCGTTCCGTTCTATCTTCGAGCTGGTAAGCGCTTAGGTCGCCGTGTGACAGAGATCGCTGTTGTCTTCAAACGAGCTCCACAGCAGATCTTTGGTGCTGGTCAAACCTCTGCTCTTGGCCAAAACGCTTTGGTTATCCGAGTTCAACCAGACGAAGGTGTGACTATTCGTTTTGGTTCTAAGGTTCCAGGTGTTGGAATGCAGGTTAGAGATGTGACTATGGACTTCGGTTACGGTCACGCTTTCACTGAGGCAAGTCCAGAAGCGTATGAACGACTAATTCTGGACGTTCTTCTTGGTGATCCTCCGCTATTCCCTCGTCACGAAGAGGTTGAACTTTCTTGGAAGATTCTTGATCCAATTGAAGAGTTCTGGGCAAAGAACGGTAAACCTGAACCGTATCGTCCCGGAACTTGGGGTCCTTCCTCAGCAGATCGCATGATGGCCCTTGATGGCCGAGCTTGGAGACGTCCATGATTAAGAATCTTCCAAACACAACTATCTCTAAAGTGTCTAAAGAGCTTGTCACAATTCGTGAAGAAGGTGGCGCTGTTGCTTTGGGCCGTGTGCTAACACTGCTGATTCAAACTGACTTCAAAGGTCTTGAGCCAGCGATTCAAGCAGCCAATGAAGCATCTCGTGCTCATCCTTGTCGCATCATCGTGCTAGCTGAAGATACCAAGCAGTCAAAGGCTCAAGCCAAGTTGGATGCTGAGATTCGTGTTGGTGGTGACGCAGGAGCATCTGAAGTTATCGTTCTACGCGCCTATGGAGAAGTTATCAGCGACCCAGAGTCTTTGGTCACAGGTCTTCTTTTGCCTGATGCACCAGTAGTTGCGTGGTGGCCAGGTATCGCACCTGAGAAGCCATCAACCTCAGCACTGGGTCGTATCGCTCAGCGTCGTATTACCGATGCAGCTTCACAGCCAGATCCACACATTTGGCTGTCTAATTTGGCTAAGAATTACGCTCCTGGAGACTCAGATTTCGCTTGGACAAGATTGACTCTTTGGCGAGCACAACTTGCTGCCATTTTGGATCAGCCACCATTTGATCCTGTGACCAAAGTCGTTGTTACTGGAGCGGTTGACTCCCCTAGTACTGACCTGCTGGCTGCCTGGCTGGAAATGAAGCTCAAAGTAGAAGTTGAACTGGTTAGAACGAACCGTGGCAAAGCTGTTGCAGGTATTCGCGGAGTGAAATTGATTCGCAAGTCTGGAGACATTGAAATTGTTCGCAATGTTCCAGACGTGGCAACACTTATTCAACCAACACAACCAGTGCGTGACATTTCTCTGCCAAGAAGATCTCTAAGAGATTGTTTGATTGAAGATCTTCGTCGTCTAGATAGTGATGATGCTTTCGGAAAGTTGATTACCAAGGGATTTGGAACCAAGCGCAAGAGTCCTGTTGTCTCAGCGAAGTCTAAGAAGTAATTATGCAAAGTGTCGAAGTTCACAAGGCAATCAATGCAGCTGACGTTGCGGATCAAGCGAGCCATCTTTTCATCGATGAGGTCGTTGAACTTCAAGCTAAACAAAACCTCGTTCACGTTGCACTCACCGGCGGAACTGTTGGTATTTTGACTCTGAAGCACTTGCAGAAACATCCCAGACTAAATGAGATTGATTTAGCCAGGCTTCACATTTGGTTCGGTGACGAACGCTATGTTGCTTCAGATAGCTCCGACCGCAACGCACAGCAGGCCCGTGAGGCTTTACTTGATCACCTAGACATCCCTGAACTAAACATTCACGAGTTCCCAGCAACTGATTCAGGGCTTGCAGTAACAGACGCTGCAATTGAATTTGAGAGAACACTTCTGGAATGGTTTGATGATGAGCCACAAATGGATCTGATGCTTCTAGGCATGGGTCCTGATGGGCACGTTGCCTCGTTATTTCCGGGACACCAATACTCTGATGCACCAATAGTGTCTGAATCAGACTCCCCTAAGCCACCTTCAGAACGCTTGTCGATGTCAATGCGAATGATTAATTCATCCAAGCGGATTGTTTTTGTGGTTAGTGGCATGGATAAGGCAGAAGCAATCGAGCAGATTCATAAAAATGATGAATGTGATTTGCCGGCTGCGAAAGTTTCAGCTAAAGGTCAAACACTCTGGATTATTGATGAAGCCGCTGGTGCTTCATTCTGGAGCTGCTAAAAACTACTTCTTGTTAGCTTTAGCGTTCTTCTTTACTTCAGCCTTAGCTTCAGCAAGGAGACGCTCTCTTCTGTCGCGAACTGATGCAACAGCTTCATCAAGCAGAGCTTTAGCTTCTGCTTCGGTTCTGCGTTCTTTCACGTAAGCCAAGTGAGTCTTATATGGTTCGTGCTTAGCAATCACCGGTGGGTTGTCTTTATCCTGACCTGCAGGCAATCCACAGTGAGGACAGTCAAGTTCAACTGGAATTTCTTCGATGGTTAGATCGGCTGAGAAAGATGGGCTAAAGCTGTGGTTGTTGTAACAGTAGTAGCTTCTCTTTACGCGATCTGCCTGGAAACCGTTGTCCTGCTCACCCATTGGACCAGCCCCGACACGAGAGCCTCTGATTGCTGCGCCGTTAGATGCCATGCTTGATTACCAACCGTAGGTTGAAGCTAGACCAAGAATCACGATTGTGACTACCCAAACTAGACCAAGAATGACTGTGATGCGGTTTAGGTTTCGCTCAGCAACACCTGAGGAACCCATGGTGTTGTTGATTCCACCACCGAACATGTCGCTTAGGCCACCACCACGTCCCTTGTGAAGAAGGATAAGCAGGGTAAGAATAAGGCTGGTAACACCTAGAAGGATTCTCAAGGCAATCAAGATACCGGTCATGTTTGTGTTCTTTCGTGTTAGTCAGGGCTAAATAAACCCTATAAATGATTTTATAAGGTTAGGTGCTTCAAGAAGCGGGCAATGCCAGAAAACTCTTCAACGACCAAGCTTGCTCCACCGACCAAAACACCGTCAACTTCAGGACTTTTCAGGAATCCAGCCACATTTGCAGCCTTAACAGAGCCTCCGTAGAGGATTCTGGTTGCCTGAGCCACTTCAGGGCCAAGTAGTTCTTCAATGGTGGCTCTGATCTTTGAAGCCACTTCAGCAGCCTGTTCTGGGGTCGCAACCAGTCCTGTTCCAATGGCCCAAACCGGCTCATAGGCCACAATGAACTCACCAACAGAGTTGTGTCCGGCTAGTGCTGCCTTTATTTGCTCAACTGGAATAGCACTCTGGCCGTGGGTTTCTAATTCTTCTTGGGTCTCGCCAACACAGATGACTGGAATTAGGTTGTAACGGAAAGCGGCTGCCACTTTAGCCTGAACAGTCTCATCATCTTCGTTGTGATAAGTCCTGCGCTCGCTGTGTCCAATCAGTACATACTTCACATCAAGCTTCTTCAAGAACGCACCAGAAACTTCACCGGTATAGGCACCTGAATCAAATTTGCTTAGATCCTGAGCACCTAACTTAAGTTCAAACTTTTCAGCATCAATAAGCGTCTGAATGCTACGAAGATCTGTGAAAGGTGGGAAAACTGCAACTTCGGTCTTTGCGTAGTCATGGTTCGCATCAGCTAAAGTCCATGCAAGTTTCTGCACTAAAGCAATTCCCTGCTGGTGATCTAGATTCATCTTCCAGTTACCTGCGATGAATGGAACTCTTTCAATACTCACTTCAAGACCTCCAGGCCTGGCATAGTTTTTCCTTCAAGGTATTCAAGTGAAGCTCCACCACCGGTTGAAATGTGTCCAAACTCGTTATCTTCGAAACCTAATTGTCTAACTGCCGCCGCAGAGTCTCCTCCACCAACAACAGATAAACCTTGAACCTCAGTTAGTGCTTTAGCAACTTCTCTAGTTCCATTTGCAAACTTGTCGATCTCGAATACTCCCATAGGACCATTCCAAAAAACAGTTTTCGCCGAACGAATGTTTTCTGCAAATGCTCTAGCTGAGTCTGGACCGATGTCGAGACCGAGACCCTTCTCGCCAAAAGCAGTTTCTTGCATGGTTGAAGCTGAAGTGATTTGCACTTCTGCATCGGCACCGAATTTGCTGGCAACAACAATATCTGTTGGTAGAACAATCTCAACACCAAGTTCCTTAGCTTTTGCTAAGTAACCCAGAACAGTTTCAATCTGGTCTTTCTCTAGAAGTGAAGCACCAACCTTGTTGCCAAGTGCTGCTAGGAATGTGAAAACCATTCCGCCACCAACAAGAATCTTGTTCACTCTTGGAAGCAGGTGATCAATCACACCTAACTTGTCGGAAACCTTTGAACCACCGAGGACAACCACGTAAGGCTTTTCCGGCTTGTCGGTGAGTCTTTCTAGAACCTTGAGTTCAGCCTCAATCAATAAACCAGCAGCACTAGGTAGAAGCTTCGGTAAGTCATAGACGCTTGCTTGCTTACGGTGAACGACACCGAAGCCATCGCTAACAAAGACGTCACCGAATTCAGAAAGAGCCTTTGCAAACTCTTCACGTCCAGCATCGTCTTTGGCTGTCTCACCTGGGTTGAAGCGAAGGTTTTCAAGAACTAGAACATCGCCATCAGTAAGTGCTGAAACGGCTTCTGAAGCCTTAGCTCCCACGGTTTCACCTACGAAAGCAACGTCCTTAGCTAAAAGCTCACCAAGTCTTTTAGCAACTGGTTCCAGAGAATACTGAGGTTCTGGAGCACCATCTGGTCTTCCAAGGTGAGAGATAACAATCACCTTTGCTCCACGCTCGATTAGGTACTCAAGTGTTGGCACAGATGCACGAACACGACCGTCATCGGTAATAGTTGAACCATCGAGTGGAACGTTCAGGTCGCAGCGAACAATTACTCGCTTGCCAGAAAGTTCAGGCAGATCTTTCAGTGTTCTCATCTATTTAGAGTTTGCTTGCTACTAACTCGGTTAGATCAACTAGGCGGTTTGAGTAACCCCACTCGTTGTCGTACCAAGATGAAAGCTTCACAGTTGTTCCGCCGATAACACGAACCAAACCAGCATCGAAGATCGATGAGTGTGGGTCAGTAACGATGTCGCTTGAAACAATCTCGTCCTCGGTGTACTTCAAAATACCCTTTAGTGGACCTGAGGCAGCAGCTGCCTTGTATGCAGCCTTGATTTCTTCAATTGTTACTTCCTTTGCAGAAACCAAAGTTAGGTCAGTGATAGATCCGGTTGGAACTGGAACGCGAAGTGCGAAACCATCTAACTTGCCCTTTAGTTCTGGAAGAACCAAACCGATTGCTTTAGCTGCACCGGTTGTTGAAGGAACAATGTTGATTCCAGCTGCACGTGCACGGCGAAGATCAGAGTGAGGTCCATCCTGGAGGTTCTGGTCTGCTGTGTAAGCGTGAACTGTAGTCATAAGACCGTTTACGATACCCCACTGGTCGTTGAAGACCTTAGCCAAAGGAGCCAAACAGTTAGTTGTGCAAGATGCATTAGAGATGATGTGATGGTTTGCTGGGTCGTATAGATGCTCGTTCACACCGATAACGAAAGTTGCATCCTCACCAGTTGCAGGAGCAGAGATGATTACCTTCTTTGCACCGGCTTCGATGTGCTTGATCGCATCCTTCGCGTCAGTGAAACGACCGGTTGATTCGATAACGATGTCAACACCTAGATCGCCCCAACCAAGGTTTGCTGGGTCGCGCTCAGCTAGAACCTTGATAACAGTTCCGTCAACGATGATGTTCTGACCGTCAACAGTAACCTCGCGGTCTAGACGACCGGTCACCGAGTCATACTTCAGCAAGTGAGCTAGACCTTTAGGGTCACTCAAGTCGTTTACTGCAACGATCTCTAGGTCTGTTCCTTTAGCAATCTCTGCTCTTAGGAAGTTACGGCCAATTCGGCCAAATCCATTGATACCAACGCGTGTGGTCATTACTCTTACTCCGTTTATTTCAGGCGCTAGAAAGCGCATTTTTTAGTGGTTTTTAGGGGGTTTATGCCACTCAACGCTGGGTGGATTACTACTTTTAGGGTAGCAGAAGAGGAGCGCTGTTTCGGCTAGCCTCAGCAAAGCGTGCCTGAACATCAGCCCAAGAAACGATGTTCCAGAAGGCCTTTACGTAGTCTGCCTTGACGTTCACGTAGTCAAGGTAGAAAGCGTGCTCCCACATGTCCAGCATCAACAGAGGAATAGAGCCCACGGCTAGGTTGCCCTGGTGGTCGTAAAGCTGCTCGATTAGAAGCTTTTGACCCAGGATGTCCCAAACAAGGATTGACCAACCGGAACCCTGGATGCCCAAAGCGCTGGCTGTGAAGTGAGCCTTGAAAGCATCGAAAGAACCAAAGAATTCATCGATAGCTGCTGCCAACTCTCCCACTGGCTTATCGCCACCATCTGGTGAAAGGTTCTTCCAGAAAACTGTGTGGTTGACGTGACCAGCAAGGTTGAAAGCAAGATCCTTCTGGAACTTGTTCACCATGGTGAAATCGTTCTTATCACGAGCTTCAGCCAGTGCATCAATAGCGGTGTTAGCTCCGTTCACGTAAGCCAAATGATGCTTGTCATGGTGAAGTTCCATGATGCGACCTGAAATGTTTGGCTCTAGAGCTGCGTAGTCGTAGCTCAAATCTGGAAGTACATATTTGCTCATTTTGATTTCTCCTTGTTGGTTATTCTTCTGATTCTGATAAATCTAATTCGGTGCCTGGTATTCCCTTTTCACCGGCGACCTTGTCAGCCAATGCTAAAAGTCTTCTAATTCTTCCTGCGATTGCATCTTTGGTAAGCGGTGGGCTAGCCAGTCTGCCTAGATCATCCAAGCTGGCATCTCTGTGCTTCAAACGCAACTCCCCAGCCATTTTTAGGTGAGCTGGAACATCATCACCAAGAATTTCCATGGCTCGCTTAACTCTAAGCCCTGAAGCAACTGCGGCCTGCGCTGAACGCATCAGGTTTGCATTATCGAAATTAGCTAAACGATTCTGTTTACCGCGAACTTCTCTTCTAACTCGAAGTTCTTCATATTTCAAAACAACTCCGTGAGCACCAACGTGCTTCAAAATTTGAACTATCGCATCTCCTTCACGAACCACAACACGATAAACGCCTCTTGCTTCGCGAACCTTGGCACTAACCTCAAGTCTTCTAGCAATACCAACCAGAGCCATTGCAGCTTCATTTCCAGGAGCTGTTATCTCTAACGTTGCTGATCTTCCTGGGTCGGTCAGTGAACCGTGAGCCAAGATGGCACCTCGCCAAACAGCTTCAGCATCAGCCTTACTGCCAGAGACCAACGCCGCTGGAAGCCCTCTAACTGGGCGGTTACGAGTGTCTATAAGCCCTGTCTGACGGGCCAGAATGTCAGCACCCTCTGTGACTCTAATTTGATACTTGGTGCTCTTGCGAATACCACCGGCTGCAATCATGGCTAACTCGGAATCAACACCAAAAACGTCTGCGAGATCTTTTCTAACTCTTCTAGCCAACTGCGCTGTGTCAACTTCAATTTCAACAACAATTTTTGCACCAACTAGATGAAGCCCACCGCAGAATCGAAGAATCGTGGAAAGCTCGGCGGCGCGAACTGTGCTCTTAGTTATTTCAACTCTGGCTAGTTCATCTTTAAGTTCAGCGGTTAGTGCCATCTTTACTCTTTTCCTAAATCTCTGTGCTTCAAGCGCACTTCTATTCCCGAAATATTCTCTAAACGCTTAGCAATTTCAATAGCAGTTGCCACAGAACGGTGCTTACCTCCTGTGCAACCAATTGCCAATGTTGCATGTTTACGGCTCTCACGTAGGTAACCAGCGATAACAGTACCTAAAGTCGAAACATATCTACTGATAAATTCCTCAGCACCTTCTTGTCCTAAAACAAAATCAGCAACCTGCTTATCTTCACCGGTGAAAGGTCGCAAAGATTCATTCCAGTGTGGGTTAGGTAGGAATCGCATATCAGCGACCAAATCAGCGTCGGTTGGGATACCGTATTTGAAACCAAAGCTTTCAACTACTAACTGAAGTTTCTTCACATCCTGCGAACTGAAACTTTCTGATATCTTGTTTGCTAACTGGTAGATGTTTAGATCACTTGAATCAATGATGTAATCAGCTTGGCCTCTAAGCGTTAGTAACTGAGTTCGCTCTGCCTGAATGCCATCGATGATGGTTCCATTGCCTTGCAATGGATGAGGTCTTCTAACCTGTTCGAAACGCTTGACCAGTGTTGAATCATTTGCTTCTAGGAACAAAACTTCAACGTTGATGTTGCTGTTTTTTAGGACGTCTATGTGCTCTGAAAGATCCTGGAAAAATTCGCCACCGCGAGCATCAATGATGACTGCAAGTCTAGGTAGTGTCTTGTCTGCTCGGGCAAAGAGTTCAGCCATTGGCTTGATCATTTGGGATGGGAGGTTATCCACCACATACCAGTCCATGTCTTCCAAGGCATTACCAACGGTTGATCGACCAGCACCGGACATGCCGGTCACTATCAACAACTCGTAGGAATGTTCGCTTTTCACTAGTCTCTCTGTTCTCGTTACCTCTAACAATAGTCATATTGCGACACGCCCGAGAACCAAAGAGCTAATCCGTGTTTTTTAGCTTCTCCAGCACTGCATTAGCCAGTTGAGGGCCAATTCCTGCCACTTCGGCTATTTCTTCCAAAGTGGCTAGTTTTAACCTTTTAGCCGAGCCAAAACGCCTCAAAAGGGCCGTGACGCGCTTATCCCCTAGACCCTCAATCAGGCTCAATTCGGTCGCTATAGCCGACTTACGCTGCTTTCGCTGCGCTGTGATAGCGAAGCGGTGAGCTTCGTCACGAACCCGCTGAAGCATGAACAAAGCCTCTGTTCCACGAGCCAAAATCACTGGGAAAGGGTTATTTGGAAGCCAAATCTCCTCTAGACGCTTGGCTAAACCAATAACAGCAATGTCCTTGATGTTCATGGCCTCTAGCGCCCTTCCGGCGGCGTTAACCTGAGGTTGACCTCCATCGACGATCAGTAAACCTGGTCTGTAGCTGAACTTGTTTTCGTTGTCTGAAACCCCTTCGTTCAGGTATTTCAGTCTTCTGGTTAGAACTTGGAACAAGGACTCGGTGTCATCAGAAGATGATTCGATGTTGAACTTACGATATTGGCTCTTCTTAGCCAATCCGTCTTCAAAGACCACCATGGAACCAACAATCCCCGTGCCGGACAGATGGGAGATGTCATAACATTCAATTCGAAGCGGAGCAGCTGACAAGTTCAAAACATCCTGCAACTGGGCCAAAGCTTCGCTTCTGGCTGTGAAGTCTGCTGTTCGCTTGAGTTTATAGAGACCCAAAGCGTGCTTAGCGTTAGTCAAAGCAGTTTCAGCTAACGCTCGTTTATCTCCGCGCTGGGCAACACGAAGATCAACTTTGCTACCGCGTTGGTCGGAAAGCCACTGAGTAAGTGCATCAGAGTCTGGTGGCAAAACAGGAACCAGCACCTCCTTGGGAATGTCAGTACCAATCTCGGCATAGACGTTCTGAATCAGATACTCAACAAGCTCTTCAGTGGTTCTTTCGATCTCTTTATCAACGACCCAGCCTCTGGCACCACGAATACGACCACCACGCACCCTAAACAAACTAACTGCTGCGGTTAGTTCATCATCAGCAATGCCAAACAGGTCAGCATCGGTGTCATCTGTAAATACGACAGTCGACTTTTCAAGCACAGTCTCGAGAGCCTCAACATCGTCCCTTAGTTTCGCTGCAAGCTCGTAACTTTCGCTTTCGGATGCTTCAAACATTTTTGCTCTGAGTGTCTCAATGTATTTCTCATCGCCAGCAAGCATGAAGTCGGCAAATTTCTTAGCTGTTGCCTTATGTTCTTCCGGTGTAATTCTGCCTACGCAAGGCGCAGAGCACTTGCCAATGTCAGCAAGTAAACACGGCCGATTACTCATCTTCGCCCGTGCATAAACTCCACTAGAACAGGATCTGACCGGGTAAACCTTTAGCAGAGTGTCTAGTGTTTCTCTAACAGCCCAAGATTGTGTATAGGGACCGAAGTAGCGTGAGGACTTATTGTCTCGATTACGAGTAATCATTACTCGAGGAATCTGTTCGCCCATAGTGATTGCAAGGTATGGGTAACTCTTGTCGTCTTTGAAACGCACGTTGAACGGTGGATCGTATTCTTTGATCCAAGTGAACTCTAACTGAAGCGCCTCAAATTCACTCTTAACAATCGTCCAGTTGACATCACTGGCACTGAGCACCATTCTTTTGGTTTTCTCTTGAAGTGATGCTAGCGGTGCAAAGTATGAAGAAAGTCTTGCTCTTAGGTTTTTAGCTTTACCAACATATAGAACTCGACCGGTTGAATCAACAAAACGATAAACACCTGGGTTAGTCGGAATATCTCCTGTTTTAGGGCGATAGCTAACCTCGTTAGACATGCTTACTTCAAAATCTCAGCTAAGAACTTACCGGTGTGTGATTTAGCTACCTTGGCAACAGCTTCAGGAGTTCCAGTGGCGATAACTTCTCCACCTCTTGAACCACCTTCAGGTCCGATATCGATAAGCCAGTCTGCATTCTTAATAACATCCAGGTTGTGTTCGATAACAATCACAGTGTTACCTTTGTCCACTAAGCCGTTAAGAACCAGAAGCAGTTTTCTAACATCTTCAAAGTGAAGACCTGTGGTTGGTTCATCTAGAACATAAACGCTGCGTCCGTTAGATCTCTTTTGAAGTTCAGTTGCAAGTTTCACACGCTGAGCTTCACCACCGGATAATGTAGTCGCGCTTTGACCCAAGCGAACATACCCAAGACCAACTTCAACCAAGGTGACTAGGTATCGAGAAATAGCCGTAATTGCCTCAAAGAACACTGCTGCCTCAGAAATTGGCATTTCCAGAACTTCAGCAATCGACTTACCCTTGTATTTCACCTGGAGGGTTTCACGGTTATAGCGAGCACCATGGCAAACCTCGCATAGAACGTAAACATCTGGCAAGAAGTTCATTTCAATCTTTAGAGTTCCATCACCACTACAGGCTTCACATCTTCCACCTTTAACGTTGAAAGAGAACCTACCCTGCTGGTAACCACGCGCTTTAGATTCAGCGGTGTCTGCAAAGAGTTTTCTAATGTGGTCAAAAACACCCGTGTAGGTTGCTGGGTTTGATCTAGGTGTTCTACCAATCGGGTTTTGGTCCACGTGAACAACCTTGTCCAGTTGATCAATGCCTTCAACACGAGTGTGCTTTCCAGCAACACCTTTAGCACCGTTGAGCTTGTTAGCCAAAACCTCATAGAGAACATCGTTCACAAGTGATGATTTACCTGAACCAGACACACCAGTGACAGCGGTAAAGGTGCCCAGAGGGAAAGCGACATCTATGTTTTTGAGGTTGTTCTCTTTAGCCCCAACTACCTTAATCTGACGCTTTGGATCTGCCTTACGTCTGGTTTTAGGAGTTGCGATGCTCTCACGTCCTGAAAGGAAAGATCCAGTAACCGAATCCTTGTTAGTCAGAATGGATTTATAGCTTCCACTGTGAACCACTTCACCACCGTGAACACCGGCACCAGGGCCAATGTCCACCAACCAGTCAGCGGCCTTAATAGTGTCCTCATCATGCTCAACCACAATCAAAGTGTTTCCAAGATCACGAAGCTTGATCAGCGTCTCAATCAGTCTTCTGTTATCTCTTTGGTGAAGTCCGATGCTAGGTTCATCAAGAACATAGAGCACTCCAGTTAGACCTGCACCGATTTGAGTAGCTAGTCGAATACGTTGTGCTTCACCACCAGATAATGTGGCTGCTGCTCTTTCCAAACTCAAATAGTCAAGCCCAACAGCAATTAGGAATTCAAGTCTTGCTCTGATTTCTCTAAGGACTTGAGCAGCAATCTTTTCATCACGCTTATCAAGTTTTAGCTTGTCGAAGAACTCCATCGACTCCCCGAGACTGATCACACAAACATCCGAAATTGATTTGCCAGCTACTTTAACTGCCAGAACTTCAGGTCTCAATCTTGACCCGTTGCACTCAGGGCATGGGGTTTCACGAAGGTATTCACCCCAACGGCTGCGACCGTAGTCATTTTCAGCCTCTAGGTATTTGCGTTCAATGTAATTGACCACACCTTCAAAACCCGTGGTGTATCGAAGTTCACGACCGTAACGGTTCTTCCACTTCATTTGAACATCGAAATCATTTCCAAAGAGAACAGCTTCTTGAACTTCTTCAGGAAGGTCTTTCCAAGCGGTCTTTAGAGAGAAATCAAGGTCCTTAGCTAAACCGGTTAGCAATCTCGTGTAATAGGTGAACAGTCCCTTACCTTGAGTAGACCAAGGTCTAATCACTCCACCGTTGATTGATTCAGCAGGATCACCAATGATTAGTTCCCTATCAACTGCCATCTTGGTCCCAAGACCAGAGCAAGCAGGGCAAGCACCAAATGGAGCGTTGAAAGAGAAGGTTCTAGGTTCAATCTCAGTAAGAGCTAAGGCATGCTCATTGGGACAAGACATCTTTTCGCTGTAGTTACGGTATTTACCTTCACCGGTTACATCGACCAGGTCGATGGTCACTCTGCCACTAGCAAGTTTCAGCGCCGTTTCAACCGACTCAGTTAGACGCTGAGTGATGTCGCTCTTAGCAACCAAACGGTCAACAACAACGCTTATGTCGTGCTTATAAGTTTTACGAAGCGGCTTAGCATCAGCCAAAGTGATTACTTCCCCATCAACAACAGCTCTCGCAAAACCTTGAGCAATTAGCTCTCTGAACAGATCTGCGAACTCGCCCTTTTTCTGGTCAACGATTTGAGCTAAGACCTGGAACTTCGTTCCAGCAGAAAGCTGCATGATTTGATCCACTATTTGCTGTGTGGTCTGCTTGGTGATTCGTTCTCCACATTCAGCACAGTGTGGAACACCGATGCGAGCCCAAAGTAGGCGCAGATAGTCATGGATTTCAGTAATGGTTCCAACTGTTGATCTAGGGTTACGGTTTGTGGATTTCTGGTCAATGGATACCGCAGGTGATAGGCCTTCAATGAAGTCAACATCTGGACGATCAACCTGGCCCAAGAACTGTCTTGCATACGCACTCAAAGATTCAACGTAGCGTCTCTGACCTTCGGCAAAGATAGTGTCAAAAGCTAGTGAAGATTTACCTGAACCGCTGAGTCCCGTAAAGACCACCATTGCATTTCGAGGGATCTCTAGGGTTAGATTTTTAAGATTGTGAACCCTAGCGCCCTTGATTACGAGCTTGTCTTTGGTTGGGATCTGGATTACCGGCATTTACCAAGTTTAAGGGTTTAGACCTTATCAATCTGTCGGATGGTGTACTTCAACTCGCTGATTTCATCTCTAAGCCTTGCTGCCAGCTCGAAATTCAGTGAGGCGGCGGCTGATTTCATCTGTTCATCCAGATCAACGACTAGTTCCAGGAGCTCATCGTAACTGGCATTCTGGTTCACTCGCTTGCGGGAACCAACTACTGCCTTGCCGTCTCTGGCACGCTTAGGTTGCTTCTGCTCCAGCAGTTGAGCAGTGTCTTGTTCTTCAGCCAGAATACTGTCGGTAATGTCGGCAATCTTCTTACGTAGCGGTTGTGGGTCTAAGCCCCGTTCCTTGTTATATGCGACTTGCTTTTCTCTTCTACGGTTAGTCTCATCGATGGCTCTTGCCATGGAATCGGTAATCCGGTCAGCATACATGTGAACTTCACCACTGACGTTACGAGCGGCACGACCGATGGTCTGAATCAATGAGGTAGTTGACCTCAGGAACCCTTCCTTGTCGGCATCCAAAATGCTAACCAGGGAAACTTCAGGTAGATCTAGACCCTCACGCAAAAGGTTAATACCGACGAGAACGTCATAGATTCCGCTTCGAAGCTCTCGCAGAAGTTCAACTCTTCGCAGAGTGTCGACATCCGAGTGCAGATAGCGAACACGAACTCCGGCTTCAGTTAGGAAATCAGTCAGCTCCTCTGACATTTTCTTGGTCAGAGTGGTAACCAGAACTCTTTCGTTCTTTTCGGCACGAATCTTGATTTCTTCTAAGAGGTCATCAATCTGACCCTTAGTTGGCTTCACAACAATCTGTGGGTCAACTAGACCGGTTGGTCTAATAATCTGTTCGACTACCCCATCGCCAACACCCAGCTCGTATTTACCTGGAGTTGCAGAAAGATAAACAGTTTGGCCAACCCGGTCTAGGAACTCAGTCCACTTCAGAGGTCGATTATCCATGGCTGAAGGCAATCTGAAACCATATTCAACTAGCGTCCGCTTACGTGAAGAGTCGCCTTCAAACATCGCACCGATTTGAGGAACTGTTACGTGTGACTCATCGATGACGGTTAGGAAGTCCTCTGGGAAGTAATCAAGCAAACATGATGGAGCCGAGCCTGGTTCGCGACCATCTAGATGCCTCGAATAGTTTTCAATTCCGGAACAGAAACCTAACTCGCGAATCATTTCAAGATCAAAAGTGGTTCTCATTGTGATTCGTTGTGCTTCAAGAAGTTTGCCCTGTTGCTCAAATTCCTTTACCCGAGCAACCATCTCGTGTTCGATTTCTTCCAGCGCTTGCCCCATACGCTCTGGCGAAGTGACGTAGTAACTGGCCGGGAAAACAGAGATGGTATCAATCTCTTTGACCACTTCACCGGTCAAAGGATGCAACTGATAGATGTTCTCAATTTCATCGCCAAACATCTCCAAACGTATTGCTAGCTCGTCATAGACCGGAATGATCTCGATGGTGTCGCCTTTGACTCGGAAATTACCCCGAGAGAAGTCATAGTCATTGCGTTGATATTGCATTGTCACGAATTCTCTAATGAGTTCATCTCGATCAATGGTTTG
>Ga0304729_1000880_pt1 | contig 20761 bp, 25 predicted proteins | sample C_131016_MF_Meta_FD_190475 | JGI IMG/M metagenome (GOLD analysis project Ga0304729, IMG submission 190475) | Freshwater microbial communities from Lake Croche, Canada to study carbon cycling - C_131016_MF_MetaG (v2) (version 2) | ecosystem: Environmental > Aquatic > Freshwater > Lake | place... | reverse complement strand
ATCTCATTCCTGCTTCCAGTCATCATGGGTGACCACTCAGCAGGTGGCGCCAATGCATTCGTTGGCCGTCAGATTGGTTACACCGTCGCAGACGTATTGGCTAAGTGTCTATTCGGCCTTACCATCTACAAGATTGCCCGTCTAAAGAGCGCTGCAGATGATTCTGCTTACGCTGCTGCAGAAGGCATTCACTAGTAACTAATAAAAAAGCCCCCGAGGAAACTCGGGGGCTTTTTTATTGCTCGATAGATTCCACCAACGAACTCTGCACTCCACTTAGCCAGTCATAAATACCAAAGATCGGCGTCAAAGACTCATCACTTAACTGCGCTTGCGTCTCATGGTCTAATCCGATTCGTGTGCCTAGGGCTAGTCGAATGTCGTTAAGCGTCAATAGCCAGGCGTTTATGTTGGCTGGGTCTAACTCATGTTCGCCTGGAAATGCCAACAGGTCGTTTCGAACAATGTGGGCATTGAAGATTTTCTGTCGCTGCAAATCTGGTTGAGTGAACCGCCGGAAGTCCGCTGAATTTGCTTCATCATCCGGGTAAGCATCAGGAAACAGTCTGGCAAGCACTGGGTCGCTTGAAATTACTGTTGGCCCATTAAGCCCAACTAGTTTTGCCAACGGATCGGAGTGCTCCTCTTCCTCGGGATCATGTAGGAGTTCCAGAATTTGGCCGATCAGACTATTGAGAAGTTCGACTTCAATCTCTTCCAAATCCAGTAGCACCTCGGTGCCAGAACGCCTAAACATCGCCATCCTTGGCCATCGTTGCCCATAATCCGAATGAGTGCATGGCAGTGACGTCTCGTTCCATCTCTTCGCGGCTACCGGCGCTGACCACCGCGCGCCCTTTATTGTGGACGTCCAACATCAGAGTCTCAGCCTTTGTTTTGTCATAGCCGAAGTAAGTCTGGAATACGTAGGTCACGTAGCTCATCAGGTTAATTGGGTCGTTCCACACCACAGTTATCCATGGATTGTTTACGCGTGTTTGCACATCGGCAACTTCAACTGGCGCAATACTCACGCATCTATTCTTGCACCAGAATAAATACTTATGCCCCGCAATCCAAAAGGACGACGGGGCATAAGTTGTTTTTTGACTTTAAATTAATGCCTTGTTGCTGAACGAATTTGGAATGCGCCGAATATTTCCATGATTCCAAGAATCATCAAGAACCAAGCCACTACGGTAATCCATGCTGCTGCGCCAGCGAACGGATGGTTCATCATGTACAAGCCGGCCGACATACCAACAAAGCCCATGAATATCGCCCAACCGCGCCCAGGTTGACCGTGGGCACCGAAACCCGTGACTAGATCAACAATGCCGCGGAATAGGAAGACGAAACCAATGTAAACACTCAGTACGACTGTTTTCTCAAGAATAGTTGCGTGCAAAAACCAGGAACCCAGGTACAGACTTAACCCGCCGGTCAGTACGAAGAGAACTCGGGTTGCGCCGTCAACATGTGAAGCGAGACCACGAATGATCGAGCCAATGCCAGTTACTACCAACCAAAGGCCAAAAAGGGTGGCGATTGCGTGGTACGCACTTGCCGGGTGATTTAGCGCCCTAATGCCGACGCCCAGAGTTAAAAGGCCGAGAACCAGAACCAGTACCCAGCTCTTGCCGATTGCATCGACTTTGTCGGTTAAAGGATCACTTGCTTGAACATCTGAAGACATGTCTTCTCCTGTTTAATCAAAGACAGTTGGGGGATCAACCGTCATACCTGATTATTCAGCAGGTTGCTCGCCACCTGTGGGAAGTGACTCATATAATTCCTTGCATTCTTTGCAAATTGGGAACTTTTGTGGGTCGCGTGTCGGGGTCCAGACCTTGCCGCACAGGGCAATTACGGGAGCACCAGTGACCGCACTTTCGACAATTTTTTCTTTGCGCACATAATGCGAGAATCGGTCATGATCGCCAGCGTCAGTGCGCAGATCAGTGCGCTCGTCGAGCAGTGTGTTGGTGTCTCCAATAAATTCAGTCACAGGTTAATTAAACCATGTAGATGTCGCCCGCAAATTCGGCAACCTGAATTTTTGTGAGCGGTAATTGAGTAGGGCCACCAAGTACTGCTCCGGTTTTACCGTCATAACTGGCGCCATGACATGGACACTGGAATGTGTCACTAGGAGTATCAAAGCCCACTACACAGCCATTGTGTGTACAGATAGCGCTATACGCAAGGTACGTGCCCTTAGCCGGTTGCATCAGGAATGCCGGGGAGCCTTGCTTATCGTTGAATTGGAACGTTGAACCAATCGAGACCGCTGAGGCGCTCGCAATTTTGATGCCGCCCTTGGGTGCTCCCGAACCTGGCTTTGCTGACACTGAATGCGAAGGAGCAGGCGCTGCGATTGGTGTTTGCTTGGAAAATATGCGCCCTACCCCGCCCGCGAGTAGTCCACCGCCGGCAAGTACGCCGGCGACCGCACCGGTTCGCACCAGAGTTCGTCGATCTATCTCAGCTTGGAGTGGAGCATTCTGTTGGGCGCCACTAGGTGCTTTCAATTGGCGCTCGACAATACTGCGAATACGCGCGCCAACAGATAGGTGGCCTCCGTCACCAGCAATTATCAACGGGGTAACGCCGGCCATGAAAATAATGTCCGGGCCAAAAAAGTAAGGAGAGGTCGTCCAACTGACTGTTAGCCAGAATGATGCAGAAAGAATGAACGCAAATACGGCAGCTACTCGAGTCCAAATTCCAAACAAAATTCCGATGCCAACAAAGAGTTCTCCTAATGCAATGGATAGCCCCGCGAGTTGATAATGTTCGACGGCGTGCTGGACGATGAATGAGATTGGACTGTCAATCACAGCATGCTGCATTTGCTTGAGCACGCCGTTTGGTGCTGTGGCGCTTAAAAAGTCCGCGCTACTTAATTTAAGTAGTCCCGCATAAATAAAGGTGACACCTAGAAAAATCCGTAGTGGTAAAAGCACTACCCCAATTGGTCGCTCTTTAGTAGCTTGATTGATGAACCTGCTGAGTGTGGATTGAGCCATATTCCTATCGTGGCATGAGAATCAAGATAACCGAGTAGGTCAATGTCAAGATTTGGTTAAGTCCGGTGGGGTGGGTTCGCCAGCAGATAGCTTCGAGCCCAATGAAGACAAAAAGCTGCAGAGATGTTCGCCCGCTCTGCGTGCTACAACCTCTGCCTGGAATAGTCGTCGTTCATTGACTGTCGTGGAGGTGTTCGCCCGCTCTGCGGGCTACAACCTCTGCCTAGCCCTCGCAATCAAACTCGAGCAGGATAAATCAAAGATTTCTCCTGAAATACAAAAACGGCGTCCGCTTACATGCAAGCATGTCGCGTAGCCGCTTTTGCATTTCGATGCACTTCGTGCATCTGGCTCGAGTTTTTTGACTCGGGCGTCGTGGAGGTGCCGGGAATCGAACCCGGGTCCTTAGGTGAAGATCTGGTAATTCTCCGAGCGCAGTTTGCTGTCGCTTTTCTCTGCTCCGACACTCACGCAAACAAGATGTCGACAAGCACAGTTACTGTTTAATTTTCCGCAAGGTCGCGTAACCCAACCCCTTGGTAAGTCCCCTAAATAACGCCAGTGACTAGAGCGGAGACGCCCCTAGGCTGACGGACTCGGGCTCGCTAGCGCTTAGGCAGCGAGGGCGAAGTCAGTGCTATTAGATTTGGCACTTATTGTTTTTGCTGGATCGTTTACGAGATGACCAACATTCTCGGCTCGCTTCTCCCGTTTCAACTACCAAAGTCGAAACCGTTCACCCCCAGTTTTTGGAGGGATAAATCCCCTATTCAGTTATCAGCATTTCGTTGGGCAAATTTCCAACAAGACAATCTAAGTGTAAATCACACTTACGACAGTTCCAACCGTCAAGTGGCACAGGCTATTCCGCGTCTAGACTCGGCATCGGGTGGCTCTGTTGATGGATTGTGCCACCAACACGGACCTGCGTTAATTAGAAATTCACCGCTAGGTCCGCCCAGATGCACTTGCCCTGTTCGCTCGGGTGATACCCCCAACTATCGGCAAAGCCATCAATCATAAAAAGACCCCGACCACTTTCAGCAAGTAGATCGGGGGTCTGCATCTGAGGTTCGAGTTCAGAAGAATCGCGCACAATAATTCGAATTCGGTTGTTCCAGCGCTCGATAGCAACTTCAAAATCAGTTTTAGCGTGGACCACAGCATTTGCAGCTAATTCGTCAACGATGGCTTGTGCTTCAAATGTCTGAGGCACTTCAAGTTCTGCCAAGAGGTCCATGGTCCGGATGCGAGCGGTCAAAACCGAAATGGGTTCCGGCTGGAAACACCAAGATGCGAGAACCTCAATAAATCCCTGTTCTGGGACGCGTGGACAAGCGTGCAAAGTCATGAGGCTTATTGTGCCCAACTATTTCGATATCAAAACATCATTTTTTAGTTATTTTGCAGCGGTGTAACCGCTTGCAAGCAAATTGACTGAAAACGCTTACAAAATAAGGCTTTGCCTAGTCAGCCATTCCCTTGTTCTGCCGCCCCAAAGCTCTAGATGTCTCCCGCTTGGCATCCTTTTCGGCAATGGCCTGCCGCTTATCGTAGTTCTTCCGACCTCGGCCGAGACCCAATTCCACTTTAGCTTTGCCATCTAGGAAATATAGGCTCAGCGGAATCAGAGTTAAACCACTTTCCTTCAACTTCACTGCGATCTTGTTTATCTCTGCTCGATTTAACAATAGTTTTCGGGCTCGCTTTGGTTCGTGATTAGTCCACGAACCCTCGTTGTATTCAGGGATGTGCACATTTTTAAGCCAAGCTTCACCAGCATCGATAAATGCGAAACCGTCGACCAAACTGGCGCGGCCAGCTCGCAAAGATTTCACCTCAGTGCCGGTCAACACCATACCCGCTTCAAAAGTTTCTTCGATGGAATAGTCGTGCCGAGCCTTGCGATTCTGAGCAATCAGTTTTCTGCCCTGTTCTTTGGGCATGACTAGAAGCCTCGGGTTGGGGCGCAGGCAACAATGGTCTTGGAGCCGCCATACCAACCCATAGGGTCGTAGTTGAATCCATTTAGATGCACCTCGAAATGCAGATGTGCCCCGCGGGAGAATGCGCCGGTGTTGCCAACATCGCCGATATGCTCACCGGTGGTAACTAGGTCGCCCTTACTCACCAGAATTCGAGATTGGTGTGCAAAAACCGTCACGAGTCCGTCGCCGTGGTCAATCAACGTCAGATTTCCGTACCCCCAGTTCCAGCCAGCAAAAAGAACAACTCCGGGGCCAGGTGAAACGATATCGGCGCCAGTTGGGGCTGGAATATCTTGGCCGGTATGACAGCTGTGCCGGCCATCCGACAAAATGCGAGGCCCGACGTGCTGAACCGGGTCAGATCCTGCGGCATAGCCAGGCACTGGCCATTGTGGGATCAGCCCACTGGTGCCCGCTGGATCGCCATCGCCATGACTTCCACTATTACTTCTGCGATTGATTTCTATTTGCTCGGCGATGAGGCGCTCATACTTGCGCTGTGCCTGGGCTTTAAATGCCTTTGCAATTGCTAGCGCGTGATGCTCTTGAATTACCAGTGCGTCAACTTCTGCCTGGGCGCTATACGCCTGCGCGGTTGCCGCTTTATCTGCCGCCAAGGTACTTGCCGCAGCAGTGGCCAGTCCCTGCATTTTGTTGGTGAGCCGCTTTGCCTTGACAACCTGCACCTTCAAGGCCGACTTTGCAGTGTTCAGGTGAGTCAAACTTGCCGAGCTGGCCCGCGCTACTGACTTGATAGCCTGCAGCCGCGAGGACAAATCGGTTGGCGACTCTGACTCAAGCACGATTTCTAACTGTGAGGCTGGGCCTTGTTGATAAACCGAACGAGCAAATTGATCTACTTCACTCTGTAATTCTTTGATCTTTTCTTGGATGATGACGATCGCTCCACGCGCATCCTTAAGTTGCTGCTTAGCATCTGAAAGGTTCGCCGAGGCAGTTGCATACTTTGCGCGAGCAGTGGCCTCCTCTCGATTCGCATTAGCCAGAGCTGCCCGGGCAGCAGGAAGTTTGCGCTGTGCTTGAATGAGTGAGGCACGAGCTGTCAGTACCTCTTGTGTGGCCGCAGTGACATCTTCTTCAGCCGCCGAAATCTTCTGCTTCAGGGTGTCAGCGCCAACTGGACCAAAGCCGAGCGACAAAGTGAGTGAGGTGACCAAAAACGCACGGAATCCACGCTGCATAAATGCATGCATGACAAACTCCTATCACCGGGGAAGCAACTTATTCAGACTAGCCGAAGTAGTGTCAGTTACCCGTGTGACTTGCCGCTGTTTCAGTGGATATTTCTTTGAATTCCGCGCAAATGTGGCAATAGCGCGCCTGGACAGCAGGGCGCTATCCGCGCAAATACCGCCGTAGTACTAGGGATGACGCTATGACAGTAATTCCGACGCCTGCCGCATACAGCAGCGGAATCAAAGTCCAAACTTCCTGCCAGGTAATAAATGGGATGTACGAGATATTGGCTGCCAGTCTTTGATCGATCACGTACTTCTTCACTGCCAACAATGTTCCTGAAGCCAAGGTCGCCCCGACAGTTGCAGCAAAGACAGCCTCAACAATAAATGGCAATCGGATCGACATGTTGCTCGCCCCGACCGACCGCATGATTCCAGTCTCACGCCGACGAGCGAATGCTGAAATTCGTACAGTATTCATCACGAGCAACACCGTTACAAATAACATCGCAGCCGCCACCGCCAAGGCAAACGCTTGTAGCCCACGAAGTATTTGGAAAAACTTTTGTAATAGTTTGCGCTGATCGACAATCGACTCAATTCCTGGTGTTGCACTAAGCGCAGTGGAAACAACATCAAAATGGGCCGGGTCGTCAAGTTTCACACGATATGACCCAGGCAAGGCAGCGGCACTCACACTTGAAACAATTGGCGAGCCTTTGAATTGAACTTTAAACCGAGCGTAGGCCTGATCAGATGATTCATAATAAAGCGATTGAACAGTTGGCTCAAGACTTTCTAGAGTTGTTTTGATGTCTGCGCGTTGCCGGTCAGTCACTTTTCCTGTGCAGGTAAGTGATACGGAGTTTTCTCCACACAGGTAGATCGAAACCTGCACCTTGTCGTACCAGTAGCCCTTCATTCGTTCGACCTGCGACTTCATCAAGAGTGCAGAGCCGAATAAGGTCAAGGAGACGGCTACCGAGATAACTAGTGCCAAAGTCATCGTAAAGTTTCGGCGCAAACCATTGCGCAACTCTTTGGAAATGTATGAAATTCGCATCAGTGTCCCGTATGTCCATAAATGCCACGCTCTTGGTCACGAGCGATGTGGCCAGATTCCATCTGAATAATGCGCTTACGCATCTGATCCACAATCGCCACATCATGGGTGGCCATCAGAATCGTGGTGCCGGTACGGTTAATCCGATCGAGAATCTTCATAATTCCGACACTTGTGGATGGGTCAAGGTTGCCGGTTGGCTCGTCTGCAAGCAGCAGCTTTGGGCCGTTCACGATAGCGCGGGCAATGGCTACTCGTTGTTGCTCACCGCCAGAAAGTTGCGTAGGCAATCTTGATTCTTTGCCATCCAGGCCAACCAGCTCAAGTACTTCAGGAATCCGCGACTTGATTTCTTTACGTGATTTTCCAATCACCTGCATGCCGAATGCAACGTTATCGAAAACCGATTTGGTCGGCAGTAAGCGGAAGTCTTGGAACACGATGCCAAGCTTGCGGCGAAATGCTGGAAGTTTACGATCGCGCAATTTGCCCACTTCGACGCCATCGAGTTTGACCACGCCCGATGTGGCCTTTTCCTCTTTTAGCAATAAGCGCAGCAGGGATGACTTGCCCGAACCTGACGAGCCCACCAAAAATACAAACTCCCCCGGATCGATAGTGAAGGAAACGTCGTCCAAAGCTGGCCTATTTCCATGTTTGTATTGCTTTGACACATGGTCAAAACTAATCATGGGCTCCGGGGAATTCACGAGCAGTCTCCAACTTTTTGGGCAGAGGAAATAACTCTTTAACCCTATTGACTGGTTAGCTTTTTAGCGACCGAGGCTCGCCGACTTTACAAAACTTCCACGCTATTTCGCACCGCAGATCTGCGTAAGCAGGACACGCAGGATGCTTGCTATATTTTCCGTTGGCATGAGCGTGTCACCGACGAGGATTGCGCCTAGAAACAGAATCGTAGACGCATGATTTCCCCCAATTTTGCCGACAAACTCGGTGAAAATCACTTGTTGGGCATTTACCTTATGTGAGCAATTCGTGAACAATAGAACAATGGACAAGGCATCGGAACAACAGTTCCAACTCAGGGTCTTGTTTGTTGAAGACGAGGGATTCACCAGAAACATGGTCAGTGAACTTCTCACCAACCTCGGAGTCAGCGTAAGAGCCGCAAAAAATGTTGCCGAAGCCATTGCGGCATTGCCAGAATTTTCGCCGAACGTAGTCGTCACAGACCTAGACCTTGGTGAAGGTCCAACCGGCTCGGATTTGCTGAATTACCTAGAACGCGATTTTCCCTGGATCGGTAAGGTGATTTTAACCTCCCACGCTTCGCCTGAATTGGCGCTTGGTGCCAATTCAAAACTACCCGAGGACGTAACTTTCTTAATTAAATCGTTGGTATCAGCTCAAGACATTCACAATGCGATAGTCGACTCGCTTGAAGAGCATGGTTCGGTTCAAGGAGCCAAACTTGAAAAGACTGATGGCCTGTACATTGTCAGCAAAAAACAAGCAGAGCTACTTAAGTTGCTAAGCGATGGACTCTCAAACGCCGCTATTGCCGAAGCACGTAATCGCACACTTAAAGCCACTGAGAGCATGATCCATCGACTATTTGCTTCGCTTGAGATAAATGCTGATCCGAATATTAATCCGCGCGTTGTTGCCGTTCGACTCTGGCAACAAGGCAAGGTGCTCATTAAATGATCCTAAATAGAATCAGGAATATTTTAGCGAGCGGCAAGTCGCTCTCATGGCCTGTGCTCCTCAGCCAACTACCAACCACTTTTGCGATGGCATTCAGCACACGCATGGATGCGGTACATCACAATGCATTAATAGGCATGCTGATAGGAGTTAGTAACTTTGGTGCCATTGCTCTGTGCTTCGCTGTTGGAAATTATTTAAAGCTTCACTCGTCAAAAATAGGTAATCACCAAGGCAGACTGACGCTGGTTACATGGTCAGTCAGCGCTACCTCGGTTGCACTGGTCATGACTGCTTACAACTTCATTATTGGCGGAGCCCACTACTCCTTTTTCATAAAGTTCCTAATGATTAGCATTTTTTCAGCAACAAGTTTTAGCATCGCGGCATACATCGCAGAACGGCAAGTGCGGTACAAAAAAATATTTCAAGCTCTCCAGGCAGATACACTCGTACTTGAATCATTACAGCGCAGTGCGGAGGCTGATCTCATTGCAGAGAAACGCGATCTAATAGCGTCCATCAATGAAGGTATCCGACCAGAATTAGTCAGAATCGGCGAACAGTTGGAGCTAGCTGTAAGTATGGGCGCAGATACTCCCACAATTTCCTCGGTACTAAAGAGTGTGGATCAAGTGCTTAACGACGATCTAAGGGCTCTCATTCAAGAATTGCAGGTGGTGCCTACCGCATATCGTGCTCCTTACCTACCCTCTAGCACATTCGAGTTACCACGCTTGGCTTGGAAGCGGCTGCCGCTTGCTCCGGTAAGCAGTTTTAACATCGCGTTGGGCATCACATTCCTGATTACCATCGCAACGGTTTGGGCGACACCGACCTCCCATCAAGTCACCTCTCCGTCAGTGATCGCCTCGTTTCTGCCAATCTTTTTGCTTAAAGTAGCAGTCGACAAATTGCCGATTCCCAAGACTGTTCCATCGACAGTGTGGGTTGTGATGGCGATGTTAATTGTTTTCATAACTCGGCTAGCTGTAGGCGGTGACTCAATTATTGCCACGCTATCGCGGTATTATTCATCGAAAACTACAGCAGATTCGGCCTACATGGTTGTGACCGGACTCAGTTGCAGCGTGGCAGTATTTGTGGGTTCGATTTATAAGTATTTTAATGACGCTTACAAGACCTCAAGTTCAACCCTGATGGAATTAAACATTGCGATTGAGTCGCAACTTGCGCAAATTCAACGCCAGCGCAACACCGTCCGGCGCGACATTGCTCGCCTAATGCACGGTCCGGTGCAGGGAAAAATTGCCGCCATCCGAATGAAGTTGCACCAAAAGTTGGAGCAACCTGAACAGCAGAGTGCTCTGATTGATGCAACCGAAGCGAATCAAATCGTTGAATTGCTTACATTGGTGGCCAACGAAGTGGCTACATTAGGGGCCATCGATGCGACCGACCGACCTAAGGACAACTTCAACGCTGTTCTTGAGAGTTTGACCGAGCTTTGGTTAGGAATTTTAGGCGTAAGTTTTGAATTGTCACCCGAAGCAGCCCACATACTGGATACCAATTCGTACCTTCATGCTTGCATGAAGTCTGCCTGCGCAGAAGCAGTCACGAATGCCAGTCGGCATGCACGAGCTAGCGAAATTCATTTTTCCGTTAGCACGATTGAAGATGATTCAAAAATTCAACTGACTGCGCTGGATAACGGTGTGATTTCCGCAGGAGCTGTACAGCCGGGAAACGGCCTGCATGACATAGTTGCCGACGGCGGAAGTTGGACTTTGAAGCCAACAGCAACAGGCAACGAACTTCAAGTCGAATTCCAGACAAGTTCAAAAATAGATTTCTTGGCACATATCTAAAGCGATTGTTGCTCTCGTCGCCAGCGGATTCCTGCTTCAACAAAGGAATCAATTTCACCGTCGAGTACAGCAGCGGTGTTGCCCGTTTCAACTTCAGTGCGCAGATCCTTGACCATCTGGTACGGGTGCAGAACATAACTTCGCATCTGGTTACCCCATGACCCCGCAGTATCGCCCTTTAATGCATTAATTTTTGCTTTATCAAGCTGTCGTTGACGTTCGAGTAATTTGGCCTGCAAAACTGCCATGGCTGTAGCACGATTCTGAAGTTGCGAACGCTCATTCTGACACGAAACCACGATTCCCGTTGGTATGTGAGTAATGCGCACCGCGGAGTCGGTCGTGTTAACGCCCTGGCCACCCGGGCCCGATGCGCGATATACATCAATGCGAATTTCATCTTCTGGAATTTCTACTGAATCGGTCTGCTCCACTACTGGAATCACATCGACTTCAGCAAAGGAGGTGTGCCTGCGACTCTGACTATCAAATGGTGAGATGCGAACTAACCGATGCGTGCCCTGCTCCACCGCCAAGGTTCCGTACGCATACGGCGCCTTGATCGCAAATGTTACCGACTTGATGCCAGCAAGCTCACCATAAGAAGTGTCATAAATTTCAGTCTGCCAATTGTGCCGTTCGCAGTAGCGCAAATACATCCGCAACAGCATTTCGGCCCAGTCCGCCGCTTCATCGCCACCAGCTGCCGCGCGAATCGACATGAGCGCTTCACGATGATCGTATTCGCCAGAAAGTAAAGTTCGCACTTCTAATTCGCCGATTGCTTTTTCCAAGCTTTGAAGTTCAGTTTGTGCTTCCGCTTCAATCTCCGAGTCGCCCTCAGCCTCGCCGAGTTGCTGAAGGACTTCAAGGTCATCCAGCCGGCTGCGCAGGCCCTTTAGTCGGGCAATCTCGGACTGAGTTTGTGAGAGTTTGCTAGTGATTTGCTGAGCCCGAGCTTGATCATCCCAAAGGTTAGGAACCGAGGCCTGGGCCTCTAAATCAACAACTGCAGCTTGCATGCCAGGTAAGTCCAAAACCTTTTCAATGCTGCCAAGTGTGGTATTCAGGGCTGCCAGATCTGCAGCAAAATCACCAGTACTCATAATGTCCAAGGTTAGCGGGGTTGCCTCAGATAATCACTTCGCTTGCCACTGTGAACTAATAGCGCCTGGTTACGGTCCAATCTGCTGCTTCGCACTGGCGATTGCTTTGACTCGGCTAGGCATGGCCGGCAAGAAGTAACCAAATGGTAGATCTGGTTTGCAACTAAGTAGAACCGTAACTGTATCTCGACGAATTGTTACTGAATCCAGTTTGAGGTCACCGAGTTGACTTTTGACCTGCCTAAGTCTGAGGTATTTTTTTACCCGAAACCGAACTTCCGAGTCGCTCAAGACAACAGGAGAATGTGCGCCATGCTGGTAGATGAAATTAATGTCGATTCCCTGAGCTCCAGAAAGCGCAGCCCCTTCAGCAACTGAACTCAAGGTAACTTTCGTTGTCCATAAGGTTGCAATGTTGACCGAAACTGTGACCAGCATCAGAACCAAAATTGCAATTCCAATTCCAAAAGTTAGTAATGAGCCTCGATCATTTTCTAATTCAAGCCGTTTCATCGCAAAGCGTCAATCGCTAAAGTCTGTGTGGCTGAGATGGGAATATGGACCGACCCAAGTAAGGGTACAGAAAATTTTCTTTGACCTTTCACTTGCAAGGTTACGAACCCATCCGGCATAAAACATGGATGTTCGGTGCAGGTTATCTGAATTGAGTAGGTAGTGTTTCCCAGGTTTCCGTGTGCGAGCTGTTGACGCACTTGTGCCAATGCTGCAGCGCGAGCAGAGGTCTCGTCGGCTTGCAGAACGAATTCACGAGCGCCATTTCGGGCCGCTGAGTTAACGATTAGGTACTCGTTAACTGTGCTGGCACAGGCGATAGACGAATAACAAATCGGGATGAGTAGAAATACGGCAACTACGATGAACTCAATCGCTGCATTCCCGCGGTCTGCCTGCAGCTTCATAAATCACTCTCGTCAACTTGGCTTGATTCGCTCACGAGGCGCACTTGTTTGCCAAAAAACGGAACCGTTAAACACTGTTCAACGTGCGCCACAGCCATCAATATGCCCGATTCTCGTTTTCTGTAAATACGCACCACTTTCCCGCATGAGGTGAACCCCGATAAAACAAGATATTTATTCGCGGCTGTTCTTGCGCTATCGGCGGTGCTCCCTTGGGCCGCGGCAATGCGAGCGGCCTCATGGGTAGCTAGTGCCACCGTGACCCTGCAGGTAACCAGTCCAACAATCTGCATAACCAGCACTGCCAGCAACGCCAGCAATGGAGCAACGAGCGAGAAGCCGACAGTCTGCGAACCACGGTCTCTGGAATCACGCTGTCTACGGCGCAGTGACCGAATGTAGCGCATTGTTTAAGACCGACTTAAGTTGTGGGCCAGCGACAGACCACAGCGCAACAACTAAACCTGCAGTCATAACGGTGATCAGCACCCATCCCGGTACATCACCGCGCTCTCCTCTGGCCAGGTCAAGTAGTCGCCGACGAGTAGCCAGCCCTATCGCCAGAACTGCGCACGTTACTTGTGTCATTTTTTTGGTCATTTTTCCTCCTCTTGGTTTGACTTAGCCCAGTTGCAAAGCCTTCAAGCCTGGATAAAGCGCGATGAACACAATCATCGGCAGAATCAGAAATACAATCGGTGCCATCATTGCCCCATCCTTCTTGCCCGCAAGACTAAGCAGATTTTGATGAGTCAAGGATCGCGAGTCATTGGCTTGAGCTCTAAGTACTGTCGCAATGGGAGTCCCGCGATCAATCGCTGCCCGAATTGCCCGAATGCTGCGTTGAAACGACGGGCTAGCCGACTGTGCGTGCGCCATGTTTAAACACTGCGAAATAGTAAATCCAAGTGCTAGTCGCTGGGAAGTTTGTTTCAGAATTTCCGGGAGTTCGCCAACACATAGATCGGACACTCGTTTGATGGCCATCATCACTGGCTCGCCGGCAGATACTGAAAACGCGAGTAACTCCAAAATGGTTGCAAGTTGTTGATCCACGTCATGTGTGCGCTTTTTTACCTTGGTTTGCAGGAAGGAAAATAGAAACCACCCACTGACTGGGATGCAAGCCAGCAGGAGTAGGACCACTGTCTCTGGACGAACATGATGGTGACCAAGATTGCGCAACCCAATCCAGACCAAAACAAGTGACTGAACACCGAACATGCTCATGATTTGCGACCGACGAAACTGCGCTAATGTGCGCACATCATTTGCATGGCGTAGCGAAATCTCTACTTCCGAATCGATTCCCCATGGGAAAAATCGGTCGCTTTTGACTTTTGCTGTAAGCCAATTAAACCCCGATATTAATGGATCTTGTGTTTCGAGGATGTTGAACCGAAGATTTCGCTCGACGATTTTGGTTCTAGGCTTACGAGTCGCGATAAAGCTGTTGCAACAAAAATAGACACCCAGTCCGAATAGTGCTCCAAAAAACGACACAATCATGGCTGCCCCAAAATCCGTGAATTATTCGGCAACTTTCCGATGCGTCGCATGAGCCAATAGGCAACCACAGAGACTAACGCGCAAACCTGCAGTAACCATAATCCGCCTGGAGAGAAATACATCTGTCTTGCGTCACTATGCAGACTTAGCACCGCAACGGTTAGCCAAGGAGCGGCAATTGCTAATTTGGCGCCATTTACTGTCCAGCTCTGTCGTGCTCGAATTTCGCCAGTCAGGGCTGCTTGGGTGCGAAGTGAGTCTGATAGTGAACGCAACAAAGTTCCCAGTTCAGTTCCTCCGAGATCATTTGCCATGATAAGCGCCGCGGCAAATGTGTCTGCTGCCGGGCTTTTTAACTGTTCACTCAGATTCAGCATGGCTAATTTAAAATCACCCGAACTGCGATAGGTCTGCGCAAAGACAGAAAGTGGCCGACTCAATTCCTGTGGCGCAGATTCAGCTAGCACCAACATCGCCTGCCCCAGTGAGAGTCCAGAGCGGATCGCAGATGCAAGATTGTCTACGACATCGGGCCAATCAATGTTTTCCTTTTGGCTTCGCGAAATTTTGGGCCAAGCGACCTGGCGCATTCCACTTCGCGCCTGGATTATTAGCAAGATTCCCACTGCGCCAACCAAACATACCAAGAGATTCATTGCTGCCTGCCTACAAAATCGGTAATTGAACTATCCTGTGCACAGAGTGTTGATTTGGAATCAGGGTTTACACCAGTTTGGATAAGCTGCCCATCGCGACGAACAAAAATCTCTGCTACCTCGATCACACTGCCTTCAATTCGACCGCTAAGCGAAGCAATTTGTTGCACTACCCGCTGGCCGCCAGGCAACAGGGCCAAATGAATTACCACGTCAACAGCTGCAGCCACCGCCGGTATCACAAATTCTGCTGACACATTACTGCCAGCCAACATGGGTAGCAGGCAAAGTTTCGCGACTGCCTCTTTCGCTCCATTTGCGTGAACCGAACACATGCTTGGCATTCCCGAATTCATCGCAACTAATAAATCCAGGCACTCTTCCTGGCGGACCTCGCCAACAACAAGGCGGTTGGGTCGCATTCGAAGCGCCTCCTTGATGATTCGTCGAAGCGTAACTTCACCAGTGCCCTCCAGGCTGGCTTGGCGGGTCTGCAGGGCTACCCAGTCTGGATTTATTAGCTGCAGTTCAAATACTTCCTCGCAGGTCACTACTCGCTGACTTGCCGGCGCGCTATTGAGTAGCGCGTTCATCATCGTAGTTTTTCCAGCACCAGTGGCACCCGAAACGATGATGTTTAAACCATCATCGACACAATGCTGCAAGAAGGCAGCTGCGGCTTTCGTGAGACTTCCTTGAAGCACTAAATCTTGAAGGGAATGCGCTTTGGTGATGAATTTACGAATATTCACCGACCAGTACTCGCGCGTGACATCAGGAATCACGACGTGGATTCGAGAACCATCCGGCAACATGGCGTCGACAAACGGTTGAGATAGATCCACTCGGCGCCCGGTAGACGTGAGCATTCGCTCAACCAAAGTTCTAACCTCATCTTCGGTTAGCAATAGCGTAGTTAGTTCGGGACGACCGCCTCGGGCGATAAATATTCGAGTTGGCCGATTTATCCAGATTTCTTCGACGCTCGGATCTTCTAGATATTTCTGGATAGCGCCGAAGTGCTCTGTTCCTTCAGGGGCTGATACGAACCCCATGCGTGCAAAATTTTCAGAATCGCCCACAGCACTAGAGCCAATGGCCATTTCTTGGCCAGCATGCATCGGTTGAAGTTGTAAATCAGAGTCGGCGGTGTGCCCAGGAATATCTCGCGCAGCAATTGCATCGCCTGACATGACTCCCCCTAAGCCACGAATTGAACTCGCAATAAGCGGCCCATTAAAAATAAGCAGGTTGGACCAATGTGCGCTTGATTAGGGAGAAGTCTGTGGATAAGTTACCGAAACTTCAAAGCGAGATGTTGGTGCGATTCCGCCACCAAATCCTCAAGCCTGCTAGTACTGAGCCTGCAATGAAGAAGGTCGCGATTGCATACGCAGCGTGATTAACGGCTGGGATAGTTGCTGAGTAGTAGCCAGTCAAAGCAAGGCCAATTCCCCACACGACCGCGCCGACAAAATTACCACTCAAGAATTTGTAGTAGTTCATTCTGGAGATGCCAGCGATGGCTGGCACGAAAACTCTTGCCCATGGGATAAAGCGGGCAACCACCACCGCCCACCAGCCAAGATTTTGGTAGAAGGTTTCGCTTTTAGCAATGGCCGAGTGCACCCAGGAACCAGTGCGCTTATCTAAATAGGGCCGGCCGTAATGACGACCCAAAATGAAGCCGAGCTGGTCCCCCACAAAAGCCGAAAGTCCGACACCGATGGCTAGTACCCAAATATTTAATCTGTCGTTGTTGTGTGCCAGTAAGCCAGCAGCAAAAAGTAGCGAATCACCGGTGATAAATGGGATGAAGGCCCCGACGAATAACCCAGTGCCAGAGAAAACCAGGAAAAAAACCAAACTATAGAAGCCAAGTGCGCCATAGTTGCCGAGCCAATCTGTTGCCTGCGAGGTTAGCGAGGCAGTGAGGATTTGCGATGGCACATGTTTAGCCTAGCGATAGGTCAGGCATGATTGAGATATGGCGACAGATCTAAAGGCAGCCCTGGACTTTCCGGCGAGTAGTCACAATGTTTTTTCGATGTTTAGTGCAACTACATACCTGGAAGCTAAGTGTGCCGAATATTCTGATGCCTCATTTGAGGTTGTCAACGATAAAGGTGTACAGACCGTAACTATCTATCGAGGCCTTGATGGAATCCCAGATTCATATGCCAGATTCCTTGGCTCAGAATTGAAGATTCGTGAGCAGCAGATTTGGTCCCATGAATCTGAAAACACCTACCGAGCAGAATTCAACATCAAAGTTATCGACAAGCCAGTTGACCTAACCGGCACTTTCTTACTCGAACAAGTGGGTCAATCCTCTAGCTTGACCATTGAAGCCAAGGTTGCAGTTAGCATTCCAATTTTCGGTGGCATGGCTGAGAGTTTTATTCGAGATCAGTTCCAAGAAGTTCTTGCCGATGAACACAGTATCGGCCTGCGGTGGTTAGCTGATCATCAGTGAGTGACAATTCAATTGATCTGAACTGGTTAGCCAGCGAGGCTGGACAAATAACCATTCAACAAGCTGCCGCCTACGATGATGCCTTTGCCGCGGTTACCAACCTGCGTAAACAAAACCCAGATATTGAACCAGACTTGATTTCACAGGCAATTACGCAAGCTAAACTTCGGCGCAGCTTGCTATCGCGCTGGAAAATAGATGTCAGTAGGTTTTTACTAACGCAAGATGGGATCCATCAGGCCACGCGGCCAGCGGTAGCAAATTGGCGGGCTGAATTAATCGTGCGCGAGTTTGGCACGGGGGTTCGAGTCCTCGACCTTACTTGTGGTCTTGGTTTTGATGCGTTAGCCATGGCCCAAGCCGGCCTTAATGTGCGAGCGATTGAGCTTGACCCGATTACCGTTGACTGTGCCAGACACAATCTACTCGGCACTGATGTCGTGATTGAACAGGGCGATGCTACTCGAATGCAAATTAGTGACGTTGATGTGATATTCATCGATCCAATGCGCCGTGACCCGAAGGGTGCGCGATCTATCGATGGTGCGACCGCGCGGATTTCTAATCCTGATAACTGGTCGCCAAGCTGGAGTTTCATCGAGGAGTTAGCCGAGCAGCACAAAGTCATTTGCAAAGTGGCGCCAGGGATCAGTGATGAGTACTTAGGCGCTTGGGATACTACTTGGGTTAGTCACGACGGCGATCTGGTTGAAGCTATGGCAGTTAGCGGTGGTTCTGGCAAGAAACAGGCGGTGGTTCTTGGCGAGTCACAAGGTCTGGTTGTTGAAGGAGTCGGACCTGCCAGAGTCAGCAGTATCGGCAGATTCCTTGTTGTACCCGATAGCGCGATTACCCGGGCTGATGCAATCGATGCGCTAGCTGAAAAAGTTTGTGGCGGCTTGGTAAACGAGCACATCGGTTGGATTACCACCGAAAGCCAGCAAGAGATTTCGAATCTGCTAGCGAGTAAGCCCAAACTTGCTGATGTTTTTGAGATTGTCGCCGTGACAAAAGCTGAGCCCAAAAGTATTTCACAAGCGATCCGAGATATTCCGGCTTCGGCTGTCACCATCATGACCCGAGGCATACAAATCGATGTGGAACAAATGCGAAAACAGGTCGCGCCAAAACTTTCCAAGAGCGCACCCGAGCTGGTCGTTGCGCTTTATCGCGATGATTCAGGAAACAAAGGGCTGATCTGTCGCCGCATTGCCGGCTGAGGAACTAACTCAGGGTGCAACTGGCAACTTTATCGACATTGCCGAATCAGCGGGAAAAGTTAAGCCAGATGGCGGACGTGAACGACTAACTAACTCACTGCCTAACGCGGCAACCATTGCTCCATTGTCCGTGCATAATTTAGCACTTGGCACACGAAGTTTGATGCCGTGCTCATCACAGCGTTGCTGCGCTTCGGAGCGTAATCGGCTATTGGCAGCCACACCTCCACCTAAGACGAGAGTGTTGACCGAATTACTTAAACAGGCATCAATAGCCTTACGAAGTAGCACATCAACAACTGCCTCTTGAAACGACGCTGCCACATCATTTACTTGAACCGAGTTTCCGGCCGCCTGTTCGCGCTCTATCCAACGGGCAACAGCAGTTTTCAAGCCAGAGAAAGAAACATCAAACCGATGTTTTGCTAAATCACGCGCACTTGTTAGGCCACGTGGAAAGTCAATCGCCTTGGGATTGCCTGACATAGCTGCTTGATCGATGTAGGGTCCACCTGGAAACGGCAAACCGAGCACCCGAGCTACTTTGTCGAAAGCCTCGCCGGCAGCATCATCGATGGTTTGCCCAAGTGGAATCACATCCTGCGTGATATCTGGAACCAGTAGCAATGATGAGTGTCCACCAGAAACCAAGAGCGCAATGCTTGGTTCATCAAGTTTTCCATGTTCGAGTTGATCTACGCAGACATGCGCCGCTAGGTGATTAACCCCGTAGATGGGCTTGCCAAGCGCCACCGCCAGCGACTTTGCCGCGGCGACTCCAACTAGAAGTGCGCCCGCTAAACCCGGCCCAGCGGTTACCGCGATTGCATCTACCTCATCAAGGCGAATTCCGGCAGTACTACATGCACGCTCAAGCGTTGGAACCATTGCCTCGAGGTGTGCTCGACTCGCCACCTCGGGAACCACCCCGCCGAACCTGGCATGTTCCGAGACGCTCGAGGCAATTTCATCAGCGAGCAAGGTGGTGCCTCGCACTATCCCAACACCGGTCTCATCACATGAGGTTTCGATACCAAGAACTAAAGGCTCAACCACGCTGTAACCTCTTGCGCATAACGTAGGCATCTACGCCCGCTGCATAATAATTGCGTCGCAAGTCAATGCGCTCAAAATCGCGAGCTAGATACATTGCCACAGCCGGAATGTTGTCACTGCGCACTTCCAGGAACAGCTCGGTTACACCGTGGCGTACTGCTGCTGCTTCAAGCCAGTTCATCATGACCGTACCGATACCCTGCTTTTGCGCAGAACCGTCAACGGCGATTGTGACTACATCTCCTTGCGCGCCGGCGTATCGCAGAGAAACGTAGCCAACTAGCGCGCCGGCCAAGCGAGCAACCATCACTTCACGCGAAACACCGATTTCAGCAATTTCATTGTGAAACATCTCATGTGTCCAAGCGTCAACTGGAAATAAAACATCCTCTAGTGCTTTGACTTCCGCCACATCAGAAGTCTGCATTTGGGTTAATTCGATGCTCATTGCAAGACCTGCTTTCGGTTAGTCGGTTCCACTGCGTCAGGTTTACGTAAATACATTGGCACAACATCTTGAAACTGACCCAAATTTTTGGCCAGCAGTTCTGCTAGATGCTCGGCCCGCAATTCAAGGAATTCGCCAGAAATCAATTCTGGGTACAAATTTGCTGCCGGTCCGACAAAATGTGTGCCTGGAAAATCTAGCTGTAAAACTTGTGGCGTGCTTACCGTCGGATCGCTTACGCGTTTGCCGTCGAGATATTTCGCCCAATAAAGCTCTTTGCGTCGAGCGTCACTGATAACAATGCATTCACCGCTAGTCACAAAACCAACGGCATCGAGAGAACATAGTCCGCGCACTGGAATCTGCAAGGCATGCGCAAATGTCACTGCGGTTGCAATACCTACGCGTAAACCGGTAAATGGGCCAGGCCCAACGCCGACAACTACTTGTTTGATATCACTGGGTGCGCAATTAGTGCTCGTCAATAGCTCGTTCAGATAATCAGCAGTGTATTCACCTTGCTGACCATGTTCGCTGGTCGTACGTTGGGCGAGAGTTTTCTGACCGTCATGGATGGCCACTGAGATT
>Ga0304729_1000875_pt1 | contig 20839 bp, 19 predicted proteins | sample C_131016_MF_Meta_FD_190475 | JGI IMG/M metagenome (GOLD analysis project Ga0304729, IMG submission 190475) | Freshwater microbial communities from Lake Croche, Canada to study carbon cycling - C_131016_MF_MetaG (v2) (version 2) | ecosystem: Environmental > Aquatic > Freshwater > Lake | place... | reverse complement strand
GCCCGAATCCAATCCATGGTATTTTTTGAGTGGCCACCGACAAAGAACTCTCTGACTTTTTGCAAAGTGTTGAAAAACGAGCATTTAAACGCTCGTTTTATCACGTGCGAGACGATGAAGCGGCACTCGATATCGTGCAAGACAGCATGATGAAGCTCGCTGAACACTACAGCGACAAGCCCGCCAACGAATTACCCATGCTTTTTCAGCGGATTTTGTCCAACACTACATTGGATTGGTTCCGCCGCAACAAAACCAAAAAAGCGCTCTTTAGCAACTTCAGCGACTTCGAATCAAGCTCCGATAGTGACGAATTTGACATATTGGAGTCATTGACACAAAGCGATAACAACCCCAAAGTACAAAGTGCCGAGGATAACTACGCCAGTGCTGAAAATTTCCACGATATTGAAGATGAGGTACAAAAATTGCCTTCACGTCAACGAGAAGCCTTCCTGCTGCGTTATTGGGAGGACCTAGATGTCGCAGAGACAGCTGCGGCTATGGGATGTTCAGAAGGAAGTGTTAAAACACATTGCTCTAGAGCAATACAATCACTACATAAGGCGCTCTCTGCAAAGGGAATCAAACCATGACAAGATCAGACATTCACACGATGGAAACCATGCAAAACCAATTTGGTCTTCGTATTGCCGCGCATTTAGAGGCTGCAGTGGCTGATTTACCCCACGATATCAGCGAACGCCTGCGTGCTGCGCGCACCAGGGCAGTGGCCGCGCGCGCCGTATCGGTGCAAGCCAGCACCCAAACAGTTGTCCAAAACGGTGTCGCCATGCTCCAAGGTGGAGATGAAGGCCTCAATATTTGGAACCGCATTGGCTCTTTCCTCCCCTTGATCGCCCTAGTCGCTGGTTTGGCCACCATCAAAAATTTCATGGATGACGAACGTGCCATTCAGTTGGCTGAAGTCGATTCCGCCTTACTGGCGGATGACTTACCACCGTCCGCCTATGCTGACCCTGGGTTTTTACAATTCTTGAAATTGCCGACTTTGACCGAGAAACAAGAGTAAATCTAACGAATGCGTCGCTGGAAAACTTGCATATTTCTTAAAAATCTTGCGCCTATCCTTGTTTTAGGTGGGTTTTTTCTTGCGCTTCCCAGCACCTCGGTATTTGCACAAGACTCCCCCGTTTTAGAAAAAACAGCTGATAAAAATGCGGGCCCTGCGTGGTCACAACTCAGCACCCCTCAGCAACAAGCACTCAAACCCCTTTCAAAGCTATGGCCTACGATGACAGTGGCCCACAAACGTAAGTGGCTCGCCGTTTCGCAAAACTTTATTCAACTCTCAGACCAAGAGCAAATCACCATCCAAAGCCGTATGCAGGAATGGGCCGCATTAAGCCCACAACAACGCTCAGCTGCCAGACTCAATTACGCTGGAGTACAACAACTTCCTAGTGAAGACAAACGTGCCAAGTGGGAAGCTTATCAAGCCTTATCACCTGAAGAAAAGCAAAAGCTTGCAGCACAGCAAGCTCGCCCTGTTGGCGGTGGCGCACCGGCTATCAAACCAGTTGCATCAGAAAAATTAGCGTCTCCTCCAAGCGCCAATAGCAACAAAGCCTTACCGCGAATTGCATCTAATCAAGCGGCACCCGCTACACTTTTGCCCAACACTTCCACATCTGCTAACGCCCCCGTGCCTGAAAGTGCTGCCACGCAGTAATGGATTCGTCTGTCGAGATCGCATCTGATGCCGATCTTTCTCCCCCTAGTTTGAAACGTCGCATGGCCTGCTGGCTGTACGAAGGCATTTTGCTTTTTGCGGTCACCTTCATTTCGGGGTATTTATTCAGCACGCTCAGCCAAACACGTTACGCGCTTGATAACCGCCATGGTCTGCAAGCGTTTGTTTTTTTGGTGTTAGCCATTTACTTCACATGGTTCTGGCACAAGGGCCAAACGCTAGCGATGAAAACTTGGCATATCCGCATCGTGGACAGCCTCGGCATGCCTTTGTCACAGAAACAAGCCTTTATTCGTTTTCTTTTTAGCTGGGTTTGGTTCCTGCCGCCACTTTGTATCGCGGGGCTGTTTTCATATTCGGGACTCGATAGTCTGCTAATGTTGAGCGCTTGGGTTGCGGTGTGGGCATCGCTAACCAAGTTTCAAAATCAAGGACATTTTTGGCACGACATATGGGCGGGAACGCGTTTGATTTGTTCCGACGCCAACCGCAATGCGGACCAAAGTCACGAAAAAATACTTAATCATGAATAAGACCCCTGCTTTTTCAATTTGCGTGTACTGCGGTTCTCGCAACGGCGTATCACCCCGTTATGTGCAGGTTGCCCAAGAAGTTGGCCATTGGATAGGTTCGCACCAAGGCCAATTGGTCTATGGCGGTGGAGAGAATGGCCTGATGGGCTTGGTCGCAAAATCCACAATGGAAGCTGGCGGTCGAGTTGTAGGAATCATCCCCACAGCGCTTCAAACCAAAGAAAAACCGCGCATTGCGTGTGATGAACTACATGTCGTAGACACCATGCATGAGCGCAAACAAATGATGGCAGAACGAGCAGATGTGTTCATAGCGCTGCCAGGCGGCATTGGTACTTTTGAAGAATTCTTCGAGATATGGACTTGGCGCCAACTCGGCTACCACGACAAACCCATCGGGCTACTCAATACAGAAGGTTACTACGACGGCTTGTTAGCGTTTGCGAAATCGAGTGTTGCACAAGGTTTTTTGAGTGACGCGCAAATGTCACTTATCCAAACGGGCTCGCAAGCTTCAGAACTCTTACGCACCTTAGTGCAAGACGCTGGATTTAGCCCGCAAGCGGTTGCTGCGGGGCTTTAAAAATTTATTTAGACGGCAGCTGCGTCTTGCTCGCCAGTGCGGATTCGCACCACACGCTCAACAGAGGTGATAAATATCTTGCCGTCGCCAATCTTGCCAGTACGGGCTGCGCGGATGATGGCCTCAACACACTGATCGACATCAGAAGACTGCACGACAACTTCTATTTTTACTTTGGGTAAAAAGTCGACTACATACTCAGCACCACGGTATAACTCGGTATGGCCTTTTTGACGGCCGAAACCTTTGACTTCTGTCACGGTGAGTCCTGTAACGCCACAGGCAGCCAAAGATTCACGTACTTCTTCGAGCTTAAATGGTTTGATAACCGCTGTAATTTGTTTCATTTTGTAATCCTTGTTTAAGCACGAAATTTATTGGTTATAGGATAACGCCAATCCTTGCCAAAACTGCGGTGGGTCACACGAATTCCCACCGGCGATTGGCGGCGTTTGTATTCATTGAGTCGAATTAAGCGCGTGACTTGTGCCACAGCATCTGCAGGCATTCCAGCAGCAATAATTTCGTCGGGACTTTGGTCGTTTTCCATAAAGCGCGAGACGATCTCATCTAAGACTTCATAAGGCGGTAACGAGTCTTGGTCTTTTTGGTCAGGACGCAACTCTGCACTGGGTGGGCGGGTGATGATGCGCTCTGGAATAGGCTGATCACACGAGCCATAAGGGTTGTGCAAATTACGCCAACGCGCCAACTGAAATACCAATGTCTTCGCTACGTCTTTGATGACCGCAAAACCGCCCGCCATATCGCCATACAAGGTGCAGTAACCAGTAGCCATCTCGCTTTTGTTTCCCGTTGTGAGAACAATAGAGCCAAATTTATTGGACAAAGCCATCAACATCGTGCCACGGATTCGAGCTTGGATGTTTTCTTCCGTTGTATCCAAGGCCGTGCCATCAAAGTCAGACTTCAATGAGGCAAGAAATGCCTCGAACTCTGGAACGATAGACACCTCGTCGTAGCGCACTTTCATGCGCTGCGCCATTTCACGTGCGTCTACCCAACTTATTTCTGCCGTGTAGGGTGAAGGCATCATGACTGTTCGAACTTTGTCTGCGCCTAAAGCGTCGACAGCAATTGCCAAAACCAAGGCTGAGTCAATGCCGCCTGATAAACCAAGCAATGCACCAGGAAATCCGTTTTTACCAATGTAGTCGCGCACACCCAAAACCAGGGCATGCCACAAATCACCTTCTAGTGAGCCTTCTTTTGCAATATCTGCTTCTAATTTAAGCATTGCTCCAAACACCTGCACAGACACAGTAAACGGCTGAGATTCAAAACTCTTTGCGCGCCCTACTAAGGCGCCATCAGAGGCTAGCGCGAATGAGCGCCCTTCAAACACCACTTCGTCTTGACCGCCTACTAAGTGGGCGTAAATCAAAGGCAATTCAGTTTGCTGAACGCGTGCGCGCATGGCCTTCTCGCGTTCATCTCCCTTGCCTACGTGAAAGGGAGATGCGTTGATCACAGCGAGCAGTTGCGCTCCTGCTGCTTTGCTTTCCATTGCAGGCGCCTCAAACCATGCGTCTTCGCAAATCAATAGTCCAATGCGCACACCCTCGACTTCAAAGACACACGGCTTCTGACCAGGGGTGAAGTAGCGGCGCTCATCAAATACTTGGTAATTGGGTAACTCGCGCTTGGCGTATTGCGCAACCACTTGTCCTTCTGACAAGACAGACGCCATATTGAAGCGGCGTTGAATCGCCACAGACTTAGTGCGGGCATCGTCACCCACTGGATGTCCGACCACCACATGCAAACTCTTTAACCCGCTCAGGGCTTGGGCTACTGTTTTCAGGGCATCATCACAGGCTTGGATGAAAGAACTTCGCAAAAACAAATCTTCTGCAGCGTAGCCACAAATAGACAACTCAGGCGTAAGCACCAATCTGGCGCCATCTGCATAGGCTTGTTGGGCACAATCAATGATCTTTTGCGCATTGCCCTGCATGTCACCTACGACAAAATTCAATTGAGCAACACAGATCTTTAAATTCATGGCAAACGTCACAGAAATAACAACATTCCAACTGGGCTAATACGTCAATGGATTATGTCACCCGCGTCTTCAATGACCCACGCGATATGGATGCTTTTGGGTGGGATGCTCTCCTCGCACAACAAGATGCGCCCACCCCCTTCATGTCACACGCCTATTTACTGGCCATGTATGAGAGTGGCAGTGCCACGCCCAAAACCGGATGGACACACCAATTCGTCACACTTTGGCAAGAAGATCGGCTCGTAGCCGCTTGCGCCCTGTATTTGAAAAGCCACTCGTATGGAGAGTATGTGTTTGACTGGGCTTGGGCCAATGCCTACGGCGAACACGGACTTGCGTATTACCCCAAAGGATTGTTAGCAGTTCCATTCACGCCGGTTCCCGGATCGCGATTACTCGCTGTCGATACCAACAGTCGCACGCACTTACTAAAAACACTTTTAGATGTTTGCAAAGATCTTCAGTTGTCTTCACTGCATCTTCTTTTCACCAGCCCGCAAGACCGGATAGCCTGTGACGCACTAGGCTTGATGCAAAGACAAACCGTTCAATTCCATTGGCAAAACGCACAGTTCACTGACTTCGACCATTTTTTGAGCACACTGTCTCAAGAAAAACGCAAAAAAATTAAGCAAGAACGACGACGTGTACACGATGCCGGCGTGACTTTTAAAACGCGCTTAGGCTCAGAAATTTCCACGCAAGATTGGGGTTTTTTTTATGACTGTTACGAACGCACCTACCTGGAGCATGGCAACGCGCCTTATTTAAGTCGAAGCTTTTTCCAATCTATGCAAGACCATATGGCAGATAACTGGGTGTTGTTTATCGCTGAGCGCGCAGACCAACCAATAGCATGCAGTTTGATTGCGATTCACGCACTAGGCACTGACCATGCCGTGGCATACGGGCGCTATTGGGGTGCCTTAGAACGCGTGGATTGCCTTCACTTTGAAGCTTGTTATTACCAACCTCTGCGCTGGTGCATAGACAACAAGGTGTCCTGCTTTGAAGGCGGCGCACAAGGCGAGCACAAAATGGCTAGGGCCTTGATGCCTGTTACCACCTACAGCGCCCATTGGTTGGCACATCCTGCTTTTGCAGATGCAGTGGAGCGCTTTTTAGAGCGGGAACGCTCTGGAATTAACAATTACCTAGAGCACCTAGCCGAGCGTTCGCCGTTTAAGCAAAGCGAATAAATTACTGGTGTTCTTTTTGGTAGTTGGCAATGCCGTCCATGATTTCTTGCATGGCTGACTCAGGGCCTTCCCAGCCCATAATCTTGACCCATTTGCCTTCTTCTAAATCTTTATAGTGCTCGAAGAAATGGGCGATGGTCTTTAAACGTAATGGATTTAAGTCTGCTGGCTTTTGCCATTGGGTGTAAATAGACAAAATTTTATCGATCGGTACTGCGAGCACTTTGCCGTCTTCACCGGCTTCGTCCTGCATTTTCAAAATACCAATCGGGCGACATGGCACGACTACGCCTGGAATCAAAGGCACCGGTGTAATCACCAACACATCCACTGGATCGCCGTCACCACTGATAGTTTTAGGCACATACCCATAGTTAGTGGGGTAATGCATGGAGGTGCTCATAAAACGATCAACGAAGATGGCACCTGTCGCCTTGTCGACTTCATATTTGACGGGATCCGCATTCATCGGTATTTCGATGATCACATTGAATGCATGGGGGATATTGTTACCAGGGGTGACGTTATCAAGTGACATGGTTTGTAATGGAAAAGTAAGGTTTTGAAATACTAGGGACTAACCCGCATTTTACGTGCTTAAAACTTACCGCAACCTTTATATAGCTTAAAGTTCACAAGTTGGCCAATCACGTGACAAGTTCTTCTTGTGGCCTGAGGAAGCAACGCAGAGGTGGCATACGGCAACCCGCGTGGCGCCACCTACAAGCGATTCAATATCAAGGAGTTTTTATGTCAGGTAATACCGCGCTACTTTTTGCGCTGGCGTGTGGCCTTGTAGCCGTGATCTATGGCTTTTGGGCGCGTTCTTCTATTTTGGCTTTGGATGCTGGCAACGCCCGCATGCAAGAAATTGCGGAAGCCATTCAACTAGGCGCATCGGCTTATCTAGCGCGTCAATACCGCACCATCGCGATGGTCGGTGTGGTGCTCGCCATATTGATTGGCATCTTCCTCAACACCACCACAGCGATTGGCTTTGTGATTGGTGCTGTTTTGTCAGGCGCATGCGGTTTTATCGGCATGAACGTATCGGTCAAAGCCAACGTGCGCACTGCACAAGCTGCTACACACGGGATTGGCCCAGCATTGGACGTTGCCTTCAAAGGCGGTGCCATCACAGGCATGTTGGTGGTGGGTCTAGGCCTTTTAGGTGTTGGTGGTTTTTATTGGTTCCTTGCTGGAAACGGTAACTACACCCCAGATAAAAACTTGGCGCATTTGCTCAACCCTTTGATGGGCTTGGCATTTGGCTCTTCTTTGATTTCTATATTTGCCCGTTTGGGCGGTGGCATTTTCACCAAGGGCGCTGACGTTGGCGCCGATTTGGTCGGAAAAGTCGAAGCAGGTATTCCTGAAGACGATCCACGCAACCCCGCTGTGATCGCCGATAACGTCGGCGACAACGTGGGCGACTGTGCTGGTATGGCGGCCGACTTGTTTGAAACCTATGCCGTGACATTGATCGCCACCATGGTGCTTGGCGCCTTGATGGTGGCCAGTGCACCAACACAAGCGGTGCTTTACCCATTGGTGCTGGGTGGTGTGTCTATCTTGGCTTCTATCGTCGGTTGCTTCTTTGTCAAGGCATCGCCTGGTATGAAGAATGTGATGCCTGCGCTCTACAAGGGCTTGGCAGTGGCCGGCGTTTTGTCGCTCATCGCTTTCTACTTCGTGACTGTGGCCATCATGCCCGATGACGCATTGGGTGCTGGCACACAAATTCGTTTGTGGGGCGCGTGTGCTGTTGGCTTGTTGCTAACTGCTGCTTTGGTTTGGATTACGGAGTACTACACCGGTACGCAATATCCACCTGTGCAACACATTGCTCAAGCATCTACAACGGGTCACGGCACCAACATCATTGCTGGCCTAGGTGTCTCCATGCGTTCTACTGCATGGCCTGTGCTCATGGTATGCGCTGGTATTTTGTCGGCTTACCAATTAGGTGAGTTGTACGGCATCGCGATTGCTGCAACTGCCATGTTGAGCATGGCTGGCATCGTGGTGGCATTGGACGCATACGGCCCCATCACAGACAACGCTGGCGGTATAGCTGAAATGGCTGAATTGCCTGCTTCAGTGCGTGACGTCACTGATCCGCTTGATGCAGTGGGCAACACTACCAAAGCCGTGACCAAAGGCTACGCCATTGGTTCTGCTGGCTTGGCTGCTTTGGTCTTGTTTGCTGACTTCACGCACTCGTTGGAAGGACGCGGTATCAGTGTCGCTTTCAGTTTGAGCGATCCTAAAGTGATCGTGGGCTTGTTCATCGGCGGCTTGATACCTTACCTCTTTGGTGCAATGGCCATGGAAGCGGTTGGACGTGCCGCAGGTTCTGTAGTGGTTGAAGTACGTCGTCAGTTTGAAGACGGGCAAATCATGGCTGGAAAACGCAAGCCTGACTACAGTGCCGCGGTAGATATGTTGACAACCGCTGCGATCAAAGAAATGGTGGTTCCATCACTGTTACCCGTTGTGGTCCCAGTTTTAGTGGGCCTCATCCTTGGTGCTGCCGCACTCGGTGGCTTGTTGATGGGAACAATTGTTACGGGCTTGTTCGTCGCAATTTCTATGTGTACCGGCGGCGGCGCTTGGGACAACGCCAAGAAATACATTGAAGACGGACACCACGGTGGCAAAGGTAGCGAGGCCCATAAGGCGGCTGTCACTGGCGACACCGTAGGCGACCCCTATAAAGACACTGCCGGCCCTGCTGTGAACCCACTGATCAAGATCATCAACATCGTGGCCTTGCTCATCGTTCCGTTACTTTAAAAATCGCGCATGACTGACGAGATCATCTTAGAGGCCCATGGACTCACCAAAGAATTTAAAGGCTTTACTGCGGTAGATCATGTGGACCTTAAGGTTCGCAAAGGGTCCATCCACGCCCTCATTGGTCCCAATGGAGCGGGTAAGACTACGATGTTTAATTTGCTCACCAAGTTTCTCCCGGTGACGTCTGGGCAAATTATTTACAAAGGCGTGGATATCACCCGACTCACAGCTTCTGAGGTGTCGCGTGCAGGCATGGTGCGTTCGTTTCAAATTTCCGCAGTTTTTCCGCACCTCACGGTGCTGGAAAACGTGCGGATTGGTTTGCAACGCAAGTTGGGAACCAGTTTTCATTTCTGGAAGCCAGAGTCTTCCCTCTACGCGCTCAATGACAAGGCGATGGCGCTTTTAGAGTCCGTCGACTTAGCAAGTTTTGCCAACACCCAAACCGTAGAACTTCCCTACGGTCGCAAACGCGCCCTAGAAATTGCGACAACTTTGGCCTTAGACCCTGAATTGATGTTGCTTGACGAGCCCACCCAAGGGATGGGCCATGAGGACGTTGGACGCGTGGTCGAACTCATTCGCAAAGTAGCAGCTAACCGCACGGTATTAATGGTTGAACACAATATGAATGTCGTCGCCAATTTGAGTGACACCATTACTGTTTTAGCGCGTGGCGCTGTATTGGCCGAAGGGCCCTATGAAGAAGTCTCTAAAAACCACCGCGTTCTTGAAGCTTATGTAGGTTCTGTCGATGAAAACGACACCCTAGGGGCCCATGCATGAGTGCTCCTGTATTGCTCCATGTTCACAACATGCATGCGTGGTATGGCGAATCGCATATCTTGCATGGCATTGACTTTGAAGTACGCGAAGGTGAATTGGTCACGTTGTTAGGCCGTAATGGCGCTGGTCGTACAACAACGCTCAAGGCTATTTTGGGTTTAACCGGCAAACGCACCGGAACCATAGAAGTCGCTGGCGTTGAAACCTCGCACCTACAAACCAATGAAATCGCCAGACTTGGCTTGGGTTATTGCCCTGAAGAGCGCGGCATTTTTTCCAGCCTGAGTTGTGAAGAAAATTTAATGCTCCCGCCCACCTTAGGTTCTGGTGGCATGTCGATTAAAGAAATTTATGACATGTTCCCTAACCTCAAGGAACGCCGCAACAGCCCTGGCACACGCCTGTCTGGTGGTGAGCAACAAATGCTGGCGATGGCGCGTATTTTGCGCACGGGTGCCAAGATACTTCTACTAGATGAAATCACCGAGGGTTTAGCCCCCGTCATTGTGCAAACCCTAGGTCGCGTCATTCGACAACTCAAGGCCAAAGGACTGACCATCATTTTGGTCGAACAAAATTTCCGATTTGCCGCACCTCTTGCAGACAGGCACTATGTGATCGAACACGGCAAGATCGAAGCCGTAGTTAAAAAAGAAGAGCTGGCAGAAAAAACCGATATGTTGAATGAGTTTTTGGGCGTTTGATTTTTAAATTCCCGCTTGATGTTTTTGTAACCCCCTAGGAGACACCTATGAAAAGAAAGTTAATTGCAATCGCTGTAGCTACAGCCCTAACCACTGCGACATCGCTTATCAGCGCGCAGCAAGGCAAGTTGAGTGATGACGTCGTCAAGATCGGCGTTTTAACGGACATGTCTGGCGTATATGCTGACTACGGCGGCCCTGGTGCATTGACCGCCGCAAAAATGGCTATCGAAGACTTTGGCGGCAAGATGTTTGGTAAAAACATCGAGATCGTCAACGCTGACCACCAAAACAAGCCAGATATTGCCAAGAGCGTGACCCAACAATGGTTTGATCGCGACAAAGTCGATATGACCGTAGAAAACCTCAACTCTGCTGTGGCACTCACCGTGCAAGCTTTGGGCAAAGAGAAAAACAAAATCACTATCGTGACGGGTGCGGCTTCTTCACGCATCACCAACGAAGATTGCGCACCTGATACTGGCATCCATTACCTGATGGACACCATCGCTCTTAGTAATGTGGTGGGTAAAGCCATTGTGAAAGACGGTGGTAACAGTTGGTTCTTCTTAACCGCTGATTACGCATTTGGCCATTCCTTAGAAAAAGACACCAGTGAAATCGTAAAAGCTGCTGGCGGTAAGGTTTTGGGCGCTGTACGGCACCCATTGTCAACAGGTGATTTTTCTTCATTCTTACTCCAAGCCCAATCATCTGGAGCCAAAGTAGTTGGCCTTGCCAACGCGGGTGGCGATACGGTCAACAGTATCAAAGCAGCTTCTGAATTCGGACTCACCAAGAAACAAAACTTAGCGGCTTTGTTGATGTTGATATCTGACGTGCATGCGGTTGGCTTGCCAACTGCCCAAGGCCTCTACCTGACCGAAGGTTGGTACTGGAATATGAACGACGACAGCCGCAAGTGGGCTAGCCGTTTTGAAGCCACCATGAAGAGAAAGCCTAATTCCAACCACGCAGCGGTTTACTCATCTACTCTGCATTACCTCAATGCTGTGAAAGCAGCGGGAACCGATGACACAGCCACTGTGATGAAGAAGATGCGCGAATTGCCTATCAACGACATGTTCGCCAAAGGTGGCAAATTGCGCGAAGACGGCCGTATGGTGCACGACATGTATTTGTTCCAAGTGAAAACACCTGCGGAATCCAAAGGTGCTTGGGATTACTACAACATGAAGGGCACTGTGAAAGGCGAAGACGCTTTCCAATCCCTGGCGGCAAGCCGCTGCACTGCTTTGAAGAAATAATTCTCCGAAGCTTTTGAACTACAGGCATCCATGACAGATTTTTTTGGTATCCCGATCCAAGCCTTGATGGGGCAACTCATGCTCGGCTTGGTGAATGGGTCTTTTTACGCCCTGCTCTCCTTGGGTCTTGCCGTGATATTTGGCATGCTCAATATCGTGAACTTCGCGCATGGTGCGCTCTACATGGTGGGCGCTTTTTTTGCATGGATGCTGTTGAACTATGCCGGTATCAATTACTGGTTCGCTTTGATCCTCGCCCCGATTGGGGTGGGGCTTATTGGTGTCTTGATTGAAAAACTATTACTAGGCTGGATCCGCCAACTCGACCATCTGTATGGTTTGTTGTTGACCTTTGGCCTCGCCCTTATTTTTGAAGGTGTCTTCAGAGAATTTTATGGCTCGTCTGGAATGCCCTATGAGCTGCCCGCGATATTTCGCGGTGTGTTCGACCTTGAATTCATGATGCTCCCCAAGTACCGTGCTTGGGTAGTACTCGTATCGGTTGTACTGTGTTTGGCCACATGGTTTGTGATTGAAAAAACCCGTCTAGGTGCCTACTTGCGTGCTGGCACAGAAAACCCAGACTTGGTCAAAGCCTTTGGAATCAACGTCCCCCTCATGGTCACCCTCACCTACGCATTTGGCGTGGGTTTAGCAGGCTTGGCAGGTGTGATGGCCGCACCCATTTACCAAGTGAGTCCTCTGATGGGTTCGAACATCATCATCGTCGTATTTGCTGTGGTGGTGATTGGCGGTATGGGGTCTATTTTGGGATCTATCGTGACAGGCTTGGGATTAGGACTCATTGAAGGCCTCACCAAAGTGTTTTATGCCGAACTGTCCACCACCGTGGTGTTCATCATCATGGCAGTAGTGCTACTCGTGCGACCCGCAGGTTTGTTTGGGCGGGAGAAATAAGCATGTCTAAAACTATTTTGTATGTCCTTTTACTCGCAGGACTTTTGGTTGCACCATTTGTTGGCTACCCTATTTTCCTGATGAGCTGCTTGTGCTTTGCTTTGTTTGCAAGCGCCTTCAATTTGTTAATTGGTTTTACAGGTTTGCTGTCTTTTGGCCACGCCATGTTTTTTGGCTTTGCTGCCTATGTGTCTGGCCACGCGGCAAAAGTTTGGGGTTTCACGCCTGAGGTGTGTTTGATATTGGGCACGCTGAGTGCTGCAGGTATTGGCTTGGTGACGGGATGGCTAGCGGTGCGTCGAGAAGGTATTTACTTTGCCATGGTCACTTTGGCATTGGCGCAGATGATCTTCTTTATCTGCGTTCAAGCCCCGTTTACGTATGCCGAAGACGGAATCCAAAGTATTCCGCGCGGTAAATTGTTCGGTCTGATCGATCTAGCCGACGACAAAGTGATGTATTACTTTGTCTTGGCAGTTTTCTTGTTCGGATTTGCGTTGATTTATCGCGTGATCCATTCACCCTTTGGTCAAGTGTTGAAGTCGATTCGTGAGAATGAACCACGCGCGCTGTCCTTGGGTTATGACGTTTCTAAATACAAACTCACTGCGTTCGTCTTGTCGGGCGCCCTGGCGGGCATGGCAGGTGCCACTAAATCACTGGCATTGGGACTTGCTACATTGACTGATGTAGGTTGGCAAATGTCTGGTGAAGTCGTACTGATGACCTTACTGGGTGGCATGGGCACTATTTTGGGGCCAGCCATCGGCGCCACTGCCATCGTGACGATGCAAACCTACCTTGCTGACTTAGGCTCATGGGTCACGATCATCATGGGCGTGACTTTTGTTGTCTGTGTGCTGGTATTTAGACGCGGCATTGTGGGCGAAGTGGCGCACCGTTTTACTGCCAAGCCTTAACGTAATATGGCGCGTCGTTGTGCGCCCTGAGTCTCAGGCAAAATCAATCTATGTCTGAACGTGTTATCCCCTTAGTTGACCAGCGACTCACCGCATTGCGTGCTGAAGTTCCAGCACACGACTGGGGTGGTGGTGTTTTGCTTGACCAACTCTATCGCCCCATGCACGATTTACGCATCAGTGTGACTGACCGTTGTAATTTTCGGTGTAACTATTGCATGCCCAAAGAAGTCTTTAACAAAGACTACAGTTACCTGCCCCATGGTGACTTGCTGAATTTTGAGGAAATCACCCGCCTCGCAAAAGTATTTGTGGGCCTAGGTGTTCGCAAAATTCGCCTCACTGGTGGCGAACCCTTGTTAAGAAAAAATTTAGAGATATTGGTAGAACAGCTTGCGCAAATTCAAACGCCAGATGGATCCAAACTTGATTTAACCTTAACCACCAACGGTTCCCTACTCACTAAAAAAGCCCAACAACTCAAAGATGCCGGCTTAGACCGCATCACAGTCAGCCTTGACGGTTTAGACGATGCAGTGTTTCGGGCCATGAACGATGTGGATTTTCCTGTACGTGATGTGCTCGATGGTATTGAAGCAGCGCAGCTAGCCGGCTTAGGCATCAAAGTCAATATGGTGGTAAAGCGTCAGACCAATACCAACCAAATCATTCCCATGGCCCAACATTTCCGCGGAAGCGGAATTGCACTACGTTTTATCGAATACATGGATGTGGGCGCGACCAATGGTTGGCGTATGGATGAGGTACTGCCTTCTGCAGATGTCGTTGCTTTGGTTCAACAAGCCTACCCGCTGGTCTTGTTGCCAGAGAACGTCACGGGTGAAACAGCCCAACGCTGGGGATATGCAAACGCGTCTGGACAATATGATCCATCTTTGGGCGAAATTGGTGTGATCAGCAGTGTGACGCAAGCGTTTTGCGGAACATGTAACCGGGCGCGCTTATCTACCGAAGGCAAGTTGTACTTGTGTTTGTTTGCCAGCCTTGGCTACGATTTGCGTGAACTTATGCGTGACAGAGAGGCTTCTGATGCTCAGTTAGCCTCCTCGATAGCAAATATTTGGAACCACCGCGATGACCGTTATTCTGAATTGCGCGCAACCTTAGCGCCCGACTCAAATATGAAAATTCAGCGCGTTGAGATGAGCTATATAGGAGGTTGAGCCCGTGTCCACCTCTATTTCTTCTCAACATATCACCGGCATTATTTTGGCGGGTGGCCGAGCCAACCGAATGGGTGGCGTTGACAAAGGTTTACAAAATTTCAACGGCATGGCGTTAGCGTTGCACACCTTGATGCGATTGGGCCCACAAGTCTCTGAGGTGATGATCAACGCCAACCGCAACCTATCTGCGTATGAATCGTTTGGCGCTTCTGTTTGGCCCGATCCAAATTCTGACTTTGCAGGACCTCTTTCAGGCTTTCTTGTGGGGCTTGAGCGCTGTGAAACCCCTTATTTATTGACTGTGCCGTGCGATACGCCTCGGTTTCCACTTGATCTCGCGAACCGTCTGGCCGATGCGCTTGAAGCTACCGAAGCTGAAATCGCCATGGCTGCTGGCTATGAAACCGATGCCCAAGGCAATCGCACCATCCGCACACAACCCGTGTTTTGCCTCTTGCGCTGTGAATTACTAGAAAGCTTGGTGAAATTCACGCATGGTGGTGGAAGCAAGATAGACGCGTGGACTGCACAACACGCAACGACGGTCGTTAACTTTGATAAACCTTCCGATGATCTCTATGCTTTTGCAAACGTCAATACCGTACAAGAGTTGGTCAACTTAGAAGCCCTGCCCTCCGCATGAAAAGTTTGGATGAGATCGCGCAAGCGCTACAAGGCTTTGATCCGCAAGCTTTGAGCGTAGACAAAGTGCAAGAATTCATTCAACACTTAGTACAAGCGCTTCCAGCCATTGCTTCAGAAGAGCTTCCACTTATGCAGGCCTTAGGTCGCATAGTTGCAGAAGACATCATTTCTCCTATCAACGTTCCAGCACACGATAACTCTGCCATGGATGGTTTTGCGTTTGATGGAAAGCAGCTAGGCACTGCGCCATTGCAATTGCGTGTAGTCGGCACAGCTCTCGCTGGCAAGGCTTGGCAAGGAAATGTGAAGTCAGGCGAATGCGTCAAGATCATGACGGGTGCTGTGATGCCTGAAGGTCTAGACACCGTGATTGCACAGGAACTCACAACGCCAAATGGCGCTGACAGTGAAACGGTCGTTGAAATTCCCGCAGGCATCCTACAAGCTGGCGACAACCGCCGCAAAGCGGGTGAAGATTTGCAACGTGGTCTACCGGCTTTGATGGCTGGAAGCACTCTCACCCCTGCGGCATTGGGTTTGGTTGCTAGCCTTGGAGTTGCCAAAGTCAAGGTGTATCGCCAATTACGCGTCGCCTACTTTTCTACCGGCGATGAAGTATTGAGCTTGGGCGATGCTTTGCGCGAAGGTGCGGTCTATGACAGCAACCGCTACACCGTGTTTGGACTGTTGAGCCGAATGGGCTGTGCAGTCATCGATATGGGCGTGGTGCGGGATGACCCTGTGTTGCTAGAAGATGCCTTCAAGCAAGCCGCAAACAAAGCAGATGTCATCATCACCAGCGGTGGCGTGAGCGTTGGCGAAGCAGATTTCACCAAAGCCATGATGAAAAAACTCGGCGATGTAGCCTTTTGGAAAATCGCTATGCGTCCCGGCAGGCCTATGGCCGTCGGCCGTTTAGGTAACTCAATCCTGTTTGGCTTGCCCGGAAATCCCGTTGCAGTGATGGTGACATTCTTGGCATTTGTAAAACCAGCCTTGCTGCATTTGATGGGTGGTACACCAAGTACTGCGCCTTACTTGCGCGCCAAAAGTGCTGTAGCTTTGAGAAAAAAACCGGGACGGACCGAATACCAAAGAGGCTTTGTTCGCACATTGCTAGATGGAACTTTGCAAGTGGAAGCCGCAGGTAATCAAGGCTCAGGCGTCTTGCGATCTATGGTCGAAGCCAATGGCTTGATCGTTTTGCATCACCACCAAAGCAACGTAGCTGCAGGAGATGAGGTGGATGTAATGATGTTTGAGGGTGCGATTTAACACCCAAAGGGTAAGACCTCTGTGTCACCCGTCAAGTAGCTCAGGCTCCCACCTCAATATCTTCATGGCGCGTAGTGATCGCTCCTGGAATCGACTTACGCGCAAAGAATGTATACATGGTTGGCACTACAAAAATGGTGAGTAATGTGCCTAAGCTCATACCACCCACAATCACCCAACCAATTTGTTTGCGGCTTTCAGCACCTGCACCCGTGGCTAATGCGAGAGGAATCGCACCCAACACCATGGCGCCGGTAGTCATCAAAATAGGACGCAAGCGCAAAGTCGCAGATTGCTTAACAGCCTCCAATACTTCCATACCTTCTGCACGTAATTGGTTGGCAAATTCCACAATCAAAATACCATGCTTGGTAATCAAACCGACTAAGGTAATCAAACCGATTTGGCTAAACACATTCAGCGTCCCACCGCTGAACTGAAGGGCCAGCAAAGCACCGACCATGGACAAAGGCACCGACAACAAAATGACTAGAGGGTCCACAAAGCTTTCAAACTGGGCGGCCAGGACCAAAAAGATAAATAACAAAGCCAATATAAACACAATGACCAATGAACCAGACGACTTCACAAACTCACGTGATGTGCCGTTCAAATCGGTAGCGTAACCAGGCTTTAACACCTTGCTAGCTGTTTCGTTCATGAAAACGATAGCTTCGCCCAAAGAGTAATTGGGTGCAATGTTCGCAGTGATGGATGCGCTACGTCTTTGTCCAAAGTGGTTCAACTCTCGCGGCACCACCACCTCTTTGATGCGCACCAATGCAGACAATGGAATCATCGCGTCGTTGCGGCCACGGACAAAAATGTGTTCAATATCATCCGGCGTATCGCGATCAGATGGCGCGGTTTGCACCATCACGTCATATTGATCGCCTTCGCGCTTGTAGCGGGTGACTTGCCGGCCACCCATCATGGTCTCGACAGCGCGGGCAATATTCTCAACTGGCACACCCATATCGGCAGCACGTTCACGGTCGACGTCCATGCTGATCTCTGGTTTATTCAAGCGCAGATCTGTATCCACGCTCACGATTCCAGGGTTCTTTGCAATTTCTTCTTGGAAGGTTCGCACCACCTGTGCAAGGTTTTGATAGCTGTCAGTGGTGACGATCACGAAATTCAAAGGACGGTCACGGAAAGGTTGACCCAATGAGGGCGGCGTGATTGGAAACGCAGTCACACCTGGCAAGCTAGCGATAGCCGGTGTCATTTCGCGGGCGATTTCTAAAGTGCTTTTCTTGCGTTCCTCCCAAGGAAGAGCGCGATAAAAAACGTTGCCTTGGGCCACCGTGGGATTACCCACCACCGTGAAGATACGATCGAATTCGGTGTACTTATTGGCCATGCGTTCAATGGTTTGCGCATAGCGGGTGGTGTAGTCCATCGTGGCACCGTCTGGACCGTTGATTACCGTCAAAATGACACCGCGATCTTCTAGAGGAGCCAACTCGCTTTTAGTGGTTTTAAGCAAGTAGAAGGTACCAACACCCGCCATCACCATCACCACCACGACCAACCAACGTCGTGACATATGGCGACCCATCACCCGACCAGAACTCAATGTCCAACCCAACGCTTGGCCATATTTGCTGGAGAGTTTTTGTAACAAGTGCTCCATGTTTTTGTCAAACCATGTCGGGTTGTTCACATGTTTCAACATGATCGAGCACATCATGGGCGTCAATGTCAACGCTACAAAGCCAGAAACAATCACGGATCCAGCCAAGGCCAAAGCAAATTCAGTGAACAACTTACCGGTGCGTCCTGGTGTGAAGGCCAAAGGTGCATATACAGCAGCCAATGTCAGCGTCATCGCAATCACGGCAAAGCCAACTTCACGAGCCCCGCGGATGGCAGCGTGAAAAGGGGCCATGCCGTTCTCTATGTGACGGAAAATGTTTTCCAGCACCACGATCGCATCATCCACCACCAAACCGATGGCGAGTACCAAGGCCAACATGGTCAAGGTATTTACGGTAAATCCGCATAAGGCCATCAATGCAAACGTACCAATCAAGCAAACCGGAATGGTGACCAATGGAATGATGGATGCACGGAAGGTTCTCAGGAAAAGAAAAATTACCAGCGACACCAACACCATCGCCTCAATGATGGTTTGGTAAACCGCTTTGATCGATCGATCGATAAACACCGAGTTGTCGTTTGCAACTTCGATCTCAATTCCAGGCGGCAGGTTTTCTTTGATCTTTGGAATCATCTGTCTCACAGCAGTGCTGAGGTCTAGCGGATTAGCCGTGGCGTTGCGTATCACACCAAGTGTGATGGCTTCGCGGCCATTTAAACGCGTCGAAGTGCGTTCCGATAATGGGCCTTGCTCAACACGCGCAACATCACTAATGCGAATGGGCATGCCATTGATGGCTTTGATAACAACTTGTCTGAACTCTGCAGGTTTTTGCAAGTCCGTAGCTGCTGTCACGTTGAACTCGCGGAACTTACTCTCGATGCGACCCGCAGGGACCTCGACGTTGGAGCGGCGCAAAGCATCTTCCACATCTTGCGTTGTCAATTTATAAGAAGCCAAACGGTCGGGGTCCAACCAAATACGCATTGCAAATTTGCGTTCACCGTAGACACGTACGTCAGAGGCGCCTGGTGCTGTTTGCATCATGGGCTTAGCAATTCGGTTGGCGTAATCACTTAACTGCATCACGTCCATGTTGTCTGCACTAAAGGACAGCCAAATTACAGGAAAAGCATCGGCTTCTACCTTGGCGATCACGGGCTCGTCAATGCCTTGGGGCAAACGTTGGCGCACACGGCTGACCTTGTCACGCACATCGGCTGCAGATGAATCAGCGTCGCGCGATAAGACAAAGTTGACTGTGATTTGGCTCTGCTCTTGGCGGCTGATCGAGGTGATGACGTCGACACCCTCAATACCTGACAAGGAGTCCTCTAAAACTTTGGTAACTTGCGACTCCACCACCGCGCTAGACGCGCCCGTGTATTTGGTTTCCACCGTCACCACTGGGTTATCAATCTTGGGGTACTCGCGCACGTTCAAACGTGTGTAAGAGACAAAGCCCACCAAGACAATCAACAGCGACAAAACTGTCGCAAAGACTGGACGACGAACGGAGGTTTCAGAGAGTTGCATAGCGCCTCATGTATTGCTGTTAGCGGCTTGCGCCTGAGGCAGGGGAGCCAACCGTAGCCCCTGACGCCCCGCCCGTTGCAGGAGCCGAAGCGGCCGATGCAGCCGCAGCAGGTGGCTTACCTAACTCAACGACCCGCAATGGCGTACCGTCTTTTTGCAAACGCTGCTGACCGGCGACCACCACTGGCTCGCCTTCATTCAAGCCTTCGGTAACTTCGACTTGTCCACCACGACGAATACCGAGCTTGACTTCGATGCGCTTGGAAACGTACAAGGTGCCGGGAGGAATTTCTGGAGCGCTGGCGGTGGCGCTAGCAGGCTGTGCAGGCATCTCCGAAGGCGGAATGGCTCTGATGACGAACTGTTTGCCACCTTGAGGAACGATGGCTTCTTCAGGAACGACCAGCGCATCAGGCTTGACCGCAAATACAGCAGAAACCCGCGCAAACATGCCTGGACGAAGAGGGCCAGAGGCGTTGGAGCCAGATGGTGCAACGCGCGCGCGGTCAAACTGATTTGGAGGACACCCTAAGCTTTGCGGCGAGGGCAAAGTGAAGGTTCCGCTCACAGGGCCGTTGCCAGCGGTGGCATTATTTCCAGGCTTATTGGATTTACCGTCTGCTACTTTTGCAGGGTTCCCAGCTTGCGGAGGTTTTGTAGCGATTTGGGCAGGAGCTGAAGCTGCGACTGCTGGGGTAGGTGCTGCTCCAGGCTTGCCAGGACCGCCAGCAGGACTTCCATCTGGCTTTTTACCACCAGGCGGGGCTATGGGCTCGCCTGGGCCATTGGCTAAGACAGCGCGCATACCGATAGAGCGGCCATTGGGTTCAATCAAAGGGTCGAGCGCTTCCACCTTGGCTTTGAATAAACGTCCTGGCAAAGCATCAATCCTGAGCTCAACAATTTGTCCAGGAGCCAGCTTAGCTTGGTAACGCTCGGGCAAGCGGTAATCGACATACAACATACCGATGTCTTCAAGATTGATCAGATCAGCGCCGTCTTTCACAAAGTCGCCCACGTTGATATTGCGAATCCCGACCACGCCACTGAAAGGCGCAACGATACGCATGCGTTCCAAGCGGGCACACGACAAACTCACCTGCGCTTCAGACACTTGCAAACTCGCCGCGCTTTCAT
>Ga0304729_1000874_pt1 | contig 20851 bp, 14 predicted proteins | sample C_131016_MF_Meta_FD_190475 | JGI IMG/M metagenome (GOLD analysis project Ga0304729, IMG submission 190475) | Freshwater microbial communities from Lake Croche, Canada to study carbon cycling - C_131016_MF_MetaG (v2) (version 2) | ecosystem: Environmental > Aquatic > Freshwater > Lake | place... | reverse complement strand
TGCTGGACGCCATGGGCCGATTGGTTGAAGCCGCATTGCCCCATCGCGAAAAACACTGGGTCGCCAAGCCTGGCATGAACGCCTTGGTCAAAGCCTGGGCGCTGCCATTGCAGGGCCAGATCCATATCGGCACCCGTGTGATGCGCATCCAGCGCGACGCGCTGAACAAAAAACAATGGCAACTGCAAACCGATGGCGCCGAAGACTCGCACCATGTGTTCGGTGGTTTTGATGGCGTGCTGATGGCCATTCCACCGCTGCAAGCACACGAGTTGCTCACAACGTCCAAGCTGGCCCCGGCCATGGCCAAGCAGCTCGACAAAGTGCAAATTGCCCCTTGCTGGACCCTGATGGTGGCCTTTCCCCATGCGGCGCAGCCCATCACCTTGGGGCCGCAATGGAATGCAGCCCGCAGCAACCACCACCGCGTGGCTTGGCTCGCCAGGGAGTCGTCCAAGCCCGGGCGCAATCAAACCGAGCGCTGGACCATCCAGGCCAGCGCTGCTTGGTCGCAAGAGCACCTGGAAGATGCGCCCGAGCGGGTGCAAGCCAAATTGCTCAAAGCGTTTTCTGAAATCACTGGCATCCGCGCCACACCGGCCCATGCCGATGTGCACCGCTGGCGCTATGCCAAGACCTTGCAAACACTCGGCCAAAGCCACCTGTGGGACGCTGCGCTGCAACTGGGTATCTGTGGCGACTGGTGCACAGGGCATCGGGTGGAAGATGGCTTTGTGTCCGGCTTAGAGCTCTCGCTGGCTGTGGCCACATCGGCCTGACTTTTTGGGCAACGGGCAGCAGGTGGCGGGTACGACGTATGTGGGGCGCTTTGCCCCCTCCCCCACCGGCCCCTTGCATGCAGGCTCCTTGGTGGCGGCACTCGCCAGTTGGCTGCAAGCCCGCGCCCATGGCGGTCAATGGCTGATCCGAATCGAAGACCTTGACACAGCCCGCTGCATGCCCGGGGTTGAGTCGCTCCTTGTGAGCCAACTGGCCGCCTGCGGCCTGTACAGCGATGGCCCTGTCCTGAGGCAATCAGCGCGGTCAGCGCACTACCAAACAGCCCTCGACCGCTTGGTGGCGCAAGGCTGGGCTTACCCCTGCGCTTGCTCGCGCAAAGAAATTGATGCGGTGCAAACCCGCCCCTTGGCCCGGCACAGCGCGGCGGTCTACCCGGGCACCTGTCGGCAAGGTTTGAACGGCAAGCCCGCCAGAGCATGGCGCTTGAACCTGGATGCGGTGATTGACCACTTCCAGCTGCCCGTGCCCACGGCTTGGCATGACGCGCTGGCTGGCCAACAGGCGCAAAACGTCAGCGCCGAGGTGGGTGATTTTGTGCTCCTGCGCGCCGATGGCTTGTGGGCTTACCAATTGGCGGTGGTGGTGGACGACGCCGCACAAGGCATCAGCCATGTGGTGCGGGGCGCTGATTTGTCGGACAACACGGCGCGCCAAATCGTGCTGCAAAAAGCGCTCGGCCTGCCAACGCCCCAGTACCGTCACACGCCCTTGGTCTTGGCCGCAGATGGCGAAAAACTCTCCAAACAAAACGGCGCGCAGGCGCTGGACTTGTCAAACCCTTTGGTGGCACTCAATGCGGCAGCCGCTGTTTTGGGCCTGCCAGCGCAATCCGGGGCGATACCGTCAGCCTTGGCCGATTGGGTCCAACTGACGCGGCAAGGCTGAGGCTCTACAATTCGGGCTTTGCGTGTCCCGCTTCGTGCATGACCTCTCCCACTCCGGCCACCGAATGGACATCTGACATGGCCACAGACGCCAGCATCCCTCCCGACCCCGCCGCGCCCCGCAAAGGCCCGCCGCCCGATGTGTATTTGCGCACGGTCAAAAGCTACGTGCTGCGCGCAGGCCGCACCACCCTCGGGCAAGCCAAGGCCTATGAAGTCTACGGTCCCACCCACCTTTTGAACTACACCCCGCAAGCGCTGGACACCGAAGCCGCCTTTGGCCGTGTGGCGCCTGTGATTTTAGAAATCGGTTTTGGCATGGGCGAGGCCACGGCGCACATTGCCAAGGTGCGTCCGCAAGACAACTTTTTAGGCTGCGAAGTGCACGAGGCAGGCGTTGGCGCTTTGCTCAAACGGATTGGCGAACACGCACTGCACAACATCCGCATCTTGCGGCACGACGCGGTCGAAGTGATCGACCACATGCTTCCTGAAGGCAGCTTGGACGGGGTGCATATTTTCTTTCCAGACCCCTGGCACAAAACCAAACACAACAAACGCCGTTTGATTCAAGCCGGACTGGTCCACAAACTGGCACTGCGCCTTAAGCCCGGTGGCTACCTGCATTGCGCCACCGATTGGCAACCCTATGCCGAGCAAATGCTGGAGGTGATTGGCGCAGAGCCCTTGCTGCGCAACACCGCAACGGCCGATCATGGCTTTGCCGAGCAACCTGATTACCGGCCCCTGACCAAATTTGAAAACCGAGGCCTCAAGCTCGGCCATGGGGTGTGGGATCTCGTGTTCCAACGGGTTTAGGCCATGCAGCTTCCAACACGCAACGGTGTGGGCCCCAGTTGCGTGTCTCTGCCCGCAGGTCCCTGGGCAACGGTGCTGGACTTTCTGGTCGAGCGCATGCCCGGCATTTCTCGCCAAGCATGGCGCGATCGACTCAGCCACGAATTGGTTCTCGATGAGGCCGCCCAACCCGTGCGTACAAATGACCGTTACCGCCCCCACACCAAACTGTTTTACTACCGCCACATGGACAACGAACCGGCGCTGCCAAGCCAAGCGCACATTCTGTTTGAAGATGACCATCTGCTGGTGGCCGACAAACCGCATTTCATGCCAGTCACACCGGCGGGCCGTTATGTGCAGCAAAGCCTGCTGGTGCAACTCAAGCAATTGACCGGCAACGACGACCTGGTGCCCCTGCACCGGATCGACCGTGAAACAGCGGGTCTGGTGCTGCTGGGCAAACGTGTGCAAGACCGCGACGCTTACCACGCCTTGTTCCGCGACAAGCACATCCGCAAGGTTTATCACGCGGTCGCTTCATTTGACCCTGACGTGTCCTTGCCCCGCATACACACCAGCCGCTTGGCTGCCGGCACTCCCTTCTTTCGAATGATGGAAGTCCCTGGCGAGCCCAACAGCGAAACCCGCATCAGCCTGCTCAAGTCCGAGGGGCAACGGGCGCTCTACCAACTCGAACCGGTCACCGGCAAACGCCATCAGTTGCGGGTGCACATGCTGGCACTGGGTCTGCCTCTGCAAGGCGATTTGTTTTACCCCACTGTGCTGCGCGGGCCTGATGAAGCCGAGGACTTCAGCCAGCCCTTGCAGTTGCTGGCGCACAGCGTGATGTTCACCGACCCCCACACGGCGCAGGTCCGCGCCTTCAGCAGTCAGTTGGCTTTGTCCATCACGCCGTGATTTTGTCGATCACGCTTTGATTTCGCGCGCCGTGATGGTGTACTTGAAGCTGTCGGGCGCATAAGAGTCCAGGCGGCCTTCCGAGGTTTCGGCCACCGGGTACATCAAGAAACCCAAGGCACCTTCTTGGGCTCCCGGGAGCTTCAGGTCGTGCGCGGTGTTCCAGGCCAGCCAGTTGCCCTCCCAGCCACCAAACAAATGGCGGTTCACGGGGGCCACCACCGGATGGTCGGTTGTCTTGATCCACTCGGGCGTTTCCATGCGCATGACCTTGGCCACATCGGCCGGGTCCATGGCCACCCAACCATGGGCTTGCAAATACACCTCGGCGCGGCAATGCTGCGCGCCTTTCAGGCTGGCCGGAGTACCCGACAACTCTTTGTAGCCAAAAGCCGAGGGCACCAAACGAAGGCCATACACATCGCGGGCAGGCACACCCACCGCACGGCACAGCCCGACAAAGAGGGCATTGATGTCGGCGCATTTGCCGCCCAGGTTGCCCGTCTCGAGCATGGTCTTGATGTCGCCTTCGCCGCAGCCACGCACCTTGGGCTCGCGCCAGGCGTTGGCCACCACCCAGTCGTAAATGGCGCGTGCTTTTTGCTCATCGGTCTTGGCGCCTTGGGTGGCTTGGCGTGCCGTCGTGCGGACGATGCCTCCGGTTGGCAGCAGTTTGGTCGAGCGGGTGAAGTGGTGCAAGGTGCTGGCATCTTCGCGCACAAAACTCGGTACAGCGGCGGCGTTCCATTCGGTGCTGCGGTTGCGGGTTTGCACGCGGCTGGTGATCTCGGCCACGGGTCGGGTACGGTCCGCAAATTCGCTGTACAGCATGCGGGCGCCTTCAACGCCATCACTGCCCATGCGCGATGTGCCGTTACTGGTGTAGCGACTCTCGAGGGATCGCTGCCAATCGGTGTTGATGCTCGGCACCGGCAACCAGATGCGGCAGGCGCCAACGGGGTCGGCCAATTCGACGCGGGTTGTCACTTCAAAAGTACGCCAAGGCCCCACTTGGGGCGCAAAGCGACGCTCTGAAACGGTTTGGGCATGCAGCCATGCAGGCGCAGCCATCAGGGCGCCCACAGCAGCGCCCCCTTGAAGAAGAGAACGGCGAACGGGGATCATCAAAAGAACTCCGGAAAATAAAAAAATCCTGTCGGCACATACAAGGCCTTGTCACACAAGGTGCAAAGCCAATGCCCCGAAGGCAGGGGGTTTGATTATCGCTGAGTGGGCGTGGAAGTGAGAGCAGGAGAGGGACTGGGCATGGACTGCAGCCAACGCTGGGCTTCAGGGCCACTCCAATCGACATCGCCCTTGACGCGCCAGTGGGCCTTGCCGTCAGGACCGATCAAGACGGTTGTGGGGTAAACGGTCACGCCCCATTGCTTGGCCAGTTCGCCTTGCGGGTCCAGCACAACCGGGAAATCAAGCCCCGTGGCTTGCAGGTACCGCTTGACCCGAGCAGCCGGCTCGCGCACATTGACACCGATGACCAAGGGGTTGCCACCGCTGATTTCATGCAGGGTTTGCAAGGAAGGCAATTCTTCTTTGCAGGGCGCGCACCATGTGGCCCAGAAATTCAGAACCACCACCCGGTTTGCGAAGCTGCCCGCATGCCAGCGCTGGCCTTGCACATCTTGCCAATCGACAGGCGGCGTCAGCTGGCGGGCAGGCCAAGGGGTTTTTTCAAACTGCGCATGGGCAGGCCAGCAGATGAGCAGTAACAGAGCCGCCGCAAGCCTTGCACACTGCTTCATGTGAGGCGGTTCAAACGCGCTCGCCCACCCAAGCCTGCACGCTGGCCAGCGCAGCGGGCAAAGCCGCGGGTTGGGTGCCACCGGCCATGGCCATGTCGGGCTTGCCGCCACCTTTGCCGCCCACTTGTTGGGCCACAAAGTTGGCCAACTCACCGGCCTTGACCTTGCCCACCGTATCGGCGGTCACGCCAGCGGCGATATTGACCTTGTCGCCATCCACAGCGGCCAGCACGATCACAGCCGCGGACTTGAGCTTGTCTTTGAGCTTGTCCAAGGTGTCGCGCAGGGTTTTGGCCACCTCTGGACCCGAGCCCACGCCTTCAAGTTGGGCCACCAGCAGCTTGACGCCCTTGACATCCACCGCCTGGGTCAACAGCTCGTCGCCCTGGGCCGAAGCCAGCTTGCCTTTGGCAGCGGCCAGTTCTTTTTCCAGCGCCTTGACCTGGTCCAGCACCTGTTGGATGCGTGTGTTGAGCTCGGCAGGCTGGGCCTTGAGCGTGCCGGCCGCTTGGGTCACGGTGTCTTCCAGTGACTGCAAATAGGCCAGTGCGTTTTCACCCGTGACGGCTTCGATGCGGCGCACGCCTGCGGCCACGCCGCCTTCGCTGACGATCTTGAACAAACCAATGTCGCCCGTGGCTTTCACGTGCGTGCCACCGCACAGTTCGCGGCTGGAACCAATGTCCAAAACACGCACCGTCTCACCGTACTTCTCGCCAAACAGCATCATCGCGCCGGTTTTCTGGGCGCTTTCGATGTCCATCACGCGCGCTTGCGCGGCGGCGTTGGCCAAAATTTCGGCGTTGACCTGGGCTTCGATCTGTCGGATTTCAGCGTCGGTCACAGGCGCGTTGTGCGCAAAGTCAAAACGGGTGCGCTCAGGCGACACCAAGCTGCCCTTTTGCTGCACATGGCTGCCCAGCACTTCGCGCAGAGCCTTGTGCATCAGGTGGGTGGCGCTGTGGTTGCGCACGGTGGCGGCGCGCACAGCGGTGTCCACTTGGGCTTGCACCGCATCACCCACTTTCAGGCTGCCGGATTGGACTTCGCCGTGGTGGCCAAACACATCGGCCTTGATCTTGAGGGTGTCGGCCACATTGAACTGGCCGCCCGCGTTGTTCAGCACGCCCTGGTCGCCCACCTGACCACCCGACTCGGCGTAAAAAGGTGTGCTGTCCAGCACGACCACGCCTGACTGACCGGCTTTGAGTTCGGTCACGGCATTGCCATCGGCGTACAAAGCCAGCACTTTGGCCTGGGCCGTCAGCTCGTCATAGCCCACAAAGTCGTTGCCAGCGCCCGAGTAATCGAGGGCCTTGTCCATCTTGAACTTGCCAGCCGCGCGGGCCTGGGCTTTTTGCTTTTCCATGGCAGCGGCAAAACCCGCTTCGTCCACACTCAAACCACGTTCGCGGCACACGTCGGCCGACAAATCAAGCGGGAAACCGTAGGTGTCGTGCAGCTTGAAGGCGACTTCGCCGGGCAACAGCTTCACGCCGCCGTCCAAGGCCGCGTCCAGAATCTGCATGCCGCTTTGCAAGGTTTCAAAGAAGCGTTCTTCTTCCACACGCAAAACGTCGGCAATGCGATCGGCCTGATCGGCCATGTTGGGGTAAGCCGCGCCCATGAGCTTCACCAAATCGGGCACCAGCTTGTGGAAGAACGGTTTTTTCTGGCCCAACAAATAGCCATGGCGAATCGCGCGGCGGATGATGCGGCGCTGCACATAGCCGCGCCCCTCGTTGCTGGGCACCACCCCGTCGCTCACCAAGAACGCGGTGGCGCGGATGTGGTCAGCAATCACGCGCAGGCTCTTGTGGCTCAGGTCGTTGCAACCGGTTTCGCGCGAAGCGGCTTTGATCAGCGCGTCAAAAATGTCGATCTCGTAATTGCTGTGGACATGTTGAAGAATGGCTGCAAGACGTTCGAGGCCCATGCCCGTGTCCACACAAGGCGCGGGCAGCGGCGTGACCGCGCCGGTCTCGTCCATGTTGAACTGCATGAACACGTTGTTCCAGATTTCGATGAAACGGTCGCCGTCTTCGTCGGGGCTGCCGGGTGGGCCGCCAGGGATGTGCGCACCGTGGTCGTAAAAGATTTCGGAGCAAGGGCCGCAAGGCCCGGTGTCGGCCATCATCCAGAAGTTGTCGGACTTGTATCGCCCGCCCTTGTTGTCGCCAATCCGGATGATGCGGTTTTCCTGCACGATGCGCTCCGGGGTCCATCCGGCCTTGACAAAAATGTCTTGCCAAATGGCATAAGCTTCATCGTCTTCCATGTACACCGTGGCATACAGCTTGTCTGCCGGTAACTTGTACACCTGGGTCAGCAGCTCCCAAGCCCAGTTGAGTGACTCGCGCTTGAAGTAGTCGCCAAAGGACCAGTTGCCCAGCATCTCAAAAAAGGTGTGGTGGCGGGCGGTGTAGCCCACGTTTTCCAAGTCGTTGTGCTTGCCGCCGGCCCGCAAACAGGCCTGCACAGATGCAGCGCGGACATAGGAGCGCTTGTCCGAGCCCAAAAACACGTCCTTGAACTGAACCATCCCCGAGTTGGTGAACATCAGGGTCGGGTCATTGCCCGGCACCAGGGGGCTGGACGCCACCACGGTATGGCCCTTGGACGCAAAAAAGTCCAAAAAGGTCTTGCGGATGTCGGCAACGGAAAAAAGGGGTTGGTTCATGGCGGAAAGCACAGGTGGTCAGGGCAGCAGCGCCCAGCAGGGAGATAAGCCCCGATTATAGGGAAGCCCCCCAAGACGACCACCCCACCCCCAGCGGCCATGGCCACACGGTCCATGGCGAAGACAACCGCACTCGCAGCCTGACCTTGGCTTCCATCGCGCCTGGCAATTATTTAATCTAAAAATAAAATATTGCTTATTTTTATGTATTTTTAAGTAGTATTATTTTAATTTTTTGCCAGACCAAAATCACACAAGGAGTTGCAATGCAATCAAATCCAAAACCACCGTTGCTGTTGAGATCCTTGGCCGCCTTGGCCTTGACTGCCTTGTCACTGCTGACACGGTGTCCGCAGGCACTTGCGCAAACAGGCTCTGGTGGCAAAGAAGGCAGCATTGAGCACTGCGAGCGCAACCTCGGGACCCTGGCGGTGGCCGAGCCTCAAAGTCACATGCTGGCCTCTTTGGGGCAATTCAAATTGGGCTCACCTGCGACCATGCTGCGCATGATCGCGCAAGAGTCGAATTGCTTTACCGTGGTTGAACGCGGTGTGGGTATGCAAAACATCCAGCAAGAGCGGGCGCTCTCTGCCAACGGCATGCTGCGGCAAGATGCCAATGTGGGAGGCGGACAGTTGCAAGCTGCCGACTTTGTGTTGACACCGAGCCTGCAGTTTTCGGACAACACCGGCGGCGTGGGTGGCGCCATTGGCGGGCTGTTGGGCCGCTTCGGCGGCGCACTGGGCGCCTTGGGGGGATTGGCTGGCGGACTGAAGTTCAAAGAGGCCGAGACCACTTTACTCTTGGCCGATGTGCGCTCTGGCATTCAAGTGGCCAGCGCGGAGGGGCAGGCCTCCAAAATGGACTTCAGCCTCAGTGGCTGGGGCTGGGGTGGTTTGGGTTGGGCCAGCGCGGGGGGCTATGCCAAAACGCCAGAGGGCAAGTTGCTGGCCGCCAGCCTGTTGGACAACTTCAACCGCATCGTGCAGCAGGTGCGCAACAAGCCTGCCTTGGTGCAGGCCAGCTCAGCCTCGTCGCAGGCCAATTCGCAGGCCTCAGCACAGGCCACGCCCCTGTCGCCTGCCATGGCACAAACGCCTTTGCCAATTCAGCCCCCAATGGCCATGCCCGCTCCCCCTATGGTGGCTCCTTCTGCCGCGGCCATGAGAGCCAACGCCGCCGCCATCCAACGGGCTGCAGGTATGTATGGTGGACAACTCCATGGTGTACTCGAAGGCCCGATGACGCTGATGATGTCACCCCAAGGCGACGTGGTTGGATCGGTCCATCTCAAAGACCAACAAGTGATGACCCTGAGCGGAAAAGTGAGTACCCCCCAAGGCGATTTCATGCTCAGTGGGGCCCACCCCATGGGAGCCGTCATGATGCTGGGAAAAATAGACAGCCAGAACGCCTTGGCACAGGGCAACTGGTTCATTTCAAACTCGGCTTCTGCAGCACCCATCCCGGGGGGAAGTTTTGCCCTCAAGCGATGAATCGCTGAGTTTGTGCACCCCCCTCTGTTCTGCCCTGGCCAGGGCGAAGCTTCAAGTCGTGGCAACATAGCGCTAAACCATCAAAGGACGCCCCATGGACATGAAGACCTCCCCCCTCGCCCTGCTGAACGACCCCAGCCTGCTCAAAACCGACGCCCTCATCCACGGCCAATGGGTGGCCGGCAGCAGCCGTTTTGACATCACCGACCCGGCCACGGGCGCAGTGCTGGCCAACGTGGCCAACCTCGGCCCGGCTGAGGCCGAGCAAGCCATTGCCGCCGCTAACGCCGCCTGGCCGGCCTGGAAAGCCAAGACCGCCAAAGAGCGCAGCATTATTTTGCGCAAGTGGTACGACTTGCTGATGGCCAACCAAGACGACCTGGGCCGCATCATGACCGCCGAGCAAGGCAAGCCCCTGGCCGAAGCCAAAGGCGAAGTCGCCTACGGCGCCAGCTTTGTCGAGTGGTTTGCCGAAGAAGCCAAGCGCATCAATGGCGAGACCCTGCCGCAGTTTGACAACACACGCCGCTTGATGGTGCTCAAGCAACCCATCGGCGTGTGCGCCGCGATCACGCCCTGGAACTTTCCGTTGGCCATGATCACCCGCAAAGTCGCGCCCGCGCTGGCTGCGGGTTGCACCGTGATCATCAAACCCGCTGAGCTCACGCCGCTCACCGCGCTGGCTGCAGCCGAGTTGGCCATGCGCGCCGGCATTCCGCCCGGTGTGCTGAACATGATCACCGCCGACAGCGACAACTCGATTGCGGTAGGCAAGGTGCTGTGCGCCAGCGACGTGGTGCGGCACATCAGCTTTACAGGTTCCACCGAAGTGGGCCGCATCTTGATGGCGCAGTCCGCGCCCACCGTCAAAAAAATGTCTTTGGAGCTGGGCGGTAATGCGCCCTTCATTGTGTTCGAAGACGCCGACATCGACAGCGCGGTTGAAGGCGCTTTTGCCAGCAAGTACCGCAACGCCGGTCAGACCTGCGTATGTTCCAACCGCTTGTATGTGCAAGAAGCGGTGTACGACGAGTTTGTCAAAAAATTCGCCCTCAAAGTGCAAACCGCCAAAGTAGGCAATGGTTTTGAAGACGGCGTGAACCAAGGCCCCTTGATCGAAGAAGCGGCGCTGGTCAAAGTACAACGCCATCTGGACGACGCGGTGGCCAAGGGCGGGCGTGTGCTGGTCGGCGGCAAGCGCTTGGCCATCGGATCCGGTCAGTTCTTTGAACCCACAGTGGTGGCCGATGCCACGGCGGACATGCTGTGCGCCAAAGAAGAAACCTTTGGCCCCTTTGCGCCCATCTTCAAATTCAAGACCGAGCAAGAAGCGATTGACGCGGCCAACGACACCGAGTTTGGACTGGCCAGCTACTTTTACAGCCGCGACGTGGGCCGCATCTTCCGTGTGAGCGAGGCGCTCGAATACGGCATGGTCGGCATCAACGTGGGTATTTTGGCCACCGAGCATGTGCCCTTTGGCGGTGTGAAGCAATCGGGTCTGGGACGCGAAGGTTCACACCACGGCATGGACGATTATGTGGAAATCAAATACTTGTGCATGGGTGACATCCACAAGTAATTCACTGTCAAGCCGCCTTGACTTTCTTCGGTGCAAACCATGCCACATACAGGGCGGGCAAGGCCACCAAAGTGAGCAAGGTGGCGGTGAACAAACCGCAGATCACCACAATCGCCAAGGGCCGCTGGGTCTCCGAGCCAATGTCATGCGACAGCGCCATAGGCAACAAGCCCAGCGCCGCCAACATGGCCGTCATCAGCACCGTGCGCAGGCGCTGCATCGAGCCTTCGCGCACCGCATCCACCACGCTCATGCCTGCCGCTTGGCGTTGCTGAAACACGGTGAGCATGACCACGCCATTGAGCACCGCCTGCCCGCTCAAGGCAATGAAGCCAATTGCTGCGGACACCGACAAGGGAATGGAAAAAATCCACAGCCCCACAAATCCACCGATCAGTGCCAAGGGCACGTTGACCAAAATCAGACTCGCGGTTTTGAAGGAACCAAAGGCGTCAAAGAGCAGCACAAAAATGAGCAGCAAGGAGATTGGCACCACCACCGACAGGCGTTGCATGGCACGCTCTTGGTTTTCGAACTCGCCGGACCAGGTGATGTTGTATTCGGGCGGCAGCTTGACGTTCTTTTTCACACGCTCTTGCATGTCCGCTACCACCGAGCCCATGTCGCGGTCCTTGATGAAAATGCCAATCGCCATGGTGCGTCGACCGGCTTCGCGGGCGATGTTCATGGCGCCGCTGGTCTCGCGGATCGTGGCCACATTGCCCAGCGTGGTGTAGCCACCATCGGGGGTAGCGATCGAAATGCCTGACAAATTGGCAATCGCGCGGCGGTCTTCTGGCAGCCGCACGGCGACAGAAAATTTGCGCTCCCCTTCCCAAATTTGGGTGGCCGATTTACCGGCCAAGGCCGATTCGACCACGTCCTGAATATCCCCCACATTCAAGCCGACGCGCGCTGCGCTGTCGCGGTTGATGTCAATCACGAGCTGCGGCAAATCGCCCAACCGGTCGATCTCACCGCGTTGCACGCCAGCAACCTGTTTGATTTCACGCTGAATGGCTTCAGCCACCTGTCGCAATTCAACCAAATCAGTGCCCGAGACCTTGACCACAATCTGGCCTTTGATTTGAGAAATGGATTCCAGTACGTTGTCGCGAATAGGCTGTGAAAAGGCAGGATCAATGCCCGGAATGGTCGTGAGCTTGCGGTCCATTTCGTCAATCAATTGATCGCGGGTCAGACCCTTGCGCCACTCTTCTTGCGGTTTCACGTCAATGAACACCTCGGCCATCGACAGGGTCTTCGGATCGGTTCCGTCTTCAGGCTGACCTGATTTGGAGACCGCAGTACGGACCTCCGGAATGGTCAACAGCACCTTGCGGGCTTGGTTGAGAATTTTCGAGGCTTCATCGCTGGACAGGCTGGAAGGCATGTCAAAGTTGGCCCAAAAAGTACCCTCGTTCAATTCAGGTAAAAACTCAGAGCCTAAGCGCGAAGCCGCTCCCATGGCCAAGCCGAAGAGCGTCAAGGCGATGATCACGACTTGCTTGCGATGGATCAAGGCCCAATTCAAAATCGGCGCATAAAGGCCCTTCAAACTGGACACCAGCCTGTTGTCGCCATGCGGCAGATTTTTTCGCAGCATCCAATAAGCCAGCAATGGCACCAGGGTCAGCGAGAAGATCAAAGACCCCACCAAAGCCGTGGTCACGGACAAAGCCATCGGTTGGAAAATGCGGCCTTCGTGACGCTGCAAGGCAAAGATCGGAATGTGCGCTGCGATGATGATCAACATCGAAAACAAGGTCGGCCGTCCCACCTCATTGGTCGCGTTGATGATGACCTCACGACGTTCGTTCTCGTTCATGTCTTCGCGGTTTTCAGCAAGTCGGTGCATGATGTTTTCCACCACAATCACCGCGCCATCGACAATGATGCCGAAATCCATGGCCCCCAAACTCAGCAAGTTGGCGGGCACACCCATGATCTTCAAACCCAAGAATGTGGCAAGCAAAGCCAGGGGGATCACCAAAACCACGGCCAAACTGGCACGCATGTTCGACAGAAAAATATACAGCACCAAAGACACCAGCAAAGCGCCTTCAACCAGATTCTTGAAGACGGTGGTCAGCGTCTTGGCCATCAACCAAGTGCGGTCATAGAAAGGCACGATTTGCACGCCCTTGGGCATGCCTTTGGTGTTGAGTTCGGCGATTTTGTCTTTCACGCCCTTCAGAACCAAGCTGGGATTTTCACCCTTGCGCATGATCACAATCCCGGTCACCACATCATCGTCATCGTCTTGCCCAACGACGCCCAAACGGGGAATTCCGCCTATTTTGATTTGTGCAATGTCACGAATCAAAATGGGCGTGCCATTGCGCGCGGTCACGACAATTTTTCCGATGTCTTCCTCCGAGCGAAGCAAGCCAATACCGCGAATCGCAAACTGTTGCGCCCCTTGTGCGACATAGCTGCCCCCGGCATTGGAGTTGCCTCGGCCCAAAGCGTCCAAGAGGTTTTGCATGCTCAGCTTGTAAGCACGCAATTTGTCCAGATCGGGTTGCACTTCATACTGTTTGATGAAGCCACCCATGGCCACCACATCGGCCACACCGGGCACGGTGCGCAGTCCACGCTCAACCACCCAGTCTTCGATCGAACGCAATTCAGTGGAGGTTTGACCATCCCCCCGCAAACGGTAGCGCATCACCTCACCCACAGGGGTTGCATTGGGGGCTACATTCACCTGTGCACCCATCGGCAAATCCACACTGTTTAAACGCTCATTCACCTGCTGGCGAACAATGTTCACATTGGACGCGTCGTCATAGGTAATGACGGTGTAGGACAAACCGAACTGGGTATGCGAGAACAAGCGTATCGAATTGGGCAAACCCGACAAGGCCGTTTCAATCGGCAATGTGACTTGCTTTTCCACCTCCTCAGCGGCACGCCCCGGGAACAAGGCAATCACCGTGACTTGTGTGTCTGTGACGTCCGGAAAAGCTTCAACGGTCAGATTTTTGTAGGCAACAATACCGGACATCACAAACAACAAAGTGCCCAGAACGATGAACACCGGCTGGTGCAGCGCGTAATGAATCAGCTTTTTCATTTGGCGGCTGCCGGTTGTGTCGCTTCCAAGAGGGCACTCTTTTTGGGCAAGTCAGCGGCCATGCGGAACTCACGGGCCAACAACAGACCGTTATCGGTCACCACCTTGTCGCCCACCGCCAACCCGCTGCTGATGACCGACTCTTTGGCACCTTCATAGGCCAACATCACTTCGCGCACTTCGAATGTACCGGGCGCGGACTCGACAAACACGCGGTGCTGCGTACCCCGCAAGAAAACGCCAGTTGCAGGCACCACCACACCTTGTCCGAGGTTGCGCTGAATGCGGGCAGTCCCCAGCATTTCGGATTTCAACAGACGCTGGGGATTGGCAATAACACCCCTGATTTTGATGGTTCTGGTGACAGGGTCTATGTAGTCTGCCGCCGCAACCACCTTGCCTTTGAAGACCTGACCAGGCATGGCCTGCACCAACAGATCAAAGCTGGCGCCTGGCTTCAAGGTGCCGAGATCGGCCTCTTTGGCATCAATTTGCAACCACAGCTGAGAAGGATCGGTCACGACAAACAAGGCTGGCATGCCGGGTCCACTTTGCTCAGAGCGAAGTTCTTGACCTGGATTGACATTGCGTTCAACCACGACACCACTCAACTCTGACACCAATGTCAATTGCTGATTCACCTGCTGACCCCCGCCATACAAACGTGTTCTGGCATTGGCGCGGTCCACTTCAGCCTGCGCCCTCGCTGCGTCAGCTTCAGCTTGCTCAAAGTCTTTGCGCGCAGCAATGCCTGCGTCGAAAAGCTCTTTTTGACGTGACAAAGCTTTCCCCGCATTTTTGGCATCGGCGGCGGCTTTGGCTGCATCCGCTTGCGCAGCACCAAATTCAGGCGACGACACGCTGAGCAAACTGAACCCTTTGCCCACGGCTTGGCCCAAGTCGGCCCGAATTTGCGTCACGCGGCCTGCAAATGGCGCGTAAATCCTTTGCGTTCTCTCTTCGTTCCAAACCAATCGGGCAGGCAAGTCCACCGTCAATGTGGTCGCCTGAATGGCGGGCGTCGTTTTGATCAAGCTCAATTGAGGATGGCCCGCAGGGAAACGCAATTGGGCACCCTGAATGATCGGGCGAACCTCTGCGGGTGCAGGCGCTGGTGCCTCTGTGCAAGCAGTCAGCACAGCCAAGGCCATCAGAGAAATAAGGGGTTGGATCACGGCATTCTTCACAGGCGTCTCTTGCATTCAAGGTTGATGGGTGGCCACAGCAGCGGGGCTGCTGCGCAACTGCCAAGCCGTGGCGGCTTTGGCGTATTCGGTTTGCACGGTCAAAGCTTCAAGCAATGAAGCGCGCAAGGTGCGGCGGGCGTCCAGCAAGTCGACCAACGGAATGGCCCCTTTGGTGTAGGCCAACTCGGCTTGTTCAGCCACTTTGCGGGCGCGCGGCAGGATCAAGGTTTCATAACCTTGCAGGCGCGTCGCCGCATTGGTCAGGTCTTGCTGCAGACCCGTCCATTCGCCCTGTGCGGCCAGGCGCACTTTGTCGAGCAGATCTTGGGCTTGTGCGAGCTGGGCCACAGCGCGGCCAATTTCACCCTCGTAGGCATAACCTACTTGCAACGGAAACTGCACACGCAACTCGACCAAGCGGTTGCTGGCATTGGCACCCGCGTCCAGCGACAAGCCCACCGTCGGGTCCAACTTCTTTTGCGCCTGCGCATTGTCCAGCAAGGCCTGCGCTGCCAACAAGCGCTGTGTGGCGGCTTGCACATCGGCACGGGCCTCCAGCCAAACCTCGGCATGGCCACCCACGGCAAGCGAGGTGTTCGGCCATTGGGTTTGCAGTCGCCAATCGCTGACAGGCTCGGCACGCAACTGACGTCCGGTGATTTGCGCCAAGGCCAGGGCCGCGCGCTGGCGGTCAAGTTGCGCGCTTTGCGCATCGGCTTGGGCGCGTTGGGCTTCTATCTCGACACGCGAAAAATCTTGCACCGACAAGTCGCCCGCATTGACCCGGATTTGCGCCGTTGCCGCCAATTGTTTGGCACTTTGCGCCATGGCTTGCACATGGGTCACACGCTCCTGCGCGGCCAACAAATCAAAGAAGGCATCTTTGGCCATCAACTGTTGCAGGACCAGCGTTTCGGCCAGCACCGCTTGCGTTGCAGCCGCATTGCTTTGCGCCGCTTGGGTTCGCAGGGCGCGCTTACCGCCTCTCTCCCACGTCCAGTCGACACCCAGGGATTTGTCGATTCGGGTCTGAGAAGTCAAGGCGCCGTTATTGAAACCGACCTGATCGGCAGACGCCGCTTTGGCCGAAAACACAGGCAAGGGCGCTCGGTTGGCCGCCAAAATATCGGCGCGGGCCGCGGCCAGATCTTGCTGGGCCAGGCGCACGTCCAGGTTACGCCGCGCCGCCTCAAGCACCTCGGCCAGGCCCAGGGGCAGTGACACATTGAGCGCTGCCGCACTGGGCGCTGTCATCAAGGGTAAATTGACAGGTGCTGTAGTTTGGGCTGAAACTGGCCCCGCCCCAACACCCACAACGGCCACAACGGCCAGGGCCGCCAAAGAAAAGAACTGTCGTATGCTCATGACTCGTTTATCGTTCATCTGACCTGACCTGTACCTGACCAAAAAACGTTCCGAACAGCTGCTTTGTTGACCTTAATACCGTGGGTTTACCCTTACTCTTGAAACAAGCTGAATGCGCATTTTGCTGATTGAAGACGACGACGTGCTGCGTCAAGTCATGCTCAAAAGTCTGGTCGATGCCGGGCATCGTGTCGACGCGGCCGCAGACTTGGGCCAAGCCCGCCACTATTGGCATGTGCAAACTTTTGATGTGGTGCTGCTGGATTTGAACCTGCCCGAGTCTGACCGCAGTCACGCCCCCATGGGCTCGGGCTTGAGCGTCCTGCGTGAGGCGCGTGCGCGGGGTGACCGAACCCCGGTCATGGTGTTGACGGCGCGCAACCGCACCGAGGAACGGATTGCTGGGCTGGATGCCGGGGCCGACGACTATTTGGGCAAACCTTTTGATTTGGGCGAGGTCGAGGCGCGTTTGCGTGCTTTGGTTCGCCGCAGCCAAGGCGCTGCCGACGTGACCCAAGTGGGGCAGTTGGCGCTGGACCGCAAGAACCGACGCTTCAGCTTGGCGCAAGAGCCTTTGGTGCTGCCTGCCCGCGAATTTGAAGTGCTGTGGGAATTGATGACCCCGCCGGGCCGAGCGGTTCACAAGCGAACGCTGTCTGATAAATTGTCTGACTTCGATGCCGCTTTGGGCGATAACGCGCTGGAGGCTTTCATCTCTCGGCTGCGCCGCAAACTCGCCCAAAGTGGCGCGGTGATCCGCACCCTGCGCGGGATTGGCTATTTATTGGAGGAAGACACATGCAGCCCCGATTGACGCCAAAGCCCTCCTTGCGCGGCAAGTTGATGGGCCACGTCCTGATCCCCTTGGCCATTGTGTGGTTGATGGGCACCGTGCTGTCTGCAGGCATTGCCAATTACTTTGCGCAAAAAGCATTTGACCGCTCATTGCTTGACGATGCCTACGCGGTCGCAGGTCATGTGCGGATGACTGAAGCTTGGCCACCGCAACTGGAGATTGACCTGTCGTCCAGTGAAATCGGCAGCTTGCTGTTTGACCAAAGCGAATCGATGTATTTTGCGGTCTACCGCGAGAACGGCTCGCTGATGGCGGGGCATGCGGGCCTGAAAGGGCCCGCCGAACTGGTCCCCGGCAAATCGACGATTGAATTTGGCGATGTGCATTTTCAAGGGCGCCCAATGCGCAGTGTGGTGTTGCACCAACTCAAACCCAGCCCATTCACTGTCGTGGTGGCGCAAACCAACCGCAGCCGAACGCGACTTTTGGAGCAACTGCTGATTTACTCGCTGTTGCCTCAGTTGTTTTTATTTGTAGGAATTGCTGTGTGGTTGCGCTGGGCGATTGCCCGTGATTTGCAACCGCTCGTGGATTTGGAGTTGGCAGTCGAACTGCGCGATGCCGCAGACTTGGAGCCGATGGTGGTGAGCTCCAACACACTGGATGTGGACAAGCTGAACGCTGCCATCAACGCCCTGCTGGCCCGCATTCAAGATGGTCTGAACGCCCAGCGAGAATTTTCGGGCAATGTAGCGCACGAGCTGCGCACGCCACTGGCGGGCATTCGGGCCTTGGCTGAATACGGTTTGCAAAGCGACCAACCCCAAGCTTGGCGCGAACAACTTGTGCGCATCCAAGACAGCAGCAAACGCGCCAGCCATTTGGCCGACCAATTGCTGGCCCTGGCTTTGGCCGATGAAGCCGATTTGAGCTTGCGCAGAGAACCCGTCAGGCTGGACCTGCTGGTGACCGACGCGATTGTAGAAACAAGCGCCCGGGCCCGGGCCCTGAAGGTCGACCTTGGGGCCGACGGTGTTGAACATGCCGTCACCGTCATGGGCAACACCACTTTGATCTCCGGTATTTTGAACAACCTCATCGACAACGCTTTGCGTTATGGCAAACCCTTGCAGACCCCCGCGCAAGTGACGGTGCGCCTGAGCTCGGGTCAAGACCGAATTGATCTGACGGTGTTAGACAACGGCCCCGGCCTCACCCCTGAGGAATGCGAACAACTCCTGGCGCGCGGCACGCAAGGCGTAGCAGGTCACGCCTTGCGACAAGGCGCGGGTTTTGGTTTGTCGATCGTGAGCCGTTATGCCCAATGGTTAGGCGCCAGTTTTTGGCTGCAAAACACCAGCACTGGAACTGGCTTGGCGGCGCATCTGAGCTTTAAAACTCAGCGTGCGCCCTCAGGGCATACACATTGACGGGACCGCGACGGGCGTTGTAAGCCGGGTTCTGAATGCGCTGGTAATCGGCCGTCAGCCAGGTGCCCTTGGTCACTTGCCAGCTGTAAAAAGTTTCCAGAATTTGCTCAGGCTGGTAGCGGATCTGGCCGTCGCCTATGAAATACGAAATACCCCCCGCCTCCAAAAAGCCGCGGCGCTCTTTGGACAAACCATTGCGCAACCACGCCACGCCCACCACATCGTCAGCGCGGCCCCACAAGCCACCCGACACGCGCACCCCCGTGGACAAGGAGTCGTCCACCTCGGTGAAGGCATAGGTTTCGGTGCGGCCATCGGCCTGCATGGCACGCAAGAAAAACCCGACCGAGGGGGTGATGGCTTGCTCCAAATTCACACCCACACCGTATTTGATTTTTTCGCCAAGGCGCACATCAAAAAAGCTTTGTGGATTGGTACCCGGGTGTGCTTTCAAGTAGGCGGTGGCGTCATTGAAACTGGCCACAACAGCCCTGTTGCGCCAAGCCAAGACGCGCAGCTTGCCAGGTTGACCACTCCAGGTATGCGCATGCTCCACTTCAAATTGGTCACCATAATGTTTGTTCAAAGCGTAATCAATTTGCAAACCATTGGGCTCTTTGGGGCCGCTCATGCGGGCAAACCGAAAGACCCAATCGTTGCGGTACCACTCACCCGCTACACCCACACCAAAGCCACGGGCATCGGCCGCATAGTCATAGGCTGCATAAGTCCAATTGCCCCAATTCATGAACTGGGTGCGGGGGTCTTTGGCGTAGGCGTTGTCGTCAAAAACATCCAGGGTTGAGAAATTACCCGCAGTCAGCACAAACCTGTTTTTGTCGACAAAACCTGCCATTTGGTTGAAGTCCGCATCCACCTTTTCGCGTTCACCCCCTTGGTTCCAGGTTTGACGCAGAAACAGACGCTGCAAATAGGGCTTGGGCTGCGCGCCACCCGCCCGGGTGATCTCGCCATTGGTAAAGCCCCCCAAACCCACCAAGTTGCCCGCAAAAGGCACACCGGCAGCCAGCTCGGGATTGACGTAAATCTCGCCGCCCTCCCACACACGAGCACCCCAATGGGCGGTGGCAGAAAAAGTGAACATCCGATCGGCAGCCGCCGTCATGCTGTTGATGGCCGATGCATTGGATCGAAATGCAGGATGCGATTGACCGTTGTAAGTCACCTGGTACAACGCAGAAAAGTCCTCAGTCTCTTGCGATTGCGCCAACGCCGAGCCGATGACACTCAGGCTCACCAGGGTACACAGAAGGTATTTGAAAATCATAAAATGGGGGGCACATGGAGTGTCAACAGCGTGGCTATCATATTGAAGTTCTATGACCATGCCATGAAGCCCGATATTGCGAGCTACACCCGGACTTATAATCACTTGCAAAGCGGGTGTCGTTCAATGGCAGGACTCTTGCTTCCCAAGCAAATAACGTGGGTTCGATTCCCATCACCCGCTCCATCACCCGCTCCATACCCAGACACTGCATCATCATTAAAAAACCCACCCCAATGGCTTGGGGTGGGTTTGACTGATTGCAGCAGCAATCAGATCACTGACGGCGCGTCCTTGCGTAAGCAAACATCGCCATCAAACTGGCCAAGAAGATCATCGCCCATTCGGACAACGTCGGTATGGGTGCGGCTGAAGTTGCCGAACCTGCGTAAGTGAACAGCGTGTTGGCCGCATTCGTTCCGCCCGCCGTGGTGACGAGCACGCTGGCCGTGCCCGCACTGCCTGCAGGCGTTGTACAGGTGATGGAAGTTGCTGAGACCACAACCACGTTGGTACAAGCTGCTCCACCCACTGTCACGCCGGTAGCACCCGTCAAGTTAGTGCCAGTGATCGTGATGGATGTACCACCTGCAGTAGTTCCGGAGGCTGGTGAAACGGCAGTGACCGTGGGTGCAGGTGTTGCGTAGGTGAACAAGGTATTTGCGCTGTTCGTTCCACCAGGGGTTGTCACCAGAATGCTGGCCGTACCGGCAGCACCTGCAGGCGTTGTACAGGTGATGGAAGTTGCTGAGACCACAACCACGTTGGTACATGCATCTCCACC
>Ga0304729_1000873_pt1 | contig 20863 bp, 21 predicted proteins | sample C_131016_MF_Meta_FD_190475 | JGI IMG/M metagenome (GOLD analysis project Ga0304729, IMG submission 190475) | Freshwater microbial communities from Lake Croche, Canada to study carbon cycling - C_131016_MF_MetaG (v2) (version 2) | ecosystem: Environmental > Aquatic > Freshwater > Lake | place... | reverse complement strand
GATTAACAATGTATTTTTCTCGCCAGGCGCGCGCACTTATTGGCATACCCATGATCAAGGACAGGTGCTCAATGTGACTGCAGGTAGTGGCTGGATTTGTTTAGAGGGCGAGGCTCCTCAAGAAATTCGTACCGGCGATGTGGTGTGGATTGCTCCGCATGAAAGACATTGGCATGGTGCGGCGGAAGGTAGCTACATGATTCATACCGCAACCTCTATTGGAAAAACCAATTGGGCCGAAGCCGTTGCGCAGAAGGATTACCCTAGCTCCAAGAGTTAATAGGGTTGGCATTCTGCTGGCCGGGCTATCAAATGGGACTAGTGTGAGTTGCTCTCTGAAGGCGGGGCCCACCTGCCATCTCTCACATGCGAATTGATCAATTCCTGAAAAATACGGGTGAGATCGCGCGCAGGTTTGGTAGAAGGGCGTTGGTTGGTGGTGGTAATCACCAACGATCGGTTGATAACAGGTTCAACAATTCGCCAGATGCGCACCCTCTTTGCAATGACTAAATCCCGCACGCTGGAATAAGAGAGCACGGTATAGCCAAGCCCGCTTTCTGCCAGAGCAATCATGGAATGCATGGCGTCTATTTCCATCTGAACATTAGCTGTGAGTCCGTTGTGATCCATCGCTTCATCTACCAAGATGCGGATACCATGCGGACGGCTAGGTAAGACCAACGGTATTTCAGCCAAACGGGCGGATTGAACAGGGCCATTACCTATTCGCGCCGGGTCTTTGGGCGAGCCAATAAGAAATAGCTCGTCACTTAGTATGGGGTCTGTCCTCAGCGTCTTGCCTTTGAGGTTAGGGGTGTCATACAAAACAGCTACATCTAGTCGTGCGGTGGTCAACCATTCGAGTACGTGGCCGCTGTAACCCTCCATCACTTTGAGTGAGACGTTGGGAAAAGCCCGACGAAATTCTTGGACTAACTCAATTGCCAAGACGGTTGCGATGGAGGAGGGCATACCAATGGTGACTTGTCCTACGGGTGAAGCGCCTAAGGCTTGAATGGCGGTTTTGGCGCTCTCAGCAGTATCTAAGATCCCGCGGGCATATTGCTCCAGTAACTTACCCCCTTCGCTCAATACGACGCCGCGGCCTGTACGGTGAAATAACTCTGTACCTAATTCCAACTCGAGTAATTTAATTTTTCTGCTCAGCATAGGTTGCGTACTCGATAGTCGAATGGCAGCGCGAGAGAAGGTACCGAGCTCGGCTACGGTCAAAAATGTTTTAAGTTGGTCTAGCTCCATAGGTCAGCTACTCATTATGCGTGAATCGTAGTTCTGGTATGTGGAAATACGCGTAGCAGGAAATTCACCAGAAGACTAAGATGATACGGAAGCAAAAAACAACGGAGATAAAACATGTTGCGCCAACTAGTCGTAGGTTTAGTGACGGGCTTGGTATTTGCGCTGGCAGGGGCGCAAACCTTTCCAAGCAAACAAATCACCATCATTGTGGGAGTCGCGCCTGGTGGAACGCTCGACGCCCTGGCGCGGCAAGTGGCCTTGGGTTTGAGCACCACGCTCAAGCAGTCGGTCATTGTTGAAAACGTTACGGGGGCCGGTGGCTTGGTCGGATTCCAGCGTTTGCTCAAAGCAGAGCCTGACGGCTACACGCTGAACTTCAGCAACCAGTCCTTGCTCATCATTCCGCACTTGTATCCCAAGGGTAATTTCGATCCACTGACAGATCTGGCGCCCCTTGGAACTGTGGCCACTGTACCGATGGTGATGGCTGTAAGCAATGCCAGTGGCATTAAGGACCTTCCTGCATTAATGGACTACTTAAAACGTAATCCGGGCAAGATCAACTTTGGATCTGGTGGGCCTGGGACTACCGCGCATTTGGCTGAGGCTTTGTTTCTAAATATGAATAAGGTGGATGCAACCTTGGTGCAATATCGTGGAACAGGGCCAGCTTTGGTTGATTTGATGAGTGGTGTGATCGATGGAATCATTGACCAAACCGTCACCATCATGCCGTTAAATGCAGATAAAAGAATTCGTGCGATTGCCGTATCGTCACCGCAACGTCTTCCCCAGTTGCCCGATGTCCCCACGTTTGCAGAAGGTGGAATTCCGCAGTTCGACTTGCGTATATGGAATGGATTGGTGGCGCCTAAAGGCACGCCTCGTCCTGTTTTAGACAAACTCGCGGCGGCCTTGTCACAGGTTATAGATAGCCCCGAGTTCAAAGACCGCGTGGAGAAACAACTGGCTTCACAAACACCGCCTATGGCAGAGCGGGGTCCCGATGCATTTCGTAAATTGCTTGAGCAAGACAGCGAACGCATTTCAAGTTTGATCAAGGCCATCGGCATTAAGCCTGCTAACTAATTCCCGGCCATTTGGCCTTATTCTTGAACGGATGCTTTTATGTCAAAACCAGCTTTAGGATTTATTGGATTAGGAAAAATGGGTGCTCCTATGAGTAAGCGACTCATGGAAGCAGGCCATACGGTGTACGTCTTCGACCGAGATGAAGCTGCACTTGACCACATGGTCTCTGCCGGAGCCAAGCGCATGGCCTCAGTGAAAGAGGTTGCTGATCATGCAGAGACCGTTATCTTGAGTTTGCCAACACCTGAGATTGTGGACGCGGTATGTTTGCATTCAGGTGGCGTGATCGAGGGTAGCAAGGTCAAGCGTGTGGTAGATCTCTCGACTATTGGCCCGCGTGCCGCAGCAGCGGTGTGTAAAGCATTACAGGTAGCTGACATTGTGTATGTTGACTCACCTGTCAGTGGGGGTGTGATGGGGGCTGTCAAAGGCACTCTGGCAGTGATGGTGTCGTGCCCTAGAAGCCACTTTGATGATTTAGAGAGCACCTTGGCCATCTTTGGTAAAACCTTTTACTTGGGTGAAAAAGCTGGGCAAGCGCAAACAGTTAAGTTGGCCAACAACATCATGTCAGTAGCCGCGGTAGCTATAACTTCTGAAGCGGTTGTGATGGGTGTCAAAGCGGGTGTTGATCCAAAAATCATGCTCGATGTCATCAACGCGGGCTCCGGAAGAAACACAGCATCGGCTGACAAATTTCCTCGGTGTGTTTTGCCCCGCACATTTGATGTGGGGTTTGCTGCCGCACTCGCTTACAAAGATGCGCGCCTGTGCGTAGAAGAAGCTGAGTACATTGGGGTTCCTATGGTGGTGGGGTCGGCTGTGCGTGAGTTGATGTCCATTACCTTAGCTGTCTGTGGCAAGGACGCAGACTTCTCTGATGTCGTCAAAGTCTTGGAATCATGGGCGGGTGTTGAGGTACGTGGGTAATTTTTTTAACTTTTTAAAGGATGCATCATGAGTGAAACAGAACTTTTTAAGCGCGGGCTCGAAATTAGAAAAGCGGTGGTGGGGGCTGAATATGTTGACAAATCTATTGCCGCTGCCGATAGCTTCAATATGCCCATGCAAGAGCTAGTGACGGAGTACTGCTGGGGCGCTGTGTGGGGGCGCGAAGACCTGCCACGCAAAACACGCAGCATGCTCAACTTGGCCATGATCAGTATCTTGAATCGTCCACACGAGCTCAAGCTGCACATAAATGGCGCCTTGCGCAATGGCGTGACCAAAGAAGAGATACGTGAAGTCTTTTTACAAGTGGCCATTTACGGAGGAGTCCCGGCGGCTATCGATTCTTTCCGAATTGCACGTGAAGTGTTTGACGCGAACGACAAAAAGGCGTGAGTCGCTTGTGAATTGCATCTGAGATGGGCACGATTGCTGAAACGCTGGGTGCTTTTGTTGCCCAGACACATTCCACCGATCTACCTGTATTGGCGCTAGAGCGCGCCAAAATGAGCTTGGTCAGTACGCTTGCGAGTGCGGCCGTCGGGTTCGGTATTGAGTCTGCGCGGCAAGTGCGGCACCTAGAGCAGGCATTAGGTGGCGAACCAAGTGCAAGCGTCTGGTTTGGAAACGGACGTTTGTCTGTCGACCGTGTTGCACGCGTCAATGCGATGGCGAGTGACGCTGCTGCATCAGATGACAGCGATATGCGTAGCATTGCGCATATTGGAACCATTGCAACAGCGGTGGGTTTGGCGATGGGCGAGAGGCTCCATACATCGGGTCAAGATATTTTGACAGCCATGGTTTTGGGGTATGAGGTTGCGGGACGTGTCGATGAAGCGCTAACACCAGGGCGAATGCAGCGTGGCTTTCATGGATCCGTCTCGACTGTCTTTTGTGGCGCCGTGACTTCCGCCAAGTTGTTAGGTCTAGGTCCTGAGCAAATGGCCCAAGCGATTGCGATTGCCGCTACCTCAGTTGGCGGCATGGCGATTGCCGCCGACACCAGTTGTGCCCGTGAATACCATGCGGGGTTGGCAGCTATGTTGGGGGTGCAGGCCGCATTAGCTGCGCAGGCGGGATTCAAATCTGAGTTGGCGGTGATGGAGTCGCCGCGCGGGTTTTTTGACGCGTTCAATGGACAAGCCGTTGATCAGGTGACGCGCGATTTAGGTGCTTCATGGGACATCGTCACGGATATGGCGATAAAACTGATACCAGGAGCGCATCCCTTCCATGCTATTGCCGAGGCTGCTTGGATGGCTGCCATAACGCACAACATTGATCCCCATACCGTGCGACGTGTCACGATTACGGCGCCGCAGTTAAAAGTGTGGCAAAACCAAGCAGTACAACCCCATGACTTGATTGGTGCCGCGCACAGCGTCCCCTATTTTGTTGCTGCGGCGTTGGTGGACCGGCGATTTGGATGGGACCATTTCAGTCCTGAAAAAATGCGCGATCCGAATATCGCATTAATGTTGCCGCGTATCGTCTTCGATCCAGATCCACCCCCTTGGCCGGATCGTTTTCCACACCGCCATGGTGGAACGATCACGATTGAATTCAACGATGGTAAATCCCTACAAAGCACCTGTTCGGCGCCTCGCGGTTCAGGCGCACGCGGCATTGCGTGGACAGATGTTGATGACAAATGCCGAATCTTATTACCGCAAAGCGGTCTGGCTGCGTCATCTGTAGAGGCGTGTTTGGACTTGGCGCATCGTTTTGAAGAATTAGAGGCTGCCACGGTGTTGATAGACCTGATTCGTTTAGAAAATCTGTGAAAACTAAAAAATCGCTACAAGCCGCAGTGAAAAATTAATGGAAAACGCGCAACATAACCATACCCATTTGAAAGGCAAAACGGCACTGGTGACAGGGTCCACGGGTGGATTAGGACTAGCCATTGCAGATGCCTTAGCACGCGCGGGATGTAATATTTTTTTACATGGACTCGATGCGCCACAGGATGCGCAAACCCATATTGATAACTTACAGCGTGAATATGGTGTGCAAGCCCGATACCTTAAAGCTGACTTGCTGATTCAAAAAAGTATCCCTGCTATGTTCGAAAAAATTGGAGCAACTTTTGGGGGCGTTGATATTTTGGTCAATAACGCTGTTTTGCGTCATTTCGAACCGATTGAATCACTGCCCGTCCAATCACTCAATAACGCATTAGCTGTCAATGTCACAGCAGCCTTCCATGCCATACAAATGAGTCTCCCTCACATGCGTGCGCGTGAATGGGGGCGTATTTTTAATATGACCTCTGTGTATAGCGCGCGAGCTGTAGCCAACCGTTTGGACTACATCACTACCAAAACAGCCTTGGTGGGTATGACACGTGCCGTAGCCATAGAAACTATTCACCAAGGCATTACCTGTAATGCGCTGTGCCCTGGCTCGGTTCTTACCCCAGATATCGAAAAACGGGTACAAGCTTTAATGGAAAAAGAGTCGCTTGATATTGAAAAAGCGACGCAACTATTTTTATTAGGAAAACAACCTACGGGTCGATTTGTAGAGGCTTCCCATATTGCAGACATGTTGGTATTTTTATGCGGGCCTGCGGGACGAGATATCACGGGGGCTATCTTGCCAGTAGAAGGCGGATGGCTTGCGGTATGAAACTATGCGTTAGTTAAATTGTGTTTGAAAAATCATGCGTTAAAGGAACTTAGAGTATGTCTAAAAAAGTAAGCATTGGATTTATTGGTGTTGGGGTGATGGGGCACCCTATTGGGAAACATCTGATGGCTCATGGCTACGACCTTCTGGTGTTTGACGTGAGTGACGTCGCCGTCAATGCTATGGTCAAAGAAGGCGCGAAGGCGGCCCAAAGTACTTTAGACGTCGCCAACCAGGTGGATATTATTTTTACGAGTTTGCCTAGTCCAGCGGTATTTACCGAGGTGATGGTGGGCGAGAGTGGAATCGTAGCTGGTCAAAAGGCAAAGACCGTGGTTGATCTTTCTACCGTCGGTTCGCGTGCCATGAAACATGCGGCTGCGGGCTTGCTGGCTAAGGGCATTGACTTGGTTGATGCGCCTGTTAGTGGTGGTCCGGCAGGTGCTAAGGCAGGCACTTTATCAATCATGGTGGCAGGAAAAACGCAATCTGTTGAAAAAGTGCAAGCCTTGTTGGAGTGCTTTGGCAAACTGTTTATTGTGGGGGCAGATCCTGGTCAAGCGCAGTTGCTAAAGTTATTGAACAACATGTTGTCCTCCACGGCATTTGCTATTACTTCTGAAGCATTTGTAGCTGGTGTTAAGGGCGGTCTGGATCCGCAGATCATGATGAATGCTATCAATGCGGGAAGTGGGCGCAGCAGCGCTTCGCAAGATAAGTTTATGAAACAAGTGCTTCCTGGTACCTTTGATTTTGGTTTCCCCGTCGGCAGTGTGTGCAAAGACATTGGCTTGGCGGTAGAAGAGTGCGAAGCGCTAGGGGTTCCGATGTGGATTGGAAACACTGTGCGCCAAGTTTGGAACCATGCAGGCAAGCATGATGGTATGAAGCGCGATATGACCGAGTTAGTCAAGTCTATAGAAAGCTGGTCGCAATTAGCTAAAAAGTAATGGCGGTATAGAAATGATTTATTCGACGGGAAGCCCCCTTTGTGAGAGTATTGTTTAACATCTGCTTTAGTAGATGCACCATTTATTACAAATTAACCGATTGGAGACATTAGCATGACAGTAATTTACGAAAAACGCACATACGCCGTCAAAGTTGGCGAAATGAACGAAGTTAAACGCCTATACACCGCTGAAGGGTGGCCAGCACTCAGTGCTGGTGGACATGACAAGCATTTGATAGGCTATTTCACCAGCGACACCGGTGACCTACATCAGTTGATCCATTTATGGAAGTTTGATAGTGATGAAAATCGCCGAGCTTTTTGGGCAAAGCTTTTTGCTGATGAAAAATTCATGGCCTTTGCCAAACAGTTGCGTCCCTTACTTATTTCACAAAACGTACAACTTATGTTGGCAGCGCCATGGGGACCGCATCCTTAAATAGTGTTTTCTAAGTTGCTGTCCCTTATGTAACAACTATCAAAACATTACAAGGTGATTCTTCTACTAAATTTGAAGTTGTTGATCTTGCCCACCAACGCCCAAAAATACTATCGTGATGCTTGTGACCAATGACTATTAAATCTGCCGACACCTTTGCCGCGTAACGTGATATTTCTTTTACGGAATTTCCTACCAACAAAGCCCCAACACACTTAAAGCCTTCATTCTGAATCAGATCTACGCCTTTATTTAATTGTTGTTGACTTTTTTCATTCTCAATTTTTTGAGTTTCAGTATCAATGAAAGTGCCTTCGCCAACGGGATAGACGACCACGTCTGGGACTACTGAGATCAGATGTATCTCTGCATCTCCCCACAAAGCCATCTCTTTGCAATTGATCAGAGCTTTCTGACCCTCTTGTGAACCGTCGTATGCCAAAATAATTTTTCCATACATAAAGAAACTCCTTGCTTGGTATTTATTGCAATAGGATCAACTCACTGTTTAGAATTTTTTTGAAGCTCTAATATTGCTCCTTTTAGTAGTTTTAAATTAAGGGGTAAACCCGCGCAGTAAAAGTGAGTTATTGATAAATCAGGTTAACCCTAATATATTTTTTACATAACTTCTTTATCGTTGCTTAGTTGGCAATTTCTCAATTTTCTCATCTTCAGGATTCAATATGAAATTCATCCAAGGCCTATCCGTATCGTTGATTTCTACTTTTATAGCTTCGTCTGCATTTTCTCAAACAGCCCCAGTAGCGCCTCCTGAAGTGAGAATTGGCGTTGTTACCTTCCTATCTGGTCCTGCAGCCTCACCCTTTGGAGTTCCTGCTAGAAATGCGGCTGAGTTGATGATTGAGCAATTTAACGCTGGCACAGCACCTGCACCTTACAACCAAAAAGGTTTTGGTGGGTCAAATATCAAAATGGTTCTAATTGATGAGAATGGCAGCAGTACTAGTGTTGTGACTGAATTTCGTAATCTCATACAGCGTGAAAAAGTTGATATGGTGGTCGGCTATATTTCAAGTGGTAACTGCCTAGCAATAACTCCTGTTGCAGAAGAACTTAAGACAATCACATTATTGTTTGATTGCGGAACACCTAGGATTTTTGAAGAAGGAAAAAAGGACTACGTATTCCGTGCTTCAAATCATGCTACCGCTGATAGTGTTGGAGCTGCTCTCTACTTAAATTCTTTGAAGATTAAAGCCAAAAATTATGGAGGTATCAACCAAAATTATGCTTGGGGTCAAGACTCATGGAAAGACTTTGATGGTTCCATGAAGGTTTTATTTCCAGGCTCAAGCGTTACTACCTCACAAATGCCTAAGCTTTTTGCCGGACAGTACAGTGGTGAAATTTCAGCATTGCTGTCAAGCAAGTCTGAAGTAATTCACACCAGCCTTTGGGGGGGGGATTTAGAGGCATTTATCCTGCAATCTGCACCGCGAGGACTCTACAAATCAAGCTCTGTTATTTTGACAACTGGTGAAACTGCGATGTTCCGCCTAGCCAATAAAATTCCAGATGGCACCATCATAGGGGCTCGTGGTCCTTATGGAGTTTTGGCTCCAAAGTCACCTTTAAATGATTGGTATCGTGCTACTTTTACCGATCGATACAACACAGCACCTAACTACACTTCTTATCAAATGACGCAATCCATCATGTCAGCTAAATTAGCCTGGGAAAAAGCGCAGGCTGCTAACAATGGTGCTCGACCAACAGCTGAACAGGTCGCTGCAGCTATGCGAGGCTCAACTGTTGAGGGCCCAGGCGGTGTTCATAAATTTGCACTTAGCAATGGTCATCAAGCTGTTTCTGAAACGGCTTACGGTCGGAGTAAGCTTGTAAAAGGTGCAATGACTTTAGTTGATGTCAAGCGCTTTACGGCAGATCAAGTTATGCCTCCTGACGGTATTAAAAGTGAAGACTGGATTGCAAAAGGCTTTAAAAAGTAACTCATTTCATATGAAAGATAGTTGATATCTATTCATTTGTAATCCACAGTTAATTTATGGACCAGTTTCTGGTTGTATTTGTAGACGGTATCAATTACGCTGCTTGGCTGTTTTTGTCTGCCGTAGGGCTGACTCTGATCTACGGGGTCATGAAAATTGTCAATGTAGCCCATGGAAGCTTTTATTCTTTAGGGGCATATGTATCAGCCACGGTTGTAGGTCTATGGTTTAGGTATGGTTTTGATCCATACCTGTCATATTTGGCACTTTTTGTAGCTGCTCTTCTTGCCGGCTTTGTAGTTGGCCCGCCTATCGAGCGGTTTTTATTGCGTTACCAATATGACAAAGATGAGGTGGTCATCTTACTGATCACTTATGGATTGTTTTTAATATTAGAAGACGTAATTAAACTGATATGGGGAGTTGATCCGTATTTTGTTTCAGAACCATACGAGTTACTAGGCAACTTTGAGTTTGCATCTATGACTTATCCCAGTTATTACATTCTCATGGTTGTATTGGCTTTGTTGGTTGGTCTTACCCTGATGTTTGTACTTAAAAAGACCCAATTTGGCCGTATGCTCATTAGTGTCATACACGACCGAGAAATAAGTTCCGCTATGGGGATCAATGTTGGGAAAATTTTTATACTTACTTTCGGTGCTGGATGTTCTTTAGCTGCGCTTGCTGGAGCTTTTACTGCTCCAACTATTTCTGTAACTCCCGGTCTAGGTGTTGAAGTAATTGTTTTGTCTTTTGCGGTAGTGGTGACTGGTGGATTAGGAAGTATGGCGGGGGTAGCGTTGGCGTCCATCATCATGGGTCTGGTGAGAGCATTTTGTATTCACTTTGCTCCAGAGCTAGAACTGTTCGTTATTTTTAGCGTAATGGCCTTGGTTTTGTCATTTCGGCCGAGAGGTTTGTTTAGCTTGGCAGAGTCTCGCAAGATATGACTCAACAGATCTCATTGAAAAAGCTGACGCTACTTGCTCTACCCCTTTTGGTAGCAAGTCCGTGGATGCCTCAGTGGATGCTTTTTATGGTGACTATTGCAATGGCTAATGGACTAGTTGGCCTTGGATTGATGCTTTTTTTGCGTGCTGGACTTGTTTCTTTCGGGCAAGCTTTATATTTTTGTGTAGGTGCCTACACAACTGGGCTGATAAGTCACTTTTTTAAATTTAATGAGGTTCTTATCCTTCTTCTTTTAAGTGCACTCGCATCTGGAGTGTTAGCGTTTGCTTTGGGATTCTTGCTAGCTAAATACAGGGCTATCTTTTTTGGATTGTTATCACTTGCATTTTCTATGATCTTGTATGGTTTATTAGCCAAATCAGAGGCTCTGGGATCTACGGATGGCTTTAATATTCCCGCAGTAACTTTAATGGGTTGGTTGCCACCTAGTGATTTGGTACGCGTAAGTATTTTGTGGGTAGCTTTTATAACTGTAGGTATTTGTTTGATCTTTATCAATGGCCTGATAAGAAGCCCACGTGGTCTCTTGTTGACCGCAATAAGAGACAATGAAATAAGAACAGAGTACATGGGCGGATCTGCCCGCAAAACGATCCATTTAATCTATGTAATCGCGGGTGTCCTAGCCGGTCTTGGTGGTGCAATTGCTGCAATTGCAGTGGGACACATAGACCCGACCATGGCATTTTGGACAACCTCTGGAGAATTTATTTTCATCACTATTCTTGGAGGTATTGGCAGCGTACTGGCTCCATTTCTTGGTGCTTTAGTATTTGGAGTTATTCATACATTAGCTTTTTCAAACTCACCCAATACTTGGCAACTTCTTATTGGAAGCACTCTTATTTTTGTGATACTACTTTTGCCAGACGGCTTATGGTCATTAACCAGTAAGTTTAAAAGAGTCAAATAATGAGTAATCCAACCCTGTTAAAAGTCAGTGGGGTAAATAAGACATTCGGTGCTGTAACTGCGGCTTCAGATATAAATGTTTCTGTGCTGAAAGGTGAATGTATTGGTTTAATTGGTACCAATGGTGCAGGAAAAACTACTTTTGTAAATTTGGTGACAGGCTATTTAAAGCCTGACACTGGGGTTATTTTGTATGAAGGCAATGATATTACTTCATTGCCTTCAAGAGAAATTACGCGCTTAGGTATCTGTCGATCGTTTCAAATACCTCAGCTTTACAACACATTAACTGCTCTTGAAAATATAGAAGTCAGTTATGGAATAGTTTCTCTATCAGCTCATAAAGAAAGCCTGTTTACAAAAACCGAATCCATGATTCCTGGGTACGGGAAAAATATTCGTCAATTGGCAGAAGAGTCTCTTGAACGCTTTGGCTTGACTGCGTACCGAGATAAATTAACACGCGTCCTACCAGGGGGAGTCCGTAAATTACTTGATATTGCAATGGCAATGGCGGTTAAACCAAAAATCTTGATGCTTGATGAACCTACTAGCGGTGTATCTACAGAGGAAAAATTTGACATCATGCAAATGGTTATGAATGCTATTCGAAAAGACGGGACAACTGTTTTATTTGTTGAGCATGATATGGAAATTGTTTCTCAGCATGCTGAGCGAGTGCTTGCTTTTTATAATGGGGAAATCATTGCTGATGATGTTCCTGAGGTTGCGCTTAATGACGCAAAAGTTTTGAAATATATAGTGGGTGATAAGCACTCGTCTTCAGTCCCGACTGGAAAACAGCATGCTTAAAGTTTCCAATCTGAACGTTTCTATTCAATCTGTGGCAATTTTGAGAGATTTGTCCCTTGAAATACCAAATTCCACAATGGCTAGTTTAGTTGGACGCAATGGTGCAGGAAAAACCACTTTACTCAAAAGCATCATGGGACTACTCAGCGCTTCTTCAGGAAAAATTGCATTTGATGAACATGACTTGATCGCTCAGCCAACTCATTTGCGGAGTGGTTTAGGAATTGGTTATATGCCAGAAGATAGACGACTAATCCCAGATTTGACTGTAGAAGAAAATATCTTAGTACCAGTTTGGGCTAATAAGAACCCAGCACCTTTGTCACGGTTGGAGTATGTCTATGACCTGATACCTGAGTTAAAAGGCTTTGCAAAAAGACGTGGACAACAACTATCTGGCGGTCAACAGAAACTAGTTGCCTTAGGAAGAGCGTTGATGATAGGGACTAACTTGTTATTGCTAGATGAGCCATTTGAAGGCGTTGCTCCCGCGTTGGCACAACGCTTAGCGGAAGTAATCTCTCAACTTAAGGCTGAGGGCATGTCTGTTCTATTTTCAGAGTCAGATCTTCAATACTCTGAAAAATTAGTTCAGAATATTTTTGTAATTGATCGTGGAATTCTGAGTCACAAAAAATCAAGCTAAAAAGCCTCTAATAATCTAGCATTTTTTAAGGCAATCTTAATTTTAAAAATCTCAGATTCAGATATTTTCATCAAGGGCGGCCTCACTACAGCTCTTGGAATCTTCCCCATGATTACTAGTGCTTCTTTCATCCGGTTATGCATATCAACCCATGGATTAGCGTAGAACACATCTGCTGTGAAAGCAATCCGCTTGTGTAATTCTTTTGCCGAAGACAAGTCGTTTTTTTGAACAGCTTGAAATAATTGAGACTGAAGATCTGCTATCACAGAACCACTTCCAGATAGCAGTCCATTACACCCAAGAACCAATGAGCTTAAGAGCCAAGCACTATGTGTTGATAAAACATTGACCGGTTGTTCACGCGATTGGAGTAGTTCGATGTGTTTGTTGTGGATGTGGGGGTTAGAGATCCAATCTTTGATGGCTCGTACTTGAGGAACTTTATCCAACAGTTCAATCAAGGTTTCTAACGAATAACTTTGGGGAGAAGTGCTCGCATATTGAAAAGCTATCAATGGGAGTTCGCTAGCATTTGCTATTCTTTTGAAATGGTCAATTACCATTTCTGGTCGATGCCCCATAGTAAATGGCCCTGGAGGAAAAACTAGCAAGGCTGATGCACCGCCTTGGGCAGCGGCGGCGGCTAATCGTTCTGCTTCCAAGCTGCCCTCAGCATAAATACCATTAATGATGGGCATCTTTGCACCGACTTCATCTCGAGCAATTGCCAAAATTCTTTGTTGCTCTTCAAAAGTACAAGAGGCAACTTCTGTCGAATGCGCATTAATTGTGATGGCAGAGAGACCTGTCACTGACACTACATCTCTAAGATGCGATCTAAAAGAAATCTCATCTATGGAGAAGTCTTCCTGAAATGGCAAGATAACAGCTGGAATAACACCGTGTGGGATGTACTTAGGATAGGGATTTTTATTCATAAGAAATTCCATAATACGTTAATTGAAAAGAAGCATAAGCAATTTTTTGAACCCAATTTTTTAAAAAATTAAGTTATTTATTTATCTGTGTTAACAGTGGAGCACCGGCTATAAATGCTTCATAATTTTCAATAAATCGAACAACAGATGCGTGAATTGCTTGTGGAGATATACCTCCAACATGAGGAGTCAGAATAGCATTTTCAAATTCAAGCAATGCAGTCGGAGGCGTTGGTTCAAACTCATAAACATCTAAGGCGGCAGCCCATATACGCTTTTCTTTTAAAGCAGTTGCAACTGCGTTTGTATCGACCAAAGTCCCACGAGCAATGTTGACAAGTACGCCTTCAGGCCCAAGAGCATTCAGGACCTGTTCATTCACAATATGATAAGTTTCTTTGCCACCAGGTGCAGCAATAATTAAATAATCGCACCACTGCGCAAGACTTGTTATGTTTTCAAACCATTTATAGCCAATTTGGTAATTACGCGATCGACTGTTGTATCCGATTTCCATATCGAATCCTAGTGCGCGCTTTGCAATTTCTTTTCCTACATCGCCAAGACCAAAAATACCCATTTTTCTACCTGAAACTTGAGGTGGTCGGGGAATGTCATCTCGCCAAAGTCCATGTCGTACTCCATTATTTAAGAACGTTATTCTTCTAATAGCCGCTAGTAAAATGGCCATAGCGTGATCTGCTACAGCCTTATGGTTAGTGCCTGCAGCGTTGCATACAGGAATACCGCGTGACTTAGCGTAGTCAACTGCAACATTTTCAAAGCCAACGCCTAGAGTACATATCAACTTAAGATTAGGCATTCCATCTATTTCAGTTGGAAGCAACCCATTAGTGCCATTTGTTAAAACAAACCTAATATCTCTGCCTCGCAGGTGGATTTGTGTTTGACCGTTAGTTCTGTCAATTCCAAGCCCTTTGTTAGGTGAATAAAGAAGCTCAAAGCGTTCAGAAACAAGAACACGATGCTCTTGTGACAAATAAACCAAAACAAGTAAAGTTGGTTTCATGCAGTTTGCGTATTACTTTTAATTTTCTAAATTTAGTAACACTCAAATTAATTGGCAGTAGCACCTGCCATTTTTATCAAAATCCCCCACTTTTCAATTTCAGAAGACATTATTTTTTTAAATTCTTCTGAAGAGTTCCCAACTGGAATAGAGCCTTGCTCTATAAGTTTATTTCTAAAGGAGGGATCTTGTAATACTGTCTTGAGGGCTGTATTGAGCTTATTTACTATATCGGTAGGTGTAGCTGCAGGTGCAAAAATGCCATTCCATAATTCAATTTCATAGCCAGGTAATTTTTCAGAAACGGTGGGAATATTGGGAAGTCGCGCCGATCGAGTTTTTGTAGTCACTGCTAAAGGACGAAGTTTTCCGTTTTCAAGGAAGCCCAATACTTCAACTAAAGGGGCAAATACTGCCTGAATTTGACCACCCATAAGATCATTGTTGGCGAGTGAGCCCCCTTTGTAAGGTACATGAACCATTTCTCCGCTAGTCATTTTGTTGAAAAGAACACCAGCTAGGTGATTAGATGCACCTGCACCAGAGGATCCATAGTTAATTTGTATTTTTTTATCTTTCACTATCTCAATAAATTTATCTAGTGTTTTAGCTTGGAAATCGCTATTGACCATCAATACATTTGGGATCAAGGCAATTTGTGATACCGGAGTTAAGTCTTTTTGTGGGTTGAAACCCATATCTTTATAGAGTGTTACGTTTGCAGTCATTGTGCTGGTGTTCAACATAATCGTGTAACCATCGGGAGCAGCTCGAGATACATAGGCTCCAGCAATGTTGCCTGCTGCACCTGCTTTATTGTCTACAACCACGCTTTGCCCAAGAACGACTGTTAATTTTTCTGCAAGCATTCTTGCAGTGATATCAGTACTGCCGCCTGTAGCAAATGGGACTACAAGTGTGATCGGTTTTGAAGGCCAATTACCTGTTTGAGCAAAGGCATTAAAAGCTGACAACACAAGACTAAAAATTAAAATGATAAATTTAAACTTCATGGATTCCTCAATTCTTTAAAAATATTTATGCGATAAAAAACTAATGGTGAATTGAAATTTATAAATTCTTTATATTTAACGTTGACCATCACCTATTTTTATTTCGTTAGCGCGCAAACCTCCGAGGCGTTCATGGATACGCGTACCAGTTGACATTACTAGCGTGTAAAACAACTCGTCAGGACGCGGTGCGTCCACGGTCCCAACTTCAATCGTATTGAAGTGACTCCTAACATAGCAAGCTTCTATATGGTGCATGGGGACAAGTAAGCGGGTTCCAGCTGATGCAACTACTTTTGCGGCAGGAACAATGGATTTTGCTTTAGGTAGAAAAGAGCGCATTGGCCAACCACCACCGATGTGCCAAATGGCACCATGTTCTAACTCTCCATTTAAACCTACGATTGCACCTTTTCCGTATGCTTGAATGCTATCTGCTCCACCAAGCGCTTCAATTAATTCAGGAACAAGCTCATTAGCTAATTCACTTGTTGCTTTAACGAAGGGTTGGAGATCTTCTTCGTAGCGACCCGCATACGGATTAGCCAGAACCACTGAAATAGAGCCCATTTTGATAGGGGACACTGTTGCCGGTCCACCTTCGTGATAGATAGTCTCTATGTTGAGTAATTTTTTACGAACTTTGATAAGTGACATCTCGAAATTTCCAAATAAAAAGGGTTGTTAAAAAATAGATTAGTTGATTGGTTTTTTGCCAAATTCAACACCGGCCCATTGCTCGAAATGTCGAATTGGATAAACGTTATCTTTGCTTCCATCACCTTGCGAAATTGCAAAGGCTAGGAACTGTTTAGTTGCTGGATTAACAAACATTGGAACGCTAATTTTCTCGGCTTCATCAATGCACATTTTTATGTCTTTATGTAACAACTCTGTTGTGAAACGTAAAGGGAAGCTACGATCAAGTACGCACTGTGGAATTCGTTCCATTGTTGCGAATGATCTACCGCTAGATACATTGATGACGTCAAGCATCATTTTTGAATCAAGGCCAGCTTTAACACCATAAACTAAGGCTTCACTACTAGCTACCATTGAAGTTGCGTATAAGGTGTTATTGATAATTTTCATTGTTTGACCCAAAGTTGGATCAGTACCCATATAAAAAATATTTTTCCCAATGACATGAAGTAGTGGCTCTATTTCTTTATAGGCATTTGTAGGCCCAGCTGGCATGACAGCGAGCGTACCTTTTTCAGCAGCTACTGTGCCGCCACTAACAGGTGAACTAACTAGTGCAATGTCGTGTAATTCGAGAAATGAAGAGATTTCTTGTGTGATGGATGGTCCGGTGGTTGACAGATCTAAAAGAATTCGAACTTTTTCACCTTCAGCTACTTCTTTTGCAACCTCTAAAACTATGTGTGGCATTGGTAAGCATAGTAAAACTATTTCAACTTTTGAAGCAAGCTCTTTTGTTGAAACACAAGGAATTGCGCCTCTAGTTACTAAACGATCTCTTGCCTCAGTACTCTTGTCATGAACAAATAATTTATGTCCTGCCGCAAGTAACCGTGTTCCAAAGTGAACCCCAATATTTCCTAGTCCAATCAATCCAATGTCCATAGTTCGCTACCTCTTTTTTTTACAACTCGGAATGTGTTGTTGATATCGGTGAACTATACAATTTAGTTTGTTGAATTGGGGGATTCATCAAACTTGGAATAGCTTGGGTTTTAAGTTCTTAATTAATCTGGGGGTTTCTACTTAATTAGAGAGGAATGGTTTGCCAAAAAGTAGATTAGTATTAACGTCAATTAACGCCTTCGATCTCTTTACGATTTGTCAAATTTTTTAATTTTTTTGCGAAATAGCCTAAAAGGTAATCATGAATTCTTCATCTAAACATGAAAATATTTTCAGTAAATGGTTGTTGAAATTTGAGAAAGCTATAGACTCTCCTGAGTTGATTAATTTATCAATGCTACTGGAGACGGATTCAGATTGGCGAGATTTGCTGGCATTTACAGGTACTGTGACAACAGTTAGTAACTCTGATTTTATTTCTCAAAAATTGATACAAAGCGTATCTTCAATCAAAGCTTTTAATTTCGCGATAGATACCAGATTTACTCCACCGATTGAAGTGCTTCGCGCCGGTGAAAAATACATAGAAGGCTTCTTCAAATTTGAAACAACACAAGCTTTTTGTAATGGAGTATTGAGGTTCAAGATAAGCTCAGTTCAAAACAACGAAATTCGTGCTTCAACATTGTTTACTTGCATCGATCAATTAAAAATGCATCCTGAAACTATCAATAAACTTCGACCCCATGGCAATTCTTACTCCCGAGATTTCACTGGCCCCAACTGGCTTGATAACCGTTTAAAGGATGCGGCGTATCTTGATCGTGATCCGGAAGTTCTTATTGTTGGCATGGGTCATGCCGGGTTGTCGACGGCGGCGCGTTTGAATCAAATTGGTATTGATACGCTTGTAATCGATAGACAAAAAAGAGTAGGGGATAACTGGCGAAAGCGCTACCATGCTTTGACCTTACATAATCAAGTACACACTAATCATTTGCCGTACATGCTTTTTCCTCCGAATTGGCCTAAGTACATTCCAAAAGATAAGCTCGGTAATTGGTTTGAAGCGTATGCAGAGTCGATGGAAATAAATCATTGGCTTGAAACTGAGTTAATTCAAGCGAAGTACGATAAAGCGAATTCGGTTTGGAACGTTCAAGTTAAACAATCTGGTGAACGAATTCGTCATATCAATGTGAAGCATATTGTCATGGCAACTAGTGCTAGCGATGTGCCAAATTTACCTGTTATAAATGGACTAGAAAATTTCAAAGGTGATGTTATTCACTCTAGTGAGTACTCGAATCCAGGAATGTGGAAAGGTAAACGCGTAGCGGTATTTGGTACAGGAACCAGCGGGCATGATATTTCTCAAGACCTTTACTCTAACGGTATTTCCGTTTCCTTGATTCAAAGAAGTCCTACCTTGGTTTTGAACATAGAACCAAGTGGGCAGCTGCCGTATGAGTTATATAGCGAAGATCGAACTCTTGAAGAATGTGATCTGGTTGTGACTTCTACGCCTTTGAAATTGCTTGAGAGGGCTCATAAAATTCTCGCGCAACGCGCTCGTGACCTAGATAAAGATTTAATACGAAGATTAGAAGATGTTGGATTTCAAATTAACCATACATACGAAAAGGGCTGGCAATTTCTGTACCTTGAGCGTGGGGGTGGTTATTATTTCAACGTAGGTTGCTCTGAGCTTATTGCTGAAAAGAAAATCCCCGTTTTGTCTTTTAATGAAATTGAATCTTTTTATTCAAAAGGAATTATCCTAAAGAATAAATCGCAACTTGAATTTGATTCAATTGTTTTGGCTACAGGCTATAAAGGTCAAAAATACACAGTAGAAAAATACTTTGGTAAAGAAATATCTGAGAGCATTGGGGAAGTATGGGGATTTGATAAAGAAAGGCAGGAGTTAAACAATATGTGGTGCGAAACAAAACAACCTGGTCTTTGGTTCACCGCTGGTAGCTTTGCTCAATGTCGTATTTATTCTAAGTACCTAGCTATACAAATAAAAAATTCTCTTTCGGGTAAGTCTCTCAACTAATTTGAACTAACCTAACTGAGACTTTTAAAATTTACCTAATTTCAAAAAGATCTTAGAAACTTATGATGACATTTACTTTCGCTTTGTTATGCGTTTAAATATCTGGCTGGCATAGCCAAAACACAATTCATGATCAAGTTAGAAAGTGATGTGCTTGTTATTGGCTCTGGCGGCGCTGGTATGGTAATCCTCCCCTTTCAGTATGCAGGTTTTCGTGCTAACAAAAAAAGTACAGAACCCGAAGCAGCAATCAAAGCTAAAATTGTGAAACCGGTTTTGTAATCACCTGTCATGTCGGCTAAAACGCCGGCAACTAAAGGCCCTGCGATTTGGCCAAATGCAATGATGGCGGCCGACAATCCCAAAATCATGCCAATAGAGTTTCGGCCAAAATAGTCAGCACGTATTGCTTGCATGAACGGTCCACGCAAGCCCCAAGCTACTCCGTGAAAAATAGCGAACGCTGCAATTTCAAGAGGATGGGTTGCATAGGTAAGCATCAAAAGGCCCATGGCATGCAAAAGCATACACATAGCTGCGACTTTGCGCTTCTCAAATGTGTCTCCAATAGCAGCCCCAAGTAAGACACCTCCTAATTGCGCAACTGTCATAAGCAAGATAGCCAGCGAAGCTTGCGCCACACTGTAACCAAGGCCTTCTTTTAAGTGGGTAATAGCATGCACATTGACAGCAGTTACCACCAACAAAGCAAACCCATGCCCCAAGCCTAATAACCAAAATGCGCTAGTTTTCAATGCTTGTCTGGCAGTAAATTCAACTTGGATAAAGCCACTCACGTTGGTATTGTTACTTTCTTGAAGCAAGGGTTTCGGCTCTCCGTCCACCGTAAGCCCCATGTCTGCGGGGCGACTTTTAATGAACCCAGCCAGCGGAATGCCCATCATTAATGCAAGTACACCTGATACCAAAGCAGTGGTTCGCCATCCGAAGTTTTGAATGGATAAAGCAACCAGTGGTACCGCTAAACCTCCTAGGGCAATACCCATACTCATAATAGACAAAGCACGCGCGCGATAACGCTCAAACCATTGAATTAAACAAACGGATAATGGAAAATATCCCGTCATACTAGCCCCAATGGCCATCAGCACAGAACTTATATAAAACCCCAGCAAGGTTTCAATCTGGCTAAATAATAAAAATCCCGAGCCAAAAAATACAACACCTAAGCGAACCATATTTTGCGATCCAAATCGATCAATAATCCAACCGAGGGCAGGGCCAATAATGGCTGCTTCAACGGATTGCATAGCTGCAGCGCCAGAGAGAGCAGTTTTGCTCCATCCTTCTTCATAAGCAAGGATAGCCACATACGCACCAAATGATTGGGTTAGAAAAGCTGAGAGAATAAATTGCAGAGAACAAGCTGCAGCGGCTATGCGCCAACCATAGAAAATTTTCAAATTAAATTATTTTCTGCATAGATGTAAAGCATCTTAATTGAGTAATTATTTATATAGTTATCTAATCAACACGCGCTCCTGAATCGCGTACTAATTTAGACCATTTTCCCAATTCAGCCAGTGAAAATTCGGTAAATTCTTTGCCATTCATTGTTGTAATGATCATGCCTTGACTGATAAATTTTTCTCGATTACTTG
>Ga0304729_1000872_pt1 | contig 20867 bp, 39 predicted proteins | sample C_131016_MF_Meta_FD_190475 | JGI IMG/M metagenome (GOLD analysis project Ga0304729, IMG submission 190475) | Freshwater microbial communities from Lake Croche, Canada to study carbon cycling - C_131016_MF_MetaG (v2) (version 2) | ecosystem: Environmental > Aquatic > Freshwater > Lake | place... | reverse complement strand
TCTACATCAAACTGAGCAACTCCATCATCTTCATCTTCTTTTTCAAACAAAAAGTCTAATAATAAATCTGATTCCTTATATTTACCTTCAAATAAATAAGGCAACATAACTGGTTTATCATCTTTTGATTTATCTATTCTAACAAAAGGCTTAGTAATTATCATCTTGCTTACTCTCTCGCCTTTTATAACTAACTTACCAAGAATTTCTTCTCTAGTGTAAATTCCCATTTCAATTAAATCTAGCATTTCTTCAGGAATATCATCTTCAGTTATAACTCCTGTTTGATTTCCTTCTAAGAAATATCCTTCAACAATAAGTTCAGTTACATCTTTTTTAACCTTAAAGCATTTATCTATAAATTTCTTTACAGAATCAGCTTTCTCAGGTGTTATAGGTAAAACATAATTTAAACTGTAAGGTACATTTTGTTTTACTTCTTTATCACCATACATCTTAGCATAATCTATTACTTTAGCAAATATATCAAACTCACCATCTGATTTAACCCTATCTTTGCCAATACTATCTTTATCAAGTAATATAGATTGCGTAAATGTAGCTCTAAAGTTTTCAGGTTCTTGTTTAGATAAATATATACTTGTTATTTGTTTTTTAACTTGAACTTTATCTTTATATAAACTGTAAACTAAATCACCTTTTACATTTACAATCATATCATTTTCAAGATGTTCATTTATATATGCTATAGCATCATACATGTGAACAAACTTCTTTATAAAAGTCTTTCCATCTTTATCAGTTTCTAATCCAATCTTGATAAAGTTATTTTCATGCAAACATTCCAAAACTCTTTCATCATTTCTATCTTCAAAGTCAATTTCAAATCTTGCTCCAAAATCATTTTTTTCATTTACATTAATCTTATTAGGTTTTTTTGTGTGATAACCACCCATAGCTTCACTATATATAATACTACCAGGTGCTATTTCTACTCCTAGATTTAATCTATTGTATTTATAACCACTTTCACTAACTGTATTAAGTTTTAAAGTATTATCATTTACTTTAGCTTTACCAACGATATTAAAGAAATGGAATTTTCCTTTTTGTAACTTTGCCTTATCTTCTACTTTTTTAGCCATTTGTATTTTCCCCTTTTCTCACTTAAATTTAATTTATTTTATGAGCCAATGGCTCTTATTTTAAACTTCCTCTATATCCTCTTTATCATAATCTTGAACATTTCCATCTTCAAATAATATAATCAATTTGCCATCTTTTCTCTCTTGAATAACATTTCCAGTCCATCTTTCATATAATCCTTTAACAACTTTAACTAATGTTCCATGTTTCATAATAACATCTCCTTTAAGTTTATTTTATTTCTTACGATAATATTATCATACCCAAAATCAAATGTCAATATGTAAAAGATAAAAGGATAAATTTATGATAAATCAATGGTTCTTATAATATCGTCATCATTATTCAAACATTTCCCTGTTTTTCTATCAAACTGCCAATTTTCATATGCACTTTCAAGATAAATATATTCATTTGTAATTTTAGTTATAAACCATTTTTCTTTTGTTATTAATCCTGGATAATATGATACTAGCATTTTTATTTTATCTCCAACTTTCATATTTAATCATCCTTTAAATTTAATTTATTTAAACAATTCTTACATATAGCTATTTTTTGTTTAGATTTCCAAGGTTCAACTAGATTTGAATTATATTCACCATAACTAATTATAAATTTGGTATCTAATGCTTCAGAACATTCATAACAAATTCCAAGTTTTTTTAATAATCTCATTTAAATCATCCTTTCATATCTATAATACTGGTTTTAAGTGCTTTTAATTCTCTAAGATGTATTACTAAAGATTCAATTTGATTTGAAATATCTTTCAATATCTTATCTTTTTCTTCTTCAGGAGTATCTTTTAATATAACATTTATAGCCTCTAATCCTTTGTTACCTTCAATAGCCTCAAATTCTACTATTTGACCTTCATATAAAGTTTTATATATATTCATTGTAATTATATTATTATAATTAACCATGCAGTCATTTACTTCATTTGACTCAATAAAACCAAATCTTTTTTCTTGGTTATACCATTTTACTTTTCCAGTTATTCTTTTATTCATCTTAATCATCCTTTTCTTCTATTTTAAAAGTTGTTTTAGTTAAAGGTCTTATATAATTACAATCTTCATCTATTGTTGTTTGGTTTAATATTAGTGTTTCTTGCTTCTTTAAACAATAATATCTAGTTGTAAGAGTGATAAAGTTTTTATGATGAGGTAAATTAGCTTCTATACAATAATAACAATTAAGGCATTTATTCATAAAAGAATTGTCCTTTCAATTTAAATAGCAACAGAACAACGATTCTATTCCCTTTTTATTTAGTATTACATTTATAATATATTTCTTTTCTGGCTTCAGTTTTAATATTTATATTTACTTTAAAATATTTTGGAAGTTCATGTTTTATATTAATTGTTACACTGTAAGGATAATATACGTCTTCTATATCAGAATAAGTCGTTTTTAATTCCATTTAAATCATCCTTTCTAATTTATTCCCTTATATGTATTTTTTCTTTCGATAATAAGTCATTAAATAATGGTATTAAATTATTTGATATTAAATTAACATTTAAAGAGCAAATAGTCTGTGTAGCTTGTGTTTTTATACTTCTGTATCTTAAATTTAAAAACTGACTTCCACAATCCAAATGTTCTAGCTGATATTCAAGAACAGTTACATTACTGTAGGATTTTATTATCACCCATTTTTCTTGCATATTAATAATCCTTTCTAATCATAATACTCGCATCACAATGTTTGCACGCCAACAATGTTGACTTAGTTAATGTTATAGTTTTAAATGTTTGTACTTTTTTACTATCTTTTGTAGTATCAAGTAATTCTACATATTCTTTGTTACCACAAGCACATTTTAATTTCATTTAAATTCCCTTCTCACTTGACATTTCCTTTCAGCAATAATTCAATTTTATTATAAAATTCCTCTACCGTTCCATTATTTTTTATTTCAATAGCCTTTAAATGTCTAGTTCCAATTTCAGATTCACTTTCTAATAAATCTACATTGCAATTACCATCACGCTGTAATATTCTTTTTATGGCAACATCTTTATCACATACAATTCTGATGGGTGTAAATTTATTCTTTACAGCTAAATCATATTCATTTTCAAATCTACAGTCTGATATAATAATTTTGTGACCAGTCTTAATTAATTTATCAGCTCTTTTCATAGCATAATCAAGCCAAACATTAGGATTAATTTCTCTCATTTTTTGACCTATATCAATTAATAATTGTCTATCTTTTTCTTTCATATCGAAGAATTCTCTTGCTATATCGTATATAGGTGATGCAAAAGAAAACTTTATGTAATTATGCCTTGCTACTAGATAGTCTGCAAAGCAGTCCTTACCACATCCAGGCATATAATTTGCTAATATTATTTTATTCATCATAAATTATTCTCCTTATAAAATCATTCATTTATCTTCTTTAATTTAAACTGTTATTAGATAGTGCTATGCAATCGACATTTCCATCTCTCACCATAAGGTCTACTATAAGTCTAGGATTATTAGGATTAATACCCTTAAAGTCTTTGATTTGTCTATATTCATCTGAATCAATATAATAATCTTCATCTTTTCCATTATATTTGACTGTTACATGATATATTATTGTTTTACTAGACATTGAAGAGTACATATCTGTAACAATAGCTTTATGTATTATTTGTCTATTTTCTACTGAATGTTTATTAGAATAAACCTCATAAAATATTGCAGATATTAATAAAATAGCTAATATTGTTAATGCTATAATTAATACTAAATCTAATTTCCAATTTCTGTGCATTTATATCACTCCTTATATGCTTCATCTATACAATTTAATAAAGCATTTTTATTTATGGTTTCTAATGGTAATTGTGAAAGTAATTTTTCTAATATAAACGATGCAGTTGTTGTATTATTTTCTTCTGAAAATTGATACCTCATTTCTTTCCAAAGTTCTTTAAAAAATAATTCATGTTGTTTATTATGAATTCCCTGAATAGCCATTTTCATAATAACTCTTTTTCTTTGTTTATCTATATCAAAAAACATATAATTCCTCCCAATTTAAAAATTTATATTTTATGTTGTGAATTATACTCTAATAACTTAACTAATTCTTTAAATTCTTTATTAGATTCAAAAAGAACTTTGTTATTAGTCAATGCACATTCATAACATATAGCATTTCTATAACCCGATTTGTCACAATGAATACAATATTTACACTTTTCTAACATATTAATCATCCTTTCAATTAAACTTATCCTTTACATTCATCATCTTCAACTGATATTACATCATCATCTGGTTCGTCATATTCATGGTAATTACTTCCACAATCGTCAGCTCCAAAAACCTTTTTTATCCAGCATAATATCAAATCAAACATAACGCTATACTCCTTTCATAACTACAGTTACATTTGATTGCGATGGTAATAAATCTGTTTCCATTGAATAATCACCATCTTCATTATACCAACCCCAGTAAATTCTATTGCCATTTAATTCATCTCTAGTGCAATGTTGGTCAAATAATCCATCAATATTAAGATTTACTTGTTTTGCCCAATGTTTAGATACTTCATTACTATCAAACTCTATATGTACTGTTGCATTTTGAAATTCCCAAGTAATTAGTTTCATCATAATAATCAATCTCCTTTAAATTAATTTGTTTTCTTAACCCTTAATTTAATTATACAGGATGCAATTTAACTTGTCAATAATTATTCACCAAATAATCTATCTAATTCTTCTTCATTTTTCTTTAACATTTCTTCAGTCACCGAATCATTTATATCATCAAGTTCAAATATTGAATCATCTTTTTTAAATATTGTCCAATATTGTTCTGAATTTTCTTTTTTAATTTTTTCTCTTTCTATTATTCCTTCATTTGTTATTATAAATTTATGTTTTACTTCCTTGTCCATGTTTTCCAAAACTTTTCTACGATTTTCTAAATATTTCTGTTCGCTCCAGTATGGAGTTGAAAAGTATTTAATTATAGCCTCTTCGTTTAAATCTCTTTGAATTTCTTTTTCTAGTCTTTGTGCATCATCTTCTTTGATAATTTTTTTAAATACCAATCTCATAATCATGTTTTCATTCATATTAATCTACTCTCCTTTGAGTTAATTTATCCTATATATTAATCTTAACACATTTAAAAACTAATTGCAATGGTATTTAAAAATTTAATGGACTTTTGTTTACAATATTTCTTTGATTTTCATTATTTGTATGTGTATATATGCTAGTAGTTGTTGGTGATGAATGTCCTAAAAACTCTTGTAAAGCTATTATATCAGCATTTGCATATTGATATAATAACGTAGCTGAAGTGTGTCTAATCTTATGAGTTGATAAATCTCCACAGCCTATATCAGACAAATAACCTTTTACAACTTCTTGAACTCTTCTTTCGCCTATTCTAGTTTTATTTTCACTTAAAAATAAAGCATTTTCTTTATCATTTCTAGTTTTTAAATAATTATCTAAAGCTTTTATACAGGCATCATTCAAAGCTATTTTTCTTTCTTTGCTACCTTTACCAAAAACTTTTACAGTTCCATCTTTAATACTGTTTAAATCTAAATTTACCAATTCATTCAATCTCAATCCACAATTAAGGAATATGGTTATAATTGCAAAGTCACGTTCTCTATTTCTATTCTTTCCTTCATTGTTTTTAACAGTATTTAATAATTCCTTAGATTCTGATAGAGATAAATATTTAGGCAAAGTCTTATTCGTTTTAGGTTTCTTAATCAATTCACTAGGATTTTCACTAATTAATTTATTATCAAGCATATATTTGAAAAATCCTTTTATACTTGATACATGTCTTGATTTACTAGATGCTGATAGATTAGATTCTTTAATTAAAAATGCAGTTATATCTGATTTGGTTATATTTTTAATGTCATTTACACTTATTTTTTCAATCTCAACATTTATTTTGTTTGAAATGAATTGAAAAAATAAGTGTAAATCGTGTGAGTAAGCTTTTACTGTCTTGTCTGATTTATTTTCATTAACTAATTCTAATAAAAAATCATTAACTGAACTTGAATTTGGATAAAATTTAATGTTACTCATAATTAATCGTTCTCCTTTTTGTTTGTTTTATATATTAATCATAACATTATTTTTATCCAAATTCAAGTTATTTATTCATTAATTTTAAAATATTCTTCAAGTTCCATTCTAAAAGTTTCTATTGCCTTTTCTAATATTTCTAGTGATGAAAAATATATTTGACCAAAGTCTGAATATTTTTCAAGTTCATTCATAGCATAAGATATTTTTTCATTAGATTTTACTATTTTATATCCCATTTCAAATTTCTCATTATTTTCATCTGCAAACTTTTTAAGTTTTCTATATAGTAGTTGTTCCTTATAAATTTCTCTTGCTTTTTCTTCAGTTGAAAAATAATTTAGGTACTGAAGTCTTTCCCCATCAATATACACGTCATCTTCCCAAGAATAGTTTACTCTATTTTCTACATAGTAATATCTTGCATCAGGAGCTACTTTTTCCCAACCAGTTAGTTTAGATTTATTTAATTCCTGCAATTCAACCTGTAATTTCATTATTTGATTTTCAATTTCTTTCTGTCTATTCATATTAATCGTTCTCCTCAAAATAAATTTTTCTTTCCATTTTAATAAAAGAACTCTGTAATTCCTTTAATGCAAGTTTATAGCCTTCTGCAAATCCTTCATCATATCCTAATTCAAATACTGATGCTGGTGTATCTGATGAATTTAATATTAATGTTTTATCTTTTTTCATAATCGTTCTCCTTTAAATTATTCACCAAAATTATCTAATTCTTTTGTAAATATGCCAAACTTATTATATTTTCGTTCAATTGCAGTTAATAACATTGGTGTTAATCTTTCTGTTATATATTTTTGTGCTAATTCTTCTGTGCTAAAGACTCTTGCCATTTCTATTACAGACCATCCTCTATCGTCTTTAAAATGATGTTGTATACAATATATATATTTCATATTAATCATTCTCCTTTAATTTTATAAAAATGAGGTTTTATCTTATTGTTTATTTAAAAAACTTGAATATAAACTCTGTCTAATCCTGAAACAATAATATCAGTTAAAAATATTGTTACATCGTGACCATACTCTTTTTCACTATTCTCCGTTAAAAGTTTTTTATAGTATCTATAGTAAAAATATAAATATCATAACCTAAATCAGGATATTTTTCTACTGTTAAAACGTCATCATAATTATCTAAAAATAGATGATATGTACCCCAATAGTCATTTAATCTACTACTAAGTGTAAATCCTGATACTTCATCTTTTACATCTAATCCAAAATAATGATGATTATATAAAGTTTTATATGCACAAACATCTATTCCCATTTTAATCTCCTTATATATTACATAGTAAGTCTTAATCTACTTTCTTTATCTAATTTGACCGTATAACTCAAGTTATTCTTAATTGTTATAACTTTAGGTTTACCATCAATTTCTTCAAACAAAATTGGTTTTAATATATCACTTAATATAGTAGCTAAACTTCTAGCACCTGTATTTAATTTTAAAGCTCTCTTTGCTATTTCTACATATGCACCATCTTCAATTTCCAAGCTAATTTCATCTAACCAAAAGCTTAATTTAAACTGTTCTAATGCAGAGTTTTTTGATTCTTTGATAATTCTAACTAAATCAGATTCCTCTAAATCTTCAAGTTTAACAATGTCAGTAACTCTGCCTATAAGTTCTGGAATTAAGCCAAAATCAATCAGGTCTTGATTTATTATATCATAATTAACTTCAATTTCTTCAGTCGCAACATTAAATCCCATTACTCCAGTTTTCTTTTTATTTCTCTTTTCAAGTATTTTATCTAATCCAACAAATGCACCTGCTAATATAATCAGCATATTTTTTGTACTAAATAGAGTTCCACCATCTAGGTTATTATCTTTTATTGTCATCTCTTGACCTTCTAGTATTCCTAATAATTCAGCCTGTATCTTTTGTAGATATGAGTTTTGATTAGCATTTTGTGCTACTAATTTATCAACTTCATCTATCATTAGTATTGCAAATGGTGCATTTGTGCTATATTTTTCTTGTTCTCTTTCAACTAACAAAGCTAATTTTTGTGATAGGCTCTCACCTACATAACCGCTATTACTTAATTTACTAGCATCAATGTAGAAGTAAGGTAATCCTGATACATTTGCTAATGTTTTAATACTCCATGTTTTACCTGTACCTGTGTTCCCTATTAGGGTTACTACATTTTTAAATGGTAATACTGGTGGTTCTGTCATGTTTGGATTGATTTCTGAATCCATATGTGATTGATAATACTCTTTTCTTTTTAAGTGATTATGTAATGCTGATGCCAATGTTATTTTAGTTTTGTCTTGTTTGATTATATATCCATCTAATTCAGATTTTATTTGTTTTGGTGTGAGTTTCTTGGTTTCTTGTTTTTCTTTCTTTGGTTCATTTACATGTTTAGTAAATTCATCATCGAAATCAAAGTTAATATTATCATTAATTACACCCACTAAGAACGTATATTTTGATACTATATGCGTTACTTGAAAAATATCTAATCCATCATCTTCAAATAAAATATATTCAGATTCATCTAGTTGGTCACATATAGAATCAAAATCATTAAAGTCATCAAAATCATATTCACCTTCTGGGAACATTTCTTCCAATAAAAGATAATCGTCAAAAGTTTTTAGATATTTCAATTTTAATTCCCTTTTCTTTCTCGCCATAATAATCAATCTCCTTTAAATTTAATTTGTCCTTAAACTAATTATACAACAGAACATTTTAATTTGTCAATAATTAATGCCACCATTTTTCTATATCTTTTTTTAATAAATCAAATAACATATCAATGTCTTGCTTTCTTAAATACTTTGAATGTGCTGAAGCTCTCATGTATGCTTTTTTTGACAGTTCATCTCTGTTGTCGATTAATTGATATAAACTATTACCATCTTTATCCATTATTGGAATCTCTTCAAAATCAAATCCCCATTCACCAAATCTTTCTTCATATCTTCTAGTTGCATTGTCTAAGTAACCATCATCACCTAATCTTTTGCATAGATTATTTGCTATTTTAATCTGTTTTATATCTCTTTTAGCTTTAACATAATTACTATTCTTTATAAAGCTCTCTTCCATTAATTCAAACTTCCTGTGTAGTAGTATAAATGTTGTATCAGATGACCACTCTCTCTGATGCCATATGGCAGGTAGATATTTTATTATATTTGATAGTCCATGTTTAATGTTATAGTATAGACTTTTAATTTTATAATTCATCATTATTCTCCTTTCAATTATAAAACTGGTGTTTTATCTGGTATTTCTAAATAAATCTTCTAAATAATAATACATATCTTTATCTTTTTGCTTTAACTCTTTTCTTGTGTGTTGCATATATGATTTTGTTTTGTGTAGATTGTCATTTGTGTACGCCATAAATGCTTGTGCAAAATGTTCCATAGGGTTTAAAGCTGCGTACCAATCTAACGATTTACCATTTTTCCATGATTTATATATATCTTCATTTTCCTCTGAATGAAACCAATAATCAGAATTATTTACTGTTAATGCGAAGTCTAAAGCATGTGCAAATTCGTGTATTGCTGTTTGATATGTTTCTGTTTCATAACCTTCTTCCTTATAATCATCATAAGTATGCTTACATAAGATTATAGATTTATTTTCTGCACTGAAGTGTGATGTATTAATAAGACTTCTTCCGTCTTCTAATTTTAATTCTTCTTTTTTCTTCAATCCTAAAGTTAAAACATTGGTTTTATTATCACATATATAAAATTTAACTCCTGATTTATTTACTATATCTATTAAATGTTTTGGCACTTTTGACATCTGTTTAATAACATAATCAGCAAGATTTTTTGATGCTATTGCTCCAAAGTTTATCATATTAATCACCATTAACCTTTCGTAACTTAATTTATCATATAATTAATTCTAACAAATTTAAATCATTATGTCAATTATAAAACACCGGTGTTTTATCTGGTTAATATTTAACATTAATATAATCTAAAACTTCCCCTAATCCCAATTTATTAATACAATAATCATAAATCTTAGGATGTGTTTCTTTCATCTTCTGAAATCTATTAGGAGTATCTTCTTTATGACATCCATACATACAAAACATACAACCTGTTCTATCTAATCTTGTGGTAGATAATCTACCACAAGATTCTAACACAATATCACCATAAACACTAGCATATGGAAGTTTATATGTATATAAATAATTTAATACATCTTGTTCTGTCCAAAATCCTAGAGGTCTAGACATTGGTCTTTTAGAGTCAAATGAATTACATCCAAATTTTAAATAATCTTGTACCCTTTTCATACTTTCATCTGCCATAACTCCTATAATTGCTTTTTTATTAGTTTCTTTTTCATATTTTTTAACTGGATTTTTCTTCATTATATCGCAACATTGGTCGGAAACTTTAAAAGGAGCATTTATTAATGGTAACCATTTTTTACTTATTTTACCCATACCCCATTTATTACCATTCAACCTAGTTTCTTTTGTCTTTTCTGATTTAGCATTTCTATATTGTCTTATAAATTGACTTTGTTCCTTGCTAACAACAGGATAACCATACTTTTCAATAACATCTTTGAAATTCATCTTTGGTTTCAACCATGTAACATTTTCAAAAGTCTTAACAAATTCTCTTAACTCTGGATATTCTAATCCTGTATCTACATATACTGCTTCTATATCTGGATATATACTTCTAGCTATATCAAGTAAAACTGTACTATCTTTTCCACCACTAAAACTTATGTATATATCACCATCATATTTTTCATACCACTCTTTAATTCTTTGTTTAGTTTTTGATATTTTAACTTCAAGTGGAAGATTCTGCATTTGTGTTAGTTGCCATCTCTCCATAATCATCATCCTTTCAAATTAAATCCAATTAGGAATTTCTCTTCTAGTATATTGTAATAAATGTTGCTTAGCACCTTTGTAATAATCTCTATATGCTTGAACTACATTCATATTTTTATACTGCAAATCCATACATTGTTGGAACTTGGTTAATCCCACATCAATTAAATTAGGTTCTTGTAATTGTAGTATTAATTCGCCACTTTTATGAATCTTATTGCCATATCTATATTTATATTCTTTGTATAGCTCTATAGCTAGTTGTCTTAACCATTTCCAATTAGCTAATGATTCTCTAGTCCAGATGCTACAAGGATGTTTAGCATGTGTTAGTTTGTATTGACTTAATTCTGATTGATTTGTAAAATAATATGTAGAACAAAGTAATTGTGCTGTTTCTAACAACATTTTCACTACATGTTTATCCGAATGATATTTAGCACATAATTCAGGGTTAGTGTCTAATACAAATATATTCATAGTTATCAGCTCCTTAAATTAATTATACAATATTGTATATCTTTTGTAAAGATTTAATTGCAAATAAATCTGCTGATTTCTCATAATCTATATTTCTAAATACAATTTCAGCCTCATCATTAGTCATTCCAATAGTAGATTTCCTATAATTGCCATATCCTTCATTTACAATTGCCTTAATTTCTTCAAGTGGCATGTCTATAAAATCATTCCTATGAGCTACCTCGTGCAAAACTATAAATTCTATATAGGTTATGTCTGTAACTTCTATAGAATTTTCTTCCATCATTCTAGTTATATATTTATAGGAAGGATTAATTTCTTTGTCCCTTTTTAGCAGACCTTCAATATCATTTGTTATGATTATACGACTCTCTATTTCGCCATCTTTATTAACTCTTTTATTAAATCCACAGGCTAAATTTTTGGTTAAATGGAATGTTATATCATTAATTTCAGGTAATTTAATGTACAATTGTTGAAGTATTTGCTTAATCATTGTAGTAGCCTCCTTTAGATTATTTTTAGAGTTTTATCATATCTCTTCATATCTAATGTTCTGTGACCATCATTAGCTCTATTATAGTAAGCTGTTATAACTCTATTATCAAGTATACTAAGTACAATGCAGATGTTGCCTTTACCAATGATTGTTTTGTTATCTCTTCTGAATGTCATTGACTTTGCTATTGAACTTCTTATTAATACTCTTTTATCCTCGATGTTATTATTTTTTGTATAGTTATACTCTAATATCTCATATGTATTTGTTAGTGCATCTTTTATATCTTTATCTAAGTCTAGTCCTTCAATTTCATTTCCTAATTTTTGTTTAAGGTGTAAACTTGTTCTGATTGTGTTTGTATTTATTTTTTGAATTCTTTCCTTTAAATATGTAATCTCTTGACTGTTCATTTGCTTTATGTGTTTTTTAGTTTGTCCCTCAGTTTGTCTAATTTCATCAAATGATAATTTTTGAATCATGTTCATCAATCTCCTTTAAATTTATTTTATTACTTTCTTAATCCTTATATTAATTGTAGCATTTTTTGTTCAGGATGTAAAGTCCTAAATTTAATTGATTATTTTTTATACTTTTCTTTAGCTTCTAAATAAGCATTATGAGCTTCATCTTCTGTCTTATAATATCCTATATGTATTTTTTTACTATTTATAGTTATATAAGCTCTATATCTATTATGACTTTTACTCCAACTATATCCTTTAAATTCTTTTTTAATTTTAGGCATATCTTTTTTGTATATTTTATAGTTTTTAATTCTTTGAATTTCTTCAAATTCAGAAATTTCCTCATCTGATTTCTTATTATTACCTATACCATGATAAATTTCCTTTGCATCAAGATAAGCTTGTTTTGCATCTTCTTCATTATCAAAATAACCTAAATGTTTTCTTTTTCTATTAATTTTAATATAAGAAATCCATTTATTACAATCTTTTCTAAAACGGTAACTTTTTATATCTTTTAAATTCCAATTATTTTCCTGTTGTGTCACTATTCTCAATTGAGATTTTCTATTATCTAAAGTATTATGATAAATATGGTCAACTTGAAGCTCAGATTCTACTATATTCATTACAAGTCTATGCATAGATGTTCTTTTTTGCTTATTATTGATTTTAATATCACCTACACAATAAAAACTTTTTATACCTTTACTATAATATGCTCCCCAAGTTCCCTTATTACTGTTGACTAAATCAAAGTCATTTAAATCAATCATAGTTTCTAAAATTTCACCTTTATATTTTAACTCAATATAAACTATGCCGTCATTTATTCTGTATTTATTTTTCATAATTAATCATTCTCCTTTTCTAATTTTTATATTTTTTCAATTTTTAAAATTCTAGATTTGAAATTCCGCTGGTCAAAAAAATCAAGTTCTGTTATAGGATTTTCGGAATTTTTCACATCCTTTATTTCCCATGTAAATTATTTACATTCCTAATTTTTACCATGGTATTTTATGGATTTTATACAATTTTTTGAATTTTAGTTAAAATTTTACAGTTATATGATTATTTCCTTAAGGTGTATAATTTTACTTTTTTTGTAAAATTTTAATATTTTGGTATGATGCTAAGTTTTTGTTTTGGTATCTGATACTAAACGCTTAAAATGGTATAAAATGGTAATTTTATGAAAATAAAAAATCGGTATAAATTAGAATAAAATCTAATTTATACCGATTGACGGTGTCTGTCCTTATTAGTTAATAAGGTGCATTGTTATTAAGTTTTTTGGCTGTTTTATTGCTTATATACAATATATCATATAGTATATTATATTGCAATGGTTTTATTTATTTATTTTTTTAGTGTTTTTTTGTGTCGTGTATTTGGTATCATATCAGTCTGATCATAGTATTATTCTTTATAGTATGATCAGACTGATATTAATTATACATATTATCATTACTTTATATTGATTATATTGATTATATAATCAGACACCAAACGTCAATTTTAAAATGGAATTATTGTATATAATGAAGTAATTATTTTAATTTTAGCTTCTAACGTGCTATTTTACTATATTAGCAATGGTTTTTTATTTTAATTAAAATTAAAGTGCAAACTATGTATATAATCTTTTTTGTTTGGTTACAATAAAAGTATACAAGTACAATAATAGATGATAATTAAAGATAATAGAAGTTATATTAATATAATCAGTTATAATTAGCTTATACAGTCTTAAATTGACTTGTACAATTATATTAAAAGAGCGTATAGTTAAAAGTGTAGGAAAGATATTTTAAAAGTTCTTGTATCCTTTGAGATTTACATACTTTTTAAAATATAAACTACAAAAAAAGAATTTTAAAAAACTATTGTAATGATAAAAGAATAGGTGTATAATTAAATTATAGGGTAAGACAAGTTACACAATAAATTTAAAAAGGAGTGATTACAATTTTTGATTTTAAAAAAATAAAATGGTTGGATATTATCCAACACAAAAACGCACTTTATATCTATAGCTTTATAACTACTTTAAGCAGACAAGAAAAATCGGAGTTTGAGAAGTTATACAGAATTAGTAAAAAAATAAGTGAGAGGGGAATTTGAATATGAAAAAAAGATTGTTAAAAAGCTATATAGTAGCTAATCCTAATTGGTTTTTAGACCACGATATACTTGATAAATTTGAATTTTATAGCTTGCTCAGAATAGCAGTAAATTTAAAAGCTGGAATAATATACAAAATTTAAAAGGAGTGTTTAAAATGGTAAAAGTTTTTAAAAAAGCTAGTTTTAAAACTTTGATACTTGCTCAAGTTAAAATTATGATATATAATTTTAACAAAAAAATTGCATTGTACAACAAACTTGACGGAGTAGTTTTATATAATGATAACAAGTTTTAAAGGTTTGTTTATCAATTTTAAATTAAAAAAAGGAGTCGATTATTATGATAAAAAAGTTCAAAAACGGTAAAGTAATGTTACAATGTAAAAAGAGCGAATTAGATGAAAGTTTTTGCCACGATGAGATGTTCTGGAGTGACTTGTATATAAATCAAATAAATGGTTACTTATATATTATTGATCATAACACACAATTAGTATATGAATTAGGAAGCTATTTTATGCAAGACCCTATTAAATATATACTTGAAACGATTGAATCAGAGGGTAAAATGTATTTGTACCCTTTGAGTAAAAAAGAATCTCTAAGTCTTTTAGAGGATTTAGAAAACGGGTATTAAATTAGTGAGGATATTAATTCAAATTTAATATTACCTAAAATTTAAATTAAAAAGGAGAAGTGTATTATGATAACTAAAAAAGAGTTAAAAAGCCTTTTATATAAGCCTTGTGACAAGGATTATCTTTTTACCAAACTTAATAAAGATTGTATAGCACTACAATGCAGTATTAAGAATCATATTACTATGCAAACGTGGCAATTATATTCTAACAAAAAATATAGTGTCGTTGAAAAAGATGGTATTATGTATATTACTAAAATTTAAATTAAAGAATGGAGTGTGTTATATATGAAAAAAAGAATATATAATAAAATTCTAAAAAGGTGTAGTAAAAAATTTAATTATAATTTTACACCTTTGGAACATAAAGTTTGGAATCATGCTAATAGAGGTTTTTTAAAGATGTTAGATAAATTATTAAGTGAGATAAAAGAAGAAGAAAAATCATAATACAATTTAAATTTTAAAGGAGAAGTGAATTTTATGAAAAAAAATGATATATTAAAAAACAAATTAGAGGTATTAGCAGAATTGTTAAATATAGCAACAACAAGTGAAGTGTATAGTGACACAGAAAAGGAAGAAGGCAATCATAATAAGTTTTATAAAAGAGAATTTTTATCAATTGATTATTATAATATATATGGGGGTTATAAGATTGTTAAAACAGGTGTTAACGGGTCAAGCGGTCAATGGGAACCTTTTGGGAGTAAAAGATATAAATATAATGAATTTTTAGACTTTTTAAATACTTTGATTTTAAGTATTCAGATTGGTAATGGTATTACTAAAATTTAAATTTTAGAATGGAGTGTGTTTGGTATGATAATTAAAATCAAAGAGTTAGAAGTCTTAATAGAAATAAGTGGAAATATTTTTTATAAGATTAGAGAGTCCAAAGATTATATATTTATCATTGTAAATAACTTTGAATTTGATTTTAAAATTGAAAAAAACTTAGATATTAGCAAGGAATGTGAGAGGTTTTATAAAAACTGGATACTTTAATTTAAATTAAAGGAGTGTGTTTAGTATGTTTAATGATGATAACTCAAAGGAAATAAAAGAGCTAATTAATAAAGAATCTTTGAATAAAAAAGAAGTAAAAAGGTCAAACTATTTGCTAGATTTATGGCAAACAGAACAGGAAAAAAGAGAATTGCAAGAATGGAAAACCCGTCAAGGTAATACAATTTAAATTGAATTAAAGTAATAAATAAAACCTATCATTTATTGATAGGTTTTATTTATATTTATATATATCTTTATACATTGAATTATTGATTTTAAGACTCTTTTAAATTAAAGTGATATGTTATCATGTTAAAGTATAAAGTGAAGCTAGAATTGAATTTTAAGGGTATTATATTGAATCGGTATTATTTATTATTGATTTTACAACTGATTATATTCTTTATTCTGTTTATTTTGATTTTTTTGTTAGTGTGTTTTAGGTATTATAAAGGCAAACATTTTTTATATTTTTTATTTTATTGTTCGGTTTTTAAAGTTTTTTCTAGCTAAGTTTTATAATTATTATTTTAAATTATTAATAAATAATACAAACATTTCTTTTATTTTACCTATAAATGTTCGGTTTTTTGTTTTGTTGTGTCAAGTAAAAGTACTTGACAGTTACCTTCGTCAACACCCCAAACCCAGTAAATATCCATATTCTACCATTACCAATATATACCAGATATACCATTATATATCCATATAATCCAAGATATCCCAATTATATATCCATACCAACTATTCGTATAATATACATTATATACATAGTATGCAGATATTATATTATATAAAAGTCTTGAAGCATTGATTATAACTAGGTTTCAAGGATGGTTATTTATTCCATAATGATATACGGGGGTATGGTATACATAAATTGAATATGGAATATGGAAGAAATACCCAGTAGTACTTCCACTCCCAGCCAAACTAAACTATCCCAATCATACTCGCCCCACCTCCACTACACTCAACCATACTCAACCATACTAATTTAAAACAAAAAACTCAATAAACAAACCAAATTAAACCAATCAATAACTAAACAAAACCTCAAATAACCCTAAAATTAAAACGAGAACTAAACGCTATAATCCAGTAAATATAACCATTACAATAATAATAAAACAATTAAAATAAAACATTAAATAATTAACAAAAACAAACTGAAACCTTGATATAATCAACTAAAACATCAAATAAGTTAATAAAAATAAACAGAAATAAACTAAAACAAATAATAAAATAATCAAACCAATAAAATTAATTAAATTAAACACGTATAACCCAAACAAAATAAGTATTTGAAGTGAATTAATTAAATTACTTTAAATAATATAACAAAATAGAATAACTAATACAAAAATAAAAAATATAGTATAAACTGAACAAAAATTAAAATTAAAACAATCTACTACAAAATATAAATTTAATTTAAATTACCAAACAATAAAACAGAACTAAATAATACAATTAATAACAATATTAAAATAATCCATTTAAACAACACTTTATAATTCAATAACAAATTATACTACCCAATAACAAAACATACCTTAAATCAAATAATTTTAATAATAAAATCTATATCAGTAATAAAACTTAAGTAATAATTCAAATAACTTCACCAATATAAATAAAGTTGTAGACACTAACAGATACAGAACCTAAAATAAGATTAACCTATATAACTATAAACTTCTCTGATAATTTATCTAAATATTCTATCTAATCTATTCTAATCTTTTCTCTTTATCTAATCTAAAAAGATTCTTCTTTCTCTTCATAGAAGAAGTTCTTTTATTCTTTATAGTTCTTTAGTTCTTTCGGAGGTATACAAGCTAGTAAAATAAATACTTTCAAGACCTATAGGTGAGATTTATAACTGGTACAGGTGAGTTTTAAAACTGGTTAGGTGAGATTTATAACTGGTACAGGTGAGTTTTAAAACTGGTTAGGTGAGAAATTAAATTTAAAATTTCACCTATAATATTGACATTATAATAATTATAAAATATAATAATTCTAAGAGGTTAAATAAATTAAAAGGAGAATAAACAAATGACCAAAAATAAGAATGATGGAATTGACATAATTAAAAGTAATCAATTAATTCGTGGAAAAGATAATTTAGAGTTTGCTGAACGCAGATTTTGTAACTTGGTATTATCTAAACTTACACTAGAAAAACCATATGTACAAATTACAACTAATGAATTATCAGACATATTAGGATATAAAGTTAAAGACTGGAGTAATATTAAAAGGTTAGTAGAGTTTTCTGGTAGAAAGATGTTTACTTATAGAGATGAGATGACTGATACAGATATTATGAGTGTTATATTTAGAAGAGTGGAACATAAACAAGGTATATATACTATTTATTTAGAGGACACTTTGATACCACATATATTAGAATATAAAGATAATAAAACTGGAAAGTTTACAATGTTTAATAGTATGATATTACAACAATTTAAATTTAAACATTCCCAAAGAATATATGAATTGTTGAAGTCTTGGTTAAAAGTTAGAGATAGGAAATATGAATTAGAACAATTAAAATATCAATTAAATATGCAAGAGATGGAAAATAAGTTTTTCTTCAGAGATATATTAGATAAGGCTATATCAGAAATTAATAAAGTATCTGATATTTATATTCAATATGAAAAAGATAAATCAACTAAAATTATTAACTATTTAAATTTTACAATAACAAATAATCCAAACTATAAACATGAAAAAGTTAAAAGTTTATCATCAAATACAGACACACAGGATAATATGATAATACAAACATTTGCAGTATACAACAAAAAGCCTACATTTGAACAGATACAACAATTAAACAATATACTTGAAAAGGATTTTAACAACTGTACTGAAGATATGATTAAGGATATAAATAAATTCTTTGCCAATGATAAGGTAAATCATAAACATATAAGTACATATATAAAATTTGAAAAGAAATATGAGGTGAAAAAAGATTCAGAAAAAGAACTTAAAGTTCCAGAGCATTTATTAAATGAAACCCCTGTGGCTGAATATGTAAGATGTGAGGATAGAGGGGTAGATAAAAAATTAGAAGATATATTTTAAAGGAGAATGATTAATTATGAATAATTTAGTAACAATTCATAACCTCAGAGTAATAACAACCTCAAGGCAAGTAGCAGAATATTTTAATAAAGACCATGCACATATATTAAGAGATATTCGCAAGTTAGAAACTGATGAAGTTTTTAACGCATCCAATTTTGGATTGGTTGATTATAGAGATTTAAAAGGTGAAGTTAGACAAGAATATTTAATAACTAAAAAAGGATTCACTATATTAGCATTTGGATTCACAGGTAAAAAAGCTATGAAATTTAAATTAGAATATATAGACCAATTTGAAGCTATGGAAGAGCAATTAAAAAATATTAATAATTTGCCTAATCAACAAGTCAAAGAATTGAATAATAAAATAGATAATCTAACAAAACTATTACAACAAAGCCAAGGTTATAAATCAATTCAAAAACAAAAAGATGATTCTGAGACAATTAATGAAATAAATTTGTTAATAAAACTATGTTCTGAAAAATCTAATATTGATAGTAGAACAATAAGATTATCTATTTATAAAAATATGTGTAACTCTGGTATGAATATTTATGCTATGGCAGAAAAATTAAATTCAACTTATTACATGGGAGTAGTACAAGAAATGGGATGGTTGGATTCCATGAAAGAATTGACATTAGAATATATGGAAATTTTAAATTCAAAATAATAGTTGACATATTAAAATGAAAAATGGTATACTAAATACAAGGACTAAGAAATAATAAAAAACAAAGGAGATTGATTATTATGAGAAGAGGACATGGGTTTGGATTAAGAAGAAGAAACTTCTTTAGTTATAGAGCAAACTTCAATGGTTCAAATAAATCAAGTTATAAAGTTCAAGAAGAAATTACACCAGAACAAGCTAATAAAGCTTTAGTTGTTTTAGGACTTATGATTGTAATACTTGGAATAATATTTTACACATTCTCTGATTTAAAACCACGTGAATTTAATGCTAATGTTGGCATAACAATGATTTCATCATTTATAGCATGGGTATTTGTAGTAATAAAAATCTTTAAATAATATTGAGGTGATTGATATGAATGTTGGAATAAGGTTTGAATTTAAAGATAGTAATATAGGAATTTTCAAATGCCACGAATCCCTTAGAATAGATTGTAAATATCAATCTATATATAAAGAGCTACCAGTGCCACCTATTGATTTATTTACTGAAAATACTAGATGCTACTTTACATTACAGGGTTATATTAAATTCAAGGATATACTAAAAGAATATTATAGTGAGAATAAACATAATTTAAGGATAATCAGAAAACATATAAAACAACATACTATAATATACAAAGATGATTACCAATATGTTATAAATAATTATTGACAAGTAAAAACAAAATATGATATACTTAATTCAAGAAGTAAAAATAATAAATTAAAAGGAGATATGATTATGACAACATTAATTTTTAAA
>Ga0304729_1000871_pt1 | contig 20873 bp, 38 predicted proteins | sample C_131016_MF_Meta_FD_190475 | JGI IMG/M metagenome (GOLD analysis project Ga0304729, IMG submission 190475) | Freshwater microbial communities from Lake Croche, Canada to study carbon cycling - C_131016_MF_MetaG (v2) (version 2) | ecosystem: Environmental > Aquatic > Freshwater > Lake | place... | reverse complement strand
TCGCCTACAACTCTCACCTCACCTACAACCAGGCGACAACGTCAGGCACGATGACTTTCACGGTGAAACCTGTCGCCACTTCGAAACCTCGAACTGTTTCTACTGCTTCGGCGAAGCCTCGCTCTACTTCTTCGGCGAGCACGAAACCTCGAACTGTTCAGACCGCCACAATGAAAGCGAGATAACTGATGGCATCTTATGACTTGGGTGATGTTGCCGCTCTTGGCATCACTATCACTAATAGTGCAGGGACAGCGCAGAATGCGACTTCTGTGGTGTGTACGATCACTCTTCCTGACGGCACTTCAGTCACGCCTAGCGTTACTAATTCGGATGCTGGTCTTTATGATGTGGCGTACACTCCGACGCTGTCTGGTCGTCACCTGATTCGTTGGGTGGCTACTGGCACGAATGCTTCAGCGTTTACTGACGAGTTCAGTGTCCGTGACCTGACAACTCTGCCGGTCGTAAGTTATGACATGGCGCTGAGCCATCTCAACATCCCTGCTGCGTCAGCTGACGAGGATGAGATTCGCCGCTTCATCGACGCTGCCCAAGACCTTGCCGAGAATTATGTTGGCGCTGTCCTTGGCCGTCGCACGATCGTCGAAACTTATGACGGTCAGACTGACGTTCTTCGTCTGCGCTCACCTCGTGCGATTAGTATCACGACGGTTGTCGAGTCTGGCGTGACTTTGGATTCAAGCCAATACAAGTTGGACGACACCGGTCAGCGACTCTATCGCCTGACCACCTCAACCATCTCGGCTTCATCGTCGTTTGGCGCTTATGGCTTCTGGGCTTCTGGCGTGAATGCTGTGACCGTGACCTACATCGCTGGCTACACGGTGACTCCGCCAGCAGTTCAGCAAGGTGTGCTGGAAATCCTTCGCCACCTTTGGTCAACTCAACGAGGTGCTGTCAACATCATGAACCGTAACGGTGCAGGTGATGAGTTCTACTCCACTCCGACATATTCTCTTCCACGTCGTGCGATGGAGTTGCTCGATCCTGCCAGTCTGCCGGGTATCGCTTAAATGGCTACCACTGCTTTCCCAGCCGTAGTTGCTGGCATAATTTCGCAGCTGAAGGCTTCGTCAGATTTGTCGACTGTCCGCATCTTTGACGGTATTGAGGTGGACTCAACCTTTCCTGGCGACTTCATCGCGATTGGTCACGATGGCTCGGACGATGGTGACGTGACAGCCGTGTCGCTGACTCAAACCTATGACCAAATTGGTGCGAAGAAGATGTTTGAGGACGGAAGCGTGGATTGCTTCCTTGCTTCTTGGGATGGCACGACAGACCTCACAAGCCGTCGCACGCGAGCGTTCGCTCTCATGTCGGCTGTCGATACTGCCATTCGCCTAGACCCGTCTCTGAGCGGTTCTTGCCTGTTTGCAGGTATTGCCCAGAGCACCACGTCATACCGCCAGACGAATGCTGGTGTGGCGGTTGTTATTTCATTCACTATCACTTACAAAGCCCGAACATAGGAGTCACTGTGGCAACCCTGAAGAACATCACGTCAGATGACCTTGAAGTCCCTGACCTCAACGCCATCATCAAGGCTGGCGAATCTATTGAAATCGACGACAGTCTTGTTGAAGGTTTCGTTGCTCAAGTTTCGGTGTGGGAAGTTTCCACCTCGAAGTCCACATCAAAGCCGGCTCAGTCGGCAGAAACTGCACAAGGAGAATAAGACATGGCTGTCGGTGCTGGTATTGCTTCCTCGCTGGGAATCTTCACAGGTGAATCGTCGTTTGGCGTGTTCCCTGCTTCAATTACTAACTCAAAGTTTTACGAGTTCAATAACGAGAACTTGAAGTTCAACAAGAACATCAAAGAAGGCATGGGTCTTCGTGGTGGCGGTGTCACGATGCGTGCTGGCCGTCGTGTTCTTGTCACGTCTGACGCTTCGGGTGATTTCGAAATTGACCTGCCTACGCGTGGAACAGGTTTGTTGTTTGGTTTGGCTATGGCTAACCAGGTGACACCAACTACAGTGTCCAGCGGTGTCTACTCGGCCGCCTACACTTTCGGTGATCCATTAGGTGACAACTTCTCCATGCAGGTGAAGATTCCGAATTACTCTGGCTCGTACACCACCAAGACTCTGTCAGGTTGCAAGATTTCTGGCTTCGAGTTGTCGGTTGCTAACGGTGACATTGCTAAAGCTAAGTTCACCATTGACGCTGCAAAGTTCTCCACCTCGACTGCAGCTCAGACTCCGTCATACACCATCTCTGGCGCTTCGAGCCTTTACACGTTTGCTGGTGGAACTGTCACCATCGATGGAACTGCAGCCATCAATGTGAAGGATTTCACGCTGACTGTTGACAATGCCATCAAGACTGACCGTTACAACCTGGACGGAACTGGCGTGAAGCAGGAGCAGATTGTGAATGGCTTCCGCAAGATTTCGGGCAAGATGAAGGTTGAGTTCACTGACACTGTCATCCTCAGCAAATTCATCTCTGATGCAAGCGCTGCGATTGTTGTGACGCTTCAAGGCGCACTGATTTCGGGTACAACGTATGAAACCATCACCATCAGCCTTCCAAACGTCAAGTACGACGCTGACACACCAAACGTGACTGGCCCTGGCCCTGTCGACTTGGATGTGTCTTTCACTGCATACGATGGAAGCACCACTGGAACACCTTCCGAACCACTCACCATCACAGTTGTCTCACAAGACGCTGCAATCTAATTCGATTAAGACAGGGGAATAAACATGTCGGAAAAACTAGAACTCACCAATGGCGCTTGGGCAATCCTTCGCCAGCCTCAAGACGTGCCGGTCAGACTCCGCCGACCTGTCGAGAAGGCAATGATGAGAGTGTCTCAAGGTCAGGCCGGTGAAGCGTTAAAGTCTGCGCCCACCGACCTGACTGACGAGGCTAAGGCTGCAGAAGTTGCGGCAACAATCGACCCTGACGTGTTGGACACTTTCAACGATCTGAACGATGTGTTGATTGTGGCTCGCGTGGAGTCGTGGTCTTTCGAGTCGCCAGTGTCTTTGGACTCTGTGCTGAACTTGAAAGCTAGTGACTATGAGATTCTTCAAAAGTCTGTCGTTGACAACATCACTGACATGATGCCGAACTTTGGTTTGGATACTGACGAAGATTCCCCTGGTCAGCCCTTAAGCGTTTAGAGCGAGCGCTTGAGGGCGGCACTGTTCGAGGTTCGCTTCCTGAGCATCTTCGAACGTATCGGCTCTGCAAACTGATGGGGTGCACTCCGTCTCAGCTCGAACTTGAGCCAGCATCAACTTTGGACTGGCTTCTTGCGATCGATGACACTTATGCTCGCGTCAAAAATAAGCAGATGGAGGAAGCGAATGCCTGATTTCATTTCATTGACGATGCATGGTGTTGACCGCTTCCAAACGACCACGAAAGAGATTGAGCGCAACGTCGACTTTGCCACTGTGAAAGCATTGAAGGCTCAGCAGAATCTGGTGAAGCGTGAGGTTCGCAAGAACATTAAGGGCGCTCCTCGATGGACTGAGCGTGGAAAGTCTCGCGTGTATCAGAAGACCGTCAGGCTTGCTCCAGGCGGTAACACAAACAATCCTCGCTCTGGTGGCCCTGGCAAGTTTTCGGGTGCTCTGCTTGGTGGTTTGGGTGGTGTCCGTCGTCCGCGAAAGATTGGCAAGTGGCTTACTGGCGGTGTCGGTATTGGTGGCAAGGTCAACAATTTGAAGAAGCACGAACTGGAGCGCAAGTTTCCCTTTTTTAAGCCAGCCGTTGAGAAGGCTGAGCCTAAGATGCCGGCCGTCTATCAGAAGGCGTGGGGCAAAGCAGTTGAGCGACGTGGAGGTCTTTTGTAATGGGTATGTTGCCACCAGTATTCGTTGAACTGAAAGCGTCCATCGGTGAGTTCTCTGCCAAGATGGGTGAGGCTCGCGCTGAGATGCGTGAAACTGAAGCGACCTCAAAGACGACATTCACGAAAGTTGCGGCTGTCGGTAAGGGTGCACTGCTGGGCTTGGGTGCTGTCGCTGCAGGTGTCGGTTACGAATCTGTGAAGATGGCGATGGAGTTTGAGGCTGCACATACTCGCCTTCAAACTGCGGTGAAGAACTCTGGCGTGGAGTTTGAAAAGGTTGCTCCACAGATTGAGGAAATGTCCTCAAAGATGCGTGACCTTGGTTTCACTGACAATGAAACTGAAGATGCTATGGCGAATCTGACCACTGCTCTTGGATCACCTCAAAAGGCTCTCAAGGACATGAGCATTGCAGCTGACCTTGCTCGCATGAAGCATATCCCGTTGGCTCAGGCTGCCATTGCTGTGGCTAAGGCTCATGAGGGTTTCTTGAAGCCGTTGAAGTCTTTGGGCATTGATTTGCCTGTTGCTGCTGGCGGTGCTCAGGCTTTACAGAAGGCTCACACAGGTTTGGAGAAGGCTCAGAAGGCATACAACCAACTTGTTGAAAAGTCGCACGATAACAACAAGAAGACGAAGGTGAGTTCTGAACAGTTGGCTCGCGCTCACGACAAACTTGTTGAGGCGCAACACAAGGTGAATGCGACGGCTCAGGCCGGCACTCAGATTATGAACGTCTTGAAAGAGAAGATTGGTGGTCAGGCTACGGCTGCCTCCGAAACTCTTGCAGGGAAGATGGAGCGCCTGAAAGCAAATACCGACAAAGTCTTTGTGACTATTGGCGAGAAGTTGATTCCTATTCTGACAAGAATGGTTGACGGTATTAGCAACGCAATCACTTATCTTGATAAGCATCGAACGGTGACCAAATACTTGGCCATTGCTATTGGAACAATTCTTGTGGGCGCTATCGGTGCATACATCACCAAGTTGACTCTTGCGACTATTGCTTCAGCGAAATCGTTTGCTGTCGACATGGCGAAGACAATCGAGTGGACTGCTTTCAAGATTCAGTATTACGCAGTTGTTGGTGCTGCAGGTATCGCTTCGGCTGTCTCGACTGCTGCCGCTTGGATTGCTGCCAACGCTGCCATGATTCTTGCAACTGGCGGAATCATTCTTGCCATTGGTCTACTTGTCGCTGCAGCCTTTTATCTCAAGAAGCATTGGAAAGAAATCTTTGAGAAGGTGCAAGAGATTGTTCACAAGGTTACGGATGCGGTAAAGGCAAAGTTTGACGGTTTCATGAATGCCATGAAAGGCATCTTCAACGGAATTGCAAACATTGTGCATGGAGCATTCTCAGCTGTCGGAAATATCATCAAAGGCTATTTCAACATTTGGATTGGCATTGTCGATTTCATTATCGGCAAACTGAACATGGTCATTGACAAGGCAAACAAAGTCAAAATTAATATCCCAGGCTTGGGCAAAGTTGGCGTGAACATTCCGAACATTCCGAGCATTCCCAAACTTGCTACTGGGGGAATCGTGAACAGTCCAACTGTTGCGATGATTGGCGAGGCTGGCCCTGAGGCAGTTGTTCCACTGTCACGCGGAGGCTTCGGGACAAAGGTAACAGTTCATGTTCACGGTTCAGTAATCAAAGAGCATGACTTGGCTGTCAGTGTTCGTGACAACATTGGAATCCTGATGCGTCGTCAAGGTTTGAATCCAAACATTCTGGGGGTCTAGGTTATGGCGTTACTTGATGGCACAAATGCGCCAGTTGTTCGCATCTACCTTGACACCTCGAACCGAACTTCAGGCAAGTTCATCTTATCGTATTCTTTGCTCGGTGGCTCTGACGTTCTTGGTGTACCAGATGCACCTTTCACTACAAAGATTCAGTTGCCTAGCACTGACATGAGGTCAATCAGTATTCGTCGAGGTCGCACTCGTGAGGATCAGTCCTTTCAATCTGGACAGGCGACGGTTACTTTTGACAACCTGTCGGGCAACTATGACCCACAGTTTCCTGGTGGTGGCTTTGGTTCAGTAACGGCCGCCACCGGCAATGGAACAACCTCGACCTACACCTACACCTATTCGGGCAGTTGGCAACCGTTCCATGTTGATGACATCGTGTCGGTTCAGGGCTTAAACATTGCTTCAGGTAATTCGCTAAACTTTTACAACTTGCCGATTGTGTCAATGGGGTCTGGAACTTTCACTGTTGCCTGGGGAAATGTTGGCGTTTCATCTGGCACAGGCGTAGCTTTCAAGGGTTACATGGGGCAAGACCTAGGGCCGTTGCTTGCTGGTGGAACTGGCGTTCAGATTACTGCTCAATACAGTTCTGGCACTGAGTACCCAATCTATTCTGGTTACATCGAGGATGTTCAGATTGAGCAGGGATTCTCGCCAAGTGTGACGTTGACTTGCGCTGATGCAATCACTTTGCTGTCTAAGCGTGTTGCCTACATTTCAACCCCTGACACCCCGATTGCAGCTGACACTCAGATTGGTCAAATTCTCAACGGTGTTGGGTGGAATTCCGCCTATCGTTTGCTATATTCCAGCACCTACAACAATGGAAACATCAAACAATTCCTAAGTGCTTGGGATGCTTGCAACACCATTGCCCTATCCGAGATGGGTCGATTCTTTATTGACCGTTCTGGCAAACCAACATTTCATCCGTTTGCATACCTTTACAACCGCAGCACTCGAAACACTTTCAGCGATCAACAGACCGCAGAAACGATTGAGTATGACGAGGTATCGGTCACTGGTGGCGACAAGTATGTCAACAACACCATTACCCTTACGGTTGACAAGTATCAGGATGGAAGCGACCCAAAATCTGTCACCGTAACTAATGGTGCAAGCGCTAGTCGTTATGGCTCAATCAGTAGAACTTTGACAAGTTTCAATTACAGTGACATCGACATGAAAACTATTGCCACCAACATGGCAAACCATTGGGCCATCCCGTCTTATCGAATCGAATCCATCGGGTTCAACCCTTATGGCTTAGGTTCAACCGAGTGGACTTCGCTATTGCTGACTGAACTTGGTGATCGAGTAACAGTGAAGCGCACAATTCCGTATCGTGACGAATCTACCTATACTTGCTGTGTTGAGTCCATCAACCACGACATCAGTCCATCGGATTGGCGTTGCAGTTTCAATCTAAGTCCATCCAGTTTGTAGGAGTTAACATGGCCAACCTTCCAGTCAGCACAGTCTTCACGGACGGTAACGCTCTTTCAGCTGCCGACCTGACTACCCTTAAGACCGGCATCAACCAGACCTATTCGACAACTTATCCAAACCAGTTGTCGTTCTTGTCCATGTCTGACTCGGTGCTTCGACCTGTCCCATTTGCAACCTCGACCGATAAAATCACTTACGCAACCAACATGGCACAGAACACTGGCGCTTCGGTGACGGTCACCTTTACTCGATCCACACGATTCACTCAGAATCCAATCCTGACTTTGACTGCTGAAATCACTTCAAGTTCAGGCACACCTTATGCGGCGACCTGCGTTGCTAGCGTCACGACTTCAGGCTTTACCGCCAGAGTGTTGAATGTCAGTCCAACTGCTGTCACAATCACGAACACTTATCTGCATTACCACGCCATTCAAATGACCTCAGCTGCGGCTGACAACAACTAGGGGAACTCATGCTTTGGAACTTAACCTGCCACACTCCCGACTGTCACAACGACGGCTTCACTGTGCAGTTCCCTGACCCTGCCGAACTTGTGATCTGTGGCGGATGCCATCAGGAAATCACCGACAAGACACCAACCGAAACCAAGGAGTCCTAATGGCTATTACATCCGCACAATACTCAATCACTACAACCGCAAGTCAGATTGTTGCCGACTCAGTCGCAGCCGAAGAAGTTCATCTTCACACCGCAGGTGGAATCCTTTATGTCGGCGATGCTGGCGTGACAACTTCCAACGGTCTGAAGTTAGATTCAGGCGACAAGATTACTTTCAACACTCACACTGGCCCGATGTATGCAGTGACCAACACCGGCACTACGACTGTTTATGTCGCTGTGATTGAGAAGTAATTTCATGAACTTGTCCGACACCTCAAGCCTGGTCAGCATCGTCAGTTTCTTTGCAGCAATTCTTGCTGGCGCTTTCGGTATTTGGCGACGAATTGAATCACGCCAGAATGAGTTTCAAAGTCAACAACTGAGAATCTCTGACAGGTTGAACTTCATCGCTGCGCAGTTCGGGCCAAACGGTGGCGGTCTACGTCAAGCGGTCAATGAGATGTCAAGCAAGATTGACAAGATTGAACAACGCCAAATCATCATCGGCGACAAACTTGCTCACCTTCAGGGTGAGTTCGACAACCACATCGACTAGGAGTCTTTATGTTTTCAAGAATCACAGGTTCACAAGCTTTCGCTCATATGCACGCATGGATGCTGCAACACAAGAAGATTGAAATCGGTCGTTGTCACAAGACCTGTCAGAACGCTTGGGGATTGCCGGTCAAATACGCCAGCGCCATCGACGCATGGAATCACATCCCAAAGAATCATCGCCACACCGACATGAGCAAGTGTCCTATCGGCGCACCTGTCTTCTTTGCTGGCGGTCTGTATGGCCATGTGGCGATTCAATCGGATCGTGTGGGAGTTCTCATCTCAACCGATACTCCGAGCGCTGGCTACATTGGCGAACAGCACGTCGACTATTTCACGCGAGTCTGGGGCAAGGAACTTCTCGGCTGGGCTTCTCAATACAACGACGTAGACCTACAGCTCGGCAAGATGCCAACGAAGGCGTGATTATGAACCCGAAACTTCAATCAGTCCTGGCGACTTATGCTCAGTCTTTGCTGGCCTGTGTGATCACTGTGATGATGTCGCTCAACGTGACACCATTCACCATGACTCACAATGACCTAGTGAAGATTGGCAACGCAGTGTGGGCTTCGTTTGTCCCTGTGTTGGTTCGTGCCTTGAACCCTAAGGATTCAGCGTTCGGAATTGGCACGAAGTAGTTCAAGGCTTAGTCTAAGTCTATGGACTTGATAGCCGAACTGAATGACCTACACGTCGCCAAGACTGTCGCTCGTCGCTTATGTGCAATTGGCAATTCACTTGTCGGTCTTTCCGACGATGAACGTGAAGCCTTAAACGCTGCCCTACTCAATGACAAGATACGCCACACCGACCTTGCTCAGGTTCTTTCCAACCGAGGCTTCAAGGTGAGCGCTGTCACTGTAAGTCGTCACCGCAATCGTGGGGAATCCAACGGTTGTCGGTGTCCACAATGACCTTGTCTGACGACCTTTCCAAACTTGCCAGCGCCGGTCAATCTGGCTCTGATACTCGCACCACCAATACGCCCGAAGCATGGCGACCTCGACTTGAGGTTGACCCTGCTTCGGGCGGTTTCTTTGTGTCCACACCCAGAACCGCCGGTGAATTGCCAGATGCCGTTGACCTGCTGGGCGACTTCGACCTCGACCCAACTGCATGGCGTGTCACTGGCGTTCGGCGTTCGAGGTGGCAGAAGTATGACGGCGACTGGCTGGAATCTGCCAGAGTCAACATTGTCCCAGCTGAGCAGGTTCATTCGTCAGCTGACGACACCGACCTTCAAGCGCTCATTGACCATGTGGAAAGGTGGCGACCACACGCCCGAATAAAGGCACACACAGGCAATCTGAGCGCTGTCTACGCTATCGGCGATACACAGTGGGGTAAGGATGCAGGAGACGGCACAGAAGGCACTGTGAGGCGTGTTCTGACCGGCATCGAGGAATCTGTCCAGCGACACCGAGACCTTATTCGCATAGGTCGACCAGTGGGAACTGTCGTGTTGCCACAGATGGGCGATTGCATCGAAGGCAACGTCAGCCAGAACTCAAAGATTCTTGGACGAGTAGACCTCAGCACCACCCAACAGGTCAGGGTTGCCCGTCGAATGCTTCTTGCATGGATCAAGGCGTTTGCACCATTGACCGACAACCTCATCGTGCCAGTTGTCCCTGGCAACCACGACGAAGCGCAACGGTATGTCATCGGTGAGGCCACCGACTCGTGGCAGATTGAAGTGGTCTCAGCTGTGCAGGATGCTTGCGCCGAGAACCCTGCGCTCGCTCATGTCCAGTTCCGTTATCCCGACAGCGACCATCAGACTTTGGCGCTGAACGTGTCAGGGTCAATCCTTGGGCTGGCGCATGGTCATCAGTCCCGAGATGCAGTCAAGTGGTGGCAAGGACAGGCGACAGGGCGAACGCCAGTGGGTGACGCTGACGTTCTACTCACTGCCCACTATCACCATTACAAGGTCGCTCAAGTCGGCCCTCGCCTACACATCCAGATTCCAGCGATGGATGGCGGCTCACCTTGGTTCAGGGATAGGGCTGGTCTGGAATCGCCGACCGGAATCGTGTCATTTGTTATGGGTGAGGGTTACGATCCTCGCCGAGATTTGTCAGTTCTAGCAGGGGAGCAAAGATGAACACCGCAATCATCGTGCCAAGTCGACATCGACCGCACAACATCAAAGAGTTGCAACAGTCACTCATTGACACCGAAACAATGTCACGTCTGTTTGTTGTAGTCGACGAGGATGACGAAACACTTGAGCAATACCTGTGGCTCGAAAATAACTTCACCGAGGTGCTGATCTTCGAACGTGGTCGCAAAGGCATGGCCGACCCACTCAACAACGCTGCAAGGCAACTGGTCACAGATGAGCGCTGGGAGTATTTCATCTTCGTTGGTGATGACCATCGACCTCGAACCTTGCAGTGGGACAAAGTGTGGCGCACAAACCTTGACAACCTTGTCACAGGGCTTGTCTATGGTGACGACTTGTTTCATGGGGAAGGACTGCCAACAGCCGTCGGGATGACGAGAAGCATAGTGGAAGAACTGAACGGCATGATTCCTGACTGCTTCGCTCATTTGTATCTGGACAACTTCTGGCTTCGACTAGGTCAAGACTTGAACGCCATCCGATACCTGCCCGAAACTGTCATCGAGCATCTGCACCCAGTAATCGGCAAGAGTGAGTGGGATGATTCTTATCATGAAACAAACTCAAGCGAGTTCTACAGCGCAGACCTGCAAGCGTTCAACACCTACATTGCAAGCGACAATTACCATCAGCTAGTGGAAAGACTTAGCGCGTGAAAATACTCATCACAGGTGACGCTGGCTTCGTAGGTCGAGCATTTCACCGACACTTCGCTTCAAGTAATCATGTCATTGTTGGCGTGGACATTGTCAACGGAGTAGATGCTCGCGACTTCTTTCGAACCGACAACACCAAGTTCGACCTAGTCATTCACTTGGCGGCTGTTGTTGGTGGTCGACGAATGATTGAAGGCTCACCGCTGGCGCTAGCGGTTGACCTGTCCATTGACGCTGAAATGTTCGGCTGGGCTTTACGCACGAAACCTGAACGCATTGTCTACTTCAGCAGCTCTGCCGCCTATCCGGTCGTATTGCAAGAATTGGGTTGGCAAGTTCAACTTGAGGAAACCGACATTGACTTGAGCAACATCCAGAATCCTGACCTCACCTATGGTTGGGCAAAGTTGACCGGCGAGATGCTGGCAAGTCATGCCAGGGAACAAGGCTTGAAGGTGTCGGTGTTCCGACCGTTCTCAGGTTATGGCGCGGATCAAGACTTGGACTATCCGTTCCCGAAGTTCATCGAGCGAGGACTGAACCGCCAGACACCATTTCAAGTGTGGGGTGACGGGAAGCAAGTTCGGGACTTCATTCACATCGACGACATTGTGGGTGCAGTGATGGCTGGAGTTGACGCTGGCATCGAGGTGTCAAACTTGTGCAGCGGTCGAGCAACCTCATTCAACCAACTGGCCGAACTGGTCATGCTGGCTTCTGGCTATCATGCGCCAATCGAACACCTCACCGCCGAGCCTGTCGGGGTTCAGTATCGGGTTGGCAATCTTGAGTTCATGCTCAGTTACTATGAGCCGAAGATTAGTTTGGAACAGGGAATCCTGATGGCATTAGGGGAGCAAAGATGAAAGACCTCAACCGCAAGGACATCCTCGACCAGGCAACAGCGCTGACAACTAACGACCGCAACCTTCAGCATGGCGAGCCGTACATCAACCACGACAACATCGCCCGAATCTGGTCAGTGATCCTTGGCTACAGGGTCGAACCTTTCCAAGTGGCACTCTGCATGGCAGGGTTGAAACTTGCACGTCTATCGGGAAACCCAGATAACATGGACTCATACATTGACGGTGCAGCGTACTTGGCTATTGCAGGGGAACTGGTCAACGCAGACCGACTGTGACACATAACTGAATAGGGCTTAAGGCCCAAGACGACCCTTGTTGCGGCGCTCGATTTCACATCCTTTGAGCCCGGACAGGGGTCGTTTTTGTTATATTCCTAGGCGTGAAATATAACAAAAGAGTTATCAAAAATACTTTGCCAAAATCCTTGACATTGGATTCCAAGCGAGTAGTGTTCTAAGTGTCGGTAGGACAACCGACAAGGACAAAGGACAAAGAAATGACAATCGAAACTCAACTGTCACAGCTGCTCAAGAACTGGGCAAACGTAGATCAGGCATGGTGGGTTAACGCCGCCGAACATTCAATCAAGCATTGCGGTGGATTCACACTTGTTGGCTGGGTTACCGTATCGGGCAAAGACGAAAAGATTCAGGTGAGCGCATAATGTTTAACGCTTGGAACAATGCCCCTTGGACTCCTCGTGGTCGCAAGGTCAAGAACGCAGTTGAGGCTTTCGCTGTGACAGCCTTCCTATTTCTTGCCTTCTGTGAACCTAGGAGTTGGAAGTAATGACAACCGAAACTGTCACCATGTTAGAGAAGTTGTTGCAGGTCAATGACGTGCTTCGTGAACTCAAGCACAACCTGCGAATCTCACCCGACGGTGCTGTTGCACTGGAATACATCACCGAACGCTTGGAACGTGCATTGCAGGGCGAGAAGTGATGTCGCCTTATTTCGCTATGATTGGACTTGAGAGTTCGAACGCTCACACTGGTGGCGCTCCCTTGCACTTGTCCTACGAGGTTGAGCGCCACCTACCTTTGGGCGGTGTCGCATGAGTGATCCATACGAGTTTCCAGACCTGTCAGAAGGTTCGTGCGTAGGCATAGACACCGAACTGTTCTTTCCTGAAACTGGCGTGAACACCTGCCAGACCATCAAGAAGATGTGTGCCGATTGTCCGGTGGTGAAGGCTTGCCTCACCTACGCCTTGCACGTCGAGGTTGACGGTGTCTGGGCAGGGACAGGAGTTGTCACCCGTCAAAAGTTGCGCCGAGATTTGGGCATCAAGGCAGTTCAGATTCAGACCCAATACACGACCGAGGCGATGAAGAGTCAGACTCAATACGCCATCGACGCTCGCAAACGTCGAGCAAAGCGCTTAGCCGAACAGGAGCAAGTCGCATGAACAACCCGTTATGTGGTGACTGCTGCCGAGAACTTCAGTGGTACGAGAAGGCAAAGATTTGGCTCTGTCCTCGATGCTCAGGCTTCACCCGATGAGCAAGAACAAGGCCAAAGGCACATCAGCCGAGACTGCTGTTGTCAACTACCTCATCGCTCGTGGCTACGTTCACGCCGAGCGCAGGGCGCTGGCAGGTGTCAATGACAAAGGTGACGTTGCCGGTCTGCCAAGTGTGTGCATCGAGGTGAAGGCTCACAAGACTTACTCCATCCCTGCATGGCTCAAAGAGTTGGCAGCTGAGAAAGTCAACTCGAAGGCACAGGTCGGAATCCTTGTGGTGAAACCTGTCGGGGTTGGATCAACTAACACTGGCAACTGGTGGGCAATCATGCCACTGGAACAAGCTGTGGACTTGCTTGACAGGTCAGGTACAGGGAAATGAAGACCAACTTCAACTTCGCATTCGGCAATGCTCAACGCTGGGAAACCGCCAACTGTGCCAACACCATCTTTCCTGACCTGTTCTTCCCGACCTCACTCGAAGATGTCGAAGCGTCAGAGCCGATGATTCAAGCCATCTGCAAGGACTGCCCAGTTCGTCAGGAATGCCTTGACCTGGCACTCAGCAACAAAGATTTCAACGGATACTTCGGCGGAGTGTCGCCCGAAGACCGTCGGAAAATGTCGGCTCACAGAAGTAGAGTCAGGCGTGGCAACAGTAAAGAAGTGATTCGACTCATAGAAATGGGTTGGTCATTGCAAGACGCTTGCGACGAGGTTGGCATTCTGCCAGCCTCATTCGCCAAGTGGAAGAACCAAGGAACACAAACAACCAAGGACAAGGACAAGAAATGAACCCGTTATTCTGGCTGACCATCGTGGTCACCTCTTTCACCGCTTACAAGGTCGGCCATTTTGTAACCCTTCGCAACCTGAAGATTGCAGCTGAGAAGTTGATGGCTGACATCACTGCCGACAATCAGACCGGTGCGCTTATCGGTGCAGGTCTTGCCCGAGAGATGGGGATCGAACTGTGAGCGTCGAAATCAACAACATCGAAATTGACTTTGACCCTGAGATTGCTCGCTGGGTTGACGAATACAAGCGCCTCAAGTTAGAGGCTGCACAGATTGCCGAACAGATTGACATCGCACGAAGCCACATTGAGGCAGCACTTGGCGCTCATGAGATTGGCACTGTGAATGGTCAGCCTGTTGTCCGTTGGGCAGTTGTGGAATCCGAGCGCATTGACGTGAAGAAGTTGCGCGAAATCCTGCCACAACAGGCGCTCGATGTAGTGACCAAGCGTTCACTCACTCGACGGTTCACTATCCTGACGGGGAATGAGACCTACTGATGAGCGCCATCACCTTTGCCTCGCCAGTGACACCTGAACAGGCACTCAAGGACATCATCACCAATGTGATTCGTGCCAAGTCGGCGAACAGTCCACGATCTAAAGTGGTCAACATTGGGCCGTCGGAAATCGGTGACCCGTGTCTGCGGAAGTTGGCTTACAAGATGGTGCAAGTTGCCAAAGTCAATGACTACTCCGACCCTTGGCCGAGCATCAGTGGAACAGCGATTCATGCGTGGTTGGCTGAGGCGTTCGAAGCTGCCAACGGTGACGCTGACTGGCTTGTGGAACATCGAGTCGAGGCTCGACCTGGACTGTCAGGAACACTTGACCTGTTCGACCGAAAGACTGGAACAGTCATCGACCACAAATGTGTCGGCGCGACCAGCATGAAAACCCGAAAGGCTGACGGCCCAACTGAACAGCAAGTGATCCAGTTAAATGTCTACGGCTACGGGTTGGAACAGCAAGGATACGAGGTCAAGAAGATTGCGCTGGCGTTCTACCCACTCGGGGGAATGCTGACCGGAATGCACACTTGGGTCGGCGACTACGACAAGGATGTGGCAATCGAGGCAATGCTGCGCCTAGACTCAACCGTTGAGTTGCTGGCTATGCTTGACCCTGAAGAACATCCTGAGCGCTGGGAACTCGTGCCAGCCTCAACCTCACGGAATTGCACCTTCTGTCCTTGGTTCATGCCAGGGTCAGACAACCTCGCTATCGGATGCCCAGGAGGCTCAAAGTGAAAACACTGCTCACGGTTATTGTTGCAGGGTCAGTGGGCTTGCTGACAGGTTTCAGCGCTGCCCTGTTCTTTCAGGCGCTCGGAAGATTCAGCGCCGATGAAGATGCTCGTCAGAGTTATCTCACGTTCGACCCTTGGGATGTTCTCGGTGATCCGCACGACAAGCACACCGACGATAATCTCACCAACTAGGATTCCGCTGACAACCGTCAACGGATAAACACAACGAAGGACAAACTTATGTTTGCAGCTCCATCGACAGGGTCAGACTCTGTCAAGCCGGCCGACCTACTCGGCCACCTTCTCCTTGTCACTCCACTTGAGTTCAAGGAATCCATCACGACCGCATTCGGCGAGTCATCAGCCATCGCTGTTGACGTAGTCGACCTAGACACTAACGAGGAATACCATGACGTGTTATTCTTCGGTCGTGGACTTATCGCCAACTTAAAGTCAAACATTGGCGCTCAGGTTCTCGGCAGAATGAGTCAGGGCATCGCTCGCCCCGGACAGTCTGCGCCCTGGGTACTTGAAGCCGCCAACGACGGTGACACCGCAAAGGCTGTCGCCTATGTTCAGGCAAAGGCAACTGGCAACATCAGCGCACCTGCGCCAACGGCAACTGCACCTGCAACCACGCCAGTGGCCGATGTGAACGATCCTGCCATCGCGGCACTCATCGCTCAGCTGACAGCGAGCAAGTAACACCAACAACTTGAAAGGCTCGGTGTCGGCAGGGGAAGGTCGCGCCGAGCCTTTCAACTATCAAAGGACAAACCATGACCATTGAAATACCTGAAAAAGCCTGTGAAGCCTTGATGGCTTTGGTTCGGCAAGGATGCCCAGATGGCGGTCTCGCCTACTGCTACGACTGCACCCGAAAAGCCATCACCGCAGTTCTTGAACACCTCGATGTTCACGCTCACTGTGTCAGTCTGCCGAACTTTACGATTGACAACACCACAAAGACCGGCACGAGTCTGACATTCACGCCAACACTGACAGCCTCGCCCTGCGCTGACGGCGACTTCTGTAAGGTCGTGAACGGTCGCATCAAGCATGACCGATTCTGCGACAACATCAATCACAAAGATGAGGACTAACCATGTGCGAGAACACCAACATTCACGACCGAGTTCAGGCGAGCCTCGCCAAAGCCACCCAAGAAGTCGACACCGCGCTCGAAAGTGTTCGGGCAATGCGACGGGCAATTCTGGCTCAGATGGCAGAGGACAATGCTGACCTGCGAAAGAAAGAGACATTCGACGAGGTGACCAGAGCGCTGAAGATTAGTCGCCTACAAAAGTTGCATCAAGCACACAAGAGTTCACTCGGAATAGTCTGTGGCGAATGTCGTGACCAGTACGGCAACCTCGTGATGTGGCCCTGCAACTCGGCAAAGATTCTGGCGTGAACAACCCCGACCCACAACCGACAACCTCACCACTACACAGCGCCCTAGAGTTCCTGCTCGCAGGTGTCAACGTCGTGCCAGTTCGAGAAGACGGCTCGAAAGCACCAGCAGGTTCATGGAAACAGGCACAGACCGACATGACAACGCCAGAACAACTGGTCACATGGGCAACAACCGCTCAAGGGTTTGGCATCATCACAGGCGCTGTCAGTGGCAACCTTGAAATGCTCGAACTCGAAGGCAGAGCAGTCGCCGCTGGAATCCTTGATGAGGCCCGAGAACTTGCCCACAAGGCCGAGATTGGCGACATCTGGGACAAGCTGCAATCCACTTACATTGAGATGACCCCATCAGGCGGCATTCATTGGCTCTACCGTATCGACGGGACAGTGCCAGGCAACACCAAACTTGCCCAACGACCAGGTGCGAACGACAACCCCGAATGCTGGATTGAAACCCGAGGCGAAGGTGGGTTCGTCATCGTCGCCCCGTCAGGTGGCACAGTCCACCCATCAGGCAAGCCGTGGGTCAGGCTTGAAGGTAAGACCCCGAAAGACATTGTGACGTTCACTGAAGCCGAGCGCCAAGAGTTGCACCTGCTCTTCATGCTCTTTGATGAGATGCCAGTTCAAGAAGAAATCGTGCGATCCATCACCACCAAGGTGACAGATGGCAACCTCAGCCCAGGTGATGACTACAACGCCCGAACCACTTGGGATGAACTGCTCATTCCTGCTGGCTGGAAGAAAATCATGACCATGCGCTCAGGTGAAACCCAATGGACTAGACCGGGCAAGGATCACGGCATTAGCGCCACGACCGGTCGCACCGAATCTGACAACCTTTATGTGTTCAGCACCTCAACCCAGTTCGAGCAAGAGAAGCCCTATTCAAAGTGGGCTGTGTTCACGCTGTTCACCTTCGGTTCACTATCAGAAGATGCCTTCAAACAGTCCACCAAGGCGCTCAGGGGTCAAGGATATGGAAGCATTGCCGTTGTTCCAGATTATTCCCTGCCAGCGTTCCAGATGCCCACAAACGTCGACCCAGACACAGGTGAAGTCATTGAGAGTGACAACCGAGGCTATGACCTGATGCTCGCAGCTGAAATCCAGAGCCAGCGGATACGCAAGCAAGCCAAGGAACACCTACGAGATGAAGACAACCTCGCCAAGTTCAAACTGCCAGACATCTTTGACAACCTCACCATCGAACTAGAACAACCAGACGAGGAAGCCAAGTATGTCATCAACGAAGTGTTCCCGACCGGTGGCAACATCACCCTGACCGCCGAATACAAGTCAGGCAAGACCACACTCATCAACAATGTGGTCAAGGCGTTAGTTGACGACCACCCATTCTTGGGCAAGTACGGGGTCAACGATCATGACGGGAATGTGGTCATCTTCAACTATGAGGTTGAGCCTAGGCAATACCGCCAGTGGATGCGAGAAGTCGGAATCATCAACACCGACCGAGTCAAGCTAGTCCACCTGCGAGGCTTACGGATGCCCATGACAAGTGACTTCGTGCAAGAACGAGTCATTGACATCCTCAAAGGCTTCAACGCTCAGACATGGATAGTCGACCCACTAGCCCGAGCCTTCGTCGGATCAGGTGACGAGAACAGCAACAGCGACATGGGAACATTCTTAGATACGCTAGACGTTATCAAGTACGAGGCAGGAGTCGACAACCTCATTGTCGCAGCACACACCGGTCGAGCGTCAGAATCAGGCATCGAACGAGCCAGAGGTGCATCCCGATTCGACGACTGGGCAGATGTCAGGTGGCTACTTACCCGAAATGACGAAGGACAACGCTTCCTGAAGGCTCACGGGCGAGATGTGGACATGGAACAGCACGTCCTCAGTTACGACCAGCACAGCCGTCACCTGACCGTTGAGAAGGCCATCACAAGGACAGACCAGACCATCGAGAACATCATGACCCAGATTGTTGAGATAGTTCAACTGAACCCAGGAATCACCACTGGCGACCTTAAGAAGAGGCTGGGAAAGAGTACCGAGTACCGTGAAAAGGCATATAAGTACGTCGTCGACGCTGGCAAAATTGTGGCAAAACAGGTAGGCAATACCTCCACAAAACAGCATTATGACCCCTCACATCCGTTCGCAATCGACGCAAAATTGGCCTGAAAATTGCCGCCTTACCTGCCCTTACCTCCCCTTACCTATAAAAAACAGGAACGCCTTACCTCTCCTATAAAGGAGGTAAGCGGTCTAGGAAAGGGGGAAAGGGGATAAATGAACAGCCGCCTTACCTATTTCGAGCATCTGGTCAGTACGACCGCCAAACCAGATTCATGCCACAGATGTCAGTCGCCAACCTGGACGATGTGGGTCGGGGGAATCCTGACCACACTCGGAGTTGAGCCACTCGACCTGCTTGGTGAGATTCAGGCGAGATTGTCAGGGCGGCGCACCTACCAGATACGACGACACGACCAAGGATTCAGAGCCAGCGTTCGAAGCCAGTTCAACATCCAGCCCGACGATCATGACCACAAGACAATTCTGGCTTTGCACGAATGCGACCCGACGGGCATGATTGCAACAGGACACCCGAACTACTTCGCCAGCCGTTACGAGCTAGTCACGACAGAGAGGCCGCCATTCTAGTGAAGTGCCGAATCTGTAACCGAGAACACAAAAGCGGATTCATCCTCTGTGGCGGTTGTTCCATACGACTACGCCAGCGCCTCGCCGACCTGCCAGCACTTCACAAAGAGGCTCACTACTGCCTACAACCTCAACGAGGTGGACATGGCACAAACACAGGAGAGATGACAATCGGGGTCAACATCTCAGCCCTAGACTTCGTGGCAGGTCAAGCCATCCTCAACACCTTGCACGAATGGGAGAAGGTTATTCGGGAAGACCGCAACCTGTCACCTGTTGCCCTAGTGCCAAAGCAACCCACAGTCGAGGCTGAAGTTGCCTTCACTGTCAGATTCCACCTGTCGCATCTTGACTGGACACTTGAGCAGGAATGGGTTGACGAGTTCGCCCGAGAGATAGCCGACATCCATTCGACCGGAATGACCGCTGCACGACGCTTCCTCGATCCTGTCAAGCGCATCCCATGCCCTACCACCAATGACGACGGTTCAACCTGCAACGCACTCATTGCCGTCAAAGGTGACGACCTGCTCGAACCTGTCAGCTGCAAGAAGTGCAAGAGTTCGTGGACACCTGCCAGACTCATCGCCGTCGCAACTACCACACCTGGCATCGAGATTTGGCTTGACACTGAAGCGGTCGCACAGTGGACAGGTATTAGCGAGCGACAGGTTCGCAATGTAGTCACCAAGCACAAACTCAAGCGCAAAGGTCAGTTGATTGACCTGCAAGCATTCAACCGAGTTCGGTCGGCTCATTCAGTTTGACACGACTTCCGAACGGTGTGCTACACTGAGTGTATTCACTCAGAGCGCCCGAAAAGAAAAGACCTTGACAATCCGTCGGGGTCTTTCGTCATTTACGGAGTAAGACATGGCGGTCAACTTAGACGAGCCAGTTACCGTTGAAGAAATAGACGAGGCACTTGGCCACCTTTCAGACACCGCAGCTCGAACTGCTGACTGGTCAAAGTTTGCCGATATTGTGAACGAACTCTTAGACAAGCGACTGGAGATGACTCATGTTGATCCGTTGCGAGATTCATGATGTTGCTGTTGAGGTAGACGACGAGACACCAAGCCAAAGCCTCGAAGCGTTCGAGTCCATCCTTGTTCGTATTGCTGGCACAGCTGTGGAAATGTACCGCACAACCTTTGACCCAGAGAACACTGAAGAGTCCGATGAGGTTGTGTTTAAGGCTGACTTCGATGGCACAGAAGACGATGCCTAAGACCATCTGCCTTGATTGTGGTCTTCCACAAAATAACCCCAGCCGGTGTAATAGTTGCCAAGAAAAGTGGCTACAAAAAAACCCTCGGCGAGGCGACAGAAGATTCGACCGAGGCTCAAGCGCAGCGCGAGGATACGATGCAGCGTGGCGCAGAGTCAGGCTTCAAGTATTGAATCGTGA
>Ga0304729_1000870_pt1 | contig 20878 bp, 19 predicted proteins | sample C_131016_MF_Meta_FD_190475 | JGI IMG/M metagenome (GOLD analysis project Ga0304729, IMG submission 190475) | Freshwater microbial communities from Lake Croche, Canada to study carbon cycling - C_131016_MF_MetaG (v2) (version 2) | ecosystem: Environmental > Aquatic > Freshwater > Lake | place... | reverse complement strand
ACACTCAGGTTTTAAAGATACACTATCACTTGCAAAATGCAAGTTACTGGCCTACTGTTCCAACGTCCTGCAATTCGCACAGATGGAGATACGGAAAATGAGTGAAGAGATAAAGCCTGCCTATGGCTTAGTTCAAATAAACATTACAAATCAATCAGAGTTCATGGAGCGCTATGCCCAGCACGTCTTTCCGATCCTCGCAAAATGGGGTATCGAAATGATTGCAGGATCTGACACTCCAGTCACCAAAGAAGGAACCTTCAAAGGAAATTGGTCAGCGGTGCTGCGCTTCCCAAGCATGGCGTTGGCAGAGGAGTGGTACGACTCAGATGACTATGCTCCATACAGAGACATCAGAATAAATGAGCTCACCGATTCTGGCAGTCTTGTCTTTGTCCAAGGAATGTAAAGAAGCATCCGGCTTATAGGGCGACTCTTCTTTTTACCGCTTGAGCTGCAATGCAGTTGTTACACATGCGATGATGAAGATACCAAGAGCTGCACCAAAATCAGCAACTTTATGCTTTTTACTAAAGTGAGTTACCAGTGCACCAGCAAAATAAAGCACTAGACATGCAGCTGATAATGTTCCTAATTTTGGAACCCAAATTCCAACAATTATTCCAAGTCCACCAGCGATTTCTAGCAAAGCGAGAAGAGGAATTTGATGTGGTTTAACTCCAACTTTAGCCATCGCTTCCATGACATCTGGCACTTTTACAAGCTTTGAGATAGCTGATCCAATTGCGGCAAATGCTAGTAGTGCTCCGAATATGTCGAGTGTGATTTTCATGTGGCAATCTTACTGTTATAAAGGCGATTGCCCTATTCTTCTCGAATGAATTCAGAGACTTCAGTAAATAAGAATCGTTGGTTAATCCTAGGTATTGTCCTAGCCGCAGAAATTATGGATCTTTTAGATTCAACTATTGTGAATGTGGCTGGTCCTTCACTCAAGGAGAAGTTAGGCGCTTCACCATCAGCTTTGCAGTGGGTAATTGGTGGCTACACACTGACGCTAGGTGCAGGTTTGGTTTTGGGTGGTCGGTTAGCAGATCGCTACTCTCGCCGAAACGTATTTTTACTAGGTCTTGTTAGTTTCACTATTACTTCGCTTTTATGCGCAATTGCTCCAAATATTGAATCACTTATAGCCTTTCGCTTGATCCAAGGTTTTGCCGGTGCCATGGTGTTGCCGCATGTTATTGGTTTTATTCGCGATGTATTTCCTCCAGAAGAGCTGGGCAATGCTTTTGCAATCTTTGGACCGGTATTTGGTCTTGGTGGAATTTTAGGTCCAATTATTGGTGGATTTATTATTGATGGAAACATCGCTTCCACCGGATGGCGTGCAGTGTTTTTAGTTAATATTCCAATTGGAATTGTAAATATTGCACTTGCTTGGAAATATCTACCAAAGCGTGCGTCTGATCATTCAATTAATATCGATCTTTTTGGCAGTCTCTTGATAGTTGTTTCATCAGGGTTGCTTCTTCTTCCGCTCATCCAGGGTCAAGAATCAGGGTGGCCGCTGTGGTGCTTCCTATCATTAGGTGCATCCTTAGTCGGATTTGTAATATTTACTCTGCAGCAACGCTGGGTAATATCTCGTAAAAAAACGCCGCTAGTAGATCCGGATATTTTCAAATCAACAACCTATAACTTAGGTCTGGCTGGCATCTTCGTTTTCTTTGCGGGATTCACTGGCGTTTATTTAATCATTACCCTCTTTTTACAAATCGGCGAAGGTTACTCAGCGCGTGGTGCAGGTATCGCAAATATTGCAATCGCTCTGGGTACTGCAATTGGTGGTGCACTCAGTGGCGCGGTACTGGCAGATAAATTTGGTACTCGAGTTCTTCAAGCTGGCGCACTAGCTCAGATCGCTGGCGCGCTGCTTCTATTTATCGCCCTTCCAGATATGCAATCTTTTAATTTCTGGCACATCGCCCCTGGAATGTTGTTATCAGGATTTGGAACCGGTTTAGTTGTTGCAGCACTGTTCGATGCAATTCTTCTGGCCATTAAGGATGAATTAGTTGGTTCAGCCTCTGGTGTCTTATCCGCAATTCAATCGATTGGTTCATCCGTCGGTGTTGCAATCTTTGGGACTATCTTCTTTAATAAAGTAACAACCGGCCATATTGATCAAGGATTTAGACACGCCTTGCTGCTTCAAGTGGGGCTGGTTTCAATGTTCTTGATAATCACCTTCTTCTTGCCCAAGAAGTCAATGGATAGTTCGGAGTACGCGCACTAATGGAATCCTTCATCGGGATTGAAAAACTTATCCGCCATATGGCGTGGGCTAATCAGCAAGTAATAGCCAAGTTGGGTGAACTTCCAGATGCGGCACTTAAAGCATTTTTAGTAAACAAGGAGTGGACTGTTGCCGAGATTATTAGGCACATACTTTCTTCAGCAGATTGGTATGGCTTTCGCTTAACCGGTGAAACACCCATTGAATTTGCTCAACCAAGTTCAACAAAAGAGATGGTCGAGTTTTCACGGATGGCTACAATTTTCGATAATCGGTTGTTACGCGCATGTGCAGTTCCTGATGAATTAATCCCACGGGAAGTTGATGGAAAAATAATTATGCGAGCGCGTTCAACTGTTCTTTCGCAAGCTGTTCATCATGCAACGGAGCACCGAGCACAACTTGTGGCAGCACTAGAAGCTAATGGATATACCGATATTAATTTAGATGATTTTGATGTGTGGGGTTATGCCGGTCCTATTGGGGAATAGCTTTTAAATTCCTGCTGCATGTCCATCTGAGCGCGGATCTGAACCAAAAGCAAAACTGCCGTTAGGTAAAACTTCAAGAACTTGAACCGATGAGGCATGTCCGTATGGCGGAAGAACTTTAATTTCATGACCACGGGCTTTGAGATCGGCGATTACATCATCACCAAATCGAGATTCAATCGCCAGAACACCTTTTACTTCTTCGTTAACGGCCGACATCGAAGGATCTGAAAGGTGCATCCAGCGCGGAGCTTCGGCAACTTCTTGAACTGACATCCCTTCATCAATTAAGCCAGTAACTAATTGGAAATTAGTTTGTACTTGCACATTTGCACCTGGAGTTCCGCCCACATATTTAAGGGATCCATCTGGATTAGTCACCGTAAAAGCTTGAAGTGTGTGCGCTGGACGCTTGCCGGGCACAATAAAGTTTGGTGAAGCGGGATCCAAGTTAAAGCCAGTCAAACGATTATTAAGAATCATTCCTGTACCAGGAACTACCCATGAAGCGCCAAAACCGTGGAATACCGATTGAATCCAAGAAACGGCATTTCCTTGGCTATCTGCGACTAAAAAGTAGGTTGTATCGCTGCCTTCGGTGGGGCTGAGATTTTTATTATCTGCATGCGCCATATCGATTCCAGTGGCACGAGAAGTTATATGGGCAGGGTTAAGAATGGATTGAACATCAACCGGGATAAATTCGGGATCAGAGATAATCGAATTACGATCAGTGAAGGCGATCTTTTTAGCTTCGACCTGCATGTGTAACCAGTCCGCAGTACTCATTGTTGATTTATCGAAAGTGTTTGCAATTAATAACTGCTCCATCAAAATCATGCCCTGTGTTGGTGGTGGATTTCCATGGACTTCAAAGTTGCGGTATTTAATTGATAGAGGTGCAGATACACGCGTTGTGTGAGATTTTAGATCCTCGGCATTAATCCAACCATCGGTACCCGCAGTAATTTTCTGGGCAATTGATCCGCTATAAAAAGCTTCGCGTCCACCTTTAACGATTTCTTCTAATACCCACGCCATATCTTTATTTGTGACGATTTCGCCTAGAGCAAGGTCAGGGGATAGACCCAAAGATTTAAATAATTGCGTGTCGGGAAATTGCTGCAGGTGCATTTTAATTCGACCGATGAAACCTTCATTTGCCGGAAAACCATCGCGCGCATAAGCAATTGCTGGTGCCAGAATTTGGGCCATCGGTAATTTTCCATACATTTCGTGTGCAGTAAACCAACCCGATACAACGCCTGGAACCGTTGCTGCTTTATATCCGTGCATATCTATCTCTGCGCCAAAAGCTGCACGGTCTGCTGCATGTGGAGCTTCACCTGAACCGTTAAAAGCTAAATTTTCTTTAGAGGCGCCATGATGTGTTACAAGAAAAAGATCACCGCCGAGGCCAGAAGCCCCGGGCTCTACAACGCTAATCACGGCAGAGAGTGCGATACCGGCATCGATAAAAGAGCCGCCGGCTTGCAGAATTTGTATGGCAGCCGAGACGGCAAGTGGCTGAGATGCTGCAGCCCCGCCGTTCTTGGCATAGACGATTCCGCGGTGGGTATTTGTACGGTTCATGGGTTCACCCTATTGGAGGCTTTTAACGCGGGTAGTTAAATCCCGTGCTCACGGCTATTGTTCAACCTCTAGTCGATAGTTTGAGGGGGCACACAGCGAGTGATGAGTCAGCTCACTACCGCCACCCCTGAGCGCGTCGAAGGGCGCTCGCCATCTCGAATGGCGTGGGAGCGCATCAAGAAGGACAAGACGGCCAAAGTTTCAGGCGCGATCATTCTATTTTTTATTATCTTGGCGATCCTGGCCCCAATTTTTACTTGGTTCCTGCACACAACCCCCGATGCATTTCATACCGATGCTTTAAACCAAGAGTTTGGAACTCAACCTCTGGGGCGAATGGGCGGAGTGTCAGGGGCGCACTGGTTTGGTGTTGAGCCACGCACGGGCCGCGATGTTTTCTTGCGCTTTGTTTTCGGTGCGCGAACCTCACTCATCATTGCTTTGGCGTCAACTGCGGTAGCCACAATTTTAGGCGTTGTCATCGGTTTAGTCTCCGGTTTCTTTGGCGGAAAGACCGACCTGATTCTTTCTAGAACTATGGAAATTGTTCTCTCATTCCCATCAATCCTTTTTGCGCTCGCTGTAATGCCTGTGCTTGAAAATGTTTTTCAGAGTTGGGGCTTGCCAGAAGGAAATGGAACGCGCATTCCCGTCATGATCTTTATCTTGGCGATGTTTGGTTGGCCCTACATTGGCAGAATTGTGCGCGGACAAGTTATCTCTTTGAGAGAGCGCGAATTTATTGAAGCTGCACGCGCTTTGGGTGCTTCACGCATGCATTTAATTTTCCGCGAAATTCTTCCCAACCTTTGGGCACCGATCTTGGTGACAGTGGCATTAAATATTCCTACATACATCACGGCCGAAGCTGCCCTAACTTTCTTGGGCGCCGGCGTAATCGATCCAACATCAGACTGGGGCGCAATGCTTTTAGCATCTGTACCTTTCTATTCAGTAGATCCGATGTTTACTTTCATTCCAGGTTTTGCTCTATTTATGCTAGTTCTGTCATTTAGTTTGTTCGGTGACAGCATTCGAGACGCACTCGACCCACGGAGTTCCCGATAGAACATATGACTATCGGGATACATAGCTAGACCTATTAGGAAGGGTTCAAATGAAACTAAAAAGCAAAGTGATTGCTGCGGTTGGAGTGCTTGCACTTGCTGCCACTGCCGTTACTTTCATTAATCCAGCTTCAGCTGCAACTCCTGCTTCTTGGAACGGTCCCGTACCCGCACAAGCAGGCGCAGTAAAAGGTGGAACTGTAACAATTATCAACCAGGGCGATTTTGAGCACCTTGATCCAGCACGTAACTATGTTGGTGGAACTCTAGATTTCTATCGCCTGTTCGTTCGTACACTCACTTCAGTTCGTACCGTTAAAGGCGTATCTGAGTTGGTTCCTGACTTAGCAGCAGATCTTGGTACTACAAAAGATGGCGGACAGACTTGGGTATTCAAGTTGCGTTCAGGCATCCAGTACGAAGATGGCTCACTCGTTACATGTGATGACATTAAGTATGGCGTAGCTCGCTCATACGAAGATGGAACACTTGATGGTGGACCAACGTATGCTCAGGATCTATTAGCTAACAACAATGGTTACAAGGGTCCATACACCACTCCAACTAAAGATCTTGAGAGTGTTGTCTGTGCTGCTGATGGTTCAACCATCACTTTTAACTTAGCTAACAAAGTTCCTTACTTTGGTTATGTCACAACTTACGGTGCATTTTCACCAGTGCCTAAGTTGAAGGACACAAAGCAGAACTACGATCTACGTCCTATCTCAACTGGTCCTTACAAGATTGAGTCATACGATCGTGGAAAGCAACTTACTTTGGTACGTAATAAGTACTGGGATGCAACAACAGATCCAATTCGTTGGAACTACCCAGACAAGTTCGTAGCTAAGTTTGGTTCAGATCAGAACGTTATTGAAAACACTTTGATCTCTAACTCAGGTGAAGCTAAGACTTCACTATCTATGGACACTAACATCATCACAAACCTACAAAAGGTTTCAACTGATGCTCAGTACAAGTCACGCTTCTTCCCAATTGCATCTCCATATGCGCGTTACTACACAATTAACGTTGATACCGTTAAGGATGTAAACGTTCGTAAGGCGATTCAGTGCGCATTTGACTTCAAGCAGATCTTGATTGCTGCTGGCGGAACTGCTGCTGGAACAATTAATCCATCAACAATTCCTTCAAACGTTAAGGGTGCTTACCGTCCATTTACTGTTTGTGATCGCGATCCTGTAAAGCATCCTGAAGCACAAGTTGCTAAAGCTAAGGCTTACCTTGCTAAGGCCACAGTAAAGAAGACAAATATCATCCTTGCTTACCGCGATAAGGGTGTAGAACCACAACGCGCTGCAGCTCTACAACAAGAGCTACAAGCAGTTGGATTTACTGTGACTATGTCAAAGTATCCACGCGCTGGTTATTACTCACAGGTCGGAAAGCGCGGAGTACCAAATGAGCCAGATATCGTCCAAGCATCTTGGGCATATGACTGGGCTGCAGCCTCTGGTGTTGTGTATGCATTATTTGATGGTCGCACAATGACTCCAACTGATGCACGACAGAACTACAGCCGTGCTAACTTCCCTGACTTAACTGCATTGTTTATCAAGGCAGACAAGTCACCAACTGCTGTCCAGGAAAAAATTCTTGGCGACATTGAACAAAATCTTGTTCAAGTTAAGGCAGCACACTTGAACATCTACTTCGAGAACTCTGCATTCATGGCAGGTTCTGGTCTTGGTGGCCTACAGATTGATGGTGGATTCTCTACCCTCAGTCCATTAGGCGCTTGGGTTAAGAAGTAAGAAAATAGTATTGATGAGCGGTGGCAACAAAATGCCACCGCTCATCAATTTCAAACTTTAAAAAAAGGATTATAAAAAATGTTCAATTACCTAGTACGACGCATTCTCAGCGGCGTCGTTGTCTTAGGGATTGTTTCTGCCATCGTTTTTGGTATTTTTTATATTCTTCCCGCTGACCCTGCACGTCTTTCGTGCGGTAAAACTTGTTCCGAAGAGTTAATCCTAAAAATTCGCCACACTTTAGAACTAGATCAAACGTTGCCCGTTCAATACGGCCGCTATGTCAAAGGTATTTTTGTCGGCCGTACTTATCTCAAAGGCACACCTGCTGAACTTAAATGCTCTGCGCCATGTCTTGGTTACTCATTTCAAACTAATCAACCCGTAACACAACTTCTAAAAGATAGATTGCCTGCAACGGCATCGATTGCCTTTGGTGCCTCAATTTTATGGTTACTCATTGGTCTATCAAGCGGAATTATCTCCGCGCTTCGAAGAGGAACGTGGGTAGATAAACTCTCGCAAGGAGTTGCGCTAGGTGCGGCCTCGCTACAGATATATTTTGTCGGTTTAGTTTTACAGTTCATTTTTGTTAATAAATTAGCGTGGTTACCTACTCCGGGCTACTCATCGCCCCTGCATTACCCACTGGATTGGGCCAAGCAAATGGCCTTGCCATGGATTACTTTGGCTTTCTTGTTATCCGCAATTTATTCTCGATTAACTCGTGCCGGGATGATCGAAATCATGGGTGAAGATTACGTACGTACTGCACGCGCGAAGGGCTTGGGTAACAGAACTATTAAATTGAAGCACGTCTTGCGCGGAGCAATTACACCGATTGTCACCGTCTTTGGTCTGGATTTAGGTGGTTTATTGGGTGGTGCGGTTATCACTGAATATGTATTTAATATTCCAGGACTGGGCAAGCTTTCAACGGACGCGGTTTCTAATCTAGATTTACCAGTAATTACTGGAACCGTTATTTTTTCAGCTTTCTTTATTATCGTTGCAAATATATTAGTGGATTTGCTCTACGCAGCCCTTGATCCAAAGGTGCGTATCCAATGAGTAAATTCCTAGAGGTCAATAATCTTTCAATTAGTTTTCCTACCGAAGACGGTGTTGTTAAAGCTGTAGACAACATGTCCTTTTCACTCGAAAAGGGAAAGACACTGGGTATCGTTGGTGAGTCTGGCTCCGGAAAGTCTGTAACAAGCCTTGCAATTCTAGGATTACACAAAGGCAGCACAGCTGAAGTCAGTGGTCAAATTCTTATCGATGGCCAAGATATTAATGCAATGGCAGAAAACCAAGTTCGATCTTTGCGCGGAAAACTCATGTCAATGATTTTCCAAGATGCTCTGGCAGCTTTGCATCCTTATTACACCGTTGGAAATCAAATCGCCGAGGCTTATTTAGTGCACAATAAAGTTTCAAAGTCAGAGGCAAAAAAGCGAGCTATTGAAATGCTGGATCGTGTTGGAATTCCAGAACCACAAAAGCGTGTCGATGATTATCCGCACCAATTTTCAGGCGGAATGCGCCAGCGGGCAATGATCGCTATGGCGCTCTCGTGCAACCCATCATTATTAATTGCCGATGAACCAACTACTGCGCTAGATGTAACGGTTCAAGCTCAAATTATTGATTTATTGCGCGATTTACAGAAGGAATTTAATACGGCAATTATCTTGATCACTCACGATTTAGGTGTGGTTTCTGAAACTGCCGATGACATTTTGTTGATGTATGCCGGTAAAGCTATCGAATATGGAACGGTGCGCGATGTTCTTCAAAAGCCGCAGCATCCATATGGGTGGGGACTTTTGACCTCGATTCCACGTTTAACTGGTGATCCAGAAAAGAGTTTGGCAGCAATTCCAGGTACACCACCATCTCTGATCTCGGTTCCTTCTGGATGTGCATTTCATCCACGTTGTTCATACGTGAAGCAAGTTGGCACAGCGTGCTCCTCCTCAATTCCAGATTTACTTCCAGTCAGTGCAGGTGCACATCACCTTGTGCGCTGTCATTTAGACACTGCAGCTCGCGAAGAGATCTTTAGAAGTCAGGTGGCACCGAACTTATGAACAGCATTTTAAAGGTAGAAGGGTTAACTAAACATTTCCCTGGTAACAAGCACTCGCTATTTGGTAAGCGCGATGTGGTGCAAGCTGTTGATGGAATTTCTTTTGAAGTTGCTAAAGGTGAAGCTATTGGTTTAGTAGGTGAATCTGGTTGCGGTAAATCGACAACTGGTCGTCTCATTACTCGATTGCTGGAACCAACTGCTGGCACGATTGAATTCGATGGAAAAGACATTACACATTTATCAAATGCTCAAATGCGTCCAATCCGCGCAGACTTACAAATTATTTTCCAAGATCCTTATGCTTCACTTAATCCACGACATACCGTTGGAACAATTGTGGCATCGCCATTTCGCATTGGCGGAGTAGAGCCAGAGGGCGGAACTAAAAAACGGGTACAAGAACTGTTAGAAATCGTGGGATTAAATCCAGAGCACTACAACCGTTACCCACATGAGTTTTCTGGTGGACAACGCCAGCGCATTGGTATTGCACGAGCATTAGCGCTTAGGCCTAAGTTGATTGTGGCCGATGAGCCGGTATCTGCTCTGGATGTATCCATTCAAGCTCAAGTGATTAATTTATTGAAGGATCTACAAAAGCAATTTGATATTGCCTTTATCTTCATTGCTCACGATCTTGCAGTTGTTCGTCACTTCGCTCAGCGCGTGGCCGTAATGTATTTAGGTAATATCGTAGAAATTGCCGATCGAGATACGTTGTATAGCAACCCTAAGCACCCTTACACAAAAGCTTTGCTCTCTGCAGTACCAGAAGTTGATCCAGATGCCGTTGGTTCTCGAGAGCGGATTCGGTTAACTGGCGATGTTCCGAATCCAATTAATCCACCTTCGGGCTGTCGCTTTAGAACGCGTTGCTGGAAAGCTCAAGATATTTGTGCAAGCAGTGCACCAGCCCTATTGCACATTGGTACATCTCAGGTCGCTTGTCACTTCCCTGAGTAACAATCACCTACTTAAATGTAGCGAATTCGCAATCTTCCGAAGCTTCTAATTCAAGTAAACGGTTCCATTTAGCATTTCGTTCAGCACCATGAGTAGAACCAACTTTTATTTGGCCAGCTCTCCACCCAGTTGCTAGATCTGCCAACCAAGAATCTTCAGTCTCGCCGGACCGGGCCGATACAACCGTATTAAAACCGGCAGTTTGGGCTTGCTTAAGCACTGAGTGAGTAGATGTGACAAGTCCATTTTGATTAGCTTTAATCAGAATTGCGTTTGCGGAGTTTTCATTAATTGCTTTTTGTAGTCGGGTCGAATTAGTAGTCAATAGATCATCACCCAAAATTTGTAATTCTTGTGGGGCGACGGCACAAAATGAGTTCCAAGCGTCCCAATCATCTTCGGCGAATGGGTCTTCGATGGAAATTATAGGAAAATTTTTTACTAATTTTAAGTTGTACTCCACAAATTCAGAACTAGAAAAGTTGCTACCAGCATTTAACAAGTTATAGGAAGAGCCATTAAAGAATTGAGTTGATGCTATATCAAGTGCAAGTGAAACTTCCGTACCAACCTTTAAGCCAACCGTCTCAATAGTTTTCATAACAAACTCACAAGCCGATTCGATTGACCTGAATGGAATACCCAGACCGCCCTCATCTGCTACGAGATGTGTAATTTTCCCTGCTTGGTTTCCAAGTTTCGCCGCCATTTCTCGGACTGCAACAACCCATGAAATTGCCTGAGTAAAGGAAGTGGCACCAGTTGGAACTATAAGAATATCTTGGATGTCTAAAGTTCGATTGGCGTGTGCGCCTCCCGAAAGAATATTGACCATTGGCATTGGTATGAGCAATTTTCCAGTAGGTTGGAAATATCGAACTAGCGAAGTTTTATTGACATGTGCACTTGCAATTGCCCCCGCTAACGAGGTAGCAAGAGTTGCGTTAGCTCCTAAATTCTGGTGATTTTCACTTGGGTCAAGGCGAATTAAAGCTTCATCAATTGACACTAGGTCGATAGTTTTACCGACAAGAGCAGGGGCAACTATGGAATTAATATTTCTTACGGCCAGATTAACCGACTGACCAGAGTAAAATCGATTAGCAATTTCATCCCTGTTATCGCGCAACTCAAAAGCCTCATGTATTCCCGTAGATGCTCCAGATGGAACTCGTGCAGTGTGGGAACTTCCATCCTCTAGGGATATTGAGGCAGCAACTGTCGGTTTTCCACGGGAATCTAAAACTTGATATCCGATTACTTTGGTTATTTTCATCGCGCACCCAGATCAAAAAGCTCACGGGCATCGGTAATAAGTGATTCGGATAGCACTCGTTTAGTGTAAACCTGTAGCTTTTTCTGTTGGGCGGCATTCAAATAATTTACAGGTGACTTTCCTTCAACTCGGGCAAGGGCAATGAGTGATGTGTGTAAGGCGAGGGAGGGGGAGATGGCATGCGAATCCTCGTATTCATCCAAAAAAGTTTTTGCGAGCAAGCTCAATTGATGTGCGCTTTTAGCATCTTCGGCGCGAAAGAACTTACACAGAAGGTGCGCCACAAGAAAAGCGAGATCAAAAACTGGATTACCGATATGCATTACCTCAAAGTCCAGAACATAAACCTGACCGACAGGTGAAACCATTATATTTTTTGGCGAGAAGTCACCATGGACAATAGTGGTGTGTTGGGTTTCAAGTTCTAGAATTAATCCTGCTATCACTGACTCGAGTAGTGGATTTCTTTTAGAAACAAAGCGATAGAAGGGATCCACACGCAGCTGTTCAAAAAGCGTATCTTCTTTAAATTGAGAAATCTCTTTTGGATTATTTTCACCGAAAAGATGCCACGTCGCAAGAGTATGGCCCAGCTCTTTAGCCACGTTTAATTCAATTATGCCATCCAATAAATCGGTTTTCCAGACGGTGCTATTGATCTCTACTCGATTCATAATTAAGACAAATTCAATGGGGTCGATAAAAACTAAGTTTGGCACTTGTTCTGGGCTCAGCTTATGAAAAAGTAGTAAGGCATCAGCTTCAACAATTGCCCGTCGTGGGTCGGCTTCCCATAGCTCTGCGACCTTTAACTGAGGCAATGCTTGCTTCAAAACCATCGCTCGATTATCTGTAGTAACCGATAGCACGGTATTAGAAACACCACCGGTGAGAATTTCAATAATTACCTTTTCGTCTGCATGGATGACGCCATGTTCAACTAAGTAAGGTATTACTGATTCTTCATTGAGTAGTTCCAATAGCTTGCGCCCTCCTTTACTGATTGCATTTCAGCGTGAGTAATGTGTAATTGCTTCCCAATCCCATTGAATGCCAAAACCAGCCTCAGTGCTCAATATCGCCTTTCCATTTCTAATTTCGATTGGCTTGAGCAGTAAATGATGGAATAAATCGATCTCATAGCGTGGGTCTAAGTATTCTAAGCCGCCCGGGTAGAGATTAGGGGTGGCAGCAGCTAATTGAGAATGAATCTCGGTATGGATGTGAGTTGCGAAAGTCTTACCCTTTTGATGCGCATAGTTTGTAGCTTTCAGAAACTCATTAACGCCACCAATAACAAGGGCATCGATCCTTAATATATCGGTCTGGTTGTAATAAAGGACTTGTTCGGCCATCTTGGAAGAGGCTAATGATTCTCCAAAGGAAACAGGTACTCCAGTGGCTTCTCGTAGGGCTATTGCAGCTACGCCCTCAGATTCAAGAAATGGATCTTCAACAAATGAAATATTGAACTCTTTAATCAAATTAACCCGAGCTATTGCATTATCTAAAGTTTTTAAAGTCCTGAATGCATCTAGAGCGATTAATGGCTTATCACCAACTTTATTTCTTAAGGTTCTCAACCGATTGGCATCGCGCTCGGGTGTATCCGCACCCATCACAATTTTGAAAGAGTTTATGCCGCGACTTAACGCATAATCTATTTCCTCACCTAACCCAGTTTCATCTTTCCCGTAGTGATAACCAATAACCGAATAAATCGGTACTTCTGATGCTGTTGACCCCAACATCGTTGCCACGCTTTTTCCTGCTCGTTTTCCGGCGATATCGTGAAGTGCGATATCTACTGCACTAGCTGCAGAGGTAACCGAACCGTGCTCAGCTGATTGCCAATTAAAGCCAAGAATCAATCTACGAATCTCATCTGGTGATTCAGCGGTTTGCCCAATTGCAACTGGTGTCATGACGTCATCAATTATTTTCGACATTGGTAGTCCGCGGCTATAGCAGTACCCAACACCAACAATTCCGTCTGAAGTTGTAATTTTTACGACCGAATAAGTTCGATGTGTAATGCGCGCCGAGCCGACTGCAAGCGGGGCCGAAAGCGGAACTCTAGTTTCGAAAGTTTCTATCGAGCTGATTAGGTCCACAATTGTGAAGTCTATATAGTTGATTAAGTCACCGTCAACTGTTTACAATGAAACCATTAATCGATCCAAACGAGCGAAATGAGTTACACATGAAGGTACTTCTATTTGGTGGCACACGATTTATGGGTCGATATGTGTTGAAAGCATTACTGGCTCAAGGCGCCGAAGTAACTATCGCTAATCGTGGGACGAGAGATGCTAATCCAGGTGCGACTAACGTTGTTTGTGATCGCTCGCAACCTGGCTCGCTAGAGCAGTTTGCCAACTCAAAATTTGATGTCGTCATAGATTTTTCAGCCTATGCCTCTGCCTGGGTGGAAGAGGCCGGTAATTTTTTTGCGAATAAAATCGAGAAATATATATTTATTTCAACTGGAGCCGTTTATACGTCAAGCAATATTTTTCCGATAACTGAAGATTTTCCTAAAGGTCCACCCCACCCATTTGCTGATTATGCGCGAGAGAAAAGCCGCTCCGAAGCATTGCTTCTAGAGTTTAGTAATAAGGGTTTTTTTGCATCAACAGCTTGTCGATTGCCTTTTGTTATGGGACCTGAAAACTATGAAGATCGCGAGTCTTTTGTATTTAGCCGGCTACTAAAAGGCACACCACTTCTGCTTGGTAATGGCGGTAAATCAATTCATTCATTTGTTTATGCGGGGGATGTTGCCGATGCAATAGTCGCCATAATGAACGCTGGCAAAACTGTCGATAAGCAGGCTTTCAATATTGCCACGCAACAAGCCACGACATCGCGTGGATTTGTTGAATTGGCTGCCAAGGTCTGCAAAAAAGAAGCAAAATTACTGTCATATAACCCCGATGATTTTGCTCTTGATGTAGCAAATTTTGATTTACGAAATGTTGCTTTCCCATTTCCAGAAAATAATGGATACCTCGGTTCTGAAAAAATTAAGGAAACTATTGGATTTGAACCACAGCATGATCTACTCCGGATGTTAGAAATTTACTATGAGTGGTGGATGGCAAAGGGTGATCTAGCGCCTAAAACAAATGAATTAGAACAACGAATTTTAGATAAGCTCATATCTTAAAAAATTGCGTTCAATTAGCCTTTAGTAATTTCGCACTCCCGATAAAACTTGCCCCAAAAGGCAGTAGCGGCAAGATGCAGGCGTTAAAAGCATGATAAACATCGGGTTTTCCTGACCACGTGAATGAGGTTACTTCTTGATTGGCATTTAACTCATGATGCCATGACCCGTATTCATTATCGATAACATGCTCTTGAATGTAACTCCACCAGAAGAAATAGTCTTCAAGGTATTTACCTTCTCCGGTAACTTTCCATAAGGTAAAAGCGGCCATAACAGCCTCAGCAGCAACCCATTGCATACGTGATTTCACGACGGGTTTCTTATTCCAGTCAAGAGTGTAAACAAATCCGGGGAAGCCGTCAGCTGCCCATCCATCGTTCTTACCAATTTCGTATAGTGCGCGGGCACCTTCAAGAATCCAACTATGTTCTTCGGAGTTCGGGGGCATGCATAACCCAATTTGTAAAATTAAACGCGACCATTCGAATAAGTGACCAATTGTTATACCAAAAGGTCGGAAAGGATCGGCGGGGTTCTCGCTATTAAAATCCTTAAGAACTTTCCATTGTGCGTCAAAATGTTCAGGAAGCATCCACTGATTATTTCGCGCAAATACATCAACGGCTTGCATACATATTTCATAAGCCTGATCCCTAAAAACAGGTTTTCCGGTTGCCTCGAAAGCTGCAGTCAGCGCCTCGACTGCATGCATATTGGAATTTATTCCGCGGTATGAATCAAGCGTCGTAAAATCTTGGTCCCAATGATTATTCATCATCCTGTGATGCCCATCCCAGAAATATTTTTCAATAATTTCTTCTGAGTAATCAAATAGCTCTTGAGCGCCGGCAACATCTACTTCGCGTGCAGTAGTTGCTGCTAAGAGTACAAACATATGGTCATAGGCAAATTTACTTTTACTCAATGGTTTACCATTTATGTCTATCGAATTATAGAAACCACCTACGGCCTTATCGCGGAAAAGGTTGCTGAGTGAATCTACGCCGTGCTGAACAAGGTTTTTACAATCGGCTAATTCCATCAAGTGGCTCAACCCAAATACTTGAATTTTCCTAGCTTGTAAATAGCACTCAAGAGGCTTAGAGGCATCTACTTTTCCAACCTCATTCAAGTAGCCGAAACCACCAGAATTAATTACAGATCCATAAGCAAAATGAAGTAATGAGTTTGACTGTGTAAGCAGAAAACCTTTGTGGTTTGCATCCAAAGTTTGCATTTGAATACGATACTATGATTAATATGGAAAATATTTCACGTGAGCAGGCAGTTGCGCGTGCGTTTTCGCTTCAAGTTTCGCCGCACAGATTTCTCCTAGGAATCATAGGTAAACCAGGTGCTGGCAAATCTACTTTCACTCAGTTCTTGCTGGAGCAGCTATCTAAAGAGTTTGTGGCAATTCTGCCGATGGATGGCTTTCATTTAAGTAATGAAGATTTAAATGCACTTGGCCGTAGAGAGCGCAAAGGCGCCCCCGATACTTTTGATGTCGCAAATTTTGTAAAAACTTTGCACGAAGTTAAATCTGGCATTGGAACTGATATCTATTTTCCGTTATTTGATCGAGCACAAGAAGCATCAATACCGAATGCAGGTTTAATTTCAGCACAAGCACAGTTAGTGATAGTTGAAGGTAACTACCTACTTCATGCGCAAGAAGGTTGGTCTGAAGTTAGGAGCTATTTAGACGAATCTTGGTTTCTTAATATCGATGACCAATTGCGTATTCAACGATTGATAGCCCGCCATATAAGTTTCGGTAAGTCGCCTGAGGATGCAAAGGCGTGGTCAGAGGGAACAGACGAAGCCAACGCACGCTTAATTCAAAATTCAGCCAAGAATGCAAATTATGTGGTTAGGTTAGATTAATTCAAGAAGGTAATATCGCTCCAGCGTTATTGGAGTATGGGAGAGGTAATAGCATGGTCTTGAAAAAAGAATTTGCCGAGTATTTAGCAATTCGAGAAAAGATGAACATGCCAGCCCCATGGGAAATGACAATGGAGGAGTATCGCTTTCGCACCCTGCCTAATCCAGAATTTATTGGGACTCCTGAGTCAATATTTAGTATTGAGCATCGGGTAATTTCAGGGTCAAATGGTTACTTACCAATAAGAATTTATCGCCCTAGCGATGAACCTAATCTTCCAGTAATGCTTTACTTGCATGGCGGTGGCTGGGTTATTGGAAATATGGATGGCTTTGAACCAACAGTTCGTTCCTTATCAAATAAAGGTAACTTTGTAGTCGTTCAGGTCCAATATCAAAAAGCTCCAGAACATCCATTTCCAACACCATTTAATGATTGCTACAGCACACTTGAGTGGATTGTTAAAAATGCGCAGATCCTAAAAATTGATTCAACAAAAATTGGAGTTGGCGGCGATAGTGCTGGCGGAAATCTTGCCGCAGCTGTCGCGATTAAAGCCCGTGATACAGGGTTAGTAGCTCTTGCCTTTCAAATGTTGGTCTATCCATGTACTGGCCATGACGGATCTTTACCAAGCGCCTCAAGTAATGCTGAAGGGTTTGGATTAACTTCTAAAGTAATGCGTTGGTTTGAATCGCAATATGCTCCAACCCAAAAAGAATTAAATAACCCGTATGCATTCCCAGCCGTTTCTAAAGATCTTTCAAAACTTGCTCCGGCAATTGTGGTTACTGCGGAATACGATCCTTTGGCAGATGATGGAAGGTTATACGCAGAATCTCTAGCAAATGCGGGAGTGAACGTAATTTTCAAAGAATATGAAGGTGCTATCCATGGCTTTAATGCTCTTGCAGGTATTGCCCCAGAAATAGCTAACGAAGTGCAGCAATTTTTAGTTGAAGGCATTAAATCTTTCTTATAATTAAGGCTACGATTAATTAGTTCTTAAGCAGCCACACTGCTGCAGATGCACCTTTAGATTTGAAAGCAATAGAGGCGCCTTTCGCCTCTTGTCCAAAGAGCGTCTTTGCAACGCTATAACCGAAACTGCCGATATCAATTTTTGTAGAAACTGCATGTCGAGCAACTAACGTCAGAATTGATTCACCCTTTGATTCGCGAAGGTAAGCAATGAAGTCATCCTCTACAGCTACCCACCGCAATCCACCATTAATGAGGGCATCGTGAGTTTTACGGAGTTCAATTAAATTTTTCACTTGTGCCATAAATTCGAAATCCCACTGGGAGCGATCTTCCCAGTTAATTGTGCGTCGAGAATCTTCGCCCCACGAACCTTCAAGCCCGATTTCGTCTCCAGCAAAAATAGATGGGACTCCTGGATAAGTAAGCATCATTGTCATTGCTGCCACGTGCGCAGCTTTGTCGCCAAGGACTACTGTTCTAAAACGTGCAGTGTCGTGAGAATCAAGCAGCAGCATGCTTGCAGTCAAAGATCGCCATGGAACTGAAGCATTGAATTCTTGAATAGATGCAACTAATTGCGCACCATTTATTTTTGGCATTGCAAAAGGTAGACCTTGGAAACCGCCAGTAATCTCAGGATTCTTATTGATCCAATTCCAAAAGGGCCGCATGAATCCCTGATAATTCATGGCGCCTTGCCAACCTAAACCATTGAGATCACTCGCCTTGAAATCACCGTTTTCGGCGACTAACCACGTATCTGGATTTACTTCCTGCATTGCTTGTCGGATTCCTTGGGCAACTTCTGAATGGAAATTATCTGGGCCTTGAACTCCGGTCATATTGCCAACGTCAACTCGCCAGCCCGCCATACCGAACTGCGGGGACAACCACTTCTTAACGATTGAATTCTTTGCACCGTACATTGCATTTCGCAGTGCCTTGGATGAGTAATTCAATTTCGGTAAGGACTGTAATCCGTACCAGCCCACATAGCCCCACTTAATCTTCTTATCCCAATAGAAGTACGAACGTTCCTTTGCTTTGGGATTATTCTTAGCCTTAGCTAACCACTCGTGACCTTCGCCGCAATGATTTGAAGTTAAATCTCCGAGTATTCGAATCTTCTTTCTTTTTGCAATCCTAATTAATGATTGAAAGGCCTTGTCTCCGCCAAGAATTGGATCTATGCAATCAAAGCTTGTGGCGTCATAACGATGATTTGATTGAGAAGGAAACATTGGAGTGAAGTAAATTCCATTTACTCCGAGATCAGAAACATAATCCAATTGCTCTTGAACTCCAAGCAGATCTCCACCATATAACTCTTTGCCGGTGAATTTGCTGCGACCACGTGGCAATTCATTCCAATCGCGCGGATAAGCCCAATCTGGTAATTCATTTATTGTGCCCGAACGCGCAAAGCGATCTGGGAAAATTTGATAGAACACTGATGAGTGAATCCACTCTGGATTATCGGGAATAGCAACTATTTGAAAATCATTATTGCTGTGCACATCATGGTTAGTTAGACCATAAGCATTGAGCCACTCGTACTTTCCATTACCTATAAAAACAAATCTGTAGATAGTGTGAATATTGTGAATCGTGATTGATACTTCGTACCAAGTTTCACTGTGGAGCTTTTTACCAGCTTTTAACTTATATGTGCGAGGCTCTGCATCTTCATATACCCGCACGAAAGCTTCTTGAAAAGAGTACTGATTGGGAATCCGAACCCTTAACTTAACTTTGTCGCCAATTTTAGGTGCGATATTACTGACATAGAGCTCGCTGCCATCATGGTGGGGGATGTTTTGAGATTGTGTCTTTCTCTTCATGATCACTTCCCCCCTCTCGCTATTGCTGTGGAATCTCTTTCCATATAATCACCAATCCATAATTCACTTGTCTTTTTCTTACTATTCTTCCCAGCTTCAATTGAATCGACCATAATATGTCCACAGGATTTGGCCATCTCATAGGCATTAAAGGCAATCGTCGAGATCTGGGGAGTACTGGAAACTGCTTGTTCTTCAAGCATATTCACGCCGATTATGGAAACATCGCTCGGAATTGATAATCCAAAATTAGTAGAGGAGTTAACAAATCCAACTACGGCAATGTCTAGCAGAGAGATAATCCCAGTCACCGCTGGATGGTTCTTCTTGAAATTCTTTGCAACCGCAGCCCCTCCATCCATTGTATTTACACAATTTAACAGCTCTAGTTTTAGCTTAAGCTTGGCCGCAATTTTCTTCAGGAGGGGATTGAGCACAACGCGCGCGGAGAGAACTCCAATCTGCGTGTGCCCTAAGTCTTTAAACTTTGTGAGTGCAAGCGTGTAGACAGCTTCAAAATCACGATCAACAAAGTTATATGTAAATCCAACATTCGTTCGGCCTAGTACGACAAAAGGTACATTTTTTCGATTGAGCAAATGCACTCGCGGGTCATTCTCCACAACATTCATCAAAATTACGCCTCCGGAAAAATTCAATTGCAGAAGTACCGGAACATCCGAATCGTCATCATTTGAGATTGGCCAAATTACGCTATGAAACCCTCGCTCTCTCACTCCGTCGACAATTCCGTCGACGAGAGCGCCATCAATTCGAGATGGAGGCGTCAGAAAGAGATTGGATGTCATCATCGTCACCATTCGTGGCAAACCACCTGCCAAGGCGGCCGCTGCGTAATTAGACTTGTATTCCAATTCTTCTACGGCAGCCAACACGCGGTTCTTAGTCTTCTCGCTTATCGGGCGCTTTCCCGAGAGCGCGTAGGAAACCGTACTTTCGGAGACACCAGCTAATTTGGCGATATCTGCTCGAGTTGCCACCGACACATCCTCTCGTGAAATTTGGCCAAGTTCTCTTGACTCTTACTTGTACGGAATGTACATTACATCACTATCGACGCGCGTCGATGAATTCAGAAATCAAGGGGGATTTATGAAGTTGCAACGTTTGGGAGCAGGTCTCCTAGGTGTTTCTATTGCATTATTTGGTTCAGTTGTACCGGCTCAAGCAGCAGGAACTTTAACTGTTTGGGTTAACTCGGGTGAAGAAGCCGCTTATAAGGCTGCATCAGCAGCATGGGCAGCTAAAAATGGCGTCACATTGAATATTGTCGCAAAGTGCGGTCTCGGCGATTGCGGAATGGCGAAGTTGGCCCCTGCGGGTGTCGGTCCAGATCTCGTAGAACTCACTCACGACAACACTGGATCAGTAGTCGCATCCGGTCTCGTTGAGTCACTCGGATCAACCATTAATAGAAGCGTCTTTCCTTCAGCAGTACTTCAGGGCGTTAGT
>Ga0304729_1000867_pt1 | contig 20966 bp, 23 predicted proteins | sample C_131016_MF_Meta_FD_190475 | JGI IMG/M metagenome (GOLD analysis project Ga0304729, IMG submission 190475) | Freshwater microbial communities from Lake Croche, Canada to study carbon cycling - C_131016_MF_MetaG (v2) (version 2) | ecosystem: Environmental > Aquatic > Freshwater > Lake | place... | reverse complement strand
ACTGCACTTCTCTTACATGCCTTCACAGTGTGGTCACGCAAGCAGTTACCTTCCTCTAACAACAGAATTCGGTCTGTTAATTTATTTGTTAACTGCACTTCTTTACTTTTAAGAGCTGGATCATCTTGACTTCCAACGACCCAAAACTCATCATCAAATAATTCTTTAGTAAGAAAGCCATCGGTATCGTATGGCAGCGCGATTAAAGCAAAGTCTAATTCATGGCGATTTAATTTATCAATGAGGTTAGCCGATAAATCCTCTCGCAGTACAACTTTGAGTTTAGGAAACTGCTCTCTCATCTTGGGTAATAGTGTTGGTAATAGAAAAGGGGCAATGGTTGGTATTACGCCTAACTTAATCACCCCCATCATTGATCCAGCAGAGCCTTCTACAAAATCCACTAAATCATCTGCCTGCACAATGAGGTGCTGAGCCCGCTCAACCACCCCACGCCCAATCGGAGTGACAGAAACCGAGTGCTTGTCACGCTCTACCAATTGAACGCCCAAGTTGTCTTCCAATTCTTTTAAACCGGCACTCAGGGTAGACTGGCCTACAAAGCAAATTTCCGCAGCCTTAGTGAAGCTCAAGGTTTCACTCAGGGCTATTAAATAGCGCAATTGCTTAATAGTGGGTAATGCAGCCATATCGAGCCCTTTCTGTTATCTATTAAATCGATTGATTAGATCATATTAATTCATTTGAACGATACATGCAATAGGGCCATAATTCTCCCAGTTGTTAAATTTTTCAACCCCTAAAAGGAACATCATGTCTATTATTAATACAGCAGTACAGCCGTTCAAAACTGAAGCTTTCCACAATGGCAAGTTTGTGACAGTGACTGACGAGACCCTCAAAGGCAAGTGGTCTGTACTGATTTTCATGCCAGCAGCTTTTACCTTTAACTGCCCTACTGAAATTGAAGATGCGGCTAATAACTATGCTGAATTTCAAAAAATGGGTACTGAGGTATATATCATTACAACCGATACGCATTTCTCCCACAAAGTGTGGCACGAAACTTCACCAGCTGTAGGCAAAGCAAAGTTCCCATTAGTTGGCGACCCAACCCATACTTTGACAAATGCATTTGGTGTCCATATTCCAGAAGCAGGCTTGGCATTGCGTGGCACTTTCATCATTAATCCAGAAGGCATCATCAAGACTGCAGAAATTCATTCCAATGAAATCGCGCGTGATGTTAGCGAGACCTTACGCAAGCTGAAAGCTGCTCAGTACACAGCTGCTCACCCAGGTGAAGTTTGCCCAGCTAAATGGAAAGAAGGCGCAGCAACATTGACTCCATCTTTAGACCTCGTAGGTAAGATCTAAATCAGCGATACGTTTTAACCAATCAGACTCTCTTCGGAGAGTCTATTGGAGAGGACTAGATCCTGCCCAATAGACTCACCCAATTTACAGCAAGGAATCATCATGTTAGATAACAATATCAAGACTCAATTGAAGGCTTACTTTGAGAAAATTGTTAGCCCAATCGTCTTAACAGCAACTTTAGATGGTAGTGACAACTCTGCACAAATGCTCGAGCTGTTAAATGAAGTAGCGGAATTGTCAGACAAACTGACCGTATCTACTGATGGCCACTCTAAGAACATCCCAAGCTTTACTGTGAGCAAAGTAGGTGAGGTTTCACGTATTGCCTTCTCTGGTCTGCCAATGGGTCATGAAATGACTTCATTTATTCTGGCGATTTTGCAATCTAGCGGCTACCCACCAAAAGTGGAGCAAGACATTATTGAGCGGATCCGCGGTATTGAAGGTAAATTGCATTTTCAGACTTTCATTTCCCTGTCATGCCATAACTGCCCAGACGTGGTCCAGGCCTTAAACCTCATGGCAGCGCTGAATCCAAATATCGAACACGAGATGATTGATGGTGCCCTCTTCCAGGGCTTGGTCGATCAATACGAAATCATGGCAGTACCTACAGTCATTATGAATGGTGAAGTTTTTGGTCAGGGCCGCATGACTATTGAAGAGCTGGTAGCTAAACTCGACACCACTAGTCCACAAAAAGATGCTGCAAAACTCAATGCCAAAGATGCTTTTGATATGTTGATCATTGGTGGTGGCCCTGCTGGCGCAGCTGCATCGATCTATGCAGCTCGTAAAGGCATTCGGACTGGCATTGTGGCAGAACGTTTTGGTGGTCAAGTCATGGATACCATGGGTATTGAGAACTTCATCTCCGTTCAAGAAACCCAAGGGCCTAAATTAGTTCAATCCCTTGAGCAACACGTCAAGAGTTATGACGTAGACATCATGAACTTGCAGCGTGCGAATGGATTGCGTAAAACCGATGATGGCTTTGAGGTTGAATTAGTGAATGGTGCAGTCCTTAAGAGTAAATCAATCATTTTGAGTACTGGAGCACGTTGGAGAGAAATGAATGTGCCTGGTGAACAAGAGTATCGCAATAAAGGGGTAGCATATTGCCCGCATTGCGATGGTCCCTTATTTAAGGGCAAGCGTGTTGCAGTCATTGGCGGCGGTAACTCCGGCGTTGAGGCAGCTATCGACTTAGCGGGTATCGTCAGTCATGTGACATTAATTGAGTTTGATAGCAAATTGCGTGCAGATGCTATTTTGCAAACTAAGTTGAATAGCCTTTCAAATATCACAGTAATTAAGAGTGCCCTCACTAAAGAGGCATTAGGAGATGGTGCTAAGGTCAATGGCTTGCGCTATCAAGATCGCACAAATGATACTGAACATACTCTTGAGCTTGAAGGCATCTTTGTGCAAATTGGCCTGTTACCAAATACAGATTGGTTAAAAGGCACCCTTGAACTATCAAAGCATGGTGAAATCGTTGTTGACCACAAAGGTGCCACATCTATGCCGGGTGTATTTGCAGCAGGCGACTGTACAACCGTGCCATATAAGCAAATCATTATCGCTATGGGTGAAGGTGCCAAAGTTTCATTGGCAGCATTTGATTACCTGATCCGTTCATCAGTAGTTGAGCCAGAAAAAGCCCTAGCTGCTTAAGATTCAAGTAGACTGACTGTATGAGCAAGCAATTAGATACTATCGCACCCTTACGAGAATTTGTTATTGGAATGACGAATCTGGTTTCTCATGAGTCGGCAGAAAACAAGCTCATCTCCAAGGGATCTGAATTACTAAAGATACTCATTCAATCAGATTCTTGGCTCCCAGAATTTTGTACAGTTCCACACCCTGAGTTTTACCAGCAGTTCTTACTTCACGCAGACCCTTTGGGGAGATTTTCTGTAGTCAGCTTTGTGTGGGGTCCAGGTCAAAAAACGCCAATCCATGATCACTGTATCTGGGGCTTGATTGGCATGCTCAGAGGAATGGAAAAGGGGCAACGCTATAAGCAACTGCCATCTGGAGAATTAGTTATGGATGGCACACAAACTGTTTTACACCAAGGTGATATTGAAGTAGTAAGCCCCAGCATTGGGGATATTCATGTAGTCAGCAATGCCATCCCTGATAAAACATCGATCAGCATTCATGTGTATGGCGCCAATATTGGTGCAGTCAAGCGACATACCTATGATCCTGTGACAGGAAGTACGAAGAACTTTGTTTCTGGCTATTCTTCTAAGCAAGTCCCTAATCTTTGGGATCGCTCAGCTGAAATAAGGGCAAGTCTTAGCTAAGCCAAGCAGTAAATTCTTCTGCGCTCACTCTAGGCGTATGGAAGGTATTCACAATATCAGCCTGATCGATATAGCCTAACGACATACCACAGACCAACATCTCATTATCTTGTGCGCCAATGAAGGGTAAGATAATTTTGGAGTAATGATTCCAAGCAGCTTGCGGACAAGTATCTAAACCTTCCCCTTTGGCTGCAATCATCAAGCTTTGCAAGAACATGCCATAGTCCATCATGGAGCCTCTGCCCAACTCTTTATCGATGGTAAAGAAAAAACATACGGGTGCCCCAAAAGCCTGAAAGTTCTTACGATGCTGTATGTGCATCTTGTCTTTATCACCCTTGGTAATGCCCAATAAGCCGTATAAACTCCAGCCATTTTCGCGACGTCTATCAATATATGGACTAAACCATTTGCTTGGGTAATAGTCATAGCTTGACTGATATTCTTTTTCTAACTCAGGATTAGCGGCGATGCTGTCATAAGCAGTGCATACCTTGGCACAAAGATCCTGAAGCGCCTTACCTTCTAATACGTAGACTTTCCAGGGCTGGGTATTAGTGCCGGATGGCGCTCTCGCAGAAATATTGAGAAGTTTAGTGATTACCTCTTTTGAGACAAGATCTTTTGTAAATGCCCGTACCGATTTTCGGGAGGTGATGGCCTCTTCTACAGTTAAGGACTTCATTTTTAGGCTCTTCTATTTGAATTTATTATTTATTCTGCCGCTTTAATGCCGCCCATACAAAGATACTTCATTTCCAAATAGTCTTCGATGCCATGCTGCGATCCCTCGCGACCTAGACCACTTTCTTTGACTCCTCCAAAAGGAGATACTTCATTTGAAATAAGGCCTTCATTAATGCCAACCATGCCGTACTCCAATGCTTCAGCTACGCGCCAGATGCGGCCGATGTTTTGACTGTAGAAGTAGGCAGCCAAACCAAATTGCGTATCGTTAGCCATTGCGATAGCTTCCGCTTCGCTTGAGAATTTAAAGATTGGCGCTAATGGGCCAAAGGTTTCTTCTCTGAAAGCCAGCATATCTTTAGTGGCGCCAGAAACCACTGTGGGCTCATAGAAAGAGCCACCTAAAGCGTGGCGCTTACCACCAATCACAATTTTTCCACCTTTTTTCACAGCATCGTTTACTTGCTCTTCAACCTTAGCAAGTGCTTTATCGTCAATCAACGGTCCAACTACAGTGCCAGCCTCAGAACCATTACCGACCTTAAGGGCGCTAACTGCTTTGGTAAATTTTTCAACGAATGCGTCATATATCGAGTCTTGTACCATGATGCGATTGGCACAGACACAAGTTTGGCCAGCGTTTCTATATTTAGAAATAATTGCCCCTTTGACGGCCGCTTCAATATCAGCATCATCAAAGACAATAAATGGCGCATTACCGCCCAATTCCATAGAAACCTTCTTCACAGTCGTCGCACATTGAGCCAGCAGCAATTTGCCAATCTCGGTTGATCCAGTAAAGCTGAGTTTTTTAACAATCGGATTTGAAGAAAGCTCACCACCTATTGCTGTTGCAGAACCTGTTACACAAGAAAATACTCCGGGGGGAATGCCTGCCTCTTCTGCTAACTGGCATAGAGCCAAAGCACTAAATGGTGTTTGGCTTGCGGGCTTTAAAACAATCGTGCAGCCAGCTGCTAAAGCAGGACCTACTTTACGGGTAATCATGGCCGATGGAAAGTTCCAAGGGGTAATAGCAGCACAAACACCAATCGCTTGCTTAATGACGATCAATCTTTTATCAGCAGCATGCCCAGGAATAGTCTCGCCATACAAACGTTTTGCCTCTTCACCAAACCATTCAATAAAGGAGGCGCCGTAAGCAATTTCGCCTCTACTTTCGTCTAGAGGCTTGCCCTGTTCAGCAGTCATGAGTTGAGCGAGTGGCTCTTGATTTTGCATGATGAGATCAAACCACTTACGCAAAATTCTAGCGCGCTCTTTAGCAGTTTTAGACCGCCAAGCAGGTAAGGCTTGATTTGCAAAGTCAATTGCTCTGCGAGTTTCAGCTGCGCCCATATTGGGAACCGTACCGATTAATTGGCCTGTGGCAGGATTGGTCACTGAAATGGTAGCTTTGCTATCCGCCTCAACCCATTGGCCATTAATGTAGGCTTTTTCAAACTGGAAAGTTAATTTACTCATATTATTTACGCTCAATCATTTATTGAAGTTCAAGGCTTTTGATACTTATAGAATAGCTAATTTTAATCCTTTCTGCCCTCTGCCTTCTGGCATTCATTTCTAGGCTCTCTAAAAGCCCCCAAATGAATTTATTGTCGGAGAAAGTTAAGCCGACTTAGTGCTCTAAGTCCAAACTCTGAACCAAGCTGGCAAGCTTAACAACAGACTCAAAGGCATTAGAACTGCTCGCCTCCACATCCAGGTTTTCCCAATTGAATTCTAAGGAGAAATGGGCTGATTCAATAATAAGCTCGTAGCTTGAAGTAGCTTTATTACTAGGCTTCGCCTTCAAGTCTTCGGCGACAGGCACCTTGATTGCCTCAATTGCATCAATCAGAATTGCTACCTCAGAGGCCGTAAGCTCTCGGCTATGCAAGACATCGTCCGTTCTCTTAATAGAAATCTTAGAAGCCCCATCAATCACGATCTCATATTGGTTTAATCCAAGATCAAACCAAACAGTTAACTCAAGGGCAATGGGATAGCTTTTCATTTAATCTACCTCGTCAGCATGGGGTTTATTAGGATTCTATAGGGCGCTTGCGACTAATAAAAACATCTTACACCCCAATAGTCTGAACTGACTACACCGGGAGTATTTTGAGGTACTCTATTAAAATTACTCATTAAGAACTTGAATACTTACTGGATATCTTATGGAATTACTACCCTGCATTGAACTAGAAACTGCCCCGCAACCAACGGCTGCCGTCATTTGGCTGCATGGCCTTGGAGCTGACGGCAATGACTTTGTTCCCATCATCCCTGAACTCAATCTTGCTGGATGCCCCGGAATTCGCTTTATCTTTCCAAGTGCGCCAAATATGCCAGTCACTTTAAATGGCGGTTATGTCATGCCCGCTTGGTATGACATTATTGGGCGTAGCTTAATGGATCAAGAAGATGCTGCTGGTATTCAGAAATCAGCTGCATCTATTGTTCAATTAATCGAGCGTGAGGCAAGTCGCGGTATTGCTTATGAAAATATTGTTTTGGCTGGTTTCTCACAAGGCTGTGCGATGGTATTACAAACTGGCTTGCGCTTTCCACATACACTTGCTGGCATTATTGCGCTCTCAGGATATTTGCCATTAGCGACAACCGTTCTAATTGAAAAACACTCAGCAAACCAAAGTACACCTATCTTTATGGCTCATGGAGAATATGATCCAGTAGTTGCGCTAGACCGTGCCCAAGCCTCATATGCTTTGCTTGAAAAAATGGGATATACAGTGGAATGGAATGAGTATCCAATGGAGCACTCAGTCAACCCTGAAGAGCTCGTCGATATCTCACGCTTCTTACAACAGGTACTTACATCAAGCCATCAGCAATGAGCTTGACGCTGGCTACCAGTAGGAAAAACTGCACGATGCGGTAATACCACTTCATTGAAATTTTTTCGACTAGATAAAAGCCGAGATAAACGCCAACTGGTACACAAGGCAGAAGAATCATTGAGGTAGCCAGCTGCTTTAAATTGAGTAAATCTAAATAAGCATACGGTCCCAACTTGCCGAAATTAATAAAAGTGAAAAATATTCCCAGGGTAGAGGTGTACACCATTGGCACTAACTTTTCTCTTAACATGAAGATGGTGATAGGTGGGCCGCCATTGTGAGCCACGAAAGAGGTGAACCCTGAAATGAGCCCCATGAGGCGGCCTAACCAAGGGTAAGGTTTAGCTTCCCTCAAATCGAAATGAGATGTCACTAGCAACTGAATTAAAAACAGCATGATAAAGATGCCCACAAAAAGCGTTAAAGCTTTGGGCGTGATAACGGTAAAAAAAATCATCCCTAAGAACATACCAACAAATGCGGCTGGGAGAATCAGTTTCAGAATTCGCCAATCCGCATGCTTAAGGAATCGCCCGATACCTACCAAATCAATCGCAATCAATAGAGGTAATAAAATGGCTAAGGCCTCATTTAGAGTCGACTGACTAGCCATCAGTGGCAAGGAAAGTACCCCTAGTCCAGAACCAAAGCCACTTTTTGAAATTCCCACAACAACCACACTAGCAATTGCACAAATGAAAAATACTAGTGAGTGCGTATGAAAAGATTCAATCACTGGGTTAATGAGGGTTTCGAGCATCACGTAATACTAACTATTTAAAGAGATTAAGAAAAAAGAAAGAGGGCTTTACAGCCCTCTTCTGGGATAGGCCAGCTATTTAAAGCTTTTTATTGAAGCTATATTGTGCAAAGGCTTGCTCTGCCACATTAAACCATTGTGCTTCCATGTTTCTAAATACGCGATAGTCATCAAAAATCTTTTTGAACTGAGGATTCTTGGCAGACTCCTCTGCATAGGTTTCTTGACTAGCTTTGAAACAAGCATCCATTACTGAGGTGTTGAATTTACGTAAGACTGCACCGCTCTCAAGAAGGCGCTGTAATGCTGGTGGGTTTAAAGCATCATACTTAGCACACATATCCACATGAGCCTCAAAGCAGGCGGCTTCCCAAGCTGCTTGATATGAAGGCGGCAATGAATCCCACTGCTTCTTATTAACCAAGAAAGAAAGACCTGCAGCGCCCTCCCAGAATGCAGGGTAGTAATAGTTCTTGGCAACTTTTGCTAAGCCTAATTTTTCATCATCATAAGGCCCAACAAATTCAGCGGCATCAATCGTACCTTTTTCAAGGGCCGAATAAATTTCACCGGCAGGTAATTGTTGTGGAACTACCCCTAACTTTGCTAGTACCTGACCTGCAAAGCCAGCGATACGGAACTTCAATCCTTTGAGATCTTCAGGCGATTTGATTTCCTTACGGAACCAGCCGCCCATCTGAGTGCCTGTTTGTCCACCAAGGAAATTAACAATGTTGTAACTTGCATAGAGCTCACGCATTAACTTCATGCCATTACCGTGCAGCATCCATGCTGATTGCTGACGTGCAGTCATGCCAAACGGCGCTGCAGTATCAAATATAAACGCACTGTTCTTACCTAAGTAGTAATAACTTGCTGTATGACCACACTCCACAGTGCCATTCTGAACCGCATCTAATACTTGCAAAGCAGGAACGACTTCACCAGCAGCGAATACTTTGATATTAAATTTTCCATCGGTAGCCTTGCGTAATGAACTAGCAAATACCTCGGGTGCACCGAATAAAGTATCTAAGGATTTAGGAAAGCTAGATACCAAGCGCCAATTAAGGGTTGGCAAGCTTTGCGCCATTGCTGATCCACCGATGGCGGCAACTCCAGCACCAATAGTCGCTTTCTTTAAAAATGAACGTCTTTGCATTTCTTTCCCCTCTCAGTATTTATTTTCCACCAACTGTCATCGAGCCAATCAAAATGGAGCCGGTTTCTTTAGTTCCCCGTATCAAAGTATCACTCCCAATCATAGCGATGTCTAAAAGCATATCGCGTAAATTACCTGCGATCGTGACTTCTTCAACTGGGTACTGAATTTCACCATTTTCAACCCAATAGCCAAAAGCACCGCGTGAATAATCACCGGTGACATAGTTCACGCCCTGCCCCATTAATTCCGTGACCAAGAGACCTGTTCCCATTTCTTTAAGCAAGGCAGGTAATCCGCCTTTAGGTGTTTTCTTGCTCTGTAGTTTTAAATGATGTGCGCCACCAGCATTACCAGTGGTCTTCATCCCTAATTTACGCGCTGAATAAGTAGATAAAAAATACCCCTCCAAGATTCCCTTATCCACAACAGTACGTGCAGAGGTCTTCACACCCTCTTCATCAAATGGTGCACTACCTGTCATCGACTTCAAATGGGGATTTTCAAAGAGACTGATATGTTTTGGGAGTACTTGCTTACCCAGACTATCTAGCAAAAAGCTCGAGCGTCGATAGAGTGCGCCACCTGACACAGCCTGCACTAATCCACCCAAGAGCCCAGCGGCCAATGGCGCCTCAAAAATGACAGGGCAACGGCGCGTTGTCAATGATCTCGCCTTTAAACGTGAGAGCGCCCGCTGTGCGGCATATTGACCAATTAATGCTGGGTCAGCTAATTCTTTTGGTATGCGCGAAGTGGTATACCAATCATCACGTTGCATATTCGAATGCTTACCACCCTCACTTGCAATTGGTGCGCAAGAAATGTAATGGCGAGAAAATGGGTAGCCACCCATAAAGCCATGGCTTGTACCCATCATGAAATGCGCATGGTGTGCAGATACAGATGCACCATCGCTATTCTGAATTTGCTTACTAACTGAAAATGCTGCGCCTTCCGCAATGCGGGCAATTTCTACTGCATGAGCTGCATCAATATTCCATGGATGAAATAAATCTAGGTCACGTGGATTTTTTTCTAAGAGTTCACGTTCAGCTGGTCCAGCACAAGTATCTTCAGCAGTGTGCTCGGCAATATGATATGCAGCATCAACCGTTGCCTTCAATGATGCTTTGGAAAAGTCACTCGTACTGGCATTGCCCCGGTGATGCCCTAAAAATACCGTGACTCCAACCTGCTTATCTAAGCTTTGCTCAATCGTTTCGACCTCGCCTTTGCGAACTGTTACAGATAGGCCCTGCCCCTCAGAAACCTCGGCAACAGCATCCGAAGCACCCCTTCTTTTGGCTTCTTTAAGCAAGAAATCGACGATTTCTTGAAACTGACTAGATGTATATGTAAACATGCCCTAATAATAGCTAGAATAGAAATATGAAGGATACCCAAGACCAAAAGCGCAGCTCCCCAAATGAAGTCAAAATTGGCCTGATTTCGATCTCTGATCGAGCCAGTAAAGGGGTATACCAAGATGAGGGGATCCCCGCCCTGCAGACTTGGCTCATGAAAGCCATTAAAAACCCTTGCGACTTTCATGAGCGTCTTATTTCAGATGACTCTGAAATCATCACGGAAGCCATAGTCGAATTGATAGACGATATGGGATGCGATCTAGTCCTCACTACTGGCGGCACAGGCCCATCTCGCAGAGATGTCACCCCTGAGGCTACCCTAGATGCTGGAACCCGTGAAATGCCCGGCTTTGGCGAGCAAATGCGGCAAATTAGCCTCAAATTTGTTCCAACTGCGATTTTGTCTAGGCAAGTTGCTGTTTTAAGAGAAATTGAAGGGCACGCTGCGCTGGTCATTAATTTGCCTGGCCAACCCAAAGCAATTGCCGAAACACTTGAAGGCCTTAAAGACGAGAATGGAAAAGCAATCGTTCCTGGCATCTTTACCGCAGTACCTTATTGCATTGATTTAATCGGCGGGCCTTATATTGAGACCCATGAAGAGATCATTAAGGTCTTTAGGCCAAAGAGCGCGCTCAAAAAATAAACTCTTTTGAGTTTTTACTCCCTATTGCTGCGGTAGTGGGACGATAAATTTATCACGGTAATACTTGAGCTCTTCAATAGATTCTTGGATATCGGCTAGGGCGGTATGTGCCTGATTTTTTGTGAAGCCCTTCACTAACTCTGGATGCCAACGCTTACATAACTCCTTGAGAGTCGAGACGTCAATGCTTCGATAATGAAAATAAGCTTCCAGCTTTGGCATGTACTTAGCCATAAAGCGACGATCTTGGCCAATCGTATTGCCACACATCGGTGCAATACCAGCCTTAATGTATTTCTTTAAAAAGGCAATACACTCTGCTTCGACAGTTGCCTCATCCAATGTGGATGCTTTCACTTTATCGATCAATCCAGAGCGACCATGAGTGCCTGTATTCCAAGCATCCATCGCATCTAAAACGGTATCGTCTTGATGAACAACCCAGACTGGGGCGGTTGCAATGGTATTGAGATGGGCATCTGTGACAATAATGGCAATTTCTAAAATCCGCTCTGTTTCGGGGTTTAAACCCGACATTTCCATATCTACCCAAATCAGGTGTTCATTGGCGGGGGGAGCCTTATTTTCGGCCGTGTTCGTTTGTTCGCTCATAACTATAATGATCTCATGACATTCACAATTGTTTTTCTAATCGCCTTTATTGCCAGTTTTGGCCTACGCCACTGGCTGTCCCAACGTCAAATTCGCTATGTTGCCCAGCACCGCGATCGGGTTCCCACAGAATTTGCCGAAAAAGTGACCTTGGCTGAACATCAAAAAGCAGCTGACTACACTATCGCCAAACTACGCCTTGGTATTTTAGAAAATGGCGTCAGTGCCATTATTTTAATTGCCTTTACTTTATTGGGTGGCTTACAAATTCTCAATATGATTCTGCTGCAATTATTGGGTGAAGGCATTGCTCAGCAAATAGCACTACTAGTATCCATTGTGATCATCTCCGGAATCATTGACCTGCCCTTCTCTTGGTATAAACAGTTTTATCTGGAGGAGCGCTTTGGCTTTAATCGTATGGGTAAGAAATTATTCTTTAGCGACATGATCAAAGGTTTAGGAGTGGGTGGTGCAATTGGCATCCCACTGCTTTGGGTGATTCTTACTCTCATGGCGCAAGCTGGCGATTTTTGGTGGCTTTGGGCATGGGGCGTGTTGACTGTATTTAGTTTATTAATGCAGTGGATCTTCCCTACGTTTATTGCTCCACTCTTTAATAAGTTTCAAGCTTTAGAGGATGGTCCTTTAAAAACCCAAATTGAAGCACTCCTGAAACGTTGTGACTTCGCTAGCCAAGGCTTGTTTGTGATGGATGGCAGTAAGCGTAGTGCTCATGGCAATGCATTCTTTGCTGGTATGGGCAAGGCAAAACGAATTGTCTTTTTTGATACCTTAATTGAAAAACTCAACCCAGGCGAAGTAGAGGCTGTGCTTGCTCATGAGTTGGGTCACTTTAAGCGTAAACATATTCGCAAACGTCTCTTAGTTTCTTTTGCCATGAGCTTTGGTATGTTTGCTCTACTGGGATGGATTAGCACCAAGGTCTGGTTCTATACCGATCTTGGCGTCATGCCTAGCCTCAATGGATATAACGGTGGCCTAGCCCTGGCACTCTTTATGCTGGTATCCCCAGTATTTAGCTTCTTCTTCACACCACTAGGTAGTCTAGCTTCACGTAAACATGAATACGAAGCTGACGGCTTTGCAGCTGAAAAATCTTCTGCTCAAGATTTGATCTCTGCTTTAGTCAAGCTATACCAAGACAATGCTTCAACCCTCACTCCGGATCCGATTTACACCGCCTTCTATAGCTCACACCCACCGGCACCACTGCGGATTGCTAACTTACAGCGTCTAAGCTAATACTCATCATTAATGGAACAGTTCCACGCGCTACTCACTGCTTCTTATGGGAGGCACTATCTAGCGCAACGTTTGGTATTAGACACACAAGGAAATGAATCACCTCAAGGGCCATTAATCCAAGTGAGCACGCCCGCTAAGCAGCACGTTGGCGCAGTTGGTGATCGCATGCTTCTTGAGATGACATCAGGAGATCAAGCGCGCATTATTCAGATTGAAGCGCGTGAGAACATTCTCTATCGCTCCGACGCGTTTAAGAGCAAGATCATTGCCTCTAATGTGGATCAAATTTTAGTGGTGCTGGCAACACAACCTGCGTTCTCACCGGATCTTTTAGGTAGGGCGGTAGTGGCTGCAGAAGCCAATCAAATTGGTTTGCATATTCTCTTAAATAAATGTGACCTCAAAGACAATCTAGAACATGCTCGAAAAATCATTGCGCCGTATGCACGCATGGGCTATTCAGTAAGTGAGGTATCCGCAAAGTTTGACGCTGCATCGATTAAAGCGCTTCAGTCAGCACTCTGTGGCAAAGTCTCGGTCTTTGTAGGCCAGTCAGGCATGGGTAAGTCTAGCCTGTTAAATGCCTGGGTTCCCAATGCCGCTGCTCTTACCCAAGAATATTCAGTGCGCTTAGATACTGGTAAGCACACTACTACCGCTTGTCGTTATTTTGAACTACCTGAAGCTTGGGGTAGAAATGAATCTGGCAAGCTTGGCGCACTCATTGATTCACCAGGATTTCAGGAATTTGGTCTAGCCCACATGTCAGTCAGTGAATTGCAACATGCCTTCAGAGAATTTAAAGATTTACTTGGTAAGTGTCGCTTTCACAATTGCGCCCATGAATCAGAGCCAGATTGCGCAATACGAGATGCAGTAGACAGAAACGAAATAGCGCCAGAAAGACTAGCGCTATTTAGACAGCTGCACTCGGACTCAAAAACAGCCGATACGCAAATTCAGGGGATTAGCCAAGCCAAAGAGCGATGGTCAGCATTAGCAATAAAGCCATCCAAGCGATAACTAGACGCCATACCAAGCCAACAGCAGAGCGCATCGTGCGTTCGGTAGGCTCAAGAGCTACTTCATAGATCAGTGGCTCACCAGCTTCTGCCATCCTTAATGCTTCATCACTATCGGGCTCACTTAATGGCTCACCTAAACGAACGCCTAAGGCACCACCACCAGCAGCCAAAATGACTGCCGATAAAGAGTCTTCCCATTTTTGAGTGAGATAGCGCCATGCATAAACAGCACCTTCAAAATTACCAACAATCGCAAAGCCCATTGCAGTGATACGAGATGGAATCCAATCAAGCACGTAAAAGAAATGGCGTGCCGCTTCGCTTAAATTAAAATCGCCACGCTCAGGCCAACGTTGTGCAGCAATATCAGCTAAACGATAGAGCACAACACCTGCAGGGCCCATTGGCATCATAAACCAGAACAGCACACCAAATACGTGGCGATGTGAACCAATGATGGCGCGCTCAAGCGCCAGAGAGATGACTTGGGTTTCTGTTAGATCAGAAGCATCTAAGTCTGGACCATACCACTCACCTAATGCAGCGCGGGCTGCTGGTAAATCATGAGCCTCAATGGCTTCATGTACCAGAGTAAAGGAATGACTGAACTGACGAAAGCCGAAAAATAAATAGGCAATCACAATATTCCACACGAAACCTAAGATTGGGTAAGTCACCATACAAGCGACGTACACCAAGAAGACTAAAAAGGTAGGCAGAATAAAAGCAACTAAGCAGGCCATGCGAGCACCCACTGGGCTCGAACCTTCTTCAGACTTACCACCAAATTCTCCGGCGACCCAATCTAACCAACGGGTGCTTGTGCGCACAATCCAATGGCTGGCAGTTACTGGGCGATATTGCTCAGCAATGAGGGCGAAGAGAATGGAGAAGAAAGTCATACTTTTAATAAATGATATAGGTTACGCAACATTCCCGCAGTGGCACCCCAAATAAAGCGGTTCTCATAAGGCATTGCATAAAAACGACGGCCACCCTGCTCACTTTGCCACACTCTGACCTGATGGTTTGCTGGGTCCAACAAAAAACTTAAGGGCACCTCAAAGATATCTGCCACTTCAAATTCATCTAAGACGTATTCTGCCTGAGCTTGCACCAATCCTACTACCGGAGTAACGCTATAGCCAGAAACAGTTAAATATTGAGGTAAATGCCCAATAATCTCCACCCGCTTGCGATCTAAACCAATCTCTTCTTCACTCTCCCGTAGCGCAGTCTCGTTAGGACTTTGATCATCTGGATCCATCCGGCCTCCAGGAAAACTAATTTGCCCAGCATGATCATGCAGATGATTGGTTCGCTGCGTTAACAAAACCCATAAGCCATCATCCTTTAATAGCAAAGGAATCAATACTGCAGCTCGAGTAACCTTACCGGCTGCCTGACGTTTAGTAATAATGTCTGCCGCAATCACATGACGGTTTTCATCAGTAATTTCTGGCTGCCAATCAGGAGGAGTCTGAAAACGGGCCTTTAAGCTTGCTGGTTCAAGATGCTCTTTGGGCACCTTTATCTGCTCGCCACAAATCTCATGAATTGGAATGGCTTGCGCATCAAACCCCAGAGGCACTGCCACATTGATTGCGTCTTCTTCTGTCTTTGGGATCTTGGGCATATTGATATTCTAAGGTAACAAAAAAGGCGACCTAGGCCGCCTTTTTAATTTATATCAAAGCAGCAATTATTCAGCAGCTGGAGCAGCTACTGCCTTAGTGCGAGCTTGAAGCTTTTCTTTAATACGAGCAGACTTACCAGAACGATCACGCAAGTAGTACAACTTTGCACGACGCACATCACCGCGACGCTTCACTTCAATGCTAGCGATCAATGGTGAGTATGTTTGGAAAGTACGTTCAACGCCTTCACCGGAAGAAATCTTACGCACGATAAAGTTAGAGTTGAGTCCGCGATTACGCTTCGCAATCACAACGCCTTCAAAGGCCTGGGCACGCTTACGGGTACCCTCAACAACGTTTACGCTAACAACCACTGTGTCACCAGGAGCAAAACTAGGCAATACTTTGTTAGCAGTTAAGCGAGCAATTTCTTCTTGCTCAATTTTTTCGATCAAATTCATTTTTTAATCCTTAAACATCTTGTTAACGTTTAATCCCGAGATATTAATCAACGGACTTAACAGAGGATGCAGTTAAAACAATTTCACTAAACCAAAAACCAAACCTTTAAATCACTACTGAGAGTATTCACAGCGAGCGAAGAAATTGTTCATCTTCTCGGGTTAGCAACCCATTGGCTCTGGCAGATTCAATTAAATCTGGCCGGAGCCTGAACGTCAGCTCTAAAGACTTTTGCCGACGCCAATCCGTTATTTTAGCGTGATGTCCACCTAAAAGCACGTCCGGTACTGATAAATTTTCATATATTTCAGGCCGGGTGTAGTGTGGATAGTCCAAAAGACCATTCATAAAGCTATCCTGGGTGGCAGATTCACCATCGCCAAGGGCTCCTGGGATCAGCCTAATCACCGCATCCATCATCGCCATTGCGGGGATTTCACCCCCAGAAAGCACAAAATCACCTATAGAAAGCTGTAAATCCACATTTCGCTCAACAAAACGTTGGTCTACTGCCTCATACCGACCGCAAATGAAGCTCAAATTACCGTAATTCAGGACGTCGGTCGCCATTTTCTGGGTAAACCGCTCACCTTGAGGGGCTAACAAGCAAATTGGACCTGTTTTGAGATTGGCAGTCTGATGAGCTGCTTTAATACCGGCAACAGTATCTTCCAGGGGTTTAGCCATCATGACCATCCCTGGGCCACCACCATAAGCACGATCATCCACTGTCTTGCGAGGATCAGAACAGAAATCTCTCGGATTCCACAGATGAACGCTGGCTAGTGATTGTTCACATGCTCGGCCAGTAACACCCCACTGGGTTAGAGCAGAGAACATTTCTGGGAATAAGGTCACCACATCAAAGCGCATATTTGAGTTCGTCGTATTGATTACCAATCACTCTGCCAGTCAAGAGTAATTGTTTTATTAGCCAAGTCTACGTTTTGCACCACTTCTTTCACAAATGGTATTAATTGTTTAATCGTTTTGCTTGATGGATCACCAAGTGCGATCACGCCGTGCGCGCCATTCTCAGTGATATCAATTACCTCACCCAGATCCTCATTTTGTAGATTGACTGCACTACAGCCAATGAGATCAACCCAATAATAAGAATCACTATCTGCTTTTGGAAATGCATCGCGCGCTACTAATATTCTGGCGCCCTTTAATGCAATGGCTTTATCGCGATCACTGACGCCCTCTAGCGCCATGACGACATTACCGCTATGGATCTTAGCGCTCTTGACTTTGTATTGTATGAGAGAGGCTTGCTCTACGGAAGCAGAAACACCGGCATCCCTGCGCGGGATTAAGGATAGCCAAACAGCTTTAGAAGATAGAAGTGCTACAGGCTCTGATGAGTGAGGTCTAACCTTCACTTGACCCTGCAATCCTTGTGCCTCAGAAACGGCGCCAAGCTCAATCAAATCATTTAGGGAAGGCGTACTCATTTGAAAGACACCCTATTTTCCCGAAATAAAACTACTGAAGTCCTGCCACCAAAAACTCCACCGAAAAGATGAAGTCTTTAGCAAAGTTATTTAAACAGTAGGATTGTTTTTGATCAAACGAACAACGGTTGGAGATACTTGCGCACCAACACCGGTCCAGTAAGTCAAACGATCTTGAGCAATACGCATAGCTTGCTCAGTTGCAACTGCTTGTGGATTGAAATAACCAATGCGCTCGATAAAGTTCGAGTCACGACGGTTGCGTTTATCAGTAGCAACGATGCTGTAAAAAGGGCGCTTCTTAGAACCGCCGCGTGCCAGTCGAATGACGACCATACTTATTCCTTAAAAAATCTAAAATGAAAACAGCTTGGATTCCAGCCCACCAACTTAAGGTACGGTAGAGCGGAAAACCTCATATTCTAGACGAAAACCCCTACTTCTTCCACCTATTTAAGTGTCTAAACCAGTAGAATAGAATGCTGTAGTGAATAAAAATTACATATAAAACAATAACTTAGATAAATATGTCCACAAAAATAGCGACCCGCGCCCTTCTAAAGGGGGCCTCCAGAGGCTTCTCAAATAGCTTATTTGTAGCGTTTTCATCTATGGGCATCGTTCTTTTGACTGGGTGTGCCAATGTCATTCCACCCTGTGGCGCCAAAACCAGCCCTCCTAGCAGCGAACTACGCAACACTAAGTGGGAGCTCACTCGCTGGAACTTACCTCCCAATAGCAATGGTGAAGTGCGTACCCGCCAAATTCCACAAGGTGAAACCAGCAACCCCATTCAATTCAGCTTTGATGCCAATGGCCAGCGCGTGAGTGGTTCAACTGGCTGTAATCGTTTTACTGCGCAGTTAGATGAAGATCCTCGAGGCTTTACCTTCACTAAAATTACCAGCACCAAGATGGCATGCACGCCCCAACGCAATGAATTAGAAAATGACTTCCTGTATGAGCTCAATGACTATCGCAGCATCGTCCGCAATGGTGATCAATTGCTGATGATTGGAGCAGATCGGGAAGTGCTGAGTTTTACGCAGCGCCCTAATGTGAATAAATAAAAAGATAAAAGATTGATGAAAAACTCCAAACTGATTTTTTGCGCCCTCGGATTTTTGTTCCCGGGTAGTGGACTCAACTGCTTTTACTTACAAGGCCTCAAATCTTTTTGGGGCTGGGCGCAATTATTTGCTCTGATTGGTGGTATTGCTGGTTGGACCATCCTCAAGAATGCTCACTTTGACTCTGCGCCTGGCTGGGTTCTAGTCACCTTTGGTTTTATTGCTATAGAAGCCAGTTGGTTAACTACCATTGCCTTTGGCCTTCGACCTGATGAGAAGTGGGATGCACAATTTAATCCCGGCATTGAAGAACACCATCGCACGCGCTCTGGATGGCCAGTTATTCTGACTGTGATCTTCTCACTGGTATTTGGTGCTGCTGTGATGATGACCTTTTTTGCCGTCTCTTTTGAGCAATTCTTCATCTCTCAAATTCACGAAGCCAAAAAGCTATCCCAATAATTTTAGAACTGCTCTACCTCTAAAGCATTAGTAGAGTGGCCGCTTTCAATAATTGAAGTTGCTAAGGCGCCAGCTTGTGGCAGTAGATTCTCAGCAAAGAAACGCGCCGTAGCAATCTTGGCACTATAAAAAGCGGGATCGCTATCGCGTAAATGCTCTGCAGCCAAGAGGCTACGAGCCATTTGCCAGCCACCCAGCACTAAGCCAGATAAACGTAAGTACGCAAAGCTACCTGCATATACCGCTTTAGCATCACTCTTCGCATTCGCCACTAGATAAGCAACTGCTTCTTCAAATGCTATGCGTCCTGCAGTCAACTGCTTGAGTGCTGCCTGAGCATCTGCTGAACCACTAGCTGCTAGATCTTTTTCTGTTTGCGCAATTTTTTGTGAAAATACTCTCGCAGTGGCACCACTATCTCGCACTGTTTTTCTACCCAGCAAATCATTTGCCTGAATGGCAGTAGTCCCTTCATAGATCGTCAAGATACGAGCATCACGATAGTGTTGAGCGGCACCCGTCTCTTCGATAAAGCCCATGCCGCCATGTACTTGGATTCCTAAGCTAGCGACCTCGATTGACATCTCCGTCGAGAAGCCTTTCACAATTGGCACTAAGAACTCATAGATAGCTTGGTTCGCTTTGCGTACAGCTTCATCAGGTCCTGCATGCTGCGCATCATAGGCAGCAGCAGCGTAATAAGCCAATGCACGAGATGCTTCTGTATAAGCGCGCATGGTCATCAGCATGCGCTTGACATCTGGTTGATGAATAATTGCTACCGGTCCATCAGATCCTGCTAGGTCGCGACTTTGCACACGATCTTTAGCGTATTGCACGGCTTTTTGATAAGCACGCTCAGCCAAGGCAATCCCTTGCATACCTACTGCGAAGCGAGCAGCATTCATCATCACAAACATATACTCCAGGCCACGATTCTCTTCACCAACAAGATAGCCATTAGCGCCGCCATGATCACCGAACTGCAGGACTGCAGTTGGGCTAGCTTTAATACCTAGCTTATGCTCGATCGATACACACTGAACATCATTGCGCTCACCTAAAGAGCCATCTGTATTAACTAAAAACTTGGGTACTACAAATAATGAAATCCCTTTAACACCCTCTGGTGCATCAGGCGTTCTAGCTAACACTAAATGGACAATATTCTTTGCCATATCATGCTCGCCATAAGTAATAAAGATCTTGGTGCCAAAAATCTTGTATGTGCCATCACCCTGAGGGACTGCACGTGCACGTACCATCGATAAATCAGAACCCGCCTGTGACTCTGTTAAGCACATGGAGCCAGTCCACTCACCTGAAATCATATTCGGGACATATTGCGCTTGAATTTCTGGACTAGCTGCAGTTAGCAATGCTTCAATGGCGCCATCGGTCAACATAGGACATAAAGCAAAGGACAAACTAGCTGAGTGAACCATTTCAAAACAAGCGGCGGCAATTAACTTTGGCAAGCCTTGACCACCAAACTCAGCTGGATGTACTACACCCTGCCAACCAGCAGCAGCAAATTGCGCAAATGCCTCTTTAAAACCAGGACTTGTCGTAACAACGCCCTCTTTCCAGGAGCTTGGATTTTGATCTCCAGGCCAATTGAGAGGCGCAACAACATCTTGATTGAATTTCGCAGACTCTTCCAGAATGGCTGGAGCTAAATCAACATCAGCGCCTACTTGCGCATAAGAAGGATAAGCAACAACATCGGCTAGCCCAGCCAACTCATTCATTACGAATAGCATGTCTTTTACTGGGGCTACGTATGGCATTACCATTCCTCTTGATTTAAATCAAATAATG
>Ga0304729_1000866_pt1 | contig 20981 bp, 16 predicted proteins | sample C_131016_MF_Meta_FD_190475 | JGI IMG/M metagenome (GOLD analysis project Ga0304729, IMG submission 190475) | Freshwater microbial communities from Lake Croche, Canada to study carbon cycling - C_131016_MF_MetaG (v2) (version 2) | ecosystem: Environmental > Aquatic > Freshwater > Lake | place... | reverse complement strand
GCAGGCGCAGCAATCGCTTGCATCCATGGCAAAAGGGCTAGGCTTAATGCGCTGCGTTGCAAATAGCTATTGAATTCTCTTCTTTTCATATGCATCTGTAGATGAGGTAAAGCATGTTAAGTTCAATACATGACAGAAAGAAGATTACAACTCGATTTTTTAGCCATTGCTTTACTCTTGGCCTGCTGTGTGTTTTGGGGATTTCAGCAAGTATTGGTCAAAGCCACGTTGCATGAGGTGCCGCCTGTTATGCAGGCAAGTTTGCGGTTTATGGGTGCTTCAGCGCTTTTGTGGATATGGTGTCGTGTTCGCGGCGTTGCACTTTGGAGTCATGATGGAACGTTCAAGGTCGGCCTTCTAGCCGGACTTTTATTTTGTGCAGAGTTTGTTTGTATTTATCTGGGGCTACAACATACCAGTGCATCGCGCTTGACAATCTTTTTATACACAGCGCCTTTTTGGGTGGCTTTGTTGCTTCCCATTTTTGTGAAGACGGAGCGTTTAGCGTTGATGCAGTGGATGGGTATGTTGCTCGCATTTGCAGCGGTTGCCTTTGCACTACAAGATGGGCTCCATCAAAACAAAGTGAGTGATACATCGCCCATGTGGTGGCTTGGGGATGCTTTGGCTTTGGCTGCAGGTGCGCTGTGGGGATTGACCACTGTCGTGATTCGCAGCTCTTCACTCATAAAGATTAGCCCAGAGAAGCTCCTCTTTTACCAAGTGGCCATAAGTGCAACGCTTTTGCCGATCGTGTCCTTGCAACTTGGAGAGTCTTGGGATGTGCACTGGAGTATTTTTGCCACAAGCTCTATCGTGCTGCAAACCGTTGTCGGCGCTTTTGCCAGCTACTTGGTTTGGATGTGGTTGCTAGGACGCTACCCAGCGACCAAACTCAGCGCCTTTGTTTTTTTCACACCGGTGTTTGCGCTACTGTTTGGCGCATGGTGGCTGGGAGAAACCATCACCCTAGGTTTGGTTGCGGCATTGATGGGGGTCGCAGTGGGCATCGTGTTGGTCAATCGCAAACCGAGTTAAGTTTTCTTTGCCAAGCCCAAACGTTCAACCGTAGCCCGCTCTGACTCAAATGTGCGCACAGCGTATTTGGTGTAGTCCTCGCTACCCATATAAATAGTCGGTTGATAATATTGGTCTAGCGTAGCGATCACTTTGGGGTCGTCCAAAGTTTTCTTGAAAGCATCTTGCAACATGCGCACGATAGCGGGGTCCATGCCTTTGGGCCCACCAATACCAAATGGCGATTCAGAAATCGTGTCCCATCCGCTTTCTTTCACAGTGGGCACATCAGGAAAGGCCTTGGTGCGTTTGCTGCCCAATGTAGACAGCAAGCGCAACTTACCTTCTTTCACCAAAGGAATAATCTCTGACGTGCTGCTCGCCATACGAATATGTCCGCCAAATATCGCTTGCAAAATTTCTGCCGCGCCTTTGAACGGAATAGGGTTGAGTTCAATGCCAGCCTTTAGGCTGAAGTCTTCAATCGCTAAGTGTGGCGTGGTGCCAGTTCCTGTATGGCCGTATTCCAATTTGCCTGGGTTGGCCTTGGCATAGGCCACCATTTCTTTGAGCGTTTTGAACGGTGCATCTAAAGTCGATGCAATGCAAAAGGTATAGCCCGTCAAACAAGCAATATGCGTTAAGTCTTTGACTGGGTCAAAGTTGGTTTTTTGCATATGTGGGATGCGGTACACACCTAAAGGCAATTGCGTGATGGTGTAACCATCAGGCTTGGCACTCATCATGGCCGATGCACCCAAGATGCCACCAGCGCCTGGCTTGTTCTCACACACCACCGACACACCCAAAATGCGGCTTGCACTTTCTGCAAAGGCACGCAACACCGCATCACTGGGGCCGGCTGGCGTCCATGGCACGATCAAGGTGATGGGCTTGTTAGGAAATTTATCTTGTGCCAATGCGTTGGCACTGATCAGTGCAGGCGCAGTGAAGCTTGCCATTGCTGCGGCGAGCCCATGCAAGGTTTGTCGACGATTTGCGTTATGTATTTTTTTATCCATACTTGTCTCCGTTATTTTTATGTGTTGACATCACAACCCGTCAGCCACCATTAATTAGCAAATGCTGCGATACCCGTTTGCGCACGGCCCAAGATGAGCGCATGGATATCGTGTGTGCCTTCGTAGGTGTTGACCACTTCCAGGTTGACCAAATGACGGGCCACGCCAAACTCATCGCTGATACCGTTGCCGCCCATCATGTCGCGCGCCATGCGGGCAATGTCTAATGCTTTGCCGCAAGAGTTACGTTTCAAGATCGAGGTGATTTCTACACTCGCTGTGCCTTCGTCTTTCATGCGGCCCAGACGCAAACAGCCTTGCAAACCTAATGCAATTTCGGTTTGCATATCCGCCAGTTTTTTCTGGATCAACTGATTTGCAGCCAAGGGACGACCAAACTGTTTGCGGTCCAGGGTGTATTGGCGTGAGCGGAACCAACAATCTTCCGCCGCACCCAACGCGCCCCATGCAATGCCGTAGCGTGCGCTGTTCAAGCAGGTGAAGGGGCCTTTCAATCCTTGCACTTCGGGAAAAGCGTTTTCTTCCGGAATAAAGACCGAGTCCATCACGATCTCGCCTGTGATCGATGCGCGCAAACCCACCTTGCTGTGGATCGCGGGGGCGCTTAAGCCCTTCATACCTTTTTCTAAGATGAATCCACGAATAGGTCCCACGGTTCCGTTTTCGGTAACCTCTTTGGCCCAGACCACGAACACATCAGCGATCGGACTATTGGAAATCCACATCTTGCTACCGGTGAGTTGGTAACCGCCTTTGACTTTTTGCGCACGGCTTGCCATGCTGGCAGGGTCGGAGCCGTGGTCGGGTTCGGTTAATCCGAAGCAACCAATCCATTCCCCCGTCGCGAGTTTTGGCAAATACTTTTGGCGTTGCCCTTCGGTGCCAAATTCAAAAATAGGCACCATCACCAAAGACGATTGCACGCTCATCATCGAGCGATAGCCTGAATCGACGCGCTCAACTTCACGGGCAATCAAACCATACGCGACGTAGTTCAAACCTGGGCCACCGTATTCAGAAGGGATGGTGGGACCAAGCAGCCCCAGTTCGCCCATTTCACGAAAAATCGCTACATCGGTATGGCTGTTACGAAAAGCTTCTGTCACACGCGGCAAAAGTTTGTCTTGGCAATACGCTTGCGCGGCTTCGCGCACCATGCGTTCGTCTTCGGTGAGTTGTTGGTCTAGCAAAAAAGGGTCTTGCCAATTGAATGCGGCGTGCGCCATGCGGGGGCTCCTGTTAATGTAATTTTGTCAATGGTAATCGGGTCTACTCATATAGTGCTTCAGCGCAATACCCCCATGCGACAGCACGATTAAAGATCACCCACGATTGATGAATAATGCATCGCACCTGATTCGCCACACCCCAACGGAGACAAGACTATGGAAGTTTCATTCAGCAAAGAGGTGGAAATGCTACGCATGGGCGCTGGCGAGACCTTTCATGGGGAAGGGATATTGGCCATTACCAAGGCTTTGTTGCAGTCCGGCGTTTCTTATGTCGGTGGTTACCAAGGTGCGCCCGTCTCACATTTACTCGACGTGATGGTGCAAGCAAAAGACTATATGCAGGAGTTGGGCGTACATGTGGAGGCCTGTGCCAACGAGGCTTCGGCAGCTGCCATGCTGGGCGCCTCCATCCACTACCCTCTGCGCGGTGCAGTGACTTGGAAATCCATTGTGGGTACCAACGTGGCCGCAGATGCGTTGAGCAACCTTTCTTCACCTGGCGTCAAAGGTGGCGTTTTGGTGGTGGTTGGCGAAGACTATGGTGAAGGCGCTTCGGTTATCCAAGAGCGTACCCATGCCTACGCGCTCAAGTCGGGCATGGTGCTTTTTGATCCGCGGCCAGATTTATCGCGCATGGTGGATTTGGTGGAGCATGCATTTCGCTTATCCGAAGCGTCGAACATGCCAGCTTTGATGGAGCTGCGAATCCGCGCTTGCCACGTGCGTGGCAGCTTTGTCACGAAAGACAACCAAGCGCCCGCTATTTCTGCACACCATGTCATGGCGGAACCCGCAAGCTTTGATTACAGTCGCCTGGCGCACCCACCCGTCACCTTTGGCCAAGAGAAACGTAAATACGAAGAGCGTATCCCTGCAGCGCGCGCCTATATTGAGGCTCACCAGCTCAACGAGCATTTCGAAGGGGTGCATATAGATTTAGGCATCATCGTGCAAGGTGGTCTCTACAACACCCTGATACGTGCACTGCAACAATTTGACCTGGCGGATGCATTTGGCAACACGTCTATTCCCTTGCTCGTACTCAATGTCACAGCGCCCTTGGTGCCGGAACAAATAGCGAAATTTGTTTTAGGAAAGCGCGGCGTGCTGGTGATGGAGGAGGGTCAGCCCGAGTACATCGAACAAGAGATCGCACTGCTTTTACGCCGCCGCGATATACAAACTCCACTGCACGGCAAAGATTGGCTGCCGCAAGGCGGCGAGTACACAGCAGAGGTTATGGCCCAAGGTCTTTTGCAATTTGTCACGCACTATTTGCCTGAAACAACGCATACCGCTGACACACAGAAATGGTTACAAGGCAATATGGCGCGTCGACAAGAGGTACAAAAAACGCTTCAAGCCAAAGGCCAAGCATTGCCCGCCCGGCCACCGAGCTTTTGTATTGGATGCCCAGAACGCCCTGTGTTTTCTGCGATTCAATTGGCGCAACAAGATATTGGCGCAGTGCACGTGTCTGCGGATATCGGCTGCCATGCTTTAGGAACTTTCGAGCCATTTTCAACAGGGCACACGATCTTGGGCTATGGCATGAGCTTGGCCAGCCGAGCAGGCGTGTCACCGTCGATGCAAAGGCGCGTACTTTCCATCATGGGAGATGGTGGGTTTTGGCACAACGGTTTGCTCACGGGTGTGCAAAGCGCCTTGTTCAATGACGACGATGCGGTGTTGCTTATTTTTAAAAATGGCTACACCTCTGCTACGGGTACTCAAGACATCATCTCCACACCAAACGACGCGGCGAAGCTTGCTGCCGCAGACAAATGGCAAAGCTTGGCGCATACCAACCAAACGATTGAGCGCACTTTAGAAGGCTTAGGCGTGCAGTGGTTACGCACTGTTAACACCTACGAAGTTGCCAAGGTGCGCGAGACATTGGTGGAGGCTTTTGAATCGGACTTCCAAGGATTGAAAGTCATCGTTGCAGAAGGCGAATGCCAATTAGAGCGCCAGCGGCGCATCAAACCATGGATTGCTAATTTATTAAAACGTGGTGAACGGGTAGAGCGCGTGAAATACGGCGTGGATGAAGATGTGTGCAACGGCGACCATGCTTGCATCCGCTTATCTGGTTGCCCAACGCTCACCTTGAAAGACAACCCAGACCCTTTGAAAGTTGACCCCGTCGCTACAGTGATTGATGGCTGCGTCGGTTGTGGTTTATGCGGAGAAAACGCACATGCTGCCACGCTATGCCCCTCGTTTTACCGTGCTGAAATCGTCCAAAACCCCTCGCCTTGGGAGCGTTTGACAGCAAATATTCGTGCGCGCGTGGTGCGTGTGTTGCAACCGGCTTAAGGCGCTTATGACACAACCCATTTCTATTTTGTTATGTGCCTTAGGCGGTGAGGGGGGCGGCGTTCTTGCAGACTGGCTGGTCGAGGCAGCGCGCCATGGAGGTTTTACCGCACAAGCGACCTCGATTCCGGGTGTAGCGCAACGTACAGGCGCGACGACTTATTACTTAGAAATTTTTCCAACGCCTGTTTCTGCGTTGGGTAGCCGCCGGCCGGTGTTTGGCTTGAACCCTTTGCCAGGTAGGCTTGATTTATTGGTCTCATCTGAATTACTAGAAACAGCCAGACAAATCTCTTTGGGCCTATGCTCTGCTGACAGGACGCTGCTCATTAGCGCGAGCAACCGAGCACTGACCACGCACGAAAAAATGCAAATGGGTGATGGTCGTATGGACGATGCAGCTCTTCTGCAACTACTTCAACAACACAGCCATGCCAGCCATGTGCTCGACATGGTGGCGCTAACGCGCCAAGCTGGAACCGTTGTCAGCGCGGTCATGTTGGGATGTATTGCAGCCAGCAGCGCGCTGCCTCTGCGCCGGGAAGACTTTGAATTTGCTATCCATGAAGGAACGGCAAAAGAGCATCAGTCCGCTAGCCAACAGGCCAGTTTACGCGGGTTTGCTTTGGCCTGGGATGCAATACATGCGCAGTCATCGCAGTCAAAGTTTGTGGATGCCGTTTTGACCAGTGCGGCTCCTTCTTCCAGTTTGCCATCAGCAAACTCATCCTTACTTTCTTCTGAACTTGCTACAACGTTTCCGCCGGCGATGCACGAAGTGCTGGGTCTTGGCGTTGCTAGATTAATCGACTACCAAGGCGCTGCATATGTATCGCTATATACACAGCGTTTGCGCGAAGTGTTAGCTAGCGAAAAGCGTAATGGCTTCGATGGGGCATGCGCAGTAACCAAAGAAACCGCCCGCTGGTTAGCTTTATGGATGGCATTTGATGACATTGTTCGTGTGGCCGACTTGAAAAGCCGTGCAAGCCGCTGGCAACGCGTACGCACGGAAGTGAAAGCCAAAGCGGACGATGTGCTTAAGGTCTACGACCACTTCAAACCTGGTGTGCCAGAGTTCGCGGCTTTATTGCCAAAGGTATTGGCGCTTCCGCTTTTGCGTTGGGACCGTCAGCGCTCTGCCCAAGGCTTAACACCGCTAGCGTTGCCTATAAAAATTGGTTCGCATAGTGTTTTCGGCATGGTGATGCTGAGGGTCTTGGCTTCGTTCAAATGGTTACGCGTGCTAGGGAATCGCTACGCCGAGGAACAGGCCATGATTGACGATTGGTTAAAAGCTGTGGTTCGTGGAGCGCAAGAAGATGTCAACCTAGGGTTGGCGCTTGCGCAGTGTGGGCAACTCATCAAAGGCTATGGCACTACAAACGAGCGCGGACGAGACAATTTGTTACACATCTTGCGTCATCTAGCGCCTCATGATGTGTCCGTTGATTCTTCTGCCCGCACCGCGGAAACATCCCGTGATTTGCAAGAGCATTTACAAAAACGCATTAGCGCTATCAACGATGCCCGCCAAGCCGCGCTGCGAGACGCTGGCGGAATAGCGCTTGATCAAGCGCTTCGGGCCCACGGCGCACCTATTCGCGAAGTTAAAGCCCAGCCGATTCGCTGGATGGCTAGATCCAAGGCGAAGTAGATACAGGGAAACACCTGAGGATTCTGACTAGCAAAAAAGGTTACAACTCATAACCTTCATTCCCCAACCCTTCTCCACGCGAGGACCCCATGCCCCAACACCTGACACGTACTTTGGCAATCGCCGCCTTTGCCACTCTTTCTGCTTTGTCTCTTGGCAGTGCACAAGCGCAAGATAAACCCGTCAATCTCAAAATGGGAAGTTGGGTGCCCGCGCAACACGCGCTCAACCCTGCTTTGATTGCGTGGGGCGAGAGCCTTAAGGCCGCCTCCGGCGGAACCATTACCTCCACGCTCTTTCCATCTGAGCAACTTGGTAAGGCCTTTGACCACTATGACATGGCACGCGACGGAATTTCTGATGTGTCTTACGTCAACCCCGGTTACCAACCAGGTAGATTCCCAATTTTTGCGGCGGCTTCCTTGCCATTCATGGTGGGCAATGCCAAAGCTGGTTCCGCTGCCATCGACGCTTGGTACCGCGCTTATGCCGCCAAAGAAATGAAAGACGTCCATTTCTGCTTTGCTTTCGCACATGACCCTGGTGCGTTGCATTCACGCAAAAAGATTGTTTCGCCCACCGAGATCAAGGGCATGAAAGTGCGTCCTGCTTCAGCAACGATCGGTCAAATGGTGACGTTGCTTGGCGGCACCAATGTGCAAGCCTCCGCGCCTGAGTCGCGCGATATGTTGGAGCGTGGTGTAGCAGATGCCATTACTTTCCCATGGGGCTCAATTATTTTGTTTGGTATCGACAAGGTGGTGAAGTACCACATGGATGTACCTTTGTACGTCACGCCATTCGTATGGGTAATGAACAACGATAAATACAACGCGATGTCGGCCAGCCAGAAAAAGGCCGTTGATAGCCATTGCACCAGTGAGTGGGCAGAAAAGGTTGCGAGCGCTTGGGCTGACTTTGAAATTTCAGGCCACGTCAAGCTAGCCGCAGATCCTGGTCGCGAGGTCTACAAACTCTCAACGGACCAAGTTAATGCTTGGAAACAAGCAGTAGCCCCAACAGAAACCCAATGGGCTGCCGATCTCAAGAAAACAGGCCAAGACCCTGTACCTGTGATGGCCGCTTTCAAACAATCACTAAACAAGTACAAGTCTGGCATGTGAGGATTGCATGACGGCCGACACCACCTCTGAAAAGAAGAATCCATTCGATCGCATCATCGATAGCATCGAATGGATGGCCGCCTTATTTGTCGGCATTGTGGCGGCGAATATTTTTATTGCGGTGGTGTTGCGGAAGTTTTTTGATACGTCGATACCAGACAGTTACGACTTTGGCCGTTTACTTTTAGGAATTTTGATTTTTTGGGGTATCGCTGCCACTAGCTATCGTGGCAATCACATCACAGTCGATTTGTTGTGGAGCAGTTCAAGTCCGCGCGTACGTCGCTGGATCGACATTTTTGCAACGCTGGTACTTTTATTGGTAGTGACTGTGCAGACGATCATGTTGTTTGACAAAGTCAGCATGACGCAACGCGATAACGTCTTAACCTATGACCTAAATTTACCAACGTGGCCATTTTTCGCAGTGGCATGGATGGGCGATGTTTGCGCGGTGTTACTCATCGCCATTCGGACTTGGCGTTTGGTTTTTCAACCAGACGCGCTGATCGACCACCCAGAAACCAAATCTAACGAATAAGCGTTTAGCCATGGAACTCAGTACCAATGCGGTAGCCGTGATCGGCTTTGTCGTCTTATTTGTCTTGATGCTTTTGCGCGTGCCTGTAGGAATGGCCATGGGCTTGGTCGGTGTTGTCGGCTACAGCTACATCGCTGGTACAGGGCCCGCCTTGAAGTTAGTTGGGCAAACGTCTATGCGCACAGTGACTGATTACACCTTTGGTGTGATTCCCATGTTCATGTTGATGGGCGCGTTTGTGTCGGTATCTGGTGTGAGTCGCGAGTTGTTTCGCGCAGCCAACTCGTTTATTGGGCATTTACGTGGTGGCTTAGGCGTTGCCACTGTTTTGGCGTGTGGTGGTTTTGCTGCGATTTGCGGTTCATCGGTGGCAACCGCTGCTACCTTTTCTGCGGTTGCGTATCCCGAGATGCGACGCTACGGTTATCCACAGTCATTTGCTACTGGGGTGATTGCAGCCGGCGGTACTTTAGGTGCCATGCTGCCACCGTCTACTGTGCTTGCGGTCTACGCCATTTTGACCCAGCAAGACATCGGCAAATTATTCATGGCGGGCATTGTTCCGGGACTTCTCGCCATGGGCATGTATGTCATCACCATCATGCTGATTGTGTTTTTTAGACCCGAATGGTTGCCCGCAGGCGAGGCCAAACCTTTTTCTGAGCGCGTCGCTGGACTAAAAGATGTATGGGCACCCTTGGTTTTATTCTTATTTGTGATCGGTGGTTTGTACGGTGGTTTTTTCACGCCGACTGAAGCAGGTGGTGTTGGCGCAAGCGGTGCGTTCTTGCTTGGCGTTTTTCGCGGAAAGTTAGACCGTGCTGGTATTCGAGAGGCTTTGCTATCCGCTACTAGAACAGCTGCAGCGGTATTTACTGTGTTGATAGGTGCGTTACTGTTTGGTTATTTTTTAACCATCACACAAACGCCACAAAAGCTCACCGAGTTTCTAACCAGCCTAGGCATCGGCCGTTACGGCGTCTTAGCGCTGATCATGTTGATGTATTTGGTGTTGGGTTGTTTGATGGATGCCATGGCCATGATCATTTTGACCGTGCCCATTATTTTCCCGGTCATCGTTAAGCTTGGGTTTGATCCTATTTGGTTCGGCATCATCATCGTGATGACGGTGGAGCTTGGTTTGATTCATCCGCCAGTGGGAATGAACGTGTTTGTGATCAAGAGCGTGGTCAAAGACGTGACGTTTATGACCATCTTTAAAGGCGTCATTCCGTTTGTGATCACGGACATCTTGCGCTTGGTGATCTTGATCGCGTTTCCCATCATCGCGCTTTGGCTGCCCAACAGGCTCTAGGTCTGTTAGCAAACTTTATAAAAGCTGATAAAAACTCCGTCTGGCGCGCGCATGCCCACGCCAACAAACTGGTGCTCGGCTAACCACATCCACTTTGCAGCAGTTGGCTCCATCTGCGGCTGACAGCGAAAGTACACCCGGGACGGATCTACCGGTTGGCCATTGCGGATCTTGGCGGAGTCTTCTACCGATGCAACACGAAGCGCCGTGTTTTTCACAAACACACGGCTGCCATCATCTAGTTCCAATACATAGCGGGCATCCAAGTGGGCGTGCCGGCCGTCTTCAAGTAACAGCTGATAGTCTGCGCCACCCGGCACGATGCGCCCGTTAAATAAAGGGCCTTTCACTGTGCCGCCCGTGATGGGGATCATGCGACGCAGTCCAAAGGTGGTGAGGCCAACCTCCACGGGAGCATCGATCGTGACCGATAGGTCACACACATGTTCAAGGGCAGGAGGTGGAAAAGTCATGGTGTCTGTGCTCTTTGCTTTGCAAGTTCAACAAACCAATCCAAGCTTGCAGGATTAGCCATTGCGTCTTTGTTCACTACTTTTTCTAGGGGTTGCCCGAGTAGTAGTTTTTTTACGGGAAGCTCTTGTTTTTTCCCAGTTAAGGTTCGCGGTATTTCGGCAACATGAAAAATTTCGCTAGGAATAAAGCGTGGACTCAATGCTGTTTTGATAGCGTTATTCAATTTGTCTTTCATCTCGCCGTCTAAGACAAGGCCTTCGCGCAGCGATACAAATAAGGGCATATAACTTTCTCGGCCCAGGTATTCCAAATCCACCACCATGCTGTCTAGGACTTCAGGCAGCGCCTCTATTGCGCTGTAGATTTCACTAGTTCCCATACGCAAACCATGTCGATTGATAGTGGCATCGCTGCGACCATAAATCACGCAAGCACCATCAGGCGTAATCTTTATCCAATCGCCATGGCGCCAAACGCCGCCCATTTCTGCACCGCTATCTCCGCCGCCGGGTTTGCGACCAAGCCCGGCAGGATACATCTCAAAGTAGCTAGATAAATAGCGCACGTTGTTGGTGTCATTCCAAAAATACAAAGGCATAGAAGGCAGTGGTTGGGTGCATACCAATTCACCCACTTCCCCAATCACAGGTCTACCTTCTTCACTCCAGGCCTCAACAGCACAGCCGAGTAATCGACATTGCATTTCTCCAAGGCGCAACGGTAATTCGCGGTTACCCCCAATAAATGCGCCAGCAAAATCAGTTCCGCCTGAGATATTGCACCACCAGATATCGTTACCAAGTTTTTTAAACTGCTCATCTCCCCATCTTTGTGCTTCTTCGCTTAATGGTGAACCCGTCGTTCCTAACGAACGAACGCTTTTTAGAGCCGGCATATTATGTAAGTCAACGCCTGTCTTTTGACAATTTGCAAAAAACGCAGCGCCCGCTCCAAAAAAAGTCACGCCGTGCTTAGCAGCAAATCGCCACAACGTGCTCCAGTCTGGTTTTTCTTTGGTACCACCGGGGTTACCGTCGTAAATCACGCAAGTGGTGCCATTGAGTAATCCACCAATTTGTGCATTCCACATGACCCAGCCTGTTGAGCTGTACCAGTGGAAACGTTCGCCCCAACTGTTGGGGTGATAGCTGCAACCAATATCGTTATGCAAAATTTTTAACGCTAACGCAACGATTAGCGTACCGCCATGCCCATGCACAATGGGCTTTGGCAAGCCAGTTGTACCGCTGGAATAGACAATCCAAAGTGGGTGGTCAAAAGGCAACCACTGTGGCTTGAAGTCCTGTATGGGCCCACTGTTTTGGGATAACACCATTTCTAAGTCTGCGCTATTTGCTAGGCTTGAATGTGTATGGAGATTACGGCAAAAAATTACATGACGGACTGTCGGTAGGCCCTTGCGTAATTCTTCCACTACCTGCAAACGGTCATGGTCTTTGCCGCCGTAAGTCACGCCATCGCAGGCAATCAGTACCTTTGGTTCAATTTGCTGGAAGCGGTCCAACACAGCATGGGTTCCCATATCGGGAGCGCAAATGCTCCATACTGCTCCGATACTTAAGCATGCCAACATGGCAATGGCTGCTTCAGTGATATTGGGCAAGTAAGCGGCTACCCTGTCACCTGGTTGTATGCCTTGTTTTTGTAAATGGATGGCTAATGCAGCAGTTTGTCGCCTGAGTTCAGGCCAACTTAGCTCTCGCGTTTGTCCTTTTTCATTAGTGCTAATGATGGCGGGAAATCCTGCTGCATGCGCAGCATCGCAATGTCGAAAAACCTGTTGCACGTAATTGGTTTGTGCGCCTGTAAACCACTGCGCATTAGGCATTGTGTTGCGCGCCAACGCTGCTCGATGTGGCGTAGGCGATTGCATATCGAAGTAGTCCCAAATGCTTTGCCAAAAAGCATTGAGGTCTGTAACCGACCATTGCCACAAAGCGTCATAGCTGTCAAAACTAATGCCGCGGTTTTCTTTGAGCCAGTTTTGATACAGGCGTATTTGCGGAATGTAAGGTGGCTTTTGCATCAGTGCTTTTTAAAGAAGTTTTAACCAAGCCCCTTGACGCAAGCCTATTTGAGCTTACCTAAACTCACAATGAAATTTGCGGCAGACGTTAGGTCAGCAATCAAGGCGTTTTTAGCTGCTTTTATGTTTTTTTGCATCATTGCTTCAAGAATTTTTTGATGGTGATTTCTTGCTGATTCTGCATCGGTAAGTCTTTTAGAACCCGAGCGCATGTCTAGATTTAAGACAGGGCCGACTTGTAACCACAGGCCCTCAATCATATTCATCAACGTTGGCATTTGTGCAGCTCGGTACGCTGTGAAATGAAATCGCATATTGGCTTCAATCGCTATCGTAGGATCTGGCGCCTTGCGCTTAACCTCTTTTGAAAATGTTTCATGATGGCGGGCTAATTCTTGTAACTGGTCTTTAGTAATGCGTTGGGTTGCATGTTCTAAGGCTAAGCCCTCAACTTGAAGACGAATAGCAAGCAGCTCTAGAAATTTTCCCTTGGTCATTAAAGGAACGCGCACAGATTTGTTAGGCAAAAATTCTAAAGCGCCCTCTGCTGCCAGTTGGCGTAAGGCCTCACGAACAGGCATTTGACTTGTTCCAACCGCCTCCGACAAGCTTTTTAAAGTTAGCCGTTGACCTGGTTGCACCCGCCCACTCATGATCAGCTCACGCAAATCACTATAAACACGTTGCGACATCGTCTCATGCGCGATACGCCCAATGGGTAGGGCGACAATTTCTTTGGGCACAGGGAATGTCCTAGTCATTTATCCGTTGACTTTATTCTGCCATGAAATATATTTGATCAAACATCATATGGTGTTTTTTAGTAATTCATTTCCTTAAGGAGTTCGAATGAAAGACGTATCTGAAACCCGCCGCCGATTAATCATCGCTGGCTCAGCAGTTGGGGCAGTTTCTGCGATGGGATTTCCCGCCATCGTTAAAGCGCAGTCAGACAAAATTCGTATTGGCCATCTAACGCCATTAACGGGCTTCTTGGGAACCATTGGAGAATATGCCGCGATGGGGGTCAAGATGGCCGCCGAGGAGATTAACAAATCTGGCGGCCTACTTGGTAGAGAGATAGAACTTCTATCAGAGGACTCTGTCAATCCCGCCACAGCATCTAGCAAAGCTCAGCGGCAATTAGAGCGCGATGGAGCTGTTCTTCTTCTTGGAGAAATATCATCCGCTTCTTGTACGGCCATTTCTCAAGTGGCGGCTAGAAACAAAAAGGTGTTTTTCAATACGGGCGGAAATTCTGACGAAATTAGAGGCAAGAGCTGCAACCGCTATATGTTCCACGTCGAGGCGGCAAACACCATGTACGTGAATGCAGTTGCTACTGCGTTATTACGTAACAACATGGTCGCGGGAAAACGCTGGTTCAGTCTTACTGCTGACTATTCATTTGGGCATGACCTGCTGCGCGTTAGTTCGCGCTTCTTGAAGGCCAACAAAGGAGAGCTTGTTGAAAACGCTCTGGTTGCTACAGATGCAACCGACTTTAGCCCCTTCCTGCTAAAGATCCGCCAAGCAAAGCCCGATGTGGTTGTGTCCAATTTAGCTGGATTGCAGGTTTCAAACTTCATTAAGCAATACGCTGAGTTCGGTCTAACCTACCCATTGGTGGGGTTTGATATGGCCCCTGCAATTGCTTGGGCTTCAGGCGCTGAAAACTTTTCAGGTACCTGGCCAGTCCGTTGGTACCCCGATGTGTCGAGTCCAGCTGCCAAGGCCTTCGTAACAGCTTTCACAGCCAAGTACGGAAAGCCACCAGAGGATCAAGCGGCCGCCGAATACTCCACATTGAAACTGCTTGTTCAGTCTATGAATGAGATCAAGTCTACGGATTCTGAAAAGCTAATTGCACATTTAGAAAAAGAGCCACAGTTTGATATCTTGAAAGGGCGTAAAGGTTATTTCCGTAAATGGGATCACCAATTGATGCAAGAGATGTATTCGATAACCCCCAAGCCTAAAGCGCAAGTCACAAGCAAATGGGATTTCATACAGCTTAGTGCGCCTCTACCTGGTGACAGCGGAAAGCTTGATTCACTTGCTCCAACGCGCGAAGAAAACGATTGCAAGATGGCTTAGTTTTTATTGTCTAACTGATATTTATGGCTGCAATCTATTTACTTGAACAGGTAATCAATGGATTGCTATCCGGGGGCTATTACTTGCTAATCGCCCTCGGACTTTCCATGATTTTTAGCTTGGGCGGCATCGTTAACTTAGCGCATGGCGCCTTTTACGCAATTGGCGCCTACTTTGCGATAGAGATTTCGGCCTTATGGGGCTTTGGCAGCGCAATTATTATTTCCCCGATTCTTGTTGGTTTAATTGGCATTGCTTTTGAGCGATTTATTCTTCGGCGCTTTTATTCTGCTGATCCCATCATTAGCTTGCTTCTAACATTCGGGCTTTCAATGGTGATAGAGCAGTTGATTAGGATGGCTTGGGGCGCTGCACCATTAGCTTCATCTATCCCTACTGCACTGAGAGGCAACATTGTTGTTGGCGAGTTCCTTTATTCTCGCTATAGGCTCATCATTCTTGGTGCCGTCATATTGCTCCTCGTTGCAATATGGTTCTTACTCAATAGAACTTCTTTCGGACGTGTAGTGCGTGCCGGGGTTCAAAAACCAGACATGGTCGCCGCATTGGGCATTAAATTGCAGCCCTATATGACTGGAATTGTGGTGATTGGTGTCATGCTTGCAGCGATTGCTGGCGTTATGTTTTCTCCTATTGTCGGAGTGCATCCCGCTATGGGGTCCGAAATCATGACTGCCGCATTCGTGGTCGTCGTTATTGGAGGCCTTGGTAGCTTCTGGGGAGTAGTTCTTGCTGCCATTTTGGTAGGGGTAGTTAAAGGAATAACGATTCACTTTATTCCTCCTGCTGGCGAGGCTTCCATGTACTTACTCATGGTTTTAGTTCTCCTTTTTAGGCCTCGAGGTCTTTTTGGCGAGCGAATCGAACGCTTCGATTAAACACAAGATGGCTCATTCACAAAATTCGATCATGTTTAAAACGGCAATAGCGTTGCTAATTGCTCCTTTTTTACTTCAATCCATTGGCCTAACGCACACCTCTTCGACTGACCTTGTTATTTACTCATTGGCCGCCATTGGTCTAAATCTTTTAGTGGGCTTTACAGGCCTGACCTCATTTGGCCATGGCGCGTGGTTTGGTATTGGTGCATACGCTGCAGCTTTAGCTCAGATCAATTGGTTTAACGATAGTTTCTTCTTGCCTTTATTGTTTTCATTGTTATTCATCATTTTTTCATCCACTGTTTTCGGCTTCCTAATTCTTCGCCGCCGTGGCGTTTATTTTTCGCTATTGACTCTGGCTCTGTCAGCCCTTGTTTTCACGATCTCTTTACGCTGGACCGCCTTGACCGGCGGCGAGTCTGGTTTAGGCGGCATTGTTCGACCTGCAATTGGAATATTTAATCTTGATGACTCCATCATATTTTTAGCCGCTGTAAGTTTGTTCGCAATAGTATTAATTTACTTTTTAAACCGTTTAATACGTTCTCCATTTGGTCATGTGTTGATTGCCATTCGAGAGAATGAGCAGCGGGCAACTTTTCAAGGCTACGATACCAATCGCTACAAGTTATTAGCTTTTGTTTTATCTGCCACTATTACCGGCTTTGCGGGAGCGTTATTAGCTTTTCATCACCGATTCACTTCTGCCGAAGTAACCTCCGTAACTTTTTCAGGCGAGCTTCTTGCAATGGTCGTCATTGGCGGCATGAGAAGTCTAATTGGCCCTGCAATAGGCGCACTTTTTTATGTTCTTCTTCGTGAGTATTTGTCAATCTTCACACCCAATTGGCTACTCTACTTTGGTTTGCTTTTTGTAGGTTTTATTCTCTTTTCACCCTCTGGTCTTGTTGGCGTTTGGTCGAAACTGCGTCTTCGCTGGCACACCGCTGCTATTGAAGACGCGGCTATGAGCGGCCGCAAGATCATTGAAGGTTTACCGTTGCCCTCATTTCTTGTTCGCGACCAAGACGTGGGCCGAGCAAATGCCCTAGAGGTTGTTAATGTCGCTCGACAGTTCGGTGGCATCAAAGCAGTTATAGACGCAAGCCTAACTTTACGCAGTGGCGAGATTCACGCTTTAATTGGTCCAAATGGTGCAGGTAAAACAACTGCCTTTAATTTAATCTCAGGAATGTTTGCCCCTGACAAAGGGACTATCGCCTTGAATGGTCAAAGAATTGAAGGCAAGCCTGCGCACTTAATATGCAGAATGGGACTTGCTCGGTCGTTTCAAATTACCAACCTCTTTAAAGGGCTGAGCATCGAGGAAAATTTAAGGCTCTCCATCCAAGCGCAGCATCCAGGGCGTTTTAATGTGTGGCGAAATGTCAACTCATTTCCGCTTGTTAATGAGCAGACGCAAGAGTTACTTAAGTTTCTGGGTTTGATGGGAATAGAAAAGGCTGAGGCAGGGTCTCTTTCATATGGTGGGCAACGGCTTGTCGATCTAGGTGTCGCATTAGGTAGTCACCCTCGCGTTCTACTTTTAGACGAGCCCCTTGCTGGCTTGGCAGCTGCTGAGCGTGAACGTGTTTCTCGTTTAGTCACTATTGTTGCTAGCGGCGTTCCTGTTTTAATTGTTGAGCACGATATCGACCGTGTGCTTGGTTTTTCTCAATGTGTGACGGTGATGAACCAAGGTGAAGTTCTCATGTCAGGGACCCCGAAAGAGGCACGCGAGGATGTGCGTGTTCAAGCGGTTTATACGGGAACTGGAATCCCACCCGTCACGGGAAGAACTAACGTCCAATTAAGTAAATCTAAATATTTGCTGACATATAAAAATATCGATGCTTTCTACGATAAGAGTCATATTTTGAATAGCGCATCGATTGATGTCATGCACGGAGAGATCGTTGCGCTGTTAGGTAGAAATGGAGCGGGGAAGTCAACTCTTCTAAAGTCGCTGATTGGTCTTGTAAAGCCACTCAACGGCAGCATTCAATTGGATGGCGAAGAAATAACTGGTCTTAGCGCTCCCGCCATTGCAAGACTGGGAATAGGCTACGTACCTCAAGGGCGCGGCTTGTTTGCTGGGATGACCGTTCGTGACAATTTGGCGCTTGGTCGGCTTTGTAGAAGAGATGTAAATATCGGCGGCGTCTTTTGGGATGAAGAGAAAGTGCTGAGTTACTTTCCTAAGCTTCGAGACCGAATGGATACGCATGCAGACTATCTTTCTGGAGGCGAGCAACAGATGGTGGCGGTCGCAAGAGCACTGTCAGGCAATGTAAAGCTTTTACTACTCGATGAGCCTTTTGAGGGCCTCGCCCCCGCCGTCATTCAAGACCTGTTCACGGTTTTTGATAGGCTTCGTTCAGAGGTCTCGATCATTATTGTTGAACATAACTTGGACTTGGTTCTTACTCTTGCGGATCGCGTTTTTGCTCTGGAGCGTGGTTCCGTTTTCCATCAAGGGCACGCTGAGCCTTTGCTTACTGACCTCGATTACCGTAAAAAAATTCTTTGGATGTAAATGACTGCTTCACTTAACTTTCAACTCACCGGCCAGCGCGCATTGGTGACGGCTGGTGCGCAGGGTATTGGCTTGGCCATCACTGAAGCCCTGTTGCAACAAGGCGCCGATGTTCACATATGCGATGTAGATCGCGCGGCCTTAGATAAAACCAAAGCACAGTATCCCCAAGTACATATCAGTCACACCGATGTCGGTAATGAGGCCCAAGTGCTCTCCATGTTTGCCGAGATTCAAAAGCGCTGGGGCCAACTAGATATATTGGTGAACAACGCTGGTATTGCCGGGCCAACAGCAGCGATTGAAGACACCTTTCTTCATGAGTGGCAACAGACACTAGACGTCAATCTCACCGGCGCTTTTTTGTGTACGCGCAGTGCTGTGCCTTTGATTAAAAAAGCCAAGGGCGGCAGCATCATCAATATTTCTTCTGCTGCTGGTCGCCATGGGTTTCCTTTGCGATCTCCCTATTCCGCCACCAAGTTTGGCGTGATCGGTTTGACGCAAACCTGGGCCATGGAATTGGGCCCTAGTGGAATTCGCGTGAACGCCATCTTGCCCGGCATCGTAGAAGGCGCACGGCAAGATCGCGTTCTTAGTGCCAAAGCCGAAACATTTGGCATCAGTCTAGAGGCTATGCGCACACGTGCGTTAGAGCGTGTGTCTTTGCGTCGTATGGTGTCCGCCCAAGACATTGCGGCGCAAATTGTGTTTGTATGTTCACCCGCAGGCGCCAATATTTCTGGGCAAAGCCTTTCAGTAGACGGTAACGTGGAGACTCTCGCGCAATGACAACTTTTACACACTCCTCAAAAACTGGCGTCGTTGGCGCTGGCTTGATCGGTCGCGCATGGGCCATGGTCTTTGCGCGAGCTGGTTTGCAAGTCAAAATCTTTGATGCAGACGCTAAAGCACTCAGCGCATGCATGGGGCATATTGAGACACTAGTGAAAGACATGCACGCAGCGGACTTGGTACAGGAAAGCCCAGCTGACATTATTCGGCGCATCACTCCTGTTAGCAGTTTGGCTGAGGTTTGCACTGATGTTGATTTGATCCAAGAAAACATTCGAGAAACCGTCGAAGCGAAGATAGACATTTTTTCCCAAATGGATGCTCTCACGCACAAGGACACCATCCTCGCAAGCTCAACATCGTGGCTGCCTACCTCGTTATTCACGAAAGATCTTGCTGGTCGCGATCGTTGCTTGGTAGGTCACCCCACCAATCCACCGTACCTAATTCCTTTGGTCGAGGTCAGTCCTGCACCATGGACATCTGAAAAGACAACGCAAGCCGCTATGGCTTTTTACAAAATAGTTAAACAAGAGCCCGTATTAGTGCGTAAAGAAATACACGGCTTTTTGCTCAACCGTGTGCAAGGTGCTGTTTTAAATGAAATGCTCAATTTGTATGAACAGGGTTTCGCCAGTGCGGGAGACCTCGACAAAGTCATGAAGTTTGGTCTCGGTTTGCGTTGGTCGTTTATGGGACCATTTGAAACCATTGATTTGAATGCCCCAGACGGCGTGGTCGATTACGCCAACCGGTATGGCCACACGTATGCAGAAGTCAGTAAAACCCAAGCTGACAACACTTGGTCGCCTCAAGTGATTGCAGAAATTGAACGCGAGCGCAGACAAGTTTTAGAACATAGCCAACTTGATGCACGTTCACATTGGCGTGATCGCCGTTTGATGGCGCTTAGGCGTCACCAAAAAGACCAACCCGTCTAATTTGCCACTTCATAATTAGCCTTTTTCTTTTAGCGCTTTTCTTCTTAGGAGTTATTCCATGTCTCGCAAAGTCATCATCACCTGCGCCGTCACTGGCGCCATCCACACACCCAGCATGTCGCCGCATTTACCGGTGACAGCCAAAGAAATTGCAGATGCGGCTTTAGGCGCGGCTAAAGCAGGCGCGGCAATTGTGCATTTGCATGCGCGCAATCCCGTCGATGGCAGCCCTTCACAAGACCCCGAGTTGTTCACGCCGTTTTTGAAAGAGATCAAAGAGAAAAGCAATGTGGTGATCAATCTCACCACTGGCGGCGCACCCACGATGACGATTGCCGACCGCTTGCGCCCTGCGCACCACTTCAAGCCAGAAGTCGCCTCATTGAATATGGGCTCGATGAACTTTGGTTTGTACGACATGCTCAAGCGCTTCAAAACCTTTAAGCACGACTGGGAAGTACCTTATCTCGCCAACAGCGACGACCGTGTGTTTAAAAACACATTCAAAGATATTGCACACATCTTGCAGTCATGTAGTGACAACGAAACGCGATTCGAGATCGAGTGCTATGACATTGGGCATCTCTATACCGCCGCGCACTTTATTGACCGCGGCTTGATCAAAGCGCCGTTTTTGATTCAATCTGTCTTTGGTATTTTGGGTGGCATCGGCCCACATCCCGATGACGTGATGCATATGAAGCGCACGGCCGACCGTTTGTTTGGTGATGCCTATGTGTGGTCTGTGCTTGGTGCCGGACGCAATCAAATTCCAATCGCCACGCAGTCTGCCGCTATGGGAGGCAACGTGCGTGTTGGCTTAGAAGACTCTTTGTGGGATGGTCCTGGCAAATTGGCCGAGTCGAATGCCGATCAAGTCACGCGCATTCGCAAAATCATCGAAGGTCTTTCTTTAGAAATCGCAACGCCCGATGAAGCAC
>Ga0304729_1000863_pt1 | contig 21033 bp, 17 predicted proteins | sample C_131016_MF_Meta_FD_190475 | JGI IMG/M metagenome (GOLD analysis project Ga0304729, IMG submission 190475) | Freshwater microbial communities from Lake Croche, Canada to study carbon cycling - C_131016_MF_MetaG (v2) (version 2) | ecosystem: Environmental > Aquatic > Freshwater > Lake | place... | reverse complement strand
AGCCTACTACCGCATTAGATGTTTCTATACAAGCGCAGATCATTGGGTTGTTAAAGAATATTTGTAAACAAAAGGGGGCGGCAGTGATGTTGATCACACACGATATGGGTGTGATCGCAGAAACCTGTGACCGTGTTGCAGTCATGTACGCAGGCCGTATTGTGGAGATAGGTCCTGTGCACCAAGTTATCCACCAACCTCAACATCCCTACACCGTCGGTCTGATGGCTTCCATTCCCGACATAGAAATCGGCCGAGAACGGCTTAACCAAATTGATGGCTCCATGCCACGTTTAAATGCCATACCTACGGGCTGTGCTTTTAATCCAAGATGCTCCCAAGTATTTACAAAATGCAAACAGGCTAAACCAGAATTGAAAACAGTAGATAGTTTGACCCATACCAAAGTTGCGTGTTGGTTGCACGGCGATTTAAAAGGAGGTGCTTTATGAGCGCTTCTAATTTACCTAGCCCTTACTCCCAAGGAGCATTGGTTATTGCTAATGATTTAGCCAAAACATTTGATGTATCAGCCCCATGGCTTACCCGTGTCATTGAACGTAAACCACGTCAACTCCTAAAAGCAGTCGATGGCGTCAGCTTTCAAATCGAAAAAGGCACGACATTAGCTCTGGTCGGCGAGTCGGGTTGCGGTAAAAGCACAGTGGCGCGATTACTTGTTGGTTTGTACGAACCGACCCGTGGCGGATTTACTTTTGATGGGCAAGATGCACACGCTGCTTTTAAATCTGACAACGCGAAAGCAATGCGCCGACGCATTCAAATGATTTTTCAAGATCCTTATGCCAGCTTAAATCCACGTTGGACAGTCGCAGACATTGTTGGAGAGCCTTTGCATGAACATCAACTTGTAGAGGATGAGGGAGAGCTTCAAGCCCGCGTCACCGAGTTATTGCAATCTGTAGGCTTATCAAGCCAAGATATGTCTAAGTACCCACACCAATTTTCAGGCGGTCAACGACAACGTATATCTATTGCCCGCGCGCTTGCTACTGCACCAGAGTTTTTAGTATGCGATGAGCCGACCTCTGCCCTAGACGTCAGCGTGCAAGCCCAAGTGCTCAACATCATGAAAGACTTACAACGTGCACGCGATCTTACTTATCTATTTATTTCACATAATTTAGCTGTGGTGCGGCATGTCAGCGACAAGGTTGGTGTCATGTATCTAGGACAAGTGGTGGAGTTGGCAGACAAGCATGCCGTGTTTGGCAATCCACAACACCCTTACACCCGTATGTTGTTAGATGCCATTCCTAAACTCAAAGATACAGGGCGCGCACGGATACCTGTACAAGGTGAAGTACCGAATCCGCTTAATCCACCTTCGGGCTGTAGTTTTCACCCGCGCTGTCCTCTAGTAAATGCACGCTGCAAGATTGAGCGACCTTCTCTAAAAAATTTGAATGGCATTCAAATAGCTTGCCATGCCGTAGAAGAAGGTCGCAATTAGTCTTGTTGCTAAGAGGCAAGCTATTTCACATTGACGTAATACATTTTGGGCGCATCATTTGAGTTGTGCGACATCGTGATGTTTTGCTTCATAGCCCAAGGACGCATTTGGTGGTGTAGTGGGATATAAAGAACTTCATCGCGTGTCAAAGTTAAGGCTTCTTTGATGATGGCGTCGCGTTTGTTTTTATCGGTTTCGCCCTTCATAGCTTCTACCAATGCGTCAAGTTTGGCGTTGTTAGTTTTTGAGAAATTAAAACTGCCATCTGCTCCTTGTGTTCGCGTCATCACCAATGATTGCAATGAATACTGCGCGTCGTAATTGGCAACGCCCCAACCCAGCATATAGGCGCTTGAATCAAAGTTTTGTACTTTCGCTATAAAAGGACCAAAGTTCATCGCATTGAGTTTGGCTTTGATACCCGCCTTAGCCCACATGTTGATAATCGCTTGGCAAACCTCTTCATCGTTCACATAGCGGTTATTGGGACAATCCAACGTGAACTCAACGCCATTAGGGTATCCGGCATCAGCAAGTAATTTTTTAGCACCATCAATATCAGCAGGCTGAACCTTGTCTAAGTCTGCAGAGTATCCATTGACACCTGGCGCGACCATGATGCTTGCGGGCAAAGATAGGCCTCGCATGATGCTGCGCTGTATCGCAACACGGTCAATTGAAACACTCAATGCTTTGCGCACGCGCACATCTTTGAATATGTTTTTACCCTTAGGCCCATATTTCAATTCTTCGCTACCTTGGTCTAAGGCTAAAAAGATAGTTCGTACCTCGGGGCCATCCAGAACAGCGAGAGAAGGCGTATTGCGTAAGCGTGCAACGTCTTGGGTAGGCAAGTCTGTCACGGCATCTACATTGCCAGCTAACAAAGCAGCAACGCGGGTAGGGTCAGATTTAATGGGGGTATAAACCACATCAGTCACATTACCTTGCAACTTATCCCACCACCCTTTATTTGCAGTCATCACTAACTTTTGGTCAGGCTGCCACTCCTTGATGATGTAGGGGCCTGTGCCATTGGTATTGGTAGAGGCATGGGTGATTTCTTTGGCTTTGTAATCTTGGATTTTTTCAGACTTGTTTTTGACACACCACACTTTGCTCATGATGAGAAAGGTGGTGAAGTTATTCAATAAAGTGGGATTCGGTTTGTCAGAGATCACATCTACTGTGTAGTCATCTATCTTTTTAATCTCTTTGACACCACCTACATAAATTTGCATCGTGCCCTGGGGTTGGCGAATTCTGTCAAAAGAAAAGAGGACGTCATCTGCTGTAAAAGGTGTTCCATCTTGGAACTTCACGTTTTTGCGCAAATTGAAACGAACAGTAGTCGGGCTAGTGCTTTGCCAACTTGTAGCTAAAGCAGGCTCTACTTTGTAATTTTTATCAAAACGCACCAAAGGCTCATATGCGTGGCTCACCATGTTATTGGTAGTCGCATGGTTTTGGGCATGCGGATCCAGCGTCAAAATATCGTTTTGCGCCGCCCATTTAAGCTCAACTGCAGATGCGGTGTGAATTGATAAAAAAGCGGTCCCAACTGCGACTATTAATGCCAGTGGACGAATGGCTGTAAGAATGCGTATGTACATGCTATATCCTGTCTAGATTGAATGACAAAATCATTCTATAGACAATAAAACCAATCCACAACCAGAGTTACACCTTTGCAAGACGACATCACCCCCCTTTGCGCAGACGAACTCTCTAACGCAATCCACCGCCGGAACATCTCTTGTCGCGAGGTGATGAGCGCCTATTTAGCCCGTATAGATAGGCTTAACCCTATCTTTAACGCCATCGTCAATATCGCTGATGAAGATTCTTTGCTTTCCCAAGCAGACACTTGCGATTTGGAATTACTAAATGGGCAGTCAAGAGGTTGGTTACATGGCATACCGCAGGCCATTAAAGACGTGGCATCTGCCTCTGGCTTTCCCACCACATTGGGTAGCCCGCTTTTAAAAGACGCTATGGCCAAAACAGACTCGATCATGGTCTCGCGTATGAAAGCGGCAGGATGCATCGTCATCGGTAAAACCAATATGCCTGAATTGGGCTTGGGCTCACACACCTTCAATGAAGTTTTTGGTGCAACTCGCAATGCATGGGACACAAGTGTCAGCGCTGGGGGAAGTAGCGGCGGTACTGCAGTCGCCTTAGCGCAGCGGTTATTGCCAGTAGCAGACGGATCTGACTTTATGGGGTCTCTACGCAACCCTGCAGCTTGGAACCACATTTTTGGAATGCGCCCTAGCCAAGGGCGCATTCCCTTAGGTCCTGGTAACGATGTATTTCTGTCTCAACTGGTGACAGAAGGCCCGATGGCGCGTAATGTCAAAGACTTGACTAAATTACTTGAAATTCAATCTGGCTTTGACCCTCGCTTACCTTTATCTCTATCACCTCAATTTCATGCACACGAGAGCGGAGCGAAAGCAGAAGCGCTCAAAGGTTTGCGCATTGGTTGGTTAGGTGATTTATCTGGTCATTTGGCGATTGAAGATGGCATCTTAGAAATTTGTGAACAAGCGCTTCATCGCATGGCTTCTGCGGGAGCCATCGTTTTACCCATGGGTTTGGGATTTGATACTGACAAGCTATGGGATTGCTGGCTATCTTGGCGACGCGCTTTAGTGGGTCCTCGCGTCACCGCTTTGATGGGGTTCCCTCATGCGCGAGACCACATTAAACCTGAGGCTCTTTGGGAATATGACCATGCACAAGGTATGTCTTACACCGAGTTTTCACAAGCCAGCCAAACGCGAACCAGTTTTTATCACCACATGCTAAGGATATTTCAAACAGAAGTGGATGTGATTGCGATGCCAGTCGTGCAAACATGGCCTTTTGCGATTGAGAAGCGCTGGCCTTCACATATTGGCAGTCGCAAAATGGATACCTATCACCGATGGATGGAATCCACTATTTACGCCACCCTGGCCGGTTTACCCGCCATAAGTGTTCCTGCTGGTTTTCACCCTATGCAAACTTGGCCGATGGGATTGCAATTGATTGGACCCCCGCAAGGTGACAGCCTTTTATTAAAAGTGGCATCAGCATATGAAGACACATCATTAGAGCTGATGAAAACAACTCCAACAAACGTTATCTTGACATCAAATTGAGTGAGCAAATAAAAAGCCCAAACCCATCGCAGTTCCGTATACCAAATGACTGGATAAAGAAATCAAACAAGCCTTTTTTGGATTTGGTGTGAGCTTTCCCATAACTCCCTTGCCCATACAGGGCATGAAATAAAACCAAGGAACCACCACACTAACTGCACCGAATAGGAAGCCATCGGCTAGCGTAGGTTCAATAACCTGATCGATCATCAGTACCAAATAAATAACCGCATACATCATGCTGACAAAGTAATGCACGATCCAACCAAGAAGCAATTCGTTTGCAACGGAAGGTTCGTTATCAATAGTCGGGTGATACATGGTTCCTCTTTTTAAAGTAAGAACAAACCATCGTCCCACCATGGCCCAATTCGTAGCAGGTATGCCAGTCATACGCTTTAATATTTGCTGCCAAGCATCCATAGCGAGGCAAGCGATTACACCTGCTAAAAATATAGCCATGACTTCATTGTTCATAAGAACTCCTTTAATTGAATCATCTCACAAGCTAAAGAGAAATTTCTAAATATTGGCGGACTCAATAGTCTCTGTCGTAAATTCAGCTGGAAGAATAATCTCTAGCAACTCGACATCATCCGACCAATCCAATACGGCGTGCTGTATACCGGGCGGCTGTATCCAACTTTAAATGACTGACAGCGAATTTTTGTAGGGTTCTTAGCATAATTTAATTTGCCTGTATGTTGTTATCAATTGCCAATTGACGCCACAGTGGTATCTCAGTCGCAATAATCTTTGCAAATTCATCTGATGTATTGCTAACAGGAGTGACAGACATTGCATTCAACTTCTTTTGTACATCCGTCATTTCAACCACTTTAGCCACACCATCTTGCAAAATTCGAATGGTCTCTGAAGGGGTTCCAGCAGGCGCAAGCAAACCAATCCATAAAGAAAATTTGATATCAATCCCCAGCTCCACCATGGTGGGGATGCTTGGATACTCTTTCATACGTTTAGAAGACGTGACTGCTAGTGCTTTAACTCGCCCACTTTGCAGGCCAACAAATGCAGGGCCTGCATCAGCGAGAGTCATCGTTACATCACCTGACATGACTGCAGTGACAGAGTCGTTAGCACCTTTGTAAGGAATGTGGGTAAATTTAGCGCCCGTCTTACGGTTAAAAAGTTCAGTAATGAGCTGGAAAGATGCTGAACTTGCAGCATAGTTGGATTTATCAGGGTTTTGCTTTGACTGGTTCACTAACTCTTGAACCGTTTTAGCTGTGTTGTTAACGTTGACAAGCATGACTAATGGTGAATCACTCACAAAAGAAATAGGTATGAAGTCTTGAGGGCTATAAGGAAGCTTGTTGTAAACAGCATGGTTGAAAATAATGGGGCCTGGTGCGCCCATTAGCAATGTATAGCCATCCGGCTTAGCCTTTGCTACATAAGTACTCCCAACAATTGCACCCACACTAGGACGGTTTTCAACAACTACGGATTGACCTATCACTGAAGGTAATTTTTCAGCCAATATCCTGGCAATAGCATCGACACCGCCTCCGGCTGAATAACCTACGACGATAGTGATGGGTTTACTGGGGTAATCCGCAGCTTTTGCAGTGGTCATCCATACATTACAAAATAGGGTAACGAAGACAAATTGCAAAACTAGAAAAGAATCAAGGCTCTTTGAATATTTCATAACTCACTCCTCATAGGAATTATTGTCGGCCAATCTGAACATTCAATACTGCGGCTTGGCCAGAATCGACCGCATGGAGGCAACGCGCAATGGCAGCGTGAACTTCTTTCGGATCGCTTACGCACTCACCATAGGCGCCAAATGCTTGCGCAACTTTTTCAAAATGTCGATCTTGTCCTTGCAATCTAGCTTGGAATTCATCGGATTGAACGGCTGCTCCATTGGGGTAAACACGCGCAACGGCCTCTTTCACGGCTTGCCATCCCCCGTTGTCGAGGACGACAGTAAATATGGGTAAGCGATAACGCTGCGCAGTGGTGTATACCGACGTAGGCGTTGAAAAATGGAAACTTCCATCACCCACAATTTGTACTACGCGTACTTGGGGGTTGGCCAATTTAACACCTAGCGCCATGCCCGCGCTGTACCCGAGTCCGCCACCTGCACCACATAGCAAGGTAAGTGGCATACTACGAGGAATGTAATTGAGCACAGCGGGTGAGTTACGAATCGCTTCGTTAATTACTACATCTTGTGCGTCAATTGCTTCACCTATTGCAGCACAAACAAAAGCAGAGGAGATGGCACCGATATCACCTTGCTTTTGGGCAATTAAGCCTAATTCAGTTTTTCGTGCAGTTCTGCTAATTTTCCAACCATCTATACGCAATGCAACTTTTTGAAGGAAAGATTTATCCGCCTTAGCACGCACAATTTGTGCAATCTGACGCAGTATGGCGGCGCAATCGCCATTGACGCGCATATCTGAAGCAAAGCCCCACATTGGAAAATCTTTTTTAATCGTATCGATATCAATATGCACCCAACGTGTTTCGTCTTTGACCTTGACAAACTTTGGCAACCAAGGGACATCAACATCCAACAATAGCCCTAGATCTGCACTAGCAACACCCTTGCTTGGATCAAAACCAGCAAAGCAAGGGGAACTGCGATCGATATTCATATAACTCGGGCTGAACTCAAACACCTCTATCCCGCATAGCATTGCCAGCTCTTCTAAGGCAGTAACTGCTTCTGCGTTGCGCCCAAGATAAGAGGTGATTGCAATTGGATTACGCGCAGACATCAAATCTTTAGCAATTTCTTGCGCGCGCGCATCATCAATACCCCCCGCTAGAACTGGACCATACCGCTCATTAGAAAAAGTGTTGACTTTGTTGCTATCAACGCTTTCTGCCAAAGTCTCTCGGGGTAATGTCAAAAATATAGGCCCCTTAGGATCGCTTTGCATGACCGAATGACCTCGACGCAGAACCTCTTTAATAATTACGCCACTAGGCAAGTTGTATTCCCACTTGACATAAGGTCGAACCAAGCTTCCTATATCAAAAGGATCCTGCACAAAGTGCACGTAGTTATCACGTGAACCAGGCATTTCACCGCGCATAGTAAAGGGCGCCTTACCCGCAATCAACATCACCGGGAGTCGCCCACGAAACATGTTGTGCATACCCATAGCAGCATTGGCCGTTCCAGCGTCAACATGGACTAGCACAGCTTGTCCTCTACCAGTTATGGCAGCGAAACCAGCAGCCATGTGCATAGCCACATTCTCATGAGGACAAAGCACTATCTTGGGATGCGCAATACCTAATTGATCCCAACGGGCAAGTTCTTCAATAATCGACACATGATCGGTCCCTAAATTGCAGAAGACAAATTCCACTTCCAGGTCACGAAGTCCTTCTAAAAAATAATGAGCGCTAGTATTTAATTCAGATGGTGCCACTTTTATCTCTTTTACTATTTATTGATCAATACCAACTACTTACCTTGACCTACAGCCCAAACCATTTGAGCATTAGATAGGTACTTACGCAGGACATCCGAGGCTTGTTTGGCTGTGACTTGCTCAATGGACTGATCAAACTTAGCTCTGGCCAAAAAATCGTATCCATCTAGCAATGCATCTGCTAGCGTAGAAGCAAAGTTACTTTCGCGTCCGAGATAAACCTTCCGACGCTCAACCCAGGTTTTTTTTGCGCGCGCAATATCAGCGACGGTGAATCCATCATCCAAGACGCGTTGCAATACTATTTTGAGTTTTTCCATGGCCTTGTCTGCCTGAGAACTTGCAGAAGTTGCATACAACTGAATCGTGGTGCGTTCATCTAGCATGGAACCACTGATTTGCATCCCTGTGGAATAAGCCAAGCCATCTTTTTCGCGCAACTCTTTCCAAATTAAGCTACTGGCATTCCCACCCATCACCTCTACTGCAAGTTGCAATGCGGGAAAGTCTTTTGATTGACGACTTAAAGGAACCACTGCAACGCCTAGCACCCTTGCATTTGGCGTATCGGGCTTATCCACCCTAATGAGTGTCGAGTCCACTCCAGTTGGCGCAGCTGGGTCTGCAATACGCTGGTATTTCATTTCTGAAGTTTTTGTCAAAGCCACCTTGGACCATAACGCACGAACATCTCGCTCTTGCAAATTACCCACTATGCCGACTCTTGCATGCGAAATGTTCGCAAAATCTTTTGCACAGCGCTGAACATCCTCGTATGACAGGTTCTTGGCGTCGGCCATTTGCTCTTCATACGTCTTAGGCTTGCTCCAGTGTCCTACTGGAAAATTATCGAAACGCAATCGCGTAGCGTTATCTGCCAGTGCAACGGCACTCTTCAGTTGCGATTCATAAGAAGCCAAAAGTCCTGATTTGTAGCTTTCAAACTCATTTAAAGGCAATAAAGGCTCCAACCATACCGATAACAAAATATCAAATACCTTATCCAAATTTTTACGAGGCACTTCCACAGACATGCCTGAGAGACGCAGATTCCAAGTGGCTTTCAATTCCTCCATACGACGACTCAATACATCACGTGTCAAACCGCCTCCACCGAAACCCATCAAATAACTGGTTGCAGTGCATGCATTTTTTCTATGACTTAATGTCTCGGCTGTACCGTAGTCGTTTTCTATCACCAACCAGACTTTGTCGCCCTGAGTTTTACGCGTGATCAAACTAGCCCTGGCCTTGTCACCATCTAGCGCAAATGATCTAGTAGATTTTGACAATTCAACTAATGACTTAGGAGCCGGATCTGCATCTGAAAAAATGCTAGCCCATGTCTTTCCCTCAACCCTAGCTGAAGCTGGAACGGGAGGTGCGATGACTAAAGGTGAATTAGCCTCTGCATGTCTGAGTAAAACATCACTGCGATTGGTTGCCACTATCCATTTCTTTAATGCTGCATTCGCTTCTTCTAATTGCAGCGACGCGACAACATCTCGCACCCAAAACATCAGCCGCCAATCACCCGCAACTTCATACTCAGAAACAATCCTCGCAATAGATTCGTGAGAATCAAATGCACGCTCGATCTGGTTCATTTCAGATAAACGTGCTCGCTCTAATTGCTCTTGCGTCACACCTTTGTTAGCCATGTCTTGAATATGGCGGATTAATTCATTGGACAACGTTTGCGCGTCTGCTTCTTGCCCCGCCTTGGCAAATGCCATCAATCGACTGTAATCAGCTTCTGTGGATGTAGAGCAGGAAGCAGTTACGGCCAGTCCCCGGTTAGTAACCAGTTCTTTTCTCAAACTTCCCCAATCTGAATCGCAAATTGCCGACATAGCTAAATCTAAAGCATGGGCATCACGCTCACTTAACCCAGGCAACTTCCAAGCGCTTGCGACCACCGTTGTACCGACAGAGGCATATAACTCGCTGCGCTGGGTTAAGGCCTGGGGGCTGTCAAAAGTCCAATTTCTCTGCTTTGCACTGGGTGGGTTTTTAGCGGCAGAAAATAATTTAGTTGCTAAAGCGACAACGCGCTGAACATCGAAATTTCCCGACACGATCAACGCTGCATTGTCTGGTCTGTAGTGCTTTCGATGAAAAGCTCGTAAGGCCTCATAACTTGTATTCTCAATATCGGTTCTCGCACCAATAGTTGAGCGCGAATATCCGTGCCAAATAAAAGTGTTGCGGGCTAGCGCATCCATAACCAATCTTGAAGGGTTGCGCTCAGAATTTTCCAACTCGTTGCGCACTACTGTCATTTCACTGTCCAAGTCCGCCTTCGTGAACTGCGCGTGAATAAATCGGTCGGCCTCGAGGCGAATCACCTCATCGAGTTTCTGAGGATCCGAAGAAAACGTTTCAAAATAATTTGTTCTGTCAGCATTTGTAGTGCCATTCCAACTGGCGCCCAATGCAGTCAAATCTTCTTTGATATTTTTGCGAGTACCAGCGCCTTTGAAAAGCATATGTTCCAGCAGATGTGCCATGCCTGTTTCGCCATAACCCTCCAGCTTACTGCCGGTTTTGACAAGTAACTCAACCCTTACGTTACTTGCTGTTGGAAATGGAATCAGAATAATTTTGAAACCATTAGCAAGCGTATAAGCAGACATCCCTCCTGCTGATACCTGCACCACTGAAGATTTGGCAACTCCAGTATCGGCAAATGCCCAAGGAGTGCTTAGAAATAAAAAAGCAAATAATAAATAAAACTGGCTGTAGATTTTTCGCATCCGATTGGCTAATCTATCTAAGCAAGCGCGGCTTGTGTTCCAAGCAAAGCTATGCGAAAACGATTCTTCAAGTAAGCCCCCTCTCGCGGCGGCAATACCAAAGGCAATTTTTCAGGATCTACTTTCACCAGTGCAAAAAGTGGCCCTGAAGTTGCTTTGCTTTCTTTATAAATTAGAGTTTTTAACAAACCTAACTCTGACTTGGTTTTTATAGACATTGTTGTGGTGAATCCTGCTGATTTGGCAATACCCGCCAAATCCACACCAGATGCGGTCACCGTATCTTGCATTCCTGTTTCACCATATTGCTCGTTGTCAAGAACGACGATAGATAAATTACGCGGCTTGCGAGACCCGATAACCGCTAAAGAGCCCAGACCCATGAGCATCTCACCATCACCTGTCACCACAAGTACTTTGCGCTTAGGATGTGCTAGCGCAAGCCCTAGCCCGATCATTGCGGCTCCGCCCATAGCGCCCCATAAAGGAAAAGACAAAGGGTGATCGCCTGCAGCAGTGACATCCCAAGCAGGAGCACCTAACCCAGCAACCACCAAAAGATCGCCCCTTTGATGCAAGATGTGATTTACGACATCACGACGGTGTAATGTTTTTTTCATTCTGAGCCGGTATGGGTAAGTTTGCGAAAATCTTTAGCACCGATGACTTTTTGCCCGATCAAGACTGCCATCGGACGGAATGTGTTGTAAGTCATGCGCAAAGCGCCTGAGACCTCTTGCACAACATCTTCATGTGTATCCGCACGCCGCACCAAGACACCCATAGCAGCGAGAACAGTTTCAGTCGCATCACCCATCGGAACTTGGGAAGGATTGAATTCAGCATGGTCTCCTCGCATAGTTACCAATATCAGCAATGGAAATTGACACGACGTGCTCAAGGAAAGCATGTTGATGCAATTTCCAACACCACTACTTTGCATCAGCAATACGCCTTTTTTCCCTCCTAACCAAGCGCCTCCTAGTAATGCGACGCCTTGTTCTTCGCTCGTCAGTCGAATGACTGACATTTTTTTGTCAGACTCACACAAATGAATCAAATTAGCATGCCCGGCATCTGGAACAATCGCCACTTGCTCGATGTCATGCTCTTGAAAAAGCTTGTGCACTGGCTTGGACCAATGGACGCTTTTGTCTTTACTAGAGATTTTCAAATTTACTCCCTTTTTGATCTCGTCAAAAGAGTTGATTATTAGTCTATTTGACGCCATAAAACTGAGGCCTAACTAGCAAAAACCCTAGCATCCTGTAATTAGATACTCACTAGTATCAAGTTCATCAATTGGACAACTCAGGTGCGATATGAACTTTAGACATTTTGCGAAGCTGCTAACACTCGTTTTTATTTGTGTAATTTCGTTTGGATCTATGGCACAAAGCAGTTGGCCTAATCAACCCATCAAAATCATTCTTCCATTTCCCACTGGGGGAACAGTAGACCAAATTTCACGCTTATTGCAACCTCACTTACAACAAACACTCGGCCAAGCTATCGTGATTGAAACCCGTTCTGGCGCGTCTGGATCCATTGGTACTGGGATCGCCGCTAAGTCTCCCCCCGACGGTTATACATGGGTCATGGTCTTTGATACACATGGCGTCAACCCTAGCCTTTATCCAAGTTTGCCCTTTGATACGTTGAAAGACCTGACGCCACTCATGCAAATTGGAACAGGCGCCATGGTGGTCACTGCCCATTCTTCTACGCCCTATAAAAACTTTAATGACGTGGTGCAAGCCGCAAAAAGCAAACCTGGCACATTAGGCTACGGAACAATTGGTTCAGGAAGCATGGCGCATCTGGCAATGACTTATCTGGGCAACTTACTGAAAGTCGACTGGACGCATATCCCTTACAAAGGAGGCGGCCCCTTGGCAATCGATGGCGTAGCCGGACACGTCCCTGTCACCATGGCTACCTATGCCTTATGGGCACCCCATTTCGCCAGTGGAAAACTGCGCCCATTGGCCGTGACTTCTCCTAAAAGAATGGTCGAATTACCAGATGTTCCGACCTTGCAAGAGTTGGGCATTACAGGTTTTGAAGCGCAAGCGTACTGGGGAATGCTGGCCCCTGCAGGCGTTCCCAAGGACATTGTGAATCGCATGCATGCTGAGATGACAAAGGTTTTAAAAATTCCGGCCGTTCAAGAAAGGCTCACACAAATGGGAGTTGTAGTCACTGCAACAAGCCCCACAGATTTTGATCGCTTTATCAGAAATGAAGTTACTAAATGGAGCAAAGTAGTCAAAGAAAATAATATCCAAGCAGGTCAATAAATAGACCCATTGCCTGTTTGAACTAATTGATTGCAACTTTAGTAGCATCGTATTCAAACAGCCATGTATAGCGCGCGTTAATTTTTCCAGTTGTCCTCGCTTAGCGATCAATAATGGCAGAGTCTTAAAATCTCAACTTGCCAACACCGCTTTTCTAAAGACTCCATAAGTGATCATGCTAATCAAAGAGCAGCCAATTTTCCTAACAGCTGCCTTTTATCTATTTGTTGACTTGCCCAATTATGCTGAGCGCAGGCCTGCGTTACTAGCATTTTGCGAAGCGCATAACGTGAAAGGCTCCATCTTGTTAGCCTATGAAGGCATCAATGGCACCATTGCTGGTGCTGCATCTGATGTGCATGCTGTTCTGGGCTATTTACGTCAAGACCCAAAATTTTCAAGCCTAGAGCACAAAGAATCTTTTGCCAACAAGCCGCCCTTCCATCGCATGAAAGTGCGTTTGAAAAAAGAAATCGTCACCATGGGTGTGGACGGTATCAGCCCCATCCGCATGGCGGGCACCTATGTCAAACCAGAAGATTGGAACGCTTTGATTTCCGAACCTGACGTAGTGGTCATCGATACACGTAACCACTACGAAGTAGACATTGGTACTTTCAAAGGTGCTATTGATCCGAAAATTGACAGCTTCTCGCAATTACCAGAATGGGTGAATCAAGCTAAGTCGTTAGAAGTAAAAAATGGCAAAAAGCCCCGCGTTGCCATGTTTTGTACCGGTGGCATTCGATGCGAAAAATCTACCGCACTCATGCGTACACATGGTTTTGAAGACGTCTACCACTTACAGGGTGGCATTTTGAAATATCTAGAAGTTATACCTCCTGAACATAGTTTGTGGGAAGGTGAATGCTTTGTGTTTGACGAGCGTGTTTCTGTCACGCACGGCCTACAACAAGGTACCCAAGAGCTTTGCCGCTGCTGTCGAGAGCCCCTTCCTGCAGGTGCTCAAAATTCATCTTTATTCGAGCTTGGTGTCAGTTGCCCGCGTTGCCATGATCACACCACGGATACACAAAAAAATAGTGCACGCGAAAGGCAAAAACAATGGGAAATCGCCAAATCACGCCAAAGTGACCACATCGGCATCCCGCAAAGGGAGCAAAAGATAAAAGCATTACTCCCGCAAGACGCGCCTATTCTGTATTCGTTCAGGCGTTGCCCTTACGCCATACGTGCGCGCCTTGCATTGCTTGTAAGCGGCATTCGCTGTGAAATGCGTGAAATCACGCTCGCCCATAAACCGCACAATATGCTTGAAGCATCCGCCAAAGGCACTGTGCCCGTCCTTGTACTGAAAGACCGCGTGCTTGACCAGAGCCTAGACATCATGCGTTGGGCTTTGGGTCAAAACGACCCGGAGGGTTGGTCTACTGCTGGACGAACGTTAGATGAAGAAGCGCAAGCACTGGTTCGTAACTGCGACGATGAATTCAAAACCTACCTCGATCGTTACAAATACCCAAATCACTACGACTTGCCAAATGGATTAGCTAACCGGGAAGCAGGATCTGCTTATCTAGATCAACTCAACACCAAACTGATGCAGTCAACTTTCCTCGTGGGTGCTAAATGGTCTTGGGTAGACGCTGCTATTGCCCCCTTTATCAGGCAATTTGCGCGCACTGATCGCATATGGTTTGATGCGCAAGCTTGGACTGCTCTTCAAAATTGGTTAACCCAATTTGAGCAGTCTGAGCGCTTTAGCACTGTGATGCACCGATACAAAATTTGGTATGAAGGGGCGAAGCCAGTAGCGTTCCCGCCAGATTAACTTGGCTTGATCATCACCTTCCGCCATTTGATTGGACCACCAGTGACGTTGTTCACACCTGGACCAAATTGCAATGCAAACGGACCGCTTGGAAACTTACCGTCTTGCACTGTTGAAGTAATGACACCATTTAGTTTGACCGTCAGTGATGATCCCTGAGCTACCACTTCCATCACATTCCACTGACCACCAGCTTTATTCACAATAGGAACAGGAACTTTGGCAAAGTTCACAATCGCGCCCGTTCCGTAACTAGGGTCTGGTCGAATGTCCCAAATATTAACTTCGTATGCGTTATCGGCCCCAATTTTTTTAGGATCTGTTGCTCGGATGAAGATACCGCTGTTAGTGTCAGTTGCTGCCCAAAATTCCGCATAAATCGTAAAGTCTTTGTAAGCATTTTTTGAGACTAAAAATCCAGCGGTACCCTTGTCAGCAACGATTGCTCCATCCTGAACACGCCAGTTGGCATCCCCCACCAAATTCCAATTGTCTAATCCGTTAGCGCCATCGATTAAAGTCGTCCAACCGGGACCACTTGGAGCGCTCGCGCAACCTGACAAAGCGAGAGCAAAAGCTAGCGAGGTAGTGAGAATGAGTGAGCGGCGTTTCATATTAGGTCTCCCGTTGGTTAAATACAGTTGATTTATTCGCTTTATTCTTTATGAATAATAACCCTTTAAACCCAAGTGACTGCTCGTCAGCCATAGGGGTATTACCTGTCAGTCAAATTGAGGCTTTATGAACAAACGTATCTTTTCAATCAGCAAAAAATGGTTGCTATCTGCTTTAGCCGTCTTGTGTTTTGGTATTACTTTTGTAGCGAAAGCGCAAACCCTCCCTAACAAGCCTATTCGCATAGTCATTGGCTTTCCAGCAGGAGGCCCCCTAGACTTACATGCTCGCCTATTAGCTGACAAATTGCAGGCAGTACTTGGACAACCTGTTTTAATTGATTACAAAGCTGGTGCCGGAGGCACAGTAGGCGCACAGGACGTGATGAAATCTGCGCCAGATGGTCACACCATCATGCTTGCCAATACCGGCGTTTTAGTCATTAACCCAGCACTCTACGGTCGTTTACCTTACGGCACGTTAAAAGACTTTGTGCCTATCGCTCGCACAGCCATGCAGCCCTTGGCTTTACTAGTCAACCCGCAATTACCTGTGCGCAATTTAAAAGAATTTACCGACTATGTTGCTAGTCGGCCAGGACAAATCAACTATGGCTCCGCTGGCAATGGAGGCATCAGCCACTTGGTACCTGAAATGTTCAAGTCTGCCAGTGGCCTTTATATGGTTCACATCCCCTATCGTGGCAGTGCACCTGCATTCACTGACCTTATGGGTGGGCAAGTGCAGTTCATGGCAGAGAGCATTCCGCAAGCTGCCAACTATCACAAGCAAGGCAAGGTCCGTGCATTAGCCGTCACTAGCCGGGAAAGAAGTCCTGCACTACCTGATGTGCCCACAGTTCAAGAAAGCGGTTTTAAAAATTTTGTAGTTGTAGGCTTTTATGGGTTTATGGCGCCAATGGGTACGTCTAAAGAAGTGGTTGAAGTACTGAGCAACGCTTTTAAAACTGTACTTAGCCAACCTGATATCAACAAGCGCATGATCGACCAAGGTGCCGATCCAGCCTTTTTAGGGTCAGAAGACTTTAAACGCTTTCTGGCTGATGAATTGCCACGATGGGCCGAGGTTGTGAAAAAGTCTGGCGCTCGCGTTGACTAGGAAAATTTCCTCCTATGCAAGCGAACATGCACCTCAAATCTAAATACATCCTAGCCGTTTGCCAACTTATTTCGTAAATTCACCAGCATCCACAATCACATTCTCAACAATACCTGCACCATTTCTTCGATTAGTAGCAGCTGCTGTGTACTCCTCTGATTGAAAGCAGTTCACTGCAGACTCAAACGTTGGAAATTCAAGCACCACAAAACGCTTGAAAACCTCAGGGCCTTCCATGATTTGGTATTTGCCCCCTCGCGCCAGAACTTTTGCACCATATTTAGCAATGATGCCCGGCACCTGATCGGTGTATTTTTTATAGCTCACTGGGTCATTGATAACGCAACGTGAAATCCAATATGCAGGCATGTTTTTTCCTTAAATAATTAACAAGTTTTTAATCAAAAATTGGTGTAATTAATCAACCGTCATACCTGACTCTTTGACAACAGCACCCCATTTGGCGATTTCCTCTCGTGTTGCTGCCATCAATTCAGCAGAACCCATCTTGAATGCAGTGGCACCTTGTGCCGAAAAAAAAGTTTCCATATCGGGCTGCGTTTGGAGCGCGGCGATGGCTTTACGCATTTGCTCGATCATTTCTTTTGGAACGCCCTTGGGAGCATAGATTGCGACCCAAAGATCACCCACTAATCCAGGAACCATGTCATTGGCTACAGGAACATCTGGCAAAGCAGACGCACGACGCATCGATGTCACTGCAATTGGCTTGACTTGGCCGCTCTTTATAAATTGAATGCATGCAGGGATTGTGCTTACCAAATAATCTACATTCCCACCAATCACATCGGTCAATGCAGGTGCAACACCTTTATAAGGAATATGCGTCAAATTAATACCTTGGGATTTTTTTAACATCTCCATGAGCAGATGAGAAAAGGTGCCATTGCCTGAAGAACCATAACTGTATTTGCCAGGCTCTTTTTTCGCCAGTGCAATGAGATCAGCAAGATTATTTACGGGTAACTTGGGGCTGGCAACAATTATGTTTTGTACCAGTGCAATTCCTGCCACTGGTTCAAAATCATTGATGGGATCAAAGCCAGTATTTTTGTAAAGAGCAGGGTTAATGGCTTGCGTGCTGTTGATAGTTACCAGCCACATACTTCCGTCTTTAGGACCAGACTTAGCGACAAAGGAAGATCCAACATTTCCACCTGCACCGGTTTTATTTTCAACAACTACGTTGGAGCCAATCAAAGCCGGCAATCTGGCCGCAACAGCACGTGCCATCACATCATTAGAACCGCCAGCATTTTGAGGAACTAGAAAGGTAATAGTTTTCGGAAGAGATGTTTGCGCCGTTACCGATAAGACAAAAGCAAGTGGTGAAAGCGAAATGGCTGTGGTGATACGTCTGCGTCGTAGTGAAATTTGTGTCATTTATTTTTCTCCATCTCAACGGGGGTCACATGTATGCATTTGCAGGAGAAGACGGTCTCCACAAATGCTTGCGCCAATAAAAAGTCATGGTAAAGGTTAAAAGGAGTCCACACAATGAATAAGCACTAGCAGTCAAACTAAAGCCCACAGTACTGATAAGAGGCCCAGACAACAGCAACCCAAGAGGTAATCCCCAGATCGCCAACATCCGCATACCCATGACACGTCCACGATACGCCTGCTCTGTTCCTCTGAGCATGACAGCAGCCAATGGGGTAAGGCACAGGCTTTGCGCAAAACCTGCAACGACTAACAGCGCCATGCCGAAATACATATGGTTGGTATTTGCAAAACACAAATCTAAACCAAACCAAACACCAGCTGAAATAATCATTGTTTGCGATGCGCGTAATTTAAACCGATTGCTGCTCAAAACAATAGACGCTAATAGTCCACCAAATGCAAAGCTAGCTCCCAATAAGCCAAGTCCCGCCTGATCAGTAAGGTAGATATTCTTGGCAACATAAGGTAGCAAACCCAAAAAGAGCGGGAACGCAAGCAGATTGACTAAAAACGCCAGTCCCATTGAACCCAGTAAAACTGGGTTATGGGACATATAACGAAAAGCAACGCGCAAATCTTGAATCGGTGTAGGTGCCTCCTTCACCGCAGGAGCGCTATGGTTATCGTCAACTTTGGTAGCTAGTAAAAAACTACAAACATATAAAAAAGTAACAACGATGTAAGCCGTGGTCATACCAAAAGCAGCGACAGCGCCAGCTCCAGCCAATGCTCCAGCCATGCGTGCAGAGTCTGAAGTAATCCTTGAAATTCCCAAAGCACCCATGAGGTGATGCGGAGGTTGTGTCTGCGCAACTAATGCATAGCGCAAAACCATGTCAGAGGGTCGAATTAAGCCCACTATTCCCGCAATGATTAAAACGATCAAGGGAGTAATCGCATGCAGCCAAGACAGTGTTAATAAAGTTGCAGCAAGTGAAGCATAAATCGCCCGTGTTATCCAAAGCATTCGGCGATAACCAAAGCGGTCTCCCGCCACACCAAAAAGTGGCGACACCAGTGATCCGAAAAATTGCAGTGCACCGAATATGACTAACAACATGACAGAGCCAGACTCCACCAAGATGTACCAACCCAAAATTAAGGTCTCCATCTCAAAAGCCCAAGAAGTCGCTAAATCAGATGACCACTGAAAACGAAAGCTTCGGATTGAGAAAGGCGCCAACCAGTGGGGCGGCCGATCGGTGTTTTGGGTTGTCAAAGTTAGGTCGGTTTTGTATTTAACTCACAACACCAATATTCCAAGGTACAAACTCGTGGTCACCGAGCCCCAACTCTTCACTCTTAGAAGGCTTGCCCGAAGCAACATCGCATATCAAATCAAAAATGCCTTGCGCGACCTCTGGCATGGTAGAAGTGCCATCCAATAAAACACCGCAGTTGAAGTCCATATCTTCTGTCAGTCGGTTATACATGGGCGTATTGGTAGCTAGCTTGATAGATGGAACAGGTTTGGCACCAAACATAGAGCCTCTGCCTGTTGTAAACAAAATCATATTAGCCCCACCTGCAATTTGACCTGTGGCTGAGCAAGGGTCAAAGCCAGGTGTGTCCATAAATACAAAACCTTTGGCGTTGACAGGCTCAGCGTAGCGATAGACCTCCATCAATCCGGTGGTTCCCCCTTTCATAGAAGAGCCCAAAGATTTTTCAAAAATATTGGCGAGACCACCCACTTGGTTACCAGGACTCACGGCCCCGTTAATCTGCACATCGCGTCCGGGTGAATACTCCTCTTTCCACCAACGAATACGGTCGATGAGTTTTTCACCTACCTCTTTGCTACGCGCACGACGCGTGAGCGTATGTTCCACGCCATAAATCTCTGGAGTCTCCGACAAAATAGCGGTACCTCCATGCCGCACCAATATGTCCATGGCAGCACCTAATGCAGGGTTTGCAGTAATGGAAGAAAACCCATCTGAACCACCGCATTGCAAACCGATTTTTAAGTGGCTGACTGGCACGGTAGATCGACGCGCTTCATTCGCCTCGGGCAACATCGCCTCCACTGCAGCAACCGCGGCCTCCACTGTCTTGCGCGTGCCGCCTTGTTCTTGCATCACGAACGTGTAGAGCTTAGGCCCTTGGCTCAAACCTTCTTGCTCCATCAAGCCTTGCATCTGGTTGCGCTCGCAACCTAGTCCGATGATCAGCACAGCAGCAAAGTTCGGGTTGCGCGCAAAGCCACCAATGGTTCGACGTAACAGCTGCATGGGTTCGCCACTCATCTCCATGCCACAACCAAGGCCGTGACTGAGTCCGACCACACCATCTATGTGCGGATACTTCGCTAAGCGATCACCTCTAAAGGCCTCAGCAACTTTATGCACCACCGTTGCAGAACAATTCACCGTCGACAAGATACCAATAAAGTTACGTGTACCCACATCGCCATTGGCACGCACGTAGCCTTCAAAAGTGGCTTGTTCGCTGAGTGGAAGAAATTCAGTTGGCACATAGTCTTTGCCGTAGGCATAGTCACGGTCAAACTCTCTAAATGTCACGTTATGTGAGTGCACATAAGTTCCCGCCGAGATATTGACCGTAGCAAAACCAATACACACGTTGTATTTAAGAATGGCTTCACCCGCCTCAATATTGCGCGCGGCAATTTTGTGGCCTGACGGCACTTGGCTGCGACTGGTGATGCCCTCAGAAGGAATTTCCATTCCCATCCCGACGTCAGTGCGTGCAACGACTACGTTGTCGCTGGGGTGTAGACGGATCACTGGACCCGTCATTTTTTTCACATTTAGATCAATCATGCCCATACATCATTCCTAAAAAGTTATTGCATCTTTAAAACATCAAAAGCAGCCTTTAGCCTTTGATCATAATTTTGTCTAGCCTGAACAGCATCTTCTTTAGGCCACTCAGAAAATCCTGCCCCAGCTTTCATTCCAGTTTTACCTTCT
>Ga0304729_1000862_pt1 | contig 21078 bp, 22 predicted proteins | sample C_131016_MF_Meta_FD_190475 | JGI IMG/M metagenome (GOLD analysis project Ga0304729, IMG submission 190475) | Freshwater microbial communities from Lake Croche, Canada to study carbon cycling - C_131016_MF_MetaG (v2) (version 2) | ecosystem: Environmental > Aquatic > Freshwater > Lake | place... | reverse complement strand
TATCTCCTGAAGTTCCAAGACCACCATCAGCAATAACGTGAACATAGCGTCCACCTGATTCATCCATGTAATCGCGTCTAGCTCCAGCAACATCGGCAACTGCAGTTGCCATCGGTGCATGAATACCTAGAACGGTTCTAGTTGTTGATGCTCTTCCGCCACCAAAACCAACTAGCACACCCGCAGCACCGGTACGCATCAGGTGCAATGCTGCGGTGTATGTGGCAGCACCTCCAACGATTACTGGAACATCTAGTTCATAGATGAACTCTTTTAGGTTTAGCGCTTCATGTGTTTTAGAAACATGTTCAGCTGAAACCGTGGTTCCGCGAATAACAAATATGTCAACACCGGCGGTTATTACAGCCTTGGCATATTCAGCTGTCTTCTGTGGCGATAGAGCAGCTGCAACAGTTACACCTGATTTACGGATCTGCGCCAGACGTTCTTTGATAAGTTCTGCCTTAATAGGCTCTGCATAAATCTGCTGCATGCGTGAAGTTGCTTCGCCTTCGGTTAGCTTGGCAATCTCAGCTAACTGCTTGGTTGGATCTTCGTATCTAGTCCAAAGACCTTCAAGATCTAGCACACCTAAACCGCCTAGCTTGCCGATGGCAATAGCGGTATCAGGAGAAACCACTGAGTCCATAGGAGCTGCCAGAACAGGCAGTTCAAAGCTATAGGCATCAATGTTCCATGAGGTTGAAACATCTCTAGGGTCACGGGTTCTTCTTGAAGGAACCACAGCAATATCGTCAAAAGCCCAACTACGGTTACCGCGTTTACCTCGACCAATTTCCATTTCGCTCACAGTAATCTCCTAGCGGTTGTTGTAATTAGGGGCTTCAACAGTCATCTGAATGTCGTGCGGGTGTGATTCCTTTAGTCCTGCAGGAGTGATTCTTACGAACTTGCCTTTGGCTTGTAATTCTTCAATAGTTCCTGCCCCAACATAACCCATAGCAGCACGAAGACCACCGATAAGTTGATGAGCAACTGTTGAAACTGTTCCTCTGTAAGGAACTCTTCCTTCAATACCTTCAGGAACTAACTTGTCTTCTCTAAGCACATCGTCCTGGAAGTAACGGTCCTTGGAATAGCTCTTAGCTTCGCCGCGAGATTGCATAGCGCCAAGAGATCCCATACCGCGATAAGTCTTGAACTGCTTGCCACCAACAAAAGTAATATCTCCCGGTGCTTCATCAGTACCGGCAAGCAATGAACCAATCATTACTGCATTTGCTCCAGCAACAAGTGCTTTAGGAATATCTCCCGAGAACTGTAAGCCACCATCAGCAATGACTGGAACACCAGCCGGCTTACAAGCCAACGATGCTTCATAAACTGCAGTGATCTGCGGAACACCAACACCTGCGATAACACGAGTGGTGCAAATAGAACCTGGACCAACACCGACCTTAACTCCATCGGCACCAGCTGCAACTAGAGCAGCTGCACCTTCACGAGTTGCAATATTGCCACCAATAACATCAACATGTTTAGCAACTGGTTCTGCCTTTAGTTTGGCAACCATATCTAGCACTGCAGTGTTATGACCATGAGCGGTATCAACAATCAAGATGTCAACACCAGCATCAACGAGAGCCATGGCTCTTTCCCAACCCTGATTCCCAACACCAATAGCGGCAGCTACTAGCAATCTGCCTGAACAGTCTTTGCTGGCTAGTGGATACTTCTCACTTTTATCGAAATCTTTTATAGTGATAAGTCCACGAAGTTTATTGTTGGCATCAACTAGCGGAAGCTTTTCAATACGGTGCTGAGCAAAGATAGAAATAGCAATCTCAGGTGAAACTCCAACAGGAGCGGTAACCAACGGCATAGGCGTCATGACATCTTTTACCAAGGTGATGCTCTTCTGAACTTCATTCACAAATCTCATGTCACGGTTGGTGATAATTCCAAGCAGTGTGCCATCTTCATCAATCACCGGTAACCCTGAAACTCTAAAAGTTCCACATATGTCATCGACTTCTTGAACTGTTGCAAGTGGATGGGTAGTTACCGGATGGGTAATCATGCCAGCTTCTGATCTCTTGACTAGATCAACCTGAGTGGCCTGCTGCTCAATGGAGAGGTTACGGTGCAAAACACCTAAACCACCTTGGCGGGCAATAGCGATAGCTAGCCTTGCCTCGGTAACGGTATCCATTGCTGAGGATAGGAGTGGGATGTTGATGGATAGACGCTTGGTTACCTGGGTCTTGGTCGAAACCTGACTAGGCACGACATCGGACTGGCCAGGCAGCAGCAACACATCGTCATAAGTCAGACCAGTAAAGCCAAATGGGTCATTTTGAGTCATTTTTACCCTGTCAGGTGAGTTGATTAGCCAATTCTACCCTGACTAAGCCCGCTATTCTTAGGGTCAATTTTGGCTAAATACGCCCGCAGCAGCGTAGGTCCCCGAATTCCCATACTTATAAACCGTATAGTCCACCTGTTTCAGGTAACCAGAGGGTGCAAAGCGTAGCTTGCCCTTGAGTTTGGAACTCAACAATGCATTTCGCAAACCTTCTGCAGTTTCAGCTTTGGCATCCAATAGGGCCTGAGCTGCAACAGTAATCGCCTCGTAGGTATGCCACGCTAAAGCAAATACCGGAGCCTTTGGATTACTCAATAGCGCAGGTCTACCTAAAGCAGAAGCCAACCTTGTCCTGAACTCAGAAGAAGTGGCTTCTTGCGGAAGGATGGCTTTAGCCCCGCTAAGAGCTTTAGCCCAAGGGTAACCAGAGTAGTTAGCCAGATTGCCTGGCACTAGGTAAAGATCTTGAACACTCAGCAACCAACTCTGCACATCATCGAAGAACGCTACGGATTGCTCCAAAGAAGCAACCACCAAAACCTCAGGTTTTGTTTTTCTAATTGCGTTTAGATCCGACATGCCTAGAACCTGAACTTGTGGCACTCCCCTGATGGTTAGCCCAAAAGCCATGGACTTCATAACCTCTTGACCATAGTCATCATCGCTATAAACAACTAATGCCGATGCTGGCTTAGCTCTGGATATCATTTCAGCTAATGAAGTGATGTCCTGGCTGTGTGATGAAGTGAGCCTAAAAAGCCCCGACTTATTACTAACCCCTAGCCCATCATCCAAAGGTGCGGTGGCAATCATTGGGATTGGATCTGATTTCATCAGTTGAATGACCTGTTTGGCCGAACCAGATTCGATAGGCATCAGTAAAACATCGGGGCCAAATACTTTTGATCTGGCAACAGCACTCTTAGCTTCATAGAACGAATCACCCGCATCTTCAAAATCAAGATTGACCTTGACCGAATCAGTTAGATCTGCTGCCGCTAGTCTTGCTGCCGCTCGTTGAATAAGACCGGCAAAATACAGATTCCCTGAATCAGCTGTGAGCACTGAGACCTTCAGTGTTGGAGCCAATGGCTTAGCTAACCCACCTGGCGCTAAAAACAAACAAGCAACACCGATGACAATCCCACTTAGGACAAACAATCTTTTTCTCATTGAAAGAGCGTAAAAGAATCAGAATAAACCTGTTTTAGTTTTCAACAGTTAAAGCAAAAGCGGGCCGGAAAACCGACCCGCTTTAGTTTGAAGCGTTGTGTTAGTTAGTGGTTCCGTTGATGGTTGCATCTGCAACACCGCTGGAAGCCATGGCGTACTTAGCTAGCAGGGCAGCGTACTGACCATCAGCAATAAGTGACTTAACAGCAGCCTGAATAGCATCGCGAAGACCTGAGTCCTTCTTCAATGTTGCGATACCAACAAGTGCAGTTCCGTAACCGTTAGGTGCATTGGTGTCCATGACAACATCGAAGTACTTGCCATCGCCTGCAGTTGCAGCAGCATCTCCGGCAACCTGAGCGTCAAGCATTACTGCAACACCCTTGTTAGCACGAAGAGCATTGTATGCAGTTGGCGCATCTGGAAGAGTGATCACGTTGATCGCCTGCTTACCTGATGTAGCACAGGAAGTAGACATGGTTGCGTAAAGGTCAATCTGTGAAGTTCCCTTTTCAGCAATAGCAGTCTTGCCACAAAGATCCATCGGACTCATGATGTTTTCTGGGTTGCCCTTGTTAACGATCATCATCGAACCTGCAATGAGGTAGTCAACGAAGTCAACCTTGGCTTGACGCTCCATGGTGTCATTCATATCACTGATGATGATGTCGTTTTTGCCTGATTCCAAAGAAGCGATGATGCTATCGAAAGCCTGCTTCTGGAAGGTTACCTTTGCGCCTAGCTTCTCCTGGATTAGCGCACCAAGTTCAACGTCGAAGCCAGCAAGCTTGCCGTCAGCGTCGTAGAACTCAAAAGGCGCCCAAGGAATATCGCTGGCCACTTTGATGCCCTTGTTTAGGAAATCTGCAGGCAGTAGAGCCTGAGCTACCTTGTCAACCTTTGATTGTTCAACACCGTTGTTTGGGCCGCTGGCACAGCCAGCTAGTACTAGAAGACCTGCCGACAAAACTGCGACAAAGCCTAGTTTCTTTTTAGACACTTTGAATCTCGCTCTCTTAGTTGGTTTACTCTGCTTCAAAACTAAAGGACTTTGTTGAGGAAAGCTTTGGTTCTGGCCTCTTGAGGTTTATCTAAAACCTGCTTCGGCGTTCCCATCTCAACTATTTGTCCCTTATCTATGAAGACTACTTTGTCTGCCACCTCTCGTGCGAACCCCATCTCGTGAGTCACAACAATCATGGTCATGCCTGCCTTAGCTAGGCCTTTCATAACATCTAAAACATCCCCTACTAGCTCTGGATCTAGGGCAGATGTCGGCTCATCAAAGAGCATCAATTTAGGCTTCATGGCCAGTGCTCTAGCAATGGCAACACGTTGCTGCTGACCACCAGATAACTGAGAAGGGTAATGCTCTCCTTTATCGGCAAGACCTACCTGAGCCAGTAACTCAAGGCCCAGTTGTTTAGCTTCCTCAGGGTTTACTCCACCAACACCGATTGGTGCTTCAATCACATTCTGCAAGGCAGTCATGTGTGGGAAGAGGTTAAACCTCTGGAACACCATGCCTATTGCCTGACGTTGTCTTGCAATGTCTTTTGGTTTCATTTCGTGCAAAACTTTGCCAGCTTGGCGATAACCCATCAACTCATCGTTGACATAGATTCTTCCACCGTTGATAGATTCCAAGTGATTCAAGCATCTTAGGAAAGTTGATTTACCAGAACCGGAAGGTCCAATGATGCAAAGCACTTCACCTTGCTCAACAGTTAGCGAGATACCCTGAAGCACTTCGTTAGAGCCATAGCTCTTACGAACACTTCTTGCATCGACCATTAGATGACTCATTAGCGCTTACCCACCTTGAATGCTCGAGGAGCAGCTCTACCGCCAACAGTTGCAAAGCCTCTGCCGTATCTGCGCTCAAGTGCTCGCTGAGGGAAACCGAGAACAGTTGTCATTGCTAAGTACCAGAAACCGCTAACAATCAGTAACTCAATCTGAGCTAGGTTAGCCGAAGAAATTGTGCTCGCAGCGGTGTAAAGCTCAGCAACTGCGATCACCTGAAGTAACGAGGTGTTCTTGAGCATTCCAATAAATTCATTACCCATCGGTGGAATGATTACTCGCATTGCTTGTGGCAAGACAATTCTTCTCATGGTGTATCCGGATGACATACCCAAGGACTGAGCTGCTTCAACCTGACCTGAGTCAACGGCCAAAATACCTGCCCTTACAATTTCAGCTGAGTAAGCCGCTTCATTCAGGGACAGTGCGATAACACCAGCAACGATTGCGGGAATCAGATCACTGGTGTTGCCACTTAGCCAAACTATGTCGGTGTATGGAACACCTAAAACTAATTGCGGAAAAATGATTCCAAGATATCCCCAGAATACAATCTGCAACAGCAAAGGTGTTCCTCTAAAAAATTCAATAAAAGCGGTTGCCAACCAACGTTGCAGTGGATTTTCACTAAGCTTCATGATGGCCAAGATGGTAGCCAAAACTGTTGCAATGAACATACAGAGCACAGTCACGAAAATAGTTACCAGCATGCCCTCTAGGATTCTCTGGTCAAAGAGAAACTTTACGACTAGCTCATGCTGGATAGATGTTGCGCTGAAAACAGCCCAAGTGAAGCTTAAAAGCAAAACCGTGGCGAGGCCACCAAAGATCCAGCGGGCCGGGTGGCGAAGCGGGACTGCTACGACATCATCGCCGTAATCAGTGTTATCCGTTGTTGCCATGAATCCGCCTCTGGTTACTAAAAATCCTATTCCCTTAGGTTATGCCCATTAAACGAATAAGCCCCGAGATTACCTCAGGGCTTATTCGGTTATCTAAATGTGATTTAGCGCTCTACGATTGCTAGCACGTCTCTGGCTGAAAGAACTAGGTATTCCTTACCGTTGTATTTCAGTTCTGTGCCGCCGTACTTAGAGAAAATAACGCGGTCACCAACAGCTATATCTAGTGGAACACGGTTACCGTTGTCATCGACGCGACCTGGGCCGACAGCGATAACTTCAGCCTCCTGAGGCTTCTCTTTAGCGGTATCTGGGATAACCAGACCCGAAGCGGTAACTTGCTCTGCCTCTACTGGCAGAACGACAATTCGATCTTCAAGCGGCTTAATTGAAACCGACACGTTGAACCTCTTCTTTTAGTGAAATTTAGGGAAAGCGCTCTAGCGCTAGGTCAAGTTTATAGCCTTGATTAGCACTCTTGCAACCAGAGTGCTAACGCTTCGCTGTTAGCGTTGATAAATGGACCGTTCCAGCTTTCTAAGCCTTATTAGCCCTGAGGGGCAGGCACTCTTAGCAGAAGTTGGCGATTTAGATAGCAAAGCCGATGTCTTGAAACTGGTTGCCAAACTCAGATCAAAAGGTAATTCAGCAGAGCTGGTTGCGACAGTACTCTCCCTGGCCAAACTGAGGCGACGAGCCCAAGCTAAATTTGGTGAATTTGCGAACCGGATGTATTTCACCGAAGCTGGATTAGAACAAGCCTCAAGACTAAAAGTGGCAGCCATTCATGCTGGACGATTTAGAGATGCAGGAATCAACAACATTGCAGATCTGGGTTGCGGCATAGGCGCGGAAGCTCTTGCCATGGCAAGTCTTGATCTTAAGGTCTCAGCTTTTGAACTTGATGAAGTAACAGCAGCCATAGCTTCATACAACCTAGCTAGTTTCGAGCAGGTAACCGTTGAACAAGCAGATGTAACAAAACTGGTTCTAGCAAACTTTGACGGTGCTTTCATAGACCCAGCTAGAAGAGACCTTGATGGGCCCAAAAAAGAATTCACTAAGCGCAAATATGACTTGGCTAATCTAAGTCCATCTTTTGAGTTTGTTTTGGAAGTAGCAAAAAAGATACCAACCATAGTCAAACTAGGTCCTGGCTTAGATCACAAAGATATTCCGCAGGATGCCGAAGCAGTTTGGGTTTCTGATAACGGTGACCTAGTTGAAATGACTCTTTACTTTGGCAAAGTGGCAAGAGAAAACGTTGCTCGAGCAGCGTTACTGCTTACCCCGAATGGATCCTTTGAAATAACTAGCCCGAACCACGCCAGAACAGATGCTCCAATTGCTGAACTAGGTACTTATGTTTACGAACCAGATGCAGCGCTAATCAGGTCACATTTGATTGGTGATTTAGCCATAGATCTCAACCTTCATATCTTCGCCAACGAGATTGCCTATCTCACCGGTAACGAAGAACTAAGTTCTCCTTGGCTAAAGGGATACAGAGTACTTGACAACCTAGTCTTCGATCGTAAAAAGCTAAAGAGTTACCTGAGAGAACGTAACGTGGGGATCCTTGAAATCAAAAAACGTGGGGCAGATATCACTCCTGAACAACTCAGACGAGAGCTTGCACCTAAAGGTCCTAACTCACTGACTCTTATCGTTACCCGAGTTGCTGATACTCACCGAGTGCTGGTTGTTGAACCAATAGTTTAGGACTGCACTCGAGTAACAGGCAGAGTGGATTCAGCTGAGAAATCTAATGAGCTAGGCGCTCTTCCCGCCATAACTAGCTGTGCACCTAGGGCTGCGATCATGGCACCGTTATCGGTGCAGAGAGATAGCGCTGGAATCCGAAGAGAAATTCCAGCTTCTGCACATTTCACAAGAGCGACTTCTCTAAGCCTTGAGTTAGCAACCACTCCGCCACCGAGTAACAACCTCGGAACATCGTGATCTTTACAGGCAGCTATAGCTTTAGTGATTAGCACATCAACCACTGCTTCTCTAAAACTTGCTGCCACATCAGCAACAGGAACTTCTTCGTTTTTGAATTCAGCTAATTCAACATGTCTTGCAACCGCTGTCTTTAGTCCAGAGAAACTAAAGTCGTAGCGATGCTCAGCCATGTCTTTTGGAAGAGATAGTCCTCTCGGGAATCTAATAGCCTGCGGGTTACCTTCTTTAGCAACTCGATCTATTTCAGGGCCACCTGGGTAGCTAAGTCCTAAAACTCTTGCCACCTTATCGAAAGCTTCACCAGCAGCATCATCAATGGTTTCACCTAAGAGAACTACATCGTCTAAAAGGTCTCTAACCATTAGCAGTGACGTGTGCCCGCCACTAACCAGCAGCGCAATTGTTGGCAGTTCGATCTTGCCCTGGTCCAGAATGTCAGCACCTACGTGGCCAACCAAGTGATTCACTGCATAAATAGGCTTACCGGTTGCAACAGCTAGTGCTTTAGCAGCACCAACCCCAACCATAAGAGCACCAGCAAGTCCTGGGCCATTAGTTACCGCAATGGCATCAATTTCATCAAGAGAGATCCCTGCTTTATCCAGCGCTTCATCAAGAACAGGTGTCAGCGCTTCTAGGTGAGCACGAGCAGCAACTTCTGGAACAACACCGCCAAAGATGGCATGCTGTTCCATGCTGGATGAGATGATGTTGGCCAAGAGAGTATTACCTCTAACAATGCCGATACCGGTTTCATCACAGGAAGTCTCAATGCCTAAAACAATTGGTTCAGTTTTAGGTGGAACTAAAGATTCTGTCTTCATTACAAAAGCATCAACACCATCTGGTTGGTAATACTTCTTACGAACACCAATCTGTCTAAAACCAAAGACTTTATAGAGCTTTTGCGCTATCGGGTTATCTGCTCTAACTTCAAGGAATATCTCTTTAGCACCAAGTGCATTAGCTTCAACGGTAAGCGCGAACATGAGCGCTCTACCGATACCCAACCCGCGTTTCCTAGGGCTCGAGGCGATGGTTTGAATATCTGCCTGATCACTGCCAGCTAATTTACTTAGCCCTGCATAGCCAACAACCTCATCACCTTCGAGAGCAACTAGATAGTAAGTGTGTGCGGCAGCTAACTCATCTCTCATCATCTCTTCAGACCAAGCGTCATTGACGAAACATTCAGTTTCAAGAATCATGATTTGAGCTAGGTCATCGACTGTTGCTTCTCTAATTAGAAAACTCATCAGCCGCTAACCTTCTTAGGCTTCGTTGGAACAGCATCTGGTTCTCGAAGATATATCGGTGTCAGATCTCGATTAGGCCCCAACTCAGTCAAGGACTGAGCGAACGCTATTTCACCCAGCGCACCAGCGCGGACAACTAGTTCGGTAACCTCATGCTCGGCTAGGTTGATGAACTCTCCTAGATTTTCAGGTTTATTCACACTAGGACCCAAAACTCTAACTGGAATCCCGTTAGCAACTCCTTGGTATGAAGCCCAGAACACTTCTTTTCTTCTGGCATCAGTTGAAACCAATAAAGCTCTTGAACCAGGGTTTGCTTGAAAGTAATCAAGAGCAATCGCATCTAGCGAACAAACAGCAACCAGATCTGCTTTAGCACCAAGGGCAAAGAACTGTGCTGCTGCTAAGCCAACCCTTAGCCCAGTAAAAGGACCAGGACCGACCCCTGCAACAACAAAAGATACCTGACCGGGTCTCACTCCTGCATCAGCTAAAACCTTTTCAATGGCTGCACCAATACGTTCAGAATGAGTCATTGGTTCTGGATAGTTCAGTTCAGCTAAAACAGTGCCCATGCTAAGCACTGCAACGCTAGTGCCAGCTGAAGTATCAATAGCTAGAGAGTATTCATCGATACGAGTTGAGGCGGTATGCATCAGAAAGACACCTCCTGCCAACGCTCACCAAAGCCAACAATCTTTACTTGTCTATCTTCAGTTTGACCTGAGTGATCTCTCTCAAATTCGATTTCAATCCAGTTCTCAGAGATACCTTCCGTTAGACCTTTACCCCACTCAACTAAGACGATTGATTTCTCAAAAGGAATATCAAGATCATCTAGTTCTTGAGGTGAACCCAAACGATAAGCATCGACATGAACTAAAGGAGCTTCAGAACTTTCTGTCCTTTTATGCGTTCTTGCAATAACAAAAGTAGGGCTAGAGACATTTCCTTCAACACCTAGAGAGTTACCAACCCCTCTGGTGAAAGTTGTTTTACCGGCACCTAAAGGACCCATCAGAATTACTAGATCTCCGGCTTCAAGGACATTGGCGAATCGCTTACCAAGTTCGTCCATCTCATCGCTGTCATGAATAACAGACTCATAGAGCAAGGTAGCTTCAGCCAATTATTTTACGCCTCAACCGCGCCAATAAACTCGCGAACAAATCTTCCACCAATACGGGTCACAATCTCATAGTTGATAGTCTCTGCTGCCTCTGCCAAATCATCAGCAGTTGGACCACAGTCACCAAAAATCACAACACGATCGCCAGGGCTAACCGAAGCATCCCCAACATCAACAACAAACTGATCCATGGCGATACGAGAAAGAATCGGGTACCGATTACCGTTTATGCAAACTTCTGCTTTACCGGTTGCATTACGAGGAATACCTTCGGCATAGCCGATAGGAATAAGAGCCAGTGTGGTTTCTCTCGGAGTCCTATAGAGATAGCCATAGGAAACACCCTCACCTGCCGCTACACGCTTAGTTTGAACAACTGTTCCTTCAGCACACATTACTGGCTTGAGGCCAAACTCTTTAGCTCTGTTATCGCTAAACGGTGAAAGCCCATAGAGTGCAACTCCGAGCCTCACCATGTCGTAGTGAGCCTGCGGATAGCTAAGAGTTCCATCGCTTGCGGTTAGATGTCTAAGTTCAAAGGACAGACCAAGATCAGCTGCCTGCTTTAGAGCAAGTTCAAATCTTTCAATCTGAACTAAGTCTTCTTTGACGCCAGTTGAAGACAGGTGACTAAAGATTCCAACTGTTGTAACAGAACCAGAAGCAACGGCTTCTTTAGTTGCATGCAGTAAGTCATCTAGTTCATCAATGGTGACACCGTTACGACCAAGACCGGTATCAACCTTGATGTGTATTTGAGCGGTCTTACCAACTTCAGCTGCCGCTTTTTGGATTCTCAATAGTTGATCTCTTGATGAAACGGCAAGGTCAATATCGTGCTTTACTGCAGAAACAAAGTCATCTGCTGGGTCATGAATCCAAGCCAAGATGCGAGAAGTGATTCCAGCTGAGCGAAGAGTTTGAGCTTCAGCAACATCCGCTACCCCTAAATAATCAATACCTTCAGCTTCTAGTTTTCTAGCTACCTGAACCATGCCATGGCCATAAGCATTGGCTTTGACAACACCCATGGTTTTTACTGAGTCATTGTTAACTATCTTGCGCATGGCAGTGAGGTTCTCTGCAACAGCATTGAGATCAATAGTTAGTTTGCGCATTAGTTACCACTTTCTGCAATCACAAATGCGATAGCCATACCGCCGTCATGGGAAATAGATAAATGCCACTTAGTAATACCTAGTTCTGTTGCTCTCTCTAATGTTGCGCCAGATACATTTAGTGCTGGCTTTCCTAGCTCGTCTTTAGTAACACTCACATCATGCCAATTCAAGCCAGCAGGGTTACCTAATGCTTTAATCAGTGCTTCTTTAGCGGCCCAATAGCCGGCTAATGATTCAGGTTTTGCACTGCGTTCTGCTTCGGTGAAGATGCGTTCAATTAGTGCAGGGGTGGCAACTAGTTTGTTTTCAAAACGGGTCAGATCGACCAGGTCAACTCCGACTCCGATAATCATGATTACTCGACTGTTACCGACTTGGCCAAATTACGTGGCTGGTCAACATCTAGGCCTTTAGCAGCAGAGAGTTCCATCGCGAAGATCTGCAAAGGAATAACGGTAAGAATAGGTGCAAGCATCTGGTGAACCTTAGGAACATAGATAACTTCAACCGCATACTTACTAACTTCAGTGTCGCCCTCTTCAGCGATAGCAATAACCTTGGCTCCGCGAGCACGAACCTCTTGAATATTGCTCACCACCTTTGCATGCAGTGAATCAGGGTCTGTTGGGCTTGGAACAATTACGATAACCGGCTGACCTTCTTCAATCAGGGCAATCGGACCATGCTTTAGTTCTCCTGCTGCAAAACCCTCTGAGTGAATGTATGCCAGTTCCTTGAGCTTCAATGCTCCTTCAAGAGCAATAGGGAAACCTACGTTACGACCTAGGAACAAAACAGTTTTAGCATCTTTGTAGTTCTTACCAAGAGCGCGAATTGGAGCGGAGCCTGCCAATACTTCGGCTATTTGCGCTGGAAGCTTGAGAAGTTCTCTACCGATTTCTTGTAATTTACTTGGCGAGTGAGCGCCACGAGCAGTTGCTAGATGAAGTGCGAGTAAATACATGCTGGTGATCTGAGCTGTGAAAGCTTTAGTGGAAGCAACTGCAACTTCAGGGCCGGCATGCGTATAAAGAACAGCATCTGCTTCACGAGCAAGGGTTGCTCCCTGGGTATTACAAATAGATAGCACGTTAGCGTCAGCTTCTTTGGCATAGCGAGTTGCCATCAGAGTATCCATGGTTTCACCGGACTGGCTAACTGCAACAACCAAAGTGTTTGAGGTAAGAATTGGGTTACGGTATCTGAATTCATGTGAGAGTTCAACGCTCACTGGAATTCTGGCCCAGCTCTCAATTGCATACTTACCAACTTCAGCTGCATATGCTGCCGTTCCGCAGGCAACCATGATTATGCGATCAATCTTTGGAATAAGTGAACTAAGTGAGGCTAGTTCTTCAAGATGGACATCGCCATCGCTACCTAGTCTTGCCATCAAGGTATCGCCAACTGCTTGAGGCTGATCAGCAATCTCTTTAGCCATAAATGAAGACCAGCCGCCCTTACTCGCAGCACTGGCATCCCAGTCAATAATGAATTCTTCTCGAGTTACTTTTTCTCCTGCGAAGTTCTCAATCTCAACTGAGTCTTTGCGCAAAATAACAATCTCGTCTTGACCTACGGCGATAGCTCGCTTGGTGTGTTCAACAAAAGCAGCAACGTCGCTACCTAGGAAGTTCTCACCTTCACCTAAGCCAATAACTAAAGGAGCATTTCTTCTGGCAGCTAAGACAACTCCTGGTTCATCTTCATGCATAACCAGAATGGTGAACGCTCCGTGCAGTCTTCTAACCACAGTTCTGAACGCTTCAATTAGGTCACCCGATTTGTCATACTCAGCCGCCACTAGGTGGGCTGCTACCTCGGTATCAGTTTCACTGGCGAAGACAGCGCCTGCTTCTAAAAGCTCAGACTTGAGCTCAGCAAAGTTCTCAATGATGCCGTTATGAATAAGGCTAAGTTTTTGGGTGGTTCCACCTAGATGAGGATGGGCATTGCCATCGGTAGGGGCACCATGGGTTGCCCAACGAGTATGTCCGATACCGATGTGAGCTTCACCCAATGGGGTCTTTGTGATGTCATCAACCAGAATGGCTAGCTTGCCGGCACGCTTGCGTGTTTCCAGATCACCTTGCTGGTTAATAACTGAAACACCAGCGCTATCGTAGCCACGGTATTCCAAACGCTTTAGCCCGCCAAGGAGGACGTCGACGGTTGATTTAGGCCCTACGTAGCCGACGATTCCACACATACCTCTAGTTTAAGGCAGAATGGCATTGTGACTGCAGTTCCGGCAGGGTCAAACCCTATAGATGAGCAAGCAGTTTCCCCATTTGTTGATATTTCAAGATCCGATTGGGCTGAACTAGCTAAAAGCACGGAAGCACCGCTAACTCAGGCAGAAATCGAAAAGATCCGTGGTTTAGGTGACTTTTTGGATTTAGCTGAGGTTGCAGATATTTATCTCCCACTTAGTCAGTTACTAAATCTCTATGTGAGCCAAGCACAGAACCTACATCAGATTTCAGGTCGATTCTTAGAACGAACAAATAAGCGAACTCCTTTCATTATTGGCGTCGCCGGTTCCGTTGCAGTTGGTAAGTCGACCGTTTCCAGATTGCTCAAAGAATTACTAAGCAGATGGCCCTCTACTCCATCGGTAGCGCTAGTAACAACAGATGGCTTTCTCTATCCAAATGCGATATTGCAAGAACGTGGGCTTATGGAACGTAAAGGCTTTCCAGAATCCTATGATCGGCTTGCTCTGCTGAAATTCGTAGCTGACATCAAATCAGGCAAAGAACTTGTGACAGCTCCGCTTTACTCACACTTGACCTATGACATAGTGCCAGGTGAAGAAGTAGTGGTTGAATCTCCCGATGTTGTCATTGTCGAAGGTCTAAATGTTTTGCAGCCACCAGCTCTTGGTCAAGAGGTAGCGCTTAGCGATTACTTTGATTTCAAAATTTACGTTGATGCTCCAACAGATGAAATCGAAACTTGGTATTTGGATAGGTTCAAACAACTTAGGGAATCAGCCTTTAGAAACCCAGCCTCCTATTTCCATAAATATGCCGAAATGGAAATGGATGCAGCTTTAGATAGAGCTAGAGAAATCTGGCGAACAATCAACTTACCTAACCTGATTGAGAACATCATCTCCACCAGATCAAGAGCAACCTTGGTATTACAAAAAGGTGAGAAACACAGGGTTGAGAAAGTCTTACTTAGAAAGATCTAAAGCGCTAAGTTCTTCTCAACCACTCGTGCAATACGGTCAGCCCAGGAATGAGCTGTTCCTTCATCGGCAGCTTCAACCATGACCCTAACTAAAGCTTCTGTTCCTGATGCTCTAAGAAGAACCCTTCCAGTTGCACCTAAATCTTTTTCAGCTTCCGAAACAATGTCTTTTAGTCCCTGATCAGATTCAACTCTTGAACGGTCAACACCTTTAACGTTGATAAGCACCTGAGGGTAGGTCTTCATTTGAGCAGCTAGTTCTTGCAAACTCTTGCCGGTTCTCTTTACCTCAGCAGCAATCATCAAACCAGTCAAAATTCCATCACCGGTAGTTGCAAAACGACTAAAGATAATGTGACCTGATTGCTCGCCACCTAGGGTGTATCCACCTTCACGGATTTGCTCGAGAACGTATCTGTCGCCAACCTTGGTTTCAATCATTTCAATACCAGCTTCACGCATCGCAAGACGAAGACCTAGATTACTCATCACAGTTGCTACCAAAGTATTACGAGCTAGTTCTCCTCTAGCCTTCAAAGATAAAGCCAGGATGGCCATCAGTTGATCACCATCAATAATCTGACCATCATGATCAACGCCTAAGCATCTATCAGCATCGCCATCATGAGCGAAGCCCATATCTGCATTGTGTTCTAACACTGCTGACTGGAGAGCACTCATATGTGTTGAACCAAAACCTGCATTGATGTTTAAGCCATCAGGGTCATTACCAATAACAATTACCTTGGCTCCTGAGTCAGCAAAAACTTGTGGTGAAATAGCAGAAGCTGCACCGTGAGCACAGTCGATAACAATCTTCAGTCCATCAAGTGGATTTGGAATAGCTCCTAAAAGATGCACGATGTATCTATCTTCAGCGTCAGCAAATCTTTGAACACGACCAACACCTGCGCCGATAGGGCTAAGCGCGACTGAGCTCATAGCCGCCTCAATTTGGTCTTCGATTTCATCGGCAAGCTTGTGGCCACCGGCAGCAAAGAACTTGATGCCATTATCAGGAGCTGGGTTATGAGAGGCGGAAATCATCACACCAAAATCAGCGCTGAAATCAGCAGTTAGAAAAGCTGTTGCTGGGGTTGGAATAACTCCTGCGTCATAGACATCAACACCGGAAGAGGCAAGACCAGCAGCCACTGCTGCAGCTAAGTACTCACCAGAGATTCTTGGGTCACGACCAATAACAGCGATGGGTCTGCGTCCTTGATTGCGCGCATCCTCACCTAAGACAAGTGCGGCAGCTTTAGCTAAGTTAATTGCGAGATCAACAGTGAGGTCGCGATTGGCAACTCCACGAACACCATCGGTACCAAATAGTCTGGCCATGGTTTCAGATTAGACGAGTAAGTGGCTCGAAGCGACTTAACGCTTAGAGAACTGAGAAGCCTTACGAGCCTTCTTAAGACCAGCCTTCTTGCTCTCAATGACACGTGCGTCACGAGCTAGGAAGCCTGCCTTTTTCAAAGCTGGGCGGTTGTTGTCGCGGTCAATCTCATTTAGTGAACGTGCAATACCTAGACGAAGAGCACCGGCTTGACCAGCAACTCCACCACCGTTGATACGTGCAGTTACATCGTAAGAATCCTGAAGACCTAGAACCTTGAAAGGGTCGGTTACTAGTTGCTGGTGCAACTTGTTAGGGAAGTATTCTGCTAGTTCACGACCGTTGATCTTGATAACACCGGTACCTGGCTTGATGCGAACACGCGCAACAGCTTCCTTACGACGACCAAGACCAGCACCTGGAACAGTTAGTGGGCCACGAGCTTTAGCAGGTGCCTTGGTTTCCTTAGCAGCAGGAGTTTCAGTGGTGAAAGATGATGGCGCAGCTTCGACAGCTTCGACAGCTTCAGCGACTTTCTTAGTTGGCATTAGTCTTCTTCTCTTCTAAGCGCTTACTGCGCTACCTGACCGATTGTGAATGGCTTTGGAGCCTGTGCTACGTGCGGGTGCTCTGCACCGCGGTAAACCTTAAGTTTTGCTAGCTGGTCACGACCAAGAGTGTTCTTAGGAAGCATTCCGCGGATTGCTTTCTCAACAGCCTTCTCAGGTGACTTCTCTAGAAGTTCAGCATAAGTAGTTGCGGTCATACCACCTGGGTAACCAGAGTGACGATAAGCGTTCTTCTTCTGCAACTTAGATCCGGTTAGAGCAACCTTCGCAGCATTGATGATTACGACATAGTCGCCATTGTCCATGTGAGGAGCAAAGGTTGGCTTGTGCTTGCCACGTAGTAGTGCAGCTGCAGTTGCAGCTAAGCGACCAAGAACTACGTCGGTAGCATCGATTACGAGCCAGTCGTTCTGCAGCTCATGAGCCTTCGGTGAATAAGTACGCACGCTAGATTGCCTTCTATTTCTTATATCGGATTGGCGATGAAAGTAACATCTTCATCAACATGGTCGAAGCCTTTTGGCTTACGGCACCAAGGGTCAAGTTTAGCCCGAAAAGCCTCGCAAATGCAACCCAAGGATTTAGCCCTAAAACCGCTAGTTATCGTCCAAAGATCTGGTGTGCTGGGTTATCTGAACCTGGCTGGCATAGTCCTTTTCAGCTGGGTAGCCCACCTCAATAAGGCTTAGACCCTCAGGTGTGACAACCTTGAAAGGATGTGCCCTAGAGCGTGATTTGAGGGCTTGAGCCACATCCTTGGGGGTTGCTCTACCCGCCCCGACCTTGATTAGAGCTCCAACGATGGATCTGACCATATTGTGAGCAAAAGCATCAGCCAAAAGCTCTATCTCGATGACATTACCCAGAGCCTTATTCCTGGAGACAGTAATCAACCTAAGTTCGCGAATTGTGGTCGCCTTAGGCTTTGGCTTACTAAAAGCCGCAAAATCATGTAATCCCAAGAACTCTTTGCTGGCTGCCTGCATTGCTTCAAGATCCAATGGGAACTTCAGCCAAAGATTGTATCTAGCCCTGAGTGGATTCCAACCACTGGTGGAATCTGCGATGGTGTATCGATAGCGGCGATGAGTGGCCGCATAACGAGCATGAAAAACAGCAGGAACTTCAGCGACTTTGACAATGCGAACATCCGGATCCAAAAGTGAATTCATCTTCAATCTGATGTCTTTATTTCGACCTAAACGTTTTAGCTGAGCAGGGCTCAAATCAACATGAACTACCTGGTGTTCAGCATGGACACCGGCATCAGTTCTTCCCGCAACTCGAAGACCAAAGTCCGTCTCGGATTCGCCAAAGATCTTGTTCATGACGGAAATAACTTCACCCTGAACAGTTCTAAGTTTTGGCTGCTTAGCCCAACCAGCGAACTCTGTTCCGTCGTAACTTAGATCAATCCGAAAACGAGTCAAGCCGTCAACCAATTGGTCAACGGCTTGATTCATGAGTCTTTTAGATGTCGAGATTACTCGGCCTCGTCGGCCTTAGGAGCATCTCCAGCTTCAGCTTCAGCTTCTGCTACAGCTGCTTCTTCTTCAGCAGGAGTCTCTTCGACAACTGCAGCTTCTTCAGCAACAGGAGCCTCTTCAACAACCGCTACTTCTTCAGCAACAGGAGCCTCTTCAACAACCGCTACTTCTTCAGCAACAGGAGCCTCTTCAACAACCGCTACTTCTTCAGCAACAGGAGTTTCAGCAACTGCTTCTTCAACGATGTTCTCGTCAACAACAGTCTCAGAACCATCGTGCTCGATAACTTCTTCAGCAACTACTGCAGCAGCAGTTCCCTTGACAGCGTTAACTAGCTTCGCCTTAGATCTTGCAGGCTTCGCAGCAACAGGCTCAAGAACAAGTTCGATTAGCGCCATAGGAGCGTTGTCGCCCTTACGGAAACCTAGCTTGGTGATTCTGGTGTATCCGCCTGGGCGGTCCTGAACTAGTGGAGCGATGTTCGTGAAAAGTTCGTGAACAACGTTCTTGTCAGTGATGTCAGCCATAGCTTGACGACGAGCGTGTAGGTCACCGCGCTTAGCAAGTGATACAAGCTTCTCGGCAACAGGCTGAACGCGCTTAGCCTTGGTCTGTGTTGTGGTCACTGCCTTGTGTGTGAATAGCGATGCGGCCAAGTTGTTGAGCAATAGACGCTCGTGAGCTGGACCTCCACCTAGGCGTGGACCCTTAGTTGGGCGTGGCATGAGTTTCTCCTCTTAGTTTCTTTGACCTAGGGCTTACGCCTGGTCGTCCTCTGCAAAGTTTGAGCTGAAGTAAGCAGCATCAAATCCTGGAACTGAGTCACGGAAACGTAGACCCATTGAAGTTAGCTTGTCGCGCACTTCATCAACTGACTTTGAACCAAAGTTGCGGATGTTCATCAGCTGGTCTTCGGTTAGGTTGATTAGTTCGCTAACAGTGTTGATACCTTCACGCTTTAGGCAGTTGTATGAACGGACGGTTAGGTCTAGTTCTTCAATTGGCTTAGCTAGCGCTGGCGGAAGATCAACTGGAATTGAAGAGGCTGGAAGATCAATACCTTCAGCGTTCTCGTCCAAGTCTTTGGCTAGACCGAATAGGTTCACCAAAGTAATACCTGCAGAAGCTACTGCTTCACGAGGAGAGATTGATGTCTTGGTCTCAACATCAACAATTAGCTTGTCGAAGTTTGTGAATTCTCCTGCACGAGTTGCCTCAACACGGTAAGAAACCTTTAGCACTGGTGAATAGATTGAGTCAATCGGAATGATTCCGTTGTTGGCCATATCTGGCTGACGGTTCTGATTAGCCTGAACATAACCACGACCTGCTTCGATGGTGAAGTGCATGTCAAGGGTTCCCTTGTTTACAGTTGCAATAACCAAGTCAGGGTTGTGAATAGTTACGTTCTCAGGAGCAACGATGTCGGATGCCTTAGCAACGCCAACACCTGCCTTTAGGTGAACAATAACTGGCTCATCAGCAGTTGATGAAACAACTAGATCTTTAACGTTCAAGATCAGCTCAGTAACATCTTCCTTCACACCATCGATAGGACCGAACTCGTGGCTGATTCCCTCAATCTTGATGCTTGTAACAGCAGCACCTGGGATTGATGAAAGTAGTGTGCGACGTAGTGAGTTACCGAGTGTGTAACCAAAACCAGGCTCTAGAGGATCTAGGGTGAAGCGAGCGCGGTTCGGGAAGTTGCTGTCGATTTCTTCGTGCAGAACTGGTGTCTGTGCAATAAGCACGTTGGTTCCTTTCATTGAAACATCCGCTATTTGATGTTCCGTTTGTTGGGTTTGCTATTTAGTGGCCACTAAACAGCTGTATTAAGTTGTTTTGCTGTAAAACTTTTAAAACTTAGATACGGCGAAGCTTTGGTGGGCGACATCCGTTGTGAGCTTGAGGGGTTACATCAGAAATTGATCCAACTTCTAGACCAGCAGCCTGAAGTGAACGGATAGCTGTTTCACGACCAGAGCCAGGGCCCTTTACGAAAACATCTACCTTCTTCAAACCGTGCTCTTGAGCCTTACGAGCTGCTGCTTCTGCTGCCATTTGAGCGGCGAACGGGGTTGACTTACGTGAACCCTTGAAGCCAACATCTCCTGATGAAGACCAAGAAATGACAGCGCCGGTGTCATCAGTAATAGAGACGATGGTGTTGTTGAAAGTGCTCTTGATGTGAGCCTGACCGTGAGTAACGTTCTTCTTTTCTTTACGACGTGGCTTGCGAACTGAACCCGCTGCTTTTGTCTTAGGTGCTGCCATGAGTTTTCTCCTAAATCCTTTATGCGACGCTCAAGCCTGAGGCTTAGCGAGTCGCTTTCTTCTTGCCGGCTACGGTACGCTTTGGACCCTTACGAGTACGAGCGTTTGTCTTAGTGCGCTGACCACGAACAGGTAGTCCCTTACGGTGACGAATACCTTCGTATGAACCAATCTCAACCTTGCGGCGAATGTCAGCTGCAACATCACGACGAAGATCACCTTCAACTTTGTAGTTACCATCTAGGTAGTCACGAATTGCAACTAACTGATCGTCGGTTAGATCTTTTACGCGGATGTTCTTATCGATGTTGGTGTCGGCTAAAACTTTCACACTGCGTGTGCGGCCGATTCCATAGATGTAGGTTAGGGCGATTTCAACGCGCTTGTCGCGTGGAATATCGACTCCGGCAATACGTGCCATTGGATTTCTCCTGTTGTTTAGAAGGTCTGCAGCAGTGTTGTCTTGAATAAATTCAAGCTCTCGCCTTCTCGAGAGGTGCCAGATTAAAAATCTTGAACACTGCCTT
>Ga0304729_1000860_pt1 | contig 21136 bp, 17 predicted proteins | sample C_131016_MF_Meta_FD_190475 | JGI IMG/M metagenome (GOLD analysis project Ga0304729, IMG submission 190475) | Freshwater microbial communities from Lake Croche, Canada to study carbon cycling - C_131016_MF_MetaG (v2) (version 2) | ecosystem: Environmental > Aquatic > Freshwater > Lake | place... | reverse complement strand
GCCCAGCAACCTAAGGTGTTGGATATCCCCGCCTTGGCACCTAGGAGCGCAAAATGATCGGTGAATGGAACAACGGCACTGGCCGTCGCAAATCAAGCGTTGCCCGCGTCTTTATGAAAAAAGGCACGGGCCAAATCAAGATCAATGGCAAAGACATCGCCGAGTATTTCGGCCGTCAAACCTCGATCATGATTTCAAAGCAACCCCTCATGCTTACCAACAACGGCGAAGCTTTTGACATCCAAGTCAATGTGCACGGCGGTGGTGAGTCTGGTCAAGCAGGTGCAGTGCGCCACGGTATCACCCGCGCTTTGATCGACTATGACGCAACGCTGAAGCCCGTCTTGTCTGCCGCAGGTTTCGTGACCCGCGATGCACGTGAAGTGGAACGTAAGAAGGTCGGCTTGCATTCAGCTCGTCGCCGCAAGCAGTTCAGCAAGCGTTAATCGTTTTCTGTTTTGCCCAAAAGCCGCAGGGTTCGCCTTTGCGGCTTTTTTGTTTTTTGCGTTGCTGCGCGAGAAGGCTGGGCATGGGGGTAGGCAAGTTGGCGACATCAAGAGCGAAGCGAGGAGCCAACTTGCCTACCCCCATGCCCAGCCTTCTCGCTTTGGGTGCGCGTTGTTTTTTTAATGACCACTTTGGGCGTCGAGTTACTGCTGGGCAATTCCCGACTAAAGCGCTATACTTTTAAATATTGCTTTTGGAGAACTTTATGAGTGCTGTTGCTGAAAACATCCAGACTGAGATGCCTGAACCTATCGTGTTTACCGATAGCGCGGCGGCTAAGGTGGCGGATTTGATCGCCGAAGAAGGCAACCCAGATTTGAAGTTGCGCGTTTTTGTGCAAGGCGGCGGTTGCTCAGGTTTTTCTTACGGCTTCACGTTTGACGAAATCGTGAACGAAGACGACACCACGATGTCTAAAGCGGGCGTGTCTTTGTTGATCGACTCAATGAGCTACCAGTATTTGCTTGGCGCTGAGATCGATTACAAAGAAGATTTGCAGGGCGCGCAGTTTGTGATCAAGAACCCCAATGCCACGACTACCTGTGGCTGTGGCTCTTCTTTCTCGGTCTAAGCAAAGTCTGCTTTAAGCCGGAAAAATTCACTTACGCGGGATAAATTCCACCTAATATGCGGGCGCCTTTGGCGCCCGTTACTTTTGGTGCATTGCCTGCAAGACCAAGCACGGTTTGGCGGGCTAGCCACGCGAATGCGGTGGCTTCGACTTGAAGAGGTGGCATACCTCGGTCTGTTGAAGAGAGCACCTTGCAATTGGCAAGCGCGGCTTGCAGACGCTCCATCAAAAACCCATTGAGTGCGCCGCCACCACACACGATTAGATCCTTGGCGCCGTTAGCGTGACGCAATACATCAGTAGCGCAGGTTCGGGCTGTGAACTCGGTCAAGGTGGTTTGAACATCAACAACTGATACGTTTGTGAAGTCAGCTAAGTGCGACCCCAACCACTGTGCATGGAACAAATCGCGACCGGTGCTTTTCGGTGGTGCCTGCTGTAAAAAAGGTTCGGCCATCATCGCCTGAAGCAAAGGGACATGTACTTTCCCACTTCTCGCCCACTGGCCGTTATCGTCAAAGGCAAGCCCACGGTGTTGCATGCACCAGTGGTCCATCAGCGCGTTACCTGGGCCGCAGTCAAAGCCAATGACTTCGCCATTGGCGTGCAGCACGCTCAAGTTGGCGATGCCGCCGATATTGAGTACGCCTATGGTTTCATTTGGTTGCGCAAATACGCCTTGGTGGAATACCGGGACTAAGGGCGCACCTTGACCGCCCGCCGCGACGTCACGGCTTCGAAAATCTGCCACAACCGAGATGCCTGTGCGTTCAGCTAACAACGACGGGTTATTTAGTTGCGTGGTGTAACCAATGCCATCATGTGCACCGGGCTGATGCCGAACAGTTTGTCCGTGGGCGCCAATGGCGCGGATCTGCGAGGCTTTTAATTGGGTGTTGTCTAGCAGTGCCTGCACAGCTTGCGCGTAGAGCGCTGTTAATGCATTGGCCGCGAGAGCGGCGCGGTGTATTTCATTGTCTGCTGGAGCATTTAGAGCGAATAAAGTTTGCTTGAGGTCTTGTGTGAATGGCAAGGCTACATGCGCCAAAACTTTTAAGTTCAAGCGCAGATGTTGTTCTTTTGGAAAATCTACCAACACTGCATCGACACCGTCGAGCGAGGTGCCCGACATCAAGCCGATGTAGAGCTCGGACATTTACTCAGCGCGGCTGGCTTGTAGGGAAGCTGCCGCTGCCAAATCCACTTTGGCCAAAGAAGCTTGGCGCTTGAATTGCTCGCGCGCCGCAGCAGATATTTCAGTGGACTCGCTTTTGCGCGCCATGGTGAGAGGGTCTTGGTGGCGTCCATTGACACGGAATTCAAAATGCAGATGCGGTCCGGTGGCCCAGCCGGTTGCGCCTACTAATCCAAGGGTTTGGTTTTGTGACACTGTTTGGCCGCGCTTGACCATGATGCGGCTCAAATGTGCGTAGACGGTGGTGTGGCCGTTGGCATGTTTGACCATCACCACATTGCCAAATCCGCCTTGTTCGCCCGCCACATCGACCACACCTTGTCCGACGCTGCGCACGGCTGTACCGGTGGGGGCTGCATAGTCCACGCCTAAATGGGCACGCCACGTTTGCAAAATAGGATGGAAGCGCATTTTGAAGCCGCTAGTCACACGTGAAAACGCAAGCGGAGAGGCCAAATAAGCGCGACGCAAACTCATGCCTTCGGCGTTGTAGTAACCGCCTTCTTTAGAGCTGTCTTTGGCGTTGGGGTCTTTGAACCAGAACGCTTGGTGTGTTTTGCCGTTATTTACAAACTCAGCAGACACCACGCGACCAGCGCGCAAGGTCTCGCTGTCAGCTTCGAGCGACTCGTAGACGACTGAGAAGCGATCGCCCTTGCGCAAAGCACGGTGAAAATCGATGTCGCCCGCAAAAATGTCAGCCAGTTGCACCGCCACGCTGTCAGGAATATTCGCGTCGTCGGTAGCGGCAAACAAAGAACTTTGGATGGTGCCACTGCCCAAGCGCTGGTTAACTTGCAGTGGCGCCGTTTCTAATTGTTCGGTGAAGGTGTCGCCGACGCGAGTCACGACCCAGCGTGTGAATTGGTCTGAGCCGTCATTGGCCCAGCGCACGGTCATGCGGTTGAGTTGGTGGCCGGCATTGGTTTCTACGCTGACCAAACGCGCGGCGCGGCCGAGCAGGTTTTGGCGCGCAACAGCGGAAGTGCGTAAAAAGCTTGCCGCTTCCGCGTCACTTACACCCAGCCGGTTGAGCAGGCTGTCTGCTGTGTCATTGGTACGGCTGAGATCTGAGCGGAATAAGAGCAAGGCTTTATCAGCCGAGTTGCTTGTCTGTGTGAGGGCAGTCACAGTCTCCAATACGGAGCGAACTGGCGTGTTGTCGAGGGTTGCATCAAACCCAGCAATGGCCAAAGCACCACCACCCGCCAACGACAAAACAATGGCTACAGCAGCCATGGCGCGTTTGGGGTGCGTTTTGTAAAACGACAGTGGATGCAAAAGTTTTCTCCGTTGGTGGGCATGGAGACTAAAATTCAGCCTAAATGCCAGCCCTCCAGTATAGCCGTTTGGGCAATATTCCTATATGAATCAAATACCTGCAACAAACTCCTCCAGCATTGCATCCATGAGCGATGCAGTGCAGCACGCTTTGGCCGTCACTTTGCGCGGCTGTGAGGAGCTCATTCCCCAAGACGCGTGGGTGAAAAAACTCGCCAAATCCGAGGCAACGGGTCAGCCTTTGCGCATTAAATTGGGGTTAGATCCCACAGCGCCAGATATCCATATCGGTCATACCGTGGTGCTCAACAAAATGCGCCAGTTGCAAGATTTAGGGCACCAAGTCATTTTCTTGATTGGCGACTTCACCAGCTTGATTGGCGACCCTTCTGGCCGCAACAGTACCCGTCCGCCCCTCACACCAGAGCAAATCAAAGAAAACGCTGAAACTTATTACAAGCAAGCCTCTTTGGTGCTCGACCCTGAAAAAACCGAGATCCGCTACAACAGCGAATGGAGCCTGCCCTTGGGTGCGATGGGCATGATCCAACTCTCCGCCAAGTACACCGTGGCACGCATGATGGAGCGCAACGACTTCCATGACCGGTTCAAAGCCGGTACCCCCATCAGCGTGCATGAGTTTTTGTACCCACTGATGCAAGGCTATGACTCGGTTGCTTTGAAGTCTGATTTGGAGCTCGGCGGCACCGACCAAAAATTCAACCTACTGATGGGTCGCCATTTACAAGCCGAATACGGCCAAGAACCCCAATGCATTTTGACCATGCCTTTGCTCGAAGGTTTGGACGGCGTGGACAAAATGTCCAAGTCCAAAAACAACTACATCGGCATCAACGAGGCGCCCAACACCATGTTCGCCAAAGCCTTGTCGATTTCGGATGTCTTGATGTGGCGCTGGTATACCTTGCTATCTTTCCAGTCTTTGGAGGCAATTGCTGCGCTCAAGCGTGAAGTAGAAAACGGTCGAAACCCCAAAGACGCCAAAGTGGCGTTGGCCAAAGAAATTACTGCGCGCTTTCACGGTGCGGCTGCGGCCGACGCTGCGGAGCAAGATTTCATCAACCGAAGCCAGGGTGGAGTGCCAGATGTGATTGACGAAGTGGAGGTCAGCGGCGCACCGCTTGGAATCGCGGCTTTGCTTAAAAACGCTGGCCTCGCACCATCAAGCAGCGAAGCCAACCGCCTCATAGAAGGCAACGGCGTGCGTGTCGACTCCAACGTTGTCACCGATAAGGGCCTCAAGTTGCCCGCGGGAACGTATGTGTTGCAAGTTGGTAAGCGCAAATTTGCGCGTGTCACTCTGAGTTAATGCAATGCGAGCATGATCAGCGCATGAACAAACTATCTCAATCCAAGTGGTTAACCCCGAAAGCGCTCTTAAGCGTTTCGGTGGTGGTGGCCTGTATCACCATTGCCCTTAAAACTTTGGCTTGGTGGCTGACCGACTCGGTCGGCTTGCTGTCTGATGCGATGGAGTCGGTTGTCAACTTGGCAAGCGCTATTTTTGGTTTGATGATGGTCACCGTAGCAGCCATGCCGGCAGACGAAGAGCATCCTTTCGGCCACCACAAAGCGGAATATTTTTCCTCTGGCTTTGAAGGCATCTTGATCGTTATAGCCGCTTTGGGAATCGTATGGGCGGCTGCGCACCGATTGTTTGATCCGCAACCGATTGAACAAATTGGCTTAGGCCTTGTTTTGTCTGTGGTGAGCTCGGCTTTGAATGGCTTGCTGGCATGGGTTATGTTCTCTGCCGCGCGGGTGCATCGCTCTGCCGCACTCGATGCCGACGCGCGCCATTTGGTCACAGACGTATGGACCTCTGCGGGTGTCGTGATTGGCATTGGTTTAGTCTCTATCACTGGATGGTTGTGGTTAGACGCAGTAGTCGCTATCGGCGTGGCCCTTAATATTTTGCGCGAAGGCTGGCGCTTGATTTGGAGCGCATCGCAAGGTTTGATGGATGAGGCTGTAGAGCCCGAAGTGCTGGCGCAAATTCAAGAGGTGCTGCACGATTTTTCACACAGCCGTGAAGCGCCAGATCCCAGTGTGCATATCGTGCGCTTTGACCATGTTGCCACCCGTAAAGCGGGACAACGCCGCTTCGTCGATTTGCATATGCATATGCCAGCCGAATGGTCGCTAGGTCGCGCTGCAGCTTTGCGTACCAATGTGGAACAAGCCTTGATGGCTGCAGTGCCCGGTCTGCGTGCGTCGATCCAACTCTTACCTGGCGACGTAGAAGCCCACTTCGACGACCCCGTGCGCCGATAATCGGTGCATGACCGCACCTACCTTAGGCTTTGATGCCTTGCCTCTTCGCGCGGCAACCCACTCCAATTTGACGCAACTGGGTTACACCCAGATGACGCCCATTCAAGCTGCCAGTTTGCACATCACGCTGGCGGGGCGCGACGTGATCGCGCAAGCCAGCACAGGCAGCGGTAAAACTGCCGCCTTTGCGTTGCCCTTGGTCGAAAAACTTGACCCTGCTATGCAAGACGCACAAGCCTTGGTGCTGTGCCCCACACGCGAATTGGCAGAGCAAGTCACCCAAGAAATTCGCCGTTTGGCGCGTGCGGTCGGCAATGTGAAAGTTGTCACCTTGTGTGGCGGCGTGGCCTTGCGCGGACAAACCCAAAGCTTGGAGCATGGCGCGCATATTGTGGTGGGTACGCCCGGACGTATCTTGGACCACTTAGAACGTGGATCCTTGCAATTGCAAGCCGTCAAAACTTTGGTATTGGACGAGGCCGATCGTATGCTCGACATGGGATTCTTTGACGACATCGCAAAGTTGGTGCGCCAGTGTCCCAAGGACAGACAAACTTTGTTGTTTTCTGCCACCTACCCAGACGGCATTGCCAAACTCGCTTCGCAATTTATGCGAGAACCGCAAACCGTCAAAGTGCAAACGCAGCATGACGCTGGCAAGATCCGCCAAATTTTTTACCAAGTTAATGAGAGCGAGCGCTTGCATGCGGTTTCACTCATCTTGAACCACTTCCGCCCAGTCTCTACGTTGGCGTTTTGCAATACCAAGCAGCAATGCAAAGACTTGATCAACGTTTTACAAGCGCAAGGCTTTAGTGCGCTGGCGCTTTATGGTGAATTAGAGCAACGCGAACGCGATCAGGTGTTGGTGCAATTTGCCAACCGATCTTGCTCTGTCTTGGTTGCCACTGATGTAGCGGCACGTGGCTTGGATGTGCACAACCTCGAAGCCGTTATCAATGTCGATGTCACGCCAGACAGCGAAATTCATATTCACCGCATTGGCCGCACTGGACGCGGTGACGCAGAAGGTTTGGCTCTCACCTTGGCCAGCATGGACGAGATGGGCAACGTAGGCAAGATCGAGCAACTGCAAGGTCATGAATCGGTGTGGGCGCCCCTAGCCAGTTTGACGCCTGTGGCGGGTGGTAAGTTGCAGCCGCCTATGGCGACGCTACAAATCGCAGGTGGTCGCAAAGAAAAAATCCGTGCAGGCGATGTTCTTGGGGCTTTGACGGGTGACGCAGGCTTTGCCAAAGAGCAAGTTGGCAAAATCAGCGTGAATGAGTTTTCGACTTATGTGGCTGTCGAGCGAGGGATTGCGCATGAGGCGCTTAGGCGGTTGAATGCGGGTCGGGTGAAGGGTAAAAGCGTCAAGGTTCGCTTGTTAGAAGAGGCGTTGGGGCGCTAGATATATGGGTTTTTAAAACCCAATTCCGCCAATATGTCGATTTCATACGATTCCATTTCCCGCGCATCTTTTGCGCTGCTTTCATGGTCCCAGCCTTGAGCGTGCAACGTACCGTGAACCAACAAATGCGCATAGTGCGCTTGTAGCGTTTTACCTTGCTCCTTTGCTTCTGCCGCCACCACAGGCGCGCATAAAACAATGTCGGCAATCACTACCGGTTCTTGCGCATAGTCAAAGGTCAATACATTGGTGGCGTAGTCTTTGCGACGGTAACTATGGTTAAGCGCACGACCTTCCGCCGCACTGACGATACGCACCGTAATTTCTGCATCGTCACTCAAAGCATGTCGGATGCAGCGCGTTACAAAATGTCTTGGTAACGCTGCACGGTGTCTGGCAGCGTGTGGGATATCGCCAAACTGCAAAGAGAGTTGAAGTTTTTGTAGCGCCATGGTCTTTTGCTAGCTAAGACTTGCTGGCGGTTGTGCGCTGCGCGTCATACGCGTCCACAATGCGCGCGACCAAGGGATGGCGCACCACATCAGCGCTGGTAAATCGGCACATAGAAATGCCTTTCACGCGTTTAAGAACACGCTCTGCATCGATCAATCCGCTGAGCGCACCTTTGGGTAAATCGATTTGGCTGACATCACCCGTCACCACTGCTTTTGATCCAAAACCAATGCGCGTGAGAAACATCTTCATTTGTTCAGGCGTGGTGTTTTGGGCTTCGTCAAGAATCACAAACGCATTGTTGAGCGTGCGGCCTCGCATAAATGCCAAAGGTGCGATTTCAATCGCTTGGCGCTCGAACGCTTTTTGCACACGGTCAAATCCCATCAAGTCGTAGAGCGCATCGTACAAGGGGCGTAAATAGGGGTCTATCTTTTGTCCTAAATCGCCAGGCAAGAAGCCGAGTTTTTCGCCTGCTTCTACTGCAGGACGCGTGAGGATGATGCGTTGCACCGCACTGCGCTCTAAAGCGTCCACTGCACACGCCACTGCCAAATATGTTTTACCAGTACCAGCGGGGCCAATACCGAAGGTGATGTCATGGACTGGAATATTGGCTAAATACGTTTCTTGGTTGGGCGTTCGCGCGCGCAAATCGCTGCGGCGTGTCTGCAACGCTACGCCACCATCGGCATCCATGGACGCGTCACTAGCGAGCATCAGTTGGACCATCTCTGGAGCAATCGCACGGGCCGCGCGTTCGTACAAAGCTTGTAAGACTTCCATAGCGCGGGTGGCCTTAGCTTTGTGTCCGTCAATCTTGAAGTGCTCGTGTCTGTGGGCGATCTTGACGTCTAGTGCCAATTCAATCGTGCGCAAATGCTCGTCTGTAGGGCCGCAAAGATGCGACAAACGTGTGTTGTTGGGAGGGGAGAAGGTGTGGCGAAGAATCAAGTCGATAATCTCAAAAAAGGTTCCCCAATGATAGGCAAGTTAACCGGCATCCTCTTAGAAAAGAATCCACCGCAAATTTTGGTGGACTGCAACGGCGTGGGCTACGAGGTCGATGTGCCCATGACCACTTTCTACAACTTGCCGGCCACTGGTGAGCGCGTTTCTTTGTTGACCCACTTTGTAGTGCGTGAAGATGCGCAAATCTTGTATGGTTTTCAAACTGCTGCAGAGCGCAGCACGTTTCGCTTGCTCATCAAAATTTCTGGTGTTGGACCTCGTACCGCATTGGGGGTTTTGAGTGGCATGGGCGTAGATGAATTGGCACGTGCTGTGTCTGAACAAGAGCCAGCGCGTTTAACCAAGGTGCCTGGCATTGGCAAAAAAACTGCCGAACGCTTGCTGTTGGAACTCAAAGGCAAGTTGGGCGCTGATCTGGGCCCGAGCACTGCAGGCGCATCGAGCCACCAAACCGATATTTTGCAAGCATTGTTGGCGCTGGGTTACAACGACAAAGAAGCGGCCAGTGCACTCAAAGCGTTGCCTGCAGATGTTGGTGTGAGTGAAGGCATCAAATTGGCTTTGAAGTCTCTGGCGAAATAAAAATGACCAACTGCGCTATCTTGTTGTGTTCAACAAAGCAAAACAATAACTCTCCAGCATGAGCATTCAAACCGATAACTTTAGCGATGACTTTGTGCCTGCACCTCGCGTGGTGTCTGCTGCGCCCACTTCCCCTAACGAAGAAGCGATTGAACGCGCTCTGCGCCCCAAGCTTCTACAAGAATATGTCGGCCAAACCAAGGTACGTGAGCAGTTAGAGATTTTTATTGGTGCCGCCAAAAAACGCGGCGAAGCCATGGACCATGTGTTGTTGTTTGGCCCTCCCGGTTTGGGTAAAACCACCCTGAGCCACATCATTGCCCAAGAGTTGGGCGTGAACTTGCGATCGACCAGTGGCCCCGTCTTAGAAAAACCCAAAGACCTTGCTGCCTTGTTGACAGGCTTAGAGCGCAACGACGTTTTGTTTATCGACGAGATTCACCGCTTGTCTCCGGTAGTTGAAGAAATTTTGTACCCCGCGTTAGAAGACTACCAAATCGACATCATGATTGGTGAAGGTCCTGCAGCGCGCAGCATCAAATTAGATTTGCAACCTTTCACTTTGGTGGGTGCCACCACCCGCGCAGGCATGTTGACTAACCCACTGCGTGATCGCTTTGGTATCGTCTCGCGCCTAGAGTTTTATACGGCGGAAGAATTGCAGCGCATTGTGGTGCGCAGCGCAGGCTTGCTCAATACACCCTTGGATGTAGAAGGCGGTATTGAAATCGCCAAGCGTTCGCGCGGTACGCCACGCATCGCCAACCGTTTGTTGCGACGTGTGCGCGACTATGCTGATGTCAAAGGCAACGGTCGTATTACCCAAGACATAGCAAACAAAGCCTTGGCCATGCTCGATGTAGACCCACAAGGTTTCGATTTGATGGACCGCAAATTATTAGAAGCCGTGATCCACCGATTTGATGGTGGCCCCGTAGGTTTAGACAATATCGCTGCCAGCATCGGCGAAGAGCGTGACACGATTGAGGATGTGATTGAACCCTATCTCATTCAGCAAGGCTATTTGCAACGCACGCCGCGCGGTCGTATTGCAACGGTGGCAGCCTATCGGCATTTAGGCGTGGTGCCGCCTAAAGCGGCTGGTGAGTTATTTAACGAATAGGTTTTTAACTCGTCGACTCATCACGTGACGCTTGTTGCCCTTCTTGCAAATGCGTCACATCGCCCCAGCCCACAAGGCTCAGACGCTCAGGTGTCCAAAGCAAACGATTAATAGCGGCATTGCCTAAATGCCAAGTTCGCGGTGCTTGCGTATCTTGACCGGTGGCTAATCGGTAGAGCACATCCAACACCCCCCCATGCGCGACCAACACGATTTGTTCGCCCAAGTGTTGGCTGGCAATTACATGAACACATTGCGCAATACGTTTGTTGAGAACCACCAAAGATTCCCCCCCTTGCGGCGACCAATGTGGGTCACGTGAACGCCATAGCTTGGCGTCGGTGGGCCACTTATCTTCTATCTCAGCCCAAGTCATGCCCTCGAAATGCCCAAAGTGGCGTTCGCGCAAACCTGTGTGGGGTTGGACGGTATATGTTTGCGGAAAGGTACGATTTAACGAATGGTTTGATTGGGCGATCGACTTAGCAGTAGTGAATGCACGGTCTAAGTCACTGCTGTAAATCGCAGCAATTGGTTCATCCGCCAATGCCTTGCCGACTTGCTGGGCTTGCCAAAGGCCTGTGTTGTTTAAACCAATATTGAGTTGGCCTTGGATGCGTGTGTCTACATTCCAAGCGGTTTCGCCATGTCGGATGGCGAGTATGCGGGTTGATTCCATGGGTGAGAAGTTTAGGGGGAAATTTCGTGCAAAATAGAACGATCGTTCTATTTTTTTCTTGACGCATGTCGAACCCCAAACCTGTAGATAGCGACCAACGCGCAGCGCACAAAGGTCAGCAAACCAAGGCGGCTATTGTGGAAGCGGCCTTAGGCCTCGCCACCCAAATTGGTTTAGAAGGCTTAAGCATTGGCGCATTGGCCGAAGTGGCTCGCATGAGCAAGTCGGGTGTATTTGCCCATTTCGGTTCGCGCGAAGAGTTGCAACTCTCTGTTGTTCGTGCCTACCACGAGCGTTTTGAGGCAGAGGTTTTTTACCCTGCGATCGATGCACCCAGAGGGCTACCAAGATTGGTGGCTTTGTTTAATAACTGGACCAAGCGCACCACTACAGAGATCGATTCAGGTTGTCTCTATATCAGTGGCGCAGCTGAGTTTGATGACCGGCCTGGCCCAGTCAGAGACGCTTTAGCGAGTTCGGTCAACACATGGCTGGCTGCGATGTTGCGCGCTGTTTTGCAAGCCAAAGAGGAAGGGCACCTAGATGCAGACATCGATGCGCCCCAAATGGTGTTTGAAATCCATGGCTTGATATTGGCGTTGCACTACGAAGCCCGATTTTTAAAAACCTCGCAATCGTTAACCCACACGGCCAAAGGTTTTGAAAACATTTTGAAACGTTACGGCGCAATTGAAGCTTCTCTCACTCATCCCTCAATCAACTAATTTGACAAACAGAAAGACTGACGTATGACAGAAATACTGAGCCACCTAGAGCAAGGCGTGCTTACCATCACCATCAACCGCATTGAAAAAAAGAATTCAATTACCTCTGCTATGTATGCAGCTATGGCGCAAGCTTTGGTAGAAGCTGAGAAAAACGTGTCTGTGCGCGTAGTACTTTTCCAAGGCCACGAGACAATCTTTAGTGCTGGAAACGACATTGCAGATTTTTTGAACAAGCCGCCGTCTAACCAAGACACGCCGGTGTTTCACTTCTTGCGCAATATCTCGACGTTCACCAAACCTATATTGGCAGCAGTGGCAGGCCCGGCTGTGGGTATTGGCACCACCATGTTGTTCCATTGCGACTTGGTCTATGCAGGCGACAACGCTGCGTTTTCCATGCCGTTTGTGAATTTAGGTATTTGTCCAGAAGCGGCTTCTACTTTACTAGTGCCCCAGATGATGGGCTACCACCGTGCAGCAGAAGTCTTGATGATGGGCGAGCCCTTTATGGCCGAAGCGGCTTTAGAGGTGGGCCTGGTTAATCGGGTGGTGCCTCCTACAGAGGTTAATAGCTATGCCCAAGCGCAAGCGCGTAAATTAGCACTTAAACCTTTGTCTTCGTTGTTGGAGACAAAGCGTTTGATGAAGCAAGGCCAAGCAGAGTTAGTCAAAAAACAAATGGCAGAAGAGGGTACGATTTTTAGTCGCATGCTCAAAGAGCCTGCGGCACTAGAAGCCTTTGGCGCGTTTATGGAAAAACGTCGCCCCGATTTTTCAAAACTATGAGCAATTGATTCGTGACACAGACCATTCAATATGAAGCGCCCTTTGAGCCAGATTTCATTGAGGTGCTCAGGCAATTAGTCGAAGAAAAAATTACCTTTAACCATGTCATTGGTTTAAAACTCACAGGCGTAAGTGCCAATGTATTGACAGGGCGTATTCATATGCGTCCAGAGTTGGTTGGACATTTTTCATACAACCGTTTGCATGGGGGCGTCACCAGCGCAGCCTTAGACACTTTGGGCGGTTTGGCGTGCATGGTCAATATCACCATGAAGCATTTGGATGAAACGCCCGAGCAACGTATCGCAAGGTTCTTAAAAATCGGCACCATCGATTTAAGGGTCGACTACATGGGCCCCGCGATTGGTGAGTTCTTCGATGTGCGTGCTGAAGCTTTGCGCGTCGGTTCACGTATTGGATATACACAAATGAGCCTGCGTGGCCCCAAAGGTGAACTACTTTCTACAGGTAGTGGTGCTTATATTGTCTCGTGAGGCACATAGGATGAAGTGCTTGGTCGGTTAACCTCATGGTTTAAAGCCTTTAATCCATGCGCCACCATTCACACGCTCCATCTACTGAAACCGCACCTTTAGGCGCACCTTCAAAACAACGCTCGGACAGAGAAACCGTAAAACGCCTGCTCCCCTATTTATGGACATATAAATGGCGGGTCATGGCCGCGTTAACCTTTATGGTGTGCGCCAAACTCGCCAACGTGAGCGTGCCTTTGCTGTTGAAGGATTTGATTGATGCCATGTCATTCAAGCCCAATGATCCGCAAGCCGTGTTGGTGGTTCCCGTGGCGATGTTGGTCACATATGGCGTATTACGTTTATCGGTTTCAGCGTTTACAGAATTGCGCGAACTGGTCTTTGCTAAAGCCACGCAAGGTGCTGCAAGGCAAATCGCTTTAGAGACATTTGAGCATTTACATGGCCTGAGTTTGCGTTTTCATTTGGAGCGACAAACTGGTGGAATGACGCGCGATATTGAACGCGGTGTGCGCGGTATTGAGTCACTGATTTCTTACTCGCTTTACAGCGTAGTTCCAACCCTAATAGAAGTGGCCTTGGTCTTAGGTATCTTGGCGGTGAAGTTTGATGTTTGGTTTGCGGGTATCACGCTGACTGCTTTGGTGCTCTACATCATCTTTACCATTGGCGTGACCGAGTGGCGCACCCAATACCGACGCATGGCCAATGAGTTCGATTCTGCAGCCCATACCAAAGCCGTAGATTCATTGCTTAACTATGAAACAGTCAAGTATTTCAATAACGAAGGATTTGAAGCGGCGCGCTATGACAAAAGCTTAGAAGCTTTACGCCGAGCACGATTAAAAGCACAGACGTCGCTATCGGTTCTCAATACAGGGCAACAACTCATCATTGCAATTGCATTGATAGGTATGCTGTGGCGCGCCACGCAAGGTGTTGTGGATGGACGCATGAGCTTGGGCGATTTGGTGATGATCAACGCGTTCATGATCCAGCTCTATATTCCGCTGAACTTTTTAGGTGTGCTCTACCGTGAGATCAAGCAAAGCTTGACGGACTTAGACCGTATGTTTAGTTTGTTGGAGAAAGAGCGTGAAATTGCTGATTCACCTAATGCAACCGCTTTACAGTTGTTACAAGCACCTACTGTTCGATTCGAGGATGTGGTGTTTGCATACGAAGCTGCCAGACCTATCCTGCATGGCATCAGTTTTGAAATTCCTGCTGGTAAGACAGTCGCAGTAGTGGGACCCTCTGGCGCTGGTAAATCTACCTTGGCGCGTTTGATGTTTCGTTTTTACGATGTCTCCGGTGGGCGCATCACGATTAATGGACAAGATATTCGTCTTGTGACCCAAAATAGTTTGCGTCGTGCGCTCGGCATTGTTCCGCAAGACACGGTTTTGTTTAATGACACGGTGCGCTACAACATTGCTTATGGCAATACTTCTGCCACACCCGCTCAGGTAGAAGAAGCGGCGCGTGCCGCACGAATTCATGACTTTATTGTGTCTACTCCTAAAGGCTACGACACGATGGTGGGAGAGCGTGGGTTAAAGCTCTCAGGTGGTGAGAAGCAGCGTGTGGCGATTGCGCGAACGCTTTTGAAGAATCCGCCGATTATGATTTTTGATGAAGCCACTTCAGCTTTGGATAGCGCCAATGAGCGGGCTATTCAAGGGGAGTTGCAAACTGCAGCGCATAACAAGACGACTTTGGTGATTGCACATCGTTTGTCAACGGTAGTGGATGCGCATGAGATTTTGGTTTTGGAGGATGGACGCATTGTGGAGCGGGGGGCGCATGCTGATTTGCTGGCTATGGATGGTCGGTATGCTGGGATGTGGGCTTTGCAGCAGTCGGTTGAGGATTCTGTTGCTCCGCAAAGTCAAGCGGCCAGTGGCTGATGTGGCTCCGAGCTTCGCTCTTTATGTCGCCACATCAGCCACTGATCACTTGACTTTGCTACGGGGTACTTGCTTTCATTTTGGGCGTTTGGCCTGTTGTTCATTTTTCTCCCTTAGCATTTTTAAGAGCATGTCTCGTTCGGGGTTGTACCTTGATGCGGCTTCTGTGGGCCTGTTTTTGATTCGCCAGTCGTAGAGGTCGATGATAAATCTCTCATCGTCAAGCGGGCCAATAGCTCCAGAAACTTTAAACCAATCGCGAAGTCCTTGGGCGTAGCTGGCATTCGCATTCATCCTTTCTTTTTGACTGGCTATTTCTTGATCTAATTTATTTATCCTTGAATTCAATTGTGTTTTTTCATCAGGATTTGAATTTTTGAGGGTTTTCAGTAAGTTATTTTGATCTTCTAGATAAATATTAATTTCACTAGTTAGTTCATTGCCTTCTCGTACTACGCTCAGATACTGCATTTTTTTCTGGAAATAACTTCCACGTAAGACATAACTGGCTGCTTTATAAGCTCCAGCGCCTCCGTTTTGCACTACTACGGAAAAGAGCGCTTCTTTCTCCATAGGTTCCAGGTCATTGAATTCATAGCCCAGGTCTCTTAGGCCACCGATGATGTGTTTTTTTAAACCTGTTTGATTGATGCTTTCAAACTGGTACTCGATGAACTGGGGGTCACGCTGGGTTAATTCCATAAACTTATTGACGAATTGCTTGTCTCCATTTCGAGCAGCTTCTAGTCCGCCAACCTCTATTAGCTCGTTGTAAAACCCTTTTGCTTCTTTACTAGAGTCAGGATTTTTCAGGAGTTTTAGAAACTCCTCCATACCTCCTGCTTTAGCCGATAACTGAAACATGCCATAACTAAATCCACCAGGATCGGGCTTGTTTGTGCCATTGGGTAATTTGATCTGAGGTACTTCGTAATGCTCGTCATCCGTGCCTTTGTTGACGAGATAGCCATTGAATGAGAAGGGTGAGCCTGTTCGTCCAACGCTTTCAAATTTTGCTGAAGCAAATCCATAGCCATTGACATCCGCGTAATGTCTTGCAACTGCCAGGCAGTTATTGGCAGTTCTTACTTTTCGACAGAGGCTGATCACATTTTGAATTTCATTGTCACGGCTTTCATCTATGGCATCTAGTAATGCGAGATCTTCTTCACATGTTGTATCGCAGTTGTTCTTGTTTTTTGCTTTTCTTAATGCGTTACGTTGCATATCTTCTGTATGCGTGAGGTAATTATTAGAGGTCGCGTTATAACTACTGGCTGCGCCTGCAGTGCCACCTACCGCAGATCCAACTGCCGCTCCTGCTGCTAGCACTATTGCTTGTTTGACTTCTATAGGTATATCAATTGCATTCAGTGTATTTCCAACGATAGGGACCATTGACTGGCTTGTAACAGCGCCTACTGCACCCGATAAGTTGCCTGTTAATCCGCCAACTATTGCGTGAAGGCTCAAGCGCGCAGCGCCTCCTTCTTTCCAATCGTCTATAGAAGATTGATCACCCAAGGTAATTGCATCGTGCAGTTTGCTGTCTGCGAAGTCACCTATTGCTTTACTGGCTTGTTTACCAAACTCAACGGTAATGAAGACCTGGGATTGCACATCGGCCTTGACGGAGGAGGCGTCGAATATTTTGGAGATGCCGGTAGATGCATCTCCTGTGCGTGCAGACATATTGCCTGCAATGCCAGTGATGGCTGCTAGTGTGGTGCTGTTGACGTTGCCCGCTTTTGAACCAATGCCGATACTATTGAGTGGTTGGCTTACTTCGCCAGCGCCGGTCATTCCCGCTGAGAGGGTCATGCTATTGGCTTGGAAGTGGGCGTTGTTATCAACGTTTGCCAAGCTAATCGTGCCATTGGTTGTGAAGCTATTGCTTTTCGTATCTAAGGCATTTTGCGAACTGGTAATTGCTCCACCTTTTAAAGTCGTATTGCCGGCAACATTGACAATAAATCCGCCATCGCCAGCACGTATGGCGCTTTGCTCCGCCACATTGGCATATTCACTCACAATATTCGTTTTACTACTAGATATTGACCCTCCATAAGCGCCGGCACCTATAGGGGCAACGACACTAATGCCACGACCTTGTTCGTTAGATTGGTAGGTGCTACTGTCTTGCTTGCTTGTGATGGCAAGGTTGCCGTCTACATTGGCAGAGATTTGATTAGCTGAAATAACAGCGCCCTCCAGAGAAGTATCACCACCATTTTGGATGCTGACAGTCTGGCCGTTGATATGGGTGTTGGTAAATGTTTGGTCTGTTGCGTGTGCCTGGCCTTGTCCTGAACTAAAGCCTGTAGTCGCTCCAACGCCTGCATTGGAATGAATGGCTACACCAGCGTTGCTAGTAGAGAAATTCGTTGTTTGATCGAAGGTGCTGATGTTTTGCGAGGCTTGTAATGTGACGGCGCCATCCGCTTTGAGTGTCGTGCTGCCCTTCGCTTGTATCTGACTACCTTGTATGGTGAGATTGCTAGCGTCTTGTGCGCCGCTAGCAGAAATATGAATATTCCCGCCAGCTATGACGCTGCTTGCTTTTCCTGTGTCGCTTTGGTAGGTGCTTGTGCTAGTGGCGGAGATCTTTCCTAATCCTGCATTCAAGCTCACACCGCCGACTGTTGTTGGATTGGCTTTGACGGCATCTATGGCTTGCGAGGTGGTTAATGCGGCACTCGCTAATGCCATGGCCGCCATGCGACTGTCGTTTGTTTGGCGGCTTGCATTATCTAGTTTTTGAACAGACTGGGCTGCTGTGGTTAATGGATTGGTAATGCCCGCAGTGACGCCGGACTCGTTGTAGCTATTCGTTTGGTGCTTAGCTAGAGTTTCGCGGGCTTCTTTGATGGACACGTTTTGCGCTGCTATCGAAATATCACCATTTGGCGAAATAACATCGCTACCAATTTGAAAGAAGCTATTACCAGCTCTTAATGTGGCGTTTCCCGCAAGACTGGTGACTGTGCTGCCCAAGGCCAAGGCAGACGCAATACGCGTTTCATCCTGTCTTTCGCTTTGCATCAACACATTATTTTTATTATTTGTAAAAGTGCTGTCTTGCGCCTGCGTTTGTGCAACGGACGCAATACGTAAATCGCCTTTTGCATCCATCTGAAGATTTTTATTTGCGACTACTTCAGAGCCTTCTACGGCAATGTCTTTGCCAGAAATTAATTTCAAATCACCCAGTGAGACAAGATGTGAACCTTTGACTGATTCGGTATGGGACTCTATACGCGAAGAATTTGTACCGTGCCAGCTGCTTTCCGAGTTCGTACCCAATATGTCAGACGTATCTTTGACAGATGCAACGCTAATAGAGCCGCCTGCGACCATTTCGGCTTGATTGCTATCGGTACTGCCTAAAGTTAAATGGCTTCCTTCGATGCGTATGTCTTTGCCACTGGTCATGCTTGTATTTTTACCAACGGAGATCGTGCTGCCGTGTTGAACTCTGACATCAGCACTGCCAATACCGCCAAAACGCTCCAATGATTTCTGATCCTCAGTCTGTACAGCACCAATCTTCAAGTTGGCTCCAGTTTCGGCTTGAAAATTTCCTCCAATGTCAATATTTGCCCCTGCAATAGTTAAATCACCACCTGCTTTAATACGCGCATCTTGATCAACGCTTATGTTGGAGATAAGACCTAATTGTGTTTGTCGGCTGGATCCCTTGGCATTTTGTTGAGAATTTGTGTGGGTTGTGGTCACCAAAGAAATGTTACCGCCTGCTTGCATATCTAATTGCAATGCTTTTAGTTTTGCACTACTTAAATCGATATCTTTTCCCGCTACTAGCAACATATTTCTGCCGCTGTGCAAAACTCCAAAAGAACTGTCTAAACTGCCCTCGCTTTGAAGGCTTACATCTTGATTGGCTTGCAAAGTTCCTGCGTTTTTGAAATTTTGAATGCCTGTCAATTGAATGTTATTACCGGCCACCAAAGCACCATCAGGACGCTTATTGACTGGGTTGGTTTGTGCCAAATACACCTGTGGTACCAATGCACGGGAGGCAGTTCCATCAACTAGTGTCACATCTTGTTGCACCAGCCAAACAATGTCAGACGTTAACTGCGACATTTGTTCTGCGGTGAGGGCGATGCCCAATGTTAGTTGCGTAGATTTAGCCAGCGTAACGCCGTTAGCCATTAAGTCTGCATATTGTTTTTGGCTGTCTGAGTAAGCGCTTAGAAATGGTTTACCAGTAAGGTTAGATATTTGTTCTCGGATGAGACGTTGCTCATAAAACCCATCGCCCAATCTTTTCTGTGTCATAGAAGGATCAAGCGAGAGGTTTTGCAACATGAAGTCACTCGACATCCACTGTTGGTAAGAGGTGAACAGGGGGTCTGTTGCGATGAGGTAATGGCTATTCGGTTCAGTAAAAGCCTTAAACAACCCACTGTTTGAGACAATGATTGGCGTTAGGTTGGTCAGATGTTGTAAGGTTGAGACCCACGAACCAACCCCGGCTTCCCCATTATTCAAACTCACCCCAGAACCTACTATGTTGGCATTGCTTGTAAGGCTAGATTCGTATCGGTTGGAGGTGAAATATTTATTGTCTCCTGGCGCATCACAGCCGCTGTCACAGAACGAGTGACTCCACATATTTCCTTTATAGTTTCGGTAGATATAGGAGCCGGAATACGCTAATTTGTACTGAGGCATAGCAGATCCACGCCAACTGTCTTGGTCTAACGATGCGCCTGATACATCGATATTGCCGACAGCAGAAATTTGGCTCCAATAATTTTGAAGCGTGTTGACGTTAGGTCTTAGATTTCCACCAGAAATAATTTGCGCTTTAGGGCTAGTGGAAACCACTGAATTTTGAAGCCCAGTTCCGGTGAAGTCTGTGCGGATGTAATCGCTATTCATAGACCCGCCGTGCGGAGGTTCTATATAAACGCCGCCGATGCTATTGGGGTCGTGCACATTGACCTGTCCAGTTGAACCAGACAATGTCACCCCAAGCGCGTTGAGCTCAGTAGGGCTGATGGCTTGGTCAAACGATGTGCCCATGACTAAAGCGCGCCTTGTATTGGTCAAGGTGTTGGCGCTGATCAGCATATTGCCGCCTGACTCTATCAGTGCGGATCGGTTGATGATGGTATTTGCTTTGGTGAGGTTGTTGGCTTCCATTCCTCCAGCTAGAGTGACTGCACCGATACCAAGAATGGTTGTGGACGGCGCGCTGTCGGCTATAGAAATATCGTCTGAGTTTTCAATGGTGGGTGCTAGCAAAGTTAAATTGCCTGCGGCGTCAGTAGCTCCAATCAAGGCATTCTGACCAGTATTACGAATAAGTGTTCCAGCGCTTAGCAAAATACTTGGGGCAACAATTTTTCCAGTATTGGCGATAGAGCGGTTGGCTTGAATATGTATGAGAGAAGCAGAACCTAAGGCCTCACCGTTATTGACATCATTAGCCACGATAGAGAGATTGCCTGCTATGGTGAGATTTAATTGGTTATTGAAAACCCCTGATGTACTTATATTTAAGTTTCTACTGACCTGTAATTTGCCTTGAGGAGAGAAGTCCGATTGCAGGCGGATATCTAAATTTCCTTGGGTAGATATAGAACTGTTTGTGTCGCTACTTAAGGAATTGGCCGAAATAACCGTATCACCTTCAGAAACAACAGACCCATTATTTTGTAGATTTCCTGCTGCGTTGATAGACTGCAAGCCAGTGGCATAGAGCGTTCCTGAATTTGTCAGATGGGCCTGTGTAGTGATTTGCAAATCACCTTTGGCTTGCATAGTTCCCGAGTTAGTTACTGGCCCATTATTTTGTAGAACAAGATTTCCGTCACTTGTGCCTATGACTCCAGCGCTACGAACTCCTAAACCTGCTTCAGTACCTAATAGAAATATCTTGCCCGCATACATGCCGCCTAATTGCGCTACGTCTAGAGCCATCTCTGGAGTTGTGTTACTTCCAACTATGGGGATAACTGAAGGCGTCATATTCGTCGACAAAGATGTAGCGACTATGGCATTTGTGCCAGTGATGACTTTAAGGTCATTGGCCCAAATGCCTGCGTTAATTTGAATTGCTCTTGCCAGAATAGCTGCGTAATCAGTAGTTCTAAGATCTAAACCTGTGCCACCAACGT
>Ga0304729_1000859_pt1 | contig 21137 bp, 23 predicted proteins | sample C_131016_MF_Meta_FD_190475 | JGI IMG/M metagenome (GOLD analysis project Ga0304729, IMG submission 190475) | Freshwater microbial communities from Lake Croche, Canada to study carbon cycling - C_131016_MF_MetaG (v2) (version 2) | ecosystem: Environmental > Aquatic > Freshwater > Lake | place... | reverse complement strand
CACGATGGCGTAGCCAGTGGAGTCGATATGAGAGCCTTTTTTCAGTGGCACCGTGCGATCCAACACATAGCGCGCGTATTCAATGACTTTGGCGCCACGCACGGGGTTATAGGCTTTGCCTTTCTCAGCACCGCCAGCTTCTGGTAACGCATCTGTGCCGTACAAGGCGTCGTACAAAGAACCCCAGCGTGCATTGGCGGCGTTCAGTGCATAACGCGCATTCAAGATAGGCACCACCAATTGCGGGCCAGCTTGCAAAGCCAGCTCTGCATCGACGTTTTGGGTGGTGGCTTTGACTTTGTCCGGAACGGGCACCAAGTAGCCAATGCTTTCTAAAAATTTGCGATAAGCCTTCATGTCCTTGATCGGGCCAGGATTCTTTTTATGCCAATGGTCCAACTCCGTTTGCAAACGGTCACGCTCTGCTAGCAAGGCCATATTTTTAGGTGCCAAGTCTTGCACGATGGCATCAAACCCTTGCCAAAAGTGGTGGGCGCTGATACCCGTATCAGGCAAAACTTGGGACTCGATGAAGTGGTGCAAGTTAGTGGCGACTTGCAAGCTATGAACAGTGGTGCGTGGCTGCATGGAATAGGTCATGGTGCGTTTCAGAGATTAAAAAGTGCAAAGGGTAAAAAAGCGATCTTAGGGGAAAACAAAAAATAGGGTCTGCGCTAGCCCGCCTCAGGCGACAACAAAACCCCACTTTGCAAACCCTTGAGGGTGGCAAGAGATAGCCATAGGATCAGCGCGGTGGTGACCCCTAGCAAGGCGTATCCTGGTAAAACCAACCAGCCACAGTCTGAGGCGGAGGCTAAACGCAAGGTGAGAATGGTGAAAGCCGCCAAGGGGAAGCTCATGCCCCAATGCGGCATGCCAAAGGGCAAGCTACGCAGGATCGAAATTTGTGTCAAAGCAAGCGCTAAAAAGAAAGCGCCGAGGCCCCACATGCACCAAACCCAAGGCAGTGCCACACCCATGACCAAAAGGTCTAAACCCACGATAGAAGGTGGCACCACCATGATGAATAAGGCTGGCATCATGCGCGGCGGCAAGGGGCCGACATGCACCCAGCGAACGACCAACAAGGTTTGCATGACTGGCCACAGAAACAAACCCAGTCCAAACTGCGCCATAGCCCAAGGCTCTAGTCCGATCGTCAGCCCCGCTAAAGGCGCCAGTGCGTTACCCACGACAGGGATAAACAAAATAGGGGTGATGGCGTTCCAACTCGGACCGCCTGCTTCTTTGGCTTGCAACCAACGCGCAGTCACCCAAAGAGTCGCGGCGATTTCAAGCAGCGAACCCCCTGCCCAAGCCAAGCGCAGTCCGGTGTTAAGACTCTCCGACGCTTTCCAAAACATCGCCACACCCAAACTCGCCAATAGCATGATGGAAATGGGGATCGTTGCCAAAAACGGGTGTCGAACAGGATGTTGCATATCCATGGTAACGGCGGATGGATATTTGGACCAACGCACCAGACTCAATACGCTAACTAATAGAAAAATGACCAAAGCCACAGAGCCAGCCGCTGTTGTCAATAAAGTCGCTGCGCTCTCACTGGAGCCTGAGGCCTGTAGCCATGCTTGCGCCAAACCGCACCAACCCATGACGGGGACAAACCAAACGGGGGAGAGGTGTTCTAAGGCGCTAGAGCCTTGTGTAGAAGGTTGCATTCTCACAGTGTAGTGGGGGCTTAGCTTGGCTAGATAATCCTCGGAATGGTCTCCTCACCCATCGCCCCTAAACCTATCGTGCTGTGCGCGGATGACTACGCGTTGAACGATTCCGTCTCGCAAGGCATCGTGGAGTTGGCAAGACATCAGCGTTTAAGCGCTACAAGCGCCATGTCGCTGTCACCGCTTTGGGAGCAACACGCACCTGCTTTGCGCGAATTAAAAGACGCAATCGACGTGGGCTTACATCTGGATTGGACGAGTGAATTTGCCCAACAAGCAGGTTGGGGCCATGGACTTGGTTCAGTCATGTGGCGTTCTTTGCGCGGAGGATTGGATGCCACCCGCGTGCGCGAAGCGATAGAGCGCCAGTTCGATGCATTTGAGAGAGCATGGCAATCGCCACCAGACCATGTGGATGGTCATCAGCATATTCAACAATTTGATGGTTTGCGCGAGGTATTTTGCGAGGTGTTGGTGCGTCGCTATGGAACTAGCGCGCGCAAACCTTGGTTGCGTGTTTCGCAAACGCACAAAGCTGGCTTCAAAGGCGCATTGATTTCTTGGATGGGAGCCGAATCATTGACCGATTGGACAATCGCGCAAAACTGGCCCCTCGTCTCGCCTTTACTTGGTGTTTATGGCTTCGAAGGAACGATGGAAGACTATGCGCGTCGCATGCAAGGCTGGTTAGCAGATGCATCGCAGTTGGAGACAACGGCGCTCATCATGTGCCATCCCGCGCTTCGAGGTCATGCGGGGGACGCCATCGGAAATGCGCGGGCTAATGAGTTTGCTTATTTATCCAGTGATGATTTTGTGGCGCATTTGAATCAAGCCCAAATGCAGCTTGTTCGAGGTGGTAGCTCGAAATCGAAGAGCTTCTGAAGAGGTCATTGAAAGGTCTGCACGTGAGTGCCCGCCTCAAGAGTTCCTTTTAAACGCCCAAAAACGGCTCAACACAAAGGTCTGCACCGTAGCCAAAACTATGCCGCACATCAGAGCTGCCCAAGCGGGAAAAGCCAAGACGCGAAACAGCACAATAAAGACACCTTCATTCGTCATAAACCCCGCCACAGCCGTTGCCGCAAAGCGTAAAAAGCTTTGCACCAAGCCCGTCCCCGCGTCTTGAAAACTTAAGCGACGGTGGCCGACAAAACTCACCAAGAACGCGACCAAAAACCCTGCCACATTCGCAATTTCTGGCCAAAGCGTTGGAACCAAGATCAGCACAAGCGCAAACACCGCCATATGCGTCAAAGCCGCTGATGCACCCACCAGCACAAACCAAAATCCGGAATGCATAGACTTAAAGCCCTTTGCCCCAGCGCTGGCTCACCACATACAAGGGGCGCTGTTTGACTTCTTCATAAATGCGGCCCACGTATTCCGCCAGCACGCCAATAGAGAGAAGTTGGATGCCGCTAAAAAACATCATCCCCACCACCAGCGTGGCGTAACCGGGCACATCAATGCCCCAGAGAAAATATTCACCGATGACCCATGCGCCGTATCCCAACGCCAGACTCGCGAGCAAGACGCCCGTCATCGTCAAGATGCGCAAGGGGGCGATAGAGAAAGCCAGCATGCCTGTGAACGCCAAAGCAAAGGAACCGCGCAAGCCGAAGTTGCTGCTGCCATTGATGCGAGGCAATGGGTCGTAATCGACGGCGGTGCTGGCAAACCCGACCCAGGCGTAAAGCCCTTTCATAAAGCGGTTGCGCTCAGGCATGGCTTTGAGTGCCTCGACCACGCGCTTGTCCATCAAGCGGAAGTCACCAGCATGGGCTGGGATTTCAACGCGGTTGCCAGCATTGATCAATTTATAAAACAGCCCAGTCAAACCTGCTTGCAGCGCAGACTGGTCGTTGCGAGTGCGGCGAATTGCGTAAACCACATCAGCGCCCTCGCGCCAGCGTCGCAACATATCGGGTACCAGTGAGACAGGATGCTGGCCGTCCGAATCCATGAGCACCACCACATCGCCTTGAGCGGCCTCTAGCCCAGCAGACAAAGCGGGTTCTTTGCCAAAGTTACGTGATAAGTTAACGCCCACTACTTCGGGATGTGCCTCGCAAAGGGCTTGGATGACTTGTGCCGTGTTGTCTTTGCTGCCGTCGTTGATCAAAATAATCTCTACCCGTCCGCCCAATGCCAGCAAGGATTTCAGTACTTCTGGCACCAAGGTGCCTAAATTAGCGCCCTCGTTGTAGGCCGGCATCACGCACGACAGGCTTGGAGTGGGTGGTCTAGAGACGATGTGGGTTGGGCGGATATCGTGCATGGGTAGATCATGCCAAAAAAAACAGCGAATTTATGCGCGTGCAACAAAGCGCTCTGCAAGATGCAAATGCCCCGACTTAGTGCCCGAACGTAAAATCACACCATGCTCCATGTCAAACAAGAACTGCTGGCCGGTTTGCGCCAAGCCCTTGACGGCTTGTTGCCCGGTTCTGGGCAGCAGGCCGTATTCGAAAGTCCCAAAGTGGCAGCCCACGGCGACTTTGCGATTACCGCCGCCATGCAATTGGCCAAAGCCTTGAAAAAGAACCCACGCGAATTGGGCGAGCAATTGCGTGCGGCCTTGCTGGCGCTCCCCACATACCAAACTTGGGTGCAAGACATTGAAATTGCGGGGCCTGGATTTATCAATTTGCGCTTGAAGCCCACGGCCAAGCAGCAAGTTGTCCGCGAGGTGTTGTCCGCTAAGGCGCGATTTGGCTTCCAAGGCCAGACCGTAGTTGAGACCTCACCTGAGACTGCAAAAGGTCTGAGCGTAGCAACCACTCAACAGCGTGTCTTGGTCGAGTTTGTCTCTGCCAATCCCACCGGCCCTTTACATGTAGGCCACGGACGCCAAGCCGCCTTGGGCGACGCGATTTGCAACTTGCTCGAAACCCAAGGCTTGGATGTGTACCGCGAGTTCTATTACAACGATGCCGGTGTGCAAATCGACACCTTGGCCAAAAGCACCCAACTGCGCGCGCAAGGCTTCAAACCGGGCGACGACTGTTGGCCGACCGACCCAGACAATCCTGCCAGCAAAGCGTTTTACAACGGTGAATACATCGCAGACATCGCAGCCGATTTTTTAGCCAAGAAGACTGTGACCGCAGATGATCGGTCTTTCACCGCCAGTGGCGACGTGAACGACCTCAACGGCATCCGTCAATTCGCAGTAGCTTATTTACGCCACGAGCAAGACTTAGATTTAAAGGCTTTCGACGTCAAGTTTGACAACTACTACCTCGAATCCAGCCTCTACACCGACGGCAAAGTGGCCGACGCAGTTGCGCGTCTGCAAGCAGCTGGCAAAACCTACGAACAAGATGGCGCCTTGTGGCTGAAGTCAACCGATTACGGCGACGACAAAGACCGCGTTATGCGTAAGTCAGACGGCACTTTCACCTACTTTGTGCCCGATGTCGCGTACCACATCGCCAAATGGCAACGTGGCTTTGCACGCGTGGTGAATATCCAAGGCAGCGACCACCACGGCACCATCGCACGTGTGCGCGCTGGATTGCAAGCGGCGAATGTGGGCATCCCAGAGGGCTACCCTGACTATGTCTTGCACACCATGGTGCGCGTGATGCGTGGTGGCGAAGAAGTCAAAATTTCTAAGCGCGCGGGAAGCTACGTCACCTTGCGCGATCTGATCGAGTGGACCAGCAAAGACGCGGTGCGCTTCTTCTTGCTCAGCCGCAAGCCCGATACTGAATACACATTCGACGTCGACTTGGCGATTACTAAAAACAATGACAACCCGGTCTACTACGTGCAATACGCGCATGCGCGGATTTGTTCGGTGTTGGCAAAGGCCTCGACAGACTTTTCTTTAGCCGATTTGTCTCCGTTAGATAGCGCCCCAGCGCAATCCTTGATGCTGCTCTTAGCCAAATACCCGGACATGCTGAGCGCCGCCGCCAAAGACTTTGCGCCGCACGACGTAACTTTTTATCTGCGCGAATTGGCTGCGGCCTACCACAGCTACTACGACGCCGAGCGCATCTTGGTCGATGACCCACTGGTCAAGCATGCGCGTTTGGCCTTGGTGGCCGCAACAGCGCAGGTGTTGCACAATGGTTTGGCATTGCTAGGCGTGAGTGCGCCTGAGAGCATGTAATAGTTTTAGAGGCAGAGTCACGATGGCATTGAAACAACAACGCGGAAACACTTTGGTCGGCTTCATCATCGGCTTGGTGGTGGGTTTGACGGTGGCTTTAGGGCTGGCGATTTACGTCACCAAAATGCCGATCCCTTTTATGAACAAAGGACAAGCCCGCTCTAGCGATGCCGACAGCGCCGAAGACAAGAAAAACAAAGACTGGGACCCCAACGCCCCGCTCTACGGCAAAAATCCCGCAAAGTCTGCAGATAAAGCCGATGGTGAAACTAAACCGGATGGCAAATCAGATACACCGGTTAAACCAGATGCCAAAAGCCCAGACCCTATTGCTGACTTCGCGAAAACCAAGCCTACAGAGAGCAAGCCACTTGAGGTGAAATCGGTCGAACCTAAGCCTAGCGAAGACCCATCCGCCGCAAACGATCCCTTTATTTATTTTGTTCAAGCTGGCGCGTTTCGCACCGCAGACGAGGCCGAGACACAGCGCGCCAAACTCGGTTTTTTGGGTCTAGACGCTAAGTTGAGCGAACGCGAACAAGGTGGTCGCACGGTATTTCGTGTGCGCGTGGGCCCCGTCGACAAGGTGGAAGCCGAACGCGTGCGTAACAAGCTTGAAAATGCGCACATCGAATCCGCTATGGTGCGGGTGCAGCGCTAATTTTTTTATACGGGGTAGAGATGAAACGTCGTGAATTTTCTGTCGCTGCAGTAGCAGCTTGCACATTGGGGCCATCTGCCCATGCCCAAGGCAATAAAAAACCTGAAGAGGGTATCGAATACGTATCGCTAGACAAGCGCGTGCCGACGGAAGTGGGCGACGGCAAGGTCGAGGTGATTGAGTTTTTTTGGTACAGCTGCCCGCACTGCAATGCCTTTGAGCCGCGGTTTTCGTCTTGGATCAAAGCCGTGTCCAAAGATGTGGTGGTCAAACGTGTGCCCGTCCGCTTCCGTGACGACTTTGAGGCCCAGCAACGCGCCTACTACGTATGGGAATCTCTAGGCCTGTTAGAAGCGATGCACGGCAAGCTGTTCAATGCGATTCACAATGAAAAACAGAATTTGACTTCAGGCAATGCGTTGGCCGCCTGGGCCGGCAAGAACGGCTTGGCGGAGCAAAAGTTCTTAGAAACCTTCAACAGCTTCGGCGTCGCCACCAAGGCGCGCCGTGCCACCCAATTGCAAGAAGCCTTCAAGGTGCAAGGTGTTCCTGCTTTGGGCGTCGCGGGCCGCTTTTATACCGATGGCTCTTTAGCGGGCTCCATGGAGCGCGCGTTACAAATCACGGACTATTTAATTGGCGAAGTACGCCGCGGACGCTGATATCATTCGGGCACTTACAGCAATATTCGTGCCTTGACTCATTTCTCTGCCATTTTTCTCGCTTCGCTCTTGGCGCTACTACCGGTAGTGGCGTCGGCAGAAAAAGCAGACCGCGACAAGCCGATGAATATCGAGGCGGACAATTTGGTGCGCGATGAGCTGCGTCAAGTCAGCATCTTCACTGGACGCGCCGTACTCAACAAAGGCACCATGGTGATGCGTGGATCGAAGATCGAAATTCGCGAAGACGCCGATGGTTATCAGTACGGCACTATCTTGCCAGAACCCAATAAACGCGCTTTCTTTCGCCAAAAGCGCGAAGGATCGGATGAATTTGTCGAAGGAGAAGGCCTGCGTATCGATTACGACGGCAAAGCCGACCGCGTCAAGTTGATCGAGAACGCTGAAGTACGTCGCTACAAAGGCCCGATCTTGAATGACCAAATGACAGGCAATATCATCACCTACGAAAACCTCACCGACGTTTTCACCATCGACGGCAGGCCCACCGACGACAACGTGAACAAAAGCGGTGGCCGTGTTCGCGCCACCTTGGCGCCACGCAAAAAACTGCTGGAGGCGCGTTAATGGACATGCCCGTGAGTCGACTCGAAGCCCGTAACCTAGAAAAAACCTATGGCTCACGCACCGTGGTGCACGATGTGTCTATTGCCGTGCAAAAAGGCGAAGTTGTGGGCTTACTGGGACCCAATGGCGCGGGCAAAACCACATCGTTCTACATGATTGTGGGTTTGGTTCGGGCTGATTCAGGCAGCATCACCATCGACGGCAAATCTGTGACGGATCTTCCGATTCATCGTCGTTCTCGCTTAGGCTTAAGCTATTTGCCTCAAGAAGCGTCTATCTTTCGCAAACTCAATGTGGAAGACAACGTGCGTGCTGTGCTCGAGTTGCAACGTAACGACAAAGACCAACCTCTGGGCGAAGCCGAAATTGAAAAGCGCTTGGTAGATTTGTTGCAAGAGTTGCGCGTTTTGCATTTACGTAAATCACCGGCTGTCGCCCTGTCCGGTGGCGAGCGTCGCCGTGTAGAAATTGCACGCGCCTTGGCAACACAACCGCGATTTATTTTGTTAGACGAACCCTTCGCAGGTATCGATCCAATTGCGGTGATTGAAATCCAGCGCATCATTGGCTTCTTAAAAGCGCGTGGCATTGGTGTTTTGATCACCGACCATAACGTGCGTGAAACCTTGGGTATTTGCGACCACGCTTGCATCATCAGCGAGGGCCGCGTGCTGGCACAAGGCACGCCGCTTGAAATTATCGAGAACGCGGATGTGCGCCGCGTCTATCTCGGCGAACATTTCCGAATGTGATGCAGGACTGGCCATGAAGCAAGGACTCTCCCTTCGCGTCTCTCAGCATCTGGCCCTCACGCCGCAGTTGCAGCAGTCGATCCGCCTGCTCCAACTCTCCACCCTCGAATTAAGCCAAGAAATCGAGCAAATGCTCGACGAGAACCCGTTTCTCGACAAAGAATTTGAAGAAGCGCCACGCGAAGAATTTGGCATCGACAAAGCCGACACGCCTGTTCGCGAGGAGGATGTTTCTAACGAAGCAGAAGCCGAGAACCTGCGCGAGATCCCCTCCCTCGATGGTGGCATGTCTGAGATCACTGTCGACAACACGGCCAGCGATACCGAACCGAGTGTTGACGGCATCGCCGAGAGCTGGGAAGGCGACGGCAGTGTGGAGTTTTCACCAGATGATTCCGAATGGGGTGGCGACGCACCAGCTAGCAAAAACAACAATTCGTCCGACGAAGTGGCCGACGCCACTGAACTCGCGCGTAGCCAAGAATCCTTGACAGCACACTTGCATCGCCAAGCCTTGGGATTGCGTTTGAGCGAGACCGACCGCGCAGCATTGCGCTTCTTGATTGAAAACCTCAACGACGATGGCTACCTCGAAGATACCTTGCGCAGTTTGGCCGAAGGTTTGGGCGGTGACGATGAGGAGCAAATCGAAGAACTTGAGCACCGCTTTCAAGTCGCTCTGCATTTGTTGCAAAACCTAGACCCCGTGGGTGTGGGTGCCCGTACCTTAGCGGAGTGTTTGACGCTACAACTCAAAGCGCTGAACCCCAAAGGTGCGGACGCTTTGCAAGTGCGTGATGTGGCAGTGAAAATGTGCCATCAACCCATGGAAATGCTGGCCAAGCGCGACTTCAAACGCTTGGCAGTATTGGTCAACGACAGCGAAGCCAATGTCAAAGTCGCGATTGCTTTGATCGCGCGCTTAGAGCCCAAGCCGGGCAGACGCTTTGCAGACGTTGAGCGCAATGTGGTGGTACCCGATGTGTTGGTGACCCGTATTGGTAAAGCGTCTGCAACTCCGAAGTTTCGTGTGGCGCTCAACCCTGATGTCATGCCGCGTTTACGTGTGCACGATATTTATGCAAACGCACTCAAGGGCGGCAAAGGCGAAGCGCATGCGGGATTACAACAACGCTTGCAAGAAGCGCGTTGGTTTATCAAGAACATTCAACAACGCTTTGATACGATTTTGCGTGTCAGCAATGCGATTGCGGAGCGACAAAAGAATTTCTTTATTCACGGTGAATTGGCTATGCGGCCTATGGTGCTCCGCGAGATTGCCGAAGAGTTGGGATTGCACGAGTCGACGATCAGTCGCGTCACCACCAACAAATACATGAACACGCCCTTTGGTACGTTTGAGTTGAAGTACTTCTTTGGCTCAGGCCTCGAGACCGATAGCGGCAACAACGCATCGAGCACCGCGGTGCGTGCTTTGATCAAACAATTTGTCGCCAGCGAGAATGCTAAGAAACCACTTTCTGACAACCAGTTGTCTGAAATGCTTAAAGAGCAAGGTATTGAATGCGCGCGACGAACAGTCGCCAAATACCGCGAAGCCCTGCGCATCGCCCCCACCACGCTACGTAAGTCTTTGTAAATGCAAACCCTACATTTGTTCCTGCCTTGTGCGGCAGGCGTTGAGACCTTTCTTGCGCAAGAGGTGCAAAGCATTTGCAGCATTACTGCGGACGACTTGCGCGTTTTGCGTGCCGGTGTGATGGTGCGAGGCAACTGGCGTTCCGTGTTGTTGCTGAACTTGCATAGTCGTTTGGCGCAACGCGTGTTGGTTGAAGTGGCATATGCGCCGTACAGACAAGAGCAAGACCTGTATGCCGCAGCTTGTGCAGTCGCATGGGAGCAGTGGTTCACGCCCAAACAAAGTTTCAAAATTGAAATCACGGCACAGCACAGCCCGCTCAAAAGTTTGAATTTCGCGGCTTTGAAAATCAAAGACGCGGTGGCTGATAGATTTCGAGAACAGACTGGCGTTCGGCCTGACGTTGAAACGCGTTGGCCCGATGCGCGCATTTATGCGCATTTGACGCACGAGCAACTCACGCTCTACATCGACACCTCGGGCGAGTCACTGTTTAAACGCGGTTGGCGCACCGACAAAGGCGACGCGCCTTTGAAAGAAACTTTAGCTGCAGCAATGTTGGCCGCAAGCGGTTGGAGCCAAGGCGATGGATCGGCCGACAACCCCAATGGTTGGTGTGACCAAGGCGTTCCTTTGTATGACCCGTGTTGCGGTAGCGGCACGATTGCGATTGAAGCGGCGCAAATTGCTTGTCGCATTGCTCCTGGTGTGATGCGACGCTTTGGCTTCGAGAAACTATTGCCGTTTGCGCCACGCGAATGGCAGGAACTGTTGACACAAGCCCGCGCCCAACAATGCGCGCCGCGTGCCAAAGTGTTTGGCAGTGATGTGGCGTTTCGTATGGTTGACTTTGCAGAGCGCAACGCTGAACGTGCTGGCGTGTCTAGCGCGATTGAGTTTCGCGGCGGTGACGCATTGCAGCGTATGCCACCGACTGAGCATGCAGGCGTGATGTTGGTGAACCCGCCTTATGGCGAACGGATTGAAACTGCCGGTGTGGCCGGCCCTTCTGGTTCGCGCGAGTCTGCGCAAACAGAAGACGGGGGTGACTTCTTTGCGCAACTGGCGACGCATTGGAAAAAGAATTACGCGGGTTGGACGGCTTGGATGTTGACGCCAGATCTCAAGTTGCCGAGTCGTATGCGTTTCAAAGAGTCACGTCGTGTGCCGATGTGGAACGGCCCGATCGAGTGCCGCATGTTCCGCTTCGATTTGCGCGCGGGCTCTATGCGTGACAAGCCTGCGCTTAAGTGACGGAGACCTCTTCCAAGTCGATTGTGTTGGACACGAATATCGTGCTCGACCTTTGGCTTTACTTGGATCCGGCTACGCCTGCTTTGCGCGAGGCTTTAACTTCTAAGCGTGTGGATTGGGTGGCTACGCAAGCGATGCGGGATGAGTTGGAGCGGGTGCTTGCTTATCCGCATATTGTTTTGCGTATGCACAAGGGCGGTTTAGTGGCGGAGGAAGTGTTGGCGCAGTTTGATCGGTTTGCGCGGGTAGTGCCTGTGGCTGATCGGGCGCCTTATGTTTGCAAAGACGCGGATGATCAGAAGTTTATTGATCTTGCTTGTGCTTATTCTTGTAGGCTGGTTAGTAAGGACAAGGCTGTTTTGACTATGCGCAATCGCTTGGCGCGTGTGGGCGTTTCAGTCGTTTCTCGGTTTGCTGCTTAGGGTTTGACTTGCCATTAAAGTCATGTCGAGGCTTTTAGAAGTTGTAGCAAAGTTTGTAGTGCGTGAGCAATGGTCGCTTGGCGCACCGCGGCGCGGTCGCCAGCGAATTGCATGCGCTCGGTTTTGACCCATGCGGTTTCAGCGCCTAAGGTGGGGCCGGTGTCGCTTGGTACGCCCCATGCAAACCACACGGTGCCAACGGGTTTGTCTTTGGAGCCACCGGTCGGGCCAGCAACACCTGTGACGGCGATGGAGACTTGCGCGCGCGAGTGGCGCAACGCGCCTAGTGCCATGGCTTGTGCGGTGGGCTCACTTACTGCACCGTGTTCGTTGAGGATGGCGTTATCCACGCCCAGCATATCGTGTTTGGCTTCGTTGGAGTAGGTGACAAATCCGCGTTCGAACCATTGGCTGGAGCCAGCCAGGTCGGTGCAATGGCCTGCGATCAATCCACCTGTGCAACTTTCTGCGGTGGTGAGCATCCAGCCGTGTTGCATCAAGGTGTCGGCAACTGCGGTAACTAATTGCGCAACAGAGGCATGCGAGGCGCTTGCAGACGATTGATTTTTTGAAGCGGCGTATGTCATATGACTCTCCATACAGCGATGACCAACAAAGTACAAAAGGCGGCGACAAAGTCGTCAAACAAGATGCCCCAACCGCCACGCCAACCAAATCCTTTGAAAGTTTGGTCAGCCCAGCGCACGGGACCAGGCTTGGCAATGTCGAAGTAGCGAAACAACACAAAGGCCGCGAACTGCGCGAGCCATCCGCATGGTGTGATGAGCCACAGAACTAACCAGAACGCGACGATTTCGTCCCACACAATGGCGCCAGGATCGGCCACTCCCAAATGCTTTGCGGTGACGGTGCAGGCCCACCAGCCAATCAGCGTGGATGCGCCAATAAGCAAACCTATTTCCATAGGTGAGAGCCATAGCTGTAGCACCAAAAATGAAGCCCATGCCCAAAGCGTTCCAACCGTTCCGGCGCCTAAGCGACTCAAGCCTGCGCCAAAACCAAGCGCTATGAGATGCGCTGGATGGGCTTTTAGAAATTGTTGGTTCAACATGGGAACTTGATTTTGTTGGTAGAGACAGTGCTTTGTCGTCAAGCGAAATGGTCAAACGAAGCAAAGCGTCGCGTAATCGCTTGGCCTTCAGGATCCATAACAACCAAGCCTTGCGCCTCGGTAATACGACCGATGCGCGTCACGGGTGTATTACTTTCCCAAGCCGCAGCATGCACCATTTCTCTTTGATGCACGGGCGCGGTGAAACACAGTTCGTAGTCGTCACCACCAGCCAGCGCGAAGTCGATGCGTTTGTTCCAAGGCAGATGCGCCAGTGTTGGGCTGATGCCAGAGGCTTGCGCGTCCTCGCCAAACGTGTTGCTGTGTTGTAGCCATATGGTGTCGATTTGCGCGCCCACTTGTGAGCGTTGCAAGATGTGGCCAAGGTCGCCTAACAAACCGTCGCTCACATCAATCGCTGCATTCGCAATGGCGCGCAGGGCAATGCCTAATGCGATGCGTGGTGTTGGCATCTCCATCCGTGCGCGAACCGATTCGAATGCGCCTGCATCTAAAGACTGTGTGCCACGAAATACTTCTAACGCCAAGCGCGCGTCACCTACTGTTCCACTGACATAAATATCGTCACCGACTTGTGCGTTTTGCCTCAACAATGCGTCACCAGGTGGTACTTCGCCAAATGCGGTGATACAAATATTCAAAGGGCCTTGCGTGGTGTCGCCACCCACCAATTCACACCCGTGTTCATTTGCCAACTCTAACAACCCGGTTGAAAAACCCTCTAGCCAGACTTCGTCGATTCGCGGAAGTGATAAGGCCAGCGTAAAGGCGGTTGGTTCAGCGCCACAAGCGGCTAAGTCGCTCAAATTTACGGCTAGGGCTTTGTGGCCCAAGCGAACTGGGGCTACTGTGCTCAAAAAATGGCGTCCTTCGACCAGCATATCGCTTGACACCGCCATATGCATGCCGGGGGTTGGCGCCAGCAAGGCGCAATCGTCGCCTACACCGATCACCGCGCGTTGTGTGGGGCGCTTGAAGTAACGCGCGATCAGGTCGAATTCGCCCATGGCTTTAGTGCAAATTGCGTTTGGACGGGTCGTTGCTCAATGCGTCGAGCACAAACATCGGGATGTCGACGTCAAACTTTTCGCCGTCTTCGGCAACACAAAAATAACTGCCGTGCATGGTTCCTGTGGGTGTGCGCAAGCGGGTGCCACTGGTGTATTCAAACTGCTCGCCGGGTTTGAGCAGCGGTTGGTGGCCAACCACGCCTAAGCCGCGAATTTTCTCGTGCAGACCGTCTGCATCATTCACATTCCAGGTGCGCGAGATTAGTTGCGCGGGGATGGTGCCTGTGTTCGTGATGGTGATGGTGTACGCAAATACATAGAGCGAAGCGTCTGGGTCAGACTGCTCTGGGAGGTATTGCGGGTGGACTTCGACTTGGAATGAGTAACGGTGCATGGGACTGATTTTGACGCAAGCCCAAGACAGCGCTAATAAGGGTAATGGCGGAGGTGAAATAATCCTCCTATGACACGTGCCACTTCCACCTTTCGTATCGCCCCTTCCATTTTGTCTGCCGACTTCGCCTGTTTGGGCGAAGAAGTGCACAAGGTCATCGCCGCAGGCGCCGACTGGATCCACTTTGACGTGATGGACAACCACTATGTGCCCAATCTGACCTTTGGGCCCATGGTCTGCCAAGCCTTGAAGCCCCACGCCAAAACTGCTTCGGGCCAAGCGGTACCGATCGACGTGCATTTGATGGTCTCGCCCGTCGACGCTTTGGCCGCAGCATTCGCCCAAGCCGGCGCTGACTTGATCAGCTTTCACCCCGACGCCAGCGACCACGTGCACCGTAGCATCCAAGCGATCAAAAGCCACGGCGTGAAAGCGGGCTTGGTATTCAACCCCGCCGAACCGCTCGACGTGTTGGAGTGGACGATTGAAGATATTGATCTCATCCTCATCATGAGCGTCAACCCGGGCTTTGGCGGGCAGAGCTTTATCGACTCAGCTCTGCACAAAATTGAAAAGGTGCGCACATTGATAGAGGCCAGTGGACGAGATATTCGTTTGGAAGTGGATGGCGGTATCAAAGTAGACAACATCCGGCGTGTGGCCGATGCTGGTGCAGACACGTTTGTGGCGGGTAGCGCGATTTTTGGTAAGCCAGATTACAAGGCGGTGATCGACCAAATGCGGGCGGCTTTACCATGAAATTCGAAAGTCTGACTTTCGAATTTCATGGTGTTCTGCTACTATGAGCGCCTATGCTCGCACGCACCGAACTTGAAAAAACCGTTGAACGCGCCCTATCGCGCGCGCGCGGCGTTGTTTTGGTCGGACCACGCCAAGCGGGCAAGAGCACGCTGGCACAGCGTTTTTTAGAACGCGACTCTCCTAATTACTTTGACTTGGAATATCCGCCACACGCCCAGCGTTTGACGCAAGCGACCGGTGTGCTGGAGGGTTTGCAGGGCCGGGTGGTGATTGACGAAATTCAACGCAAGCCTGAGTTGTTTCCTTTGTTGCGGGTGTTGATGGACCGCTCAAACGCGCCTGGCCAGTTCCTCTTGTTGGGTAGCGCATCTCCTAGTTTGCTGCGACAAGCGGGCGAGTCTTTGCTGGGGCGTATTGAGACCGTGGAAGTCGGCGGATTCGATCTACAAGAGGCCTGTGTGCGAAACGGCGAGTGGAATGCATCGGCGGCGCAAACTTTGTGGTTGCGTGGTGGTTTTCCGTTGTCGTATTTGGCTGCCACGGACAACGACAGCATGGTCTGGCGGCACAACGCCATCGCCAACCACGTGCAAGTGGACTTGCCGCAATTCGGTCTGAATGTGGCGCCGCCCATGATGATGCGGTTTTGGAATATGTTGGCGCATTTTCACGGCCAGGTCTGGTCGGCGTCGCATCCAGCAAGATCCATGGGCGTCTCAGAGCCGACCGTGAGACGTTATTTGGACGTGCTGACCCAAACCATGATGGTGCGCCAATTGCAGCCTTGGCATGAGAACCTAGGCAAGCGCCAAGTCAAAGCACCAAAAATTTATTTCCGTGATACCGGTTTGTTGCATGCATTACTCGGAATTCAAGACGCTGCGCATTTGTTGACGCATCCAAACAGTGGCGCAAGTTGGGAAGGCTTTGCTCTGGAGCAAGTCTTGCGTTTAGCCAAACCTGACCAAGCTTATTTTTGGGCTACTCACCAAGGAGCGGAGTTGGACTTGTTAATGTTCAAAGGAACGCAACGTATTGGCGTTGAGTTCAAACGCGCGGATGCTCCAGTGTTGACGGCTAGCATGCGTGTTGCTTTAGAAGACTTGAAGTTAGACCACTTGTATGTGGTGTATCCGGGAAAGCATCGATTTAAATTGGCAGAGCATGTCGAGGCAGTACCACTGTGGGCTGTTTTGCCCAATCCCCAAGGCGCTATGTCATGACCGAAACCGAATTCAACTTGCTTGCTGCTCAAGGCTACAACCGCATCGCTTTGGTAGCCGAGGCGTTTGCAGACCTTGAGACGCCGCTTTCTCTCTATCTCAAACTCGCCCATGTTCAAAACGGTGGGCAATACAGCTTTTTGCTCGAGTCAGTCGTGGGTGGCGAGCGCTTTGGGCGCTATAGCTTTATCGGTTTGCCTGCCAGTACCTTGTTGCGCGCATCAGGCTTTGGCGCGCAAGCCAAAACCGAAGTGGTGACAAACGGCCAGGTGGTCGAAACCCACCAGGGCAATCCACTCGATTTTGTTTCGGATTACCAAAAGCGTTTCAAGGTCGCTTTGCGCGAAGGTATGCCGCGTTTTTGTGGTGGCTTGGCAGGCTACTTTGGTTACGACACCGTGCGCCATATCGAGAAAAAACTCGCGCACACTTGCCCGCCAGACGATCTAGGCATGCCCGATATTTTGTTGTTGCAGTGTGAAGAGTTGGCGGTGATCGACAACCTCTCTGGCAAGTTATCGCTGATGGTCTATGCCGATCCTGCGCAACCACATGCATACGCTAAGGCGCAAGCGCGTTTGGATGAATTGAAGCTGCGTTTAAAGGCGCCTGCGATCGCACCTTCTATCGCTCCAAGCACCAGCCATACCGTTGAGCGCAGTTTTGTAAAAGCCGACTACTTAGTTGCGGTCGAGCGCGCCAAAGATTTAATTGCTGCGGGCGATTTTATGCAAGTGCAAGTGGGGCAACGCATCCACAAAGAATTTACAGCGAGCCCACTTTCTTTGTATCGCGCCTTGCGTTCGCTTAATCCTAGCCCGTATATGTATTACTACCACCTGGGCGATGCCCATGTGGTGGGCGCTTCACCTGAAATTTTGGTGCGACAAGAAAACACGCCCGAAGGCCAAAAAGTCACCATTCGCCCATTGGCCGGAACGCGTCCCCGCGGCGCAACGCCAGAAGCAGACAAAGCCGCTGAACTCGAACTCATCAACGACCCGAAAGAGCGCGCCGAGCATGTCATGTTGATCGACTTGGCGCGCAACGACATTGGCCGCATCGCACAAATTGGCAGCGTCAAAGTGACCGAAGCCTTTGTGGTCGAGCGCTACAGCCATGTGATGCATATCGTTAGCAACGTCGAAGGTATCTTGCGCGAAGGTGCAGATGGCAAGCCGCTCACCAGCATGGATGTGCTCAAAGCTACGTTTCCTGCGGGCACTTTGACGGGCGCGCCCAAAGTGCATGCGATGGAATTGATCGATCAGCTCGAGCCCACCAAGCGCGGCTTGTACGGCGGCGCTTGCGGTTATTTAAGTTTTGCGGGCGATATGGATGTTGCGATTGCCATCCGCACAGGCATCGTGAAAAACAACACGCTGTATGTGCAAGCAGCTGCTGGTGTCGTAGCCGACTCCATTCCTGAAATGGAATGGCGCGAGACCGAACACAAAGCCCGCGCATTACTACGCGCCGCGGAGTTGGTCGAAGAGGGGATGGAATGAAAAAAATCAAACTCCTCATGGTCGACAACTACGACAGTTTTACTTTCAATATCGTGCAGTACTTTGGTGAACTGGGTGCTGAGGTTGAAGTGTTTCGCAATGACGAAATCACTTTGGAAGGCATTGCAGCACGTCAACCAGACCGCTTGGTGATTTCACCTGGCCCTTGCTCGCCTGCAGAGGCGGGCATTTCGGTTGCTGCAATCCGGCATTTCGCGGGTAAGTTGCCTATTTTGGGTGTGTGCTTAGGCCACCAAAGCATTGGCGCGGCATTTGGCGGACAGATCGTACGCGCGCAAACTTTGATGCACGGTAAAACCAGTGTGATCCATACGACCCAAGAGGGTGTGTTTGCAGGATTGCCAGAAACCTTTACGGTGAACCGCTACCACTCGCTGGCGATTGATCGCCAACTTTGCCCAGCGTGTTTGAAAGTCACTGCTTGGACGGATGACGGCGAGATCATGGGCGTGCGCCACACGGAACTCGATATCCAAGGCGTGCAGTTCCACCCGGAATCCATCTTGACCGAACATGGCCACGCCATGTTGAAAAACTTTTTGTAAGGCCCAGTCTTATGACCGCACCCCATGCCATCACGCCGCAAGAAGCATTGCAGCGCGTGATTGAACACCGTGAAATTTTTCATGACGAAATGCTGCACATCATGCGTCTCATCATGGGTGGCGAAATGTCACCCGTCTTGATGGCCGCCTTTATCAGCGCCTTGCGTGTGAAAAAAGAAACCATTGGCGAGATCACCGCGGCCGCGCAAGTGATGCGTGAGTTTTCGACCAAAGTGCAAGTGGCGGATACAAAACATATGGTGGATATTGTGGGTACTGGTGGCGATGGTTCGCATACTTTCAACATCTCCACTTGCTCCATGTTTGTCGTGGCTGCGGCTGGCGCCAAAGTCAGCAAGCACGGTGGCCGCAGTGTGAGCAGCAAAAGCGGCAGTGCCGATGTGCTTGAGAGTTTGGGTGTGCAAATTAATTTGCCGCCTGACCAAATCGCAGCTTGCCTGAAAGAAGTGGGTATCGGTTTTATGTTTGCGCCCAACCACCATCCTGCGATGAAAAACGTGGCGCCTGTGCGCAAAGAGTTGGGCGTGCGCACGCTCTTCAATATCTTGGGGCCACTCACCAACCCGGCTGGCGCGCCGAATATCTTGATGGGCGTGTTCCACCCTGATTTGGTTGGTATCCAAGTGCGTGCCTTAGAGCGCTTAGGTGCTGAACATGCTTTGGTGGTGTACGGGCAAGATGGTTTGGACGAGGTCTCTTTGGGAGCCGCTACCTTGGTGGGCGAGTTGAAAAACGGCAAGATCACTGAATACGAAATCCATCCAGAAGATTTCGGATTCGCCATGAGCAGCAACCGCGCCTTGCGGGTCGAAACGCCCGAGCAATCGCGCGTCATGTTGCAAGGCGTGCTCGACAACCAAGAAGGCCCCGCCCGAGATATCGTGGTGTTCAATTCGGCCGTGGCTTTGTATGCGGCCAATGTGGTCGATAGCATCGAGGCCGGCTTAGCCCCTGCACGTGCAGCGCTTGCCAGTGGCGCGGCCAAAGCCAAACTCCAGCAATTGATTGCCCGCACACAACAAACTGCCAAAGTTTGAAACCAGCACCTCACTAGAAAAAACTATGTCTGATATTTTGAAAAAAATCGTTGAGGTCAAGCACCAAGAAGTGGCGGCCGCTTTAAAACGCAAACCCTTGCATGCGATGCGCGCAGATGCTGAGAGCCGCGTGCTTACCCGCGACTTCATTGGCGCCATGCGCGCCAAGATTGCACAGGGCTTGCCTGCTGTGATCGCCGAAGTCAAAAAAGCCAGCCCGTCCAAAGGCGTGTTGCGCGCCGACTTTATTCCTGCCGACATTGCGCAAAGCTATGCCGAACATGGTGCGGCGTGCTTGTCGGTGCTGACTGACAAAGAGTTTTTCCAAGGCAGTGTGGACTACCTCAAGCAAGCGCGTGCCTCATGCGATTTGCCCGTGTTGCGCAAAGACTTTATGGTTGACCCTTACCAAGTGTTTGAAGCGCGGGTCATGGGTGCTGACTGCATTTTGCTCATCGCTGCATGTTTGGACGATGCGCAAATGGCTGAGCTTGAAGCCATAGCGCGTAGCTTAGATATGGCGGTCTTGGTAGAAGTGCACGATGCCCAAGAATTACACCGCGCGTTGAAACTCAAAACCCCGCTGATCGGTGTCAACAACCGCAATCTGCGCACCTTCGAAGTGTCATTGCAAACCACTTTGGATTTGATGAAGGATGTGCCAGCAGACCGTTTACTAGTGACCGAGAGCGGCATCTCGAAGTCCGAAGATGTCCGCTTTTTGCGCGACGCAAAAGTGCAAGCGTTTTTGGTGGGCGAGGCTTTTATGCGGGCGGAAGATCCGGGGCTAGAGTTGGCTGAGCTGTTTGATCTTTGAGCGCTGGCGCTTCGCAACGCATCCCCTCAATGGCAAAACTAGCTGCTTGGCAACCGAGTTCTTGGCCCGTCCATCCAGAATGGCAACCCGTTCTCGATGCCTTTTGGCGTTCCTCTGAAGGCGAAAGGCTGTCGCAATTTGTGTCGGCCCGTTTGAGTGGTGGTGCCGTGGTTTATCCGGCACATCCGCTTTGGGCTCTTCAGTTGACGCCACTGTCTGCGGTGCGCGTGGTGATCTTGGGGCAGGACCCTTATCACGGACCCGGCCAAGCGCAGGGCTTGTCTTTTTCTGTGGCGGACGGGGTGAAGTTCCCGCCGTCTTTGCGCAATATCTTCAAAGAATTGCAACGCGATTTGCACCAACCCGTGCCCATGAGCGGATCTTTGGAAGCATGGGCAAAGCGGGGGGTGTTGTTGCTCAACACCAGTTTCACGGTGGAAGACGGATTGCCCGCTAGCCACGCTAAGCGCGGCTGGGAGAGTTTGAGCGACTCGATTTTGCGGGAGGTGGCTTTAAACGCCCCCGCTTGCGTTTACATGCTTTGGGGCGGACATGCCCAAGCAAAAGTGGGGTTGATTGAGGCCGCTACGGGGCAGAAGGCTCCAGATTTTTTGGGTTTGCGCGAAACATCGGCTTTGGCAGCAGGCTCTGGCGGGTTAACTGGGGGCCCAATGGCTGGGGTCGAAATCCGAGAAGCTCAAGCTTCAGTGGCTCGACAAGCCTTGATTCTTAAGGCCAACCATCCGTCCCCCCTGTCAGCCCTCCGCCCACCAGTCCCCTTTATCGGCTGCGGTCACTTTTCCAAGGCGCAAGACTGGCTGACCGCGCGAGGATTCGACCTAGATTGGTCGTTATGAAGACTTTCCGCTGACATTTTGATAATTGCGCAAATGTGCGCTATACTTTGAGGTTCGCCGGAGGGGTGCCCGAGTGGCTAAAGGGGGCAGACTGTAAATCTGTTG
>Ga0304729_1000858_pt1 | contig 21138 bp, 17 predicted proteins | sample C_131016_MF_Meta_FD_190475 | JGI IMG/M metagenome (GOLD analysis project Ga0304729, IMG submission 190475) | Freshwater microbial communities from Lake Croche, Canada to study carbon cycling - C_131016_MF_MetaG (v2) (version 2) | ecosystem: Environmental > Aquatic > Freshwater > Lake | place... | reverse complement strand
TATGACTAGTTTGTACTTTTTGTTTTGCCATTTCTTTATTTGTAAATTTTTCTTTTGATTGAATTTTATTACTTACTTCAACGATAAAACGTTTAATTTCATTTTCATCGTGAGGTCCATCGTATCTAATAAATGGCTTACCAGCTACAAACAGAATAATAAGAGGAACATATTTAATTTCTGATATAGTTGCCTTACTCATGGCAATAACTTGTTTTTCCAAACTGACGTTAATCATTCCAAACTGACATCCGCCTAGTTGACCAGGTAAACGTTTAAAAATTGGAATAAGTTCTCTACAATATTGACAATTTGTTGAATAAAACAGGATAAGACTTAAACCTCGTATGTTATGACATAATATGTCTCCTTTGGTACCTCGTTGAATTGAAAAATCATCTTTTTGTAAGAATAACAACCCACTCATTTATACTTACTTTATACATTGATGATTATTTAAATTTAAATTAGTAAATAAGCAAACTAATGTTTATTTAGTACAAACGTTAGTTTGTTGTAATTTATAATTAAAAATATAAATAGTAAAAAACTGAAATACCAATTTAAAGACTTGTTGTTATATAAAAAAAGAAAATTATTGAAATTAAAGTTTAACAATGGTTGTTCATCATATGTCCAATCCAAAATCATTTGTACAAGACTGTAAACGTCTTGGTGTTACATATGAATTATTAATAGAATCACAAGAATCACTTGGTAAACAATCAACAGCTAGAATGTTTAATGGGAAATCAAAACGAGGTGGTGGAGGTTTTTGTTCTGCAGCAAGTATTGAAAACTGGTTAGAAACATTCAAATATGTAACTGAACATCCTGATCAAGACGATCATGATCAATATCAAGCACGTGAAGTTCTTCCTAATGAAGAATGGTACAAGTTTGTTGAAATTATAAAAACTCCTATTGACCAAACTATTATTGAATCTTGGAAAAAATTTCCAAAGAAAAAATTAGGTGAAGAAGCTAAAAAATATGGTTATACAGTTGGTATCGCAAACTCAAAAGCAATCATGAATATACATGAACGTTTATTAGAAATGGTTCAACGTCGTAAACAAAACATTTGGGATAAACAAGTTTATGAAAAAGTTGAAGATAATGAACTCGAACTAAATTATCAATTAATGAATATTTTTAAACTTCGCGAAATTGCAAAAGAACATGGTATTTCAACCAATCTCAACAAAGAAGACATGATTAATGAAATTAAAGCGTTTCAAGAAAACGATTCTATATCTATTGAATACGCTGAGATGAGTACAAGTCGTTTGAAATTATTAGCAAAAGATCGAGGGTTATTAGAATATAATAATTTAAAAAAAGATGAACTTGTTGAATCACTTAAACGCTTAGATAGTGAAGAACAAATTGAGCGAGATAAAAAAGATTGTATTACATTAGGTGGAATTGAAATCATATCACGACCAGAAGATGGTTATATTAATGCTACACAATTATGTAAAGCCGGAGGAAAAGATTTTAAAAATTGGTATCGAAATGATAAAGTGAAGGAATTTTTAGAAGAACTTTCAGTTACAAAAAACATTGATATTTGTTTAGAAATTGGGTCGGCTCGTTTTTGCGCCGACCTAAAAAAATATTTAATTGATATTAAATTAGATTGTGAAAATGAAAAAAAAGGTACTTGGGTATACCCACAAGTAGCAATTCATATTGCTCAATGGGTATCACCTAAATTTGCTGTTATTGTAACAGATTGGATTCAGACACTCTTATCTACTGGGAATGTTTCAATTGAACGTCCTATAAAAGCTTTTTCTACACTTACAGAAATGGATGTAGAAGCAGAAGAATTAGAACAAAAGATAAAACTTGAAGAATATACAACACATTCTGTTATTTATGTCTCTTATATTGGTAAAGGTCTTTTAAAAGTAGGGTTTTCTGATGGTCGTTTGTTGCAACGTAATAAGAAACATACATCGACTGAATCCATGTACTCACAATGGCGGTTTGTGCAATTAACTAAAGTTTCTGGTAAACCAATTGAAAAAATGTTACATGATTTTTTAGTACCTTATCAAACTGAATTTAATAAACAAAAAGAGATCTACAAATCAACAAAGACAATATCAGCATTTTTAGAAATGATTACAACATTTTTAGAAGATAATGACTTGCCTATGAAAGTTCGTAAATTAGAAAAACGTATTTACGAGTTGGAACTTCAAAACATCAGCTTGAAACTACAATTAAAATAAGACCGCTAGGACTCTTACCCCCAAGACAACATTTTATAATATATTTTTATTATAAATAAGGGTAGTAAAAATGTCATTTTGACATGTTTTTGGTACATCTTTTTCAAAAAAAAGATGTAAATTACACCGGCTATCCACTATTTTTTAATACTGTTATTTGTTGATATTTTTAAACTAGTTTAAGAGTAAAAACAGCCGTTTACGGGCTTCGCCAGGTGGTCTTAAACATTTATAATATATTTTTATTATAAATGAGGTTGATTTTAAGGGTCTTAAAAAACGCCGTTTTGGTATACGGCCTTTTGTGAAAAGGCCGTGGTAAATTAGTTGAATAGATTTGCTTGTTGGTTTAAAATTTTTTCAATAAGAAGTGATTTTAATCTAGGAGAATGATTTAATTTCATATTTTTTGCAATTTCTTTTAATTTAAAAACAGTATGTTTCTCAAGTGTATCTTTTGTAAAGTTTGGATTAATATCATATAAAATGATTTCTTTTGTTTTTAGGTCTATACGTTTTTGTTTATCTTTTTCAGCAATTTTATCTTTATTTGTATGATAATGTTCACGTTTTTGGGTATTAATTTCATCGCGTTTTAAAATACGTCTTTCATTAACTTGCTGTAATCTTTTATCTCTATTTTTAATGTATTTTAAACGGTCTCTTTCTTGTTCAGTTATACATAAGTTTGTATTTTTGTTTAAAGGAGGCTTTAATTCATTAATCCAATAATTTTCTCTAATAATTAATTGATCTATTGGTATATAATCTTCAATACATTTAATATCAAAATTATCTCTATCTTGTTCTCTCATAAATTTATAAAGAAGTGTTGTACCATTTATTGAAGCAGATTTATGTTGTGTTAAACGAAATGTTAAATCACTTATAGTTGACCCAATATAAAACATATTTTTATCTGTATAATTAATACGATATATTTTTCCTGTTTCTTTTATTTCAATATCTATTTTAGGTTGAATCATATTTAAGGATGGCTTAAGTAAATCATAATATTTCTTTTCTTTTATACCTAATTCTTTTTTATTTTTTAAATCACATTCTTCCAATAATTCAATTAAAAAATTATCTATACCATGCTCTCTCATATATTCATATAATTTTTCTTTTTTACCTATCCTAGCATTACTTTTATGTGTTTTGAAACGATTTTTTATTTCTTGAATAGTAGATCCGATGTATATATCAGATGTTTTGGTATTACTAATCTTATAAATATAACTTTTCATAACTTTATTATTTTACTCAGTTTTCTTTTTATTTATCAATTTTATTTCTTTTTAAACAGTTCTTGTGTAAAAAGTATTTTTTTGTATTTTTTTCGAGGTTTTTTTCTCTTATAATACTGGGAAGCCGAGAGCGCCGCCAGAAATACGGATAATATTATTGTTGACGCAAGTCGTGACAAAGTCAAACTTCATAGAAGCAGCAGAGACGGTTGCATTATAAGTAAATTGGTTATTAGAGTTCATGTACCAAGCGTTGTTTTGGGCAGCGGATGAGAAGGGGACAATTGAAACGTTGGTTAATTTACCATAGTTGGTACTTCCCATCGGATCAATGCAATAGTAATCCAATGAGTAGGAGTAAGAGTGGTAACCAGTTTCGAGAGGAATGACGGGTGAGTGGAACCAAGGGTTAACCAATGAGAAGTAATCAGAGCCCATGTTTTGGAGACGTTGAGTGTTTTCATAGATGAGTGATGTGTTATCAATGGGGTCAGAACCAGCAGTAAAGTCAACAACACCGAACAAAGCGTTACCAGGAGCAACACCGATGTTACCAGATTGGTGAGGGCCCAAAGGAAATTGAGCATCAGTGGTGTAGTTTGACCAAGCGGAATAGTTGGCTTTGTTACGAGCGGCCCAGAATAATACTTTAACAGCGTGTGAAAAACGAATGTCAAATTGAGGGGTGATTTGAGTACCATTGACAATGCCGATAAGAGAACCTGCAACATTTTGAGCTTGTGCTTGAGTGTTAAATGATTGAATAGGAGCCGTTTGGACTTGTTCAATCAAGATATCACGGGGAGCGCAAGCCATTTTCTTACGTTCTTCGTTAGAAACGATGGCATAGTTGGCCCATACTTGACAAGAGTTACTGACATCAGGTTGAGTATTATTGTAGATATCAGATTGTTGAGCAGGAACGGATACCCAAGCACCTGAAGATGGTACAAAAAAACTTGTACCGGTGCCAAGTGGTATTTGGGCAACAGAGTTATAGAATGCAGGTTGTAAAGTACCAGTAGCAGTGGCACTAGGCATCCAAACATCTTTAATGAGCAAATCAGTCCAGTTACGGAATGAAAAGTTAATACGCATTTCATTGTAAGGTAAAGCAGCAGTGGGTAGAGCAATACCAGAATCACGTGAGAAGAAGAATGGTAAAGGCAAGTTGAGTACTTGAGAAGGTAATACTTGAGCACCATAAGTAGGGGCGGTGGTAGACGTTTGGACGCCACCTAAACCAACCAAGAGTAAGGGGTTAGCAGCAACAGGGTTAATCAATTGGTTAACGTTACCAATCATGACATTGTAACCGTTACGCTTGCCAGCAGGTACAGTGAAAGCGGACCAGAAATCGAGGTGAAAGTTATCAAAACGAGCAGCGACTAAATCATTAAAGGTAATACTGCATTCTTGGATCAAGTTGTGCATCAAGTTACGAGTCCAACGTAATACGGAAACAACGTTGGTAGAACCAGTGCCAATAGTACTGTTAGTAACGTTAGCTTGAACTGAAGGTAAAACAACACGTAACCAGGTGTGCAAGAGATAATCACCAGCACGAGAGATGGAAACGGACCATTGTTGTCCAAAGCCGGCTGAGCCGGAAGAACGACTCAAAACAACGGGCACTTGGGTAAACCATGTGGATTTGCGGACTTCACGAACGAAGTAGGCAATTGATTCAGATCCACCATAAGTGTATTTTTCTTGTTCGTCATACGTGGCGAGATCGATGAAGCCGGATGTCAAGTTGGAGGTAGCAATAGACATTGTGTTTTTATTATAGAGGAGAAAATTTTTTTAAATTATAATTTACTTTTTTAATATGTAGACTTAAAGAAAATCGTTTTGATTTTAGAAATAAAAGTTTAAAGTCCATAATTTTTACCTAGTCTTAACAATGACCTAAATTATACTAACAAACTTTACCAATAATAGTTAAGTCGGGAATCCCGGCATTGACTATACAATAAATATGATTATGTCTACTTACAAGTCTACTTGTGTAAACCATGTTTTTTATGAATTTTTAATTTGTTATTTAAAAAGTAAAATATATAATAAAAACAATTTACGACTTAAAAAGTTACAAACATGACTTCAACAATGTTTAAAAAAATTGGTGATATTTTTCAATGTGAATTAAAACTTGAAAATGAGGAAAAATTTATTATTCCTATGCGTGAAGATGGCTATATTCATGCAACAATTTTATGTAAAGCTTCTGGTAAAAAATTTAATGATTACAACCGTTTACATAATACAAAAGAATATATTAAAGAAGTTATAGCCGAAACGGGAATTCCCGTTTCGGCTATGATTGAAGTTTATAAAGGAGGAAATAATAAATATGATCAAGGTTCATGGGTTCATCCTGATTTAGGTATACATCTTGCTCAATGGTGTAGTCCATCATTTGCTTTACAAGTATCAAAATGGGTTAGAGAACTTATTATTACAGGTAAAGTTGAACAAGGAAATGAAAAATCAGTAGATGAAATCAAAGAAGAATATGAGAAAAAAATTAATGAAATGAATGAAGCACATGAAAAAGAAATTCAAGAAAAAAATAAATTAATCATGACACAAGGAGAATATAATCTTTTATTATCACGCAAGTATGATAAGGTATTTTTTAATCATCAAACTTTTCTTCGTAAAAAAGAGCTTTATAGACTTAAGAAAGGTGGTTGTGTATATCTTATTATTATGAATGATGAAAAACTTGATAAAGAAACCAAAGTAGGTATGAGCCGTGATATTACAGATCGTATAAGTGGGTATCGTACAGCTAATCCATTTTGTAAAGTATTATTTGTTTTATATACGGATGATTGTGTATTATTAGAAACAGTTATTAAACGAAAATTTGAAGCTAAACTCTATCCAAATAATAGAGAATTTATTTCTGAAACAACTACAAGTGAATTAATTGAATCTATTAAAAGCATTGCTGATGTTATGAATTTAGCTTATACAATAGAAGATGAAAAAGAACTAGAAAAATTCAACAGTCACAATGTAAAAATTATAGGCACTCCTGTAAATAATAACGAAGATGAAGAAGATGAAGAAGACCAAGATGACAAAAAAGAATCTGAAATTATTTTAACAAAACGATGTGGTGGTATTACACATACAACAGAAGAAAGTCGTAATGTACCTTTTACTAAATTTTTCAAAAATAGTGATAATAAAGATGGTGTAAATCGCATTTGTAAAGATTGTTACTTGGTAGGTGTATATGGTAAAACAACACGAGCTAAAAAAATTGTAACAATTCCAGACTTTGATGAGACTACTCATAAGTGGTGTAATCGTTGTGAGAATGTTAGACAACGTACAGACTTTTTTAAAGCAAAAGAAACGAAAGATGGATTATGCGCAAATTGTAAAGTTTGTAAAAATGAACAAAAGAAAGCAAATCGTGAACAAAAGAAAGAAAAGCAATAAAATAATTAGTATAAAAACTTTTTAAGTGAATGATTTAAAAAGATAACTAAAAACAAGTGTATATGGAAATTGATATATTGAATATTGATAAAAGTATACGTGAAAAATGGAAACTGAATGATGATCATATGAAAGAAATTGAAAGACAAATTTCTGAAATGAATGAAATATTAAATGATAAAAGTCTTTCACTACACATTGTAAAAGATTTAAACGATCAATTACATACACTTGAGAATGAAAAAAAGAAATGTAATGATTTTCAAACCAATACAAACTTAAATTTTTATATTATGGAAGTTACACCAATTCTAGAATTATATAAACAGATGTTAACACAACCTAAAAAAATATCATTCATGGTGAAGAAAGATACAGATCAACAAGAAGTACGTTCTATTGTAAAAAACTATTTGTCTATTTTAAAACAATATAACATTGACTATGGAGATTTGGATGATATTGTATCAAAAAATAATAAATCTCCCATAAAAAGGAAAGAATGTAAAAAGTGTAAATCTTCTCAAGATTTTGTGTTTAATGAATATAACAATGTTGAGATTTGTGAACTGTGTGGTACACAAGAAGAAAAATCTTATAAATCATCTTCTTATAAAGATATTTCTCGTGTAAATATTTCAAATAAATATACATACGAGCGTCGTATACATTTTAAAGATTGTATTAATCAGTATCAAGGAAAACAAAATTCCACGATTGATCAAAAGGTATATAAGGATATAGAAAAACAACTTGAATTACATGGATTGATAGACAATGTTCCTGGGATACCTAAAACAGCACGTTTTGCAAAAGTGAATAAGGAACATATTTTATTATTTTTAAAAGAAACTGGGCATTCAAAACATTATGAAGATATTGTTTTAATTTATTACAATATAACTGGTAAAAAGATTGATGATATTTCACATCTTGAAGATAAGTTAATGGAAGATTTTGACCAGATATCAAATGTATATGATCAAAAATTCAAGTTTACTGGAAAGATTGATCGTAAAAGTTTTATTAATACACAGTATGTGTTATTTCAACTTTTACGGAGACATAAATATCCATGTAAAAGAGAAGATTTCAACATGTTGAAAACGTTAGACCGAAAAAGTTTTCATGATGATATTGTAAAGGAAATTTTTGAGCATCTTAATTTTAACTTTACACCTATTTTTTAGGCAAGGTAAATGTATAAAAAGTTTTCATATTAGGATTTAAAGATTATTGTAAAGTAAAAGTAAAATGGCAATGGCATTTCTTCAAGATAAAAAATTAATAATGCATATTTCATTAGAAATTATTACGTTAGGTTCACTTTCTTATTTTTTTTATAATCGAACAAAGAATTTAGAAAATCGTTTAGAAAGTCGTATTGATCAATTAGTACATGTAACTAGTGTTTTACAACAAGAAATTTTAGAATTAAAAAAACATATAGCATCTTCGTCGTTCGAGCTTGATGAAGAATACAAATTATTTAAGATGTTTAAAGAGCGTGATTTAAAAAATAAGTTTATGAATGAACAAACAATTAAAACTCAATCAAAACAACAAGTAAGACAAGTTAATTCTGTACAACAAATGTCTATACCAATGTCTACACCAATGTCTACACCAACACGTGTACCACCAACGCAAGACGAATATATAGCTATTTTTTCAAATTCTGTACCTTCATTTAAACACACAATGAAATCGCCTCCGGCTATAGTAGAAGTGATGGAAGATGAAGACAATCATAATGAAAATCATAATGAAAATCATAATGAAAATCATAATGAAAATCATAATGAAAATGAAAATGATAATGATAGTGATAATGATAATAAAGAAAAAAATAAAAAACAAACTGATGCAGAATTAGATGAAGAACTTGGACCAGAATTGAAAGAATTAAATGAATTAAATCAATAGGTAGGTTTGTTTTGTTAAAAAACAGTCTAAAGAAAATTTATTATAAATATAAATGAAACAATTCAGTACATATCAAAAATGGTATGAAGAATATGAAAAAGATTTATGTGTAATCTTTATACATCTAATGTCTGTTTTAAAAAGAAAAAACATGATATATAAACAACATTCGTTTGAGACTTTTTGTAAATTAATTTATAAAAAAAGTTCAAAATATTAATAAACATGAGTAGTGACAAAGACTATGTCAATGTCAATGTTGATAAGTATAAACAACAAAAGTATGAACAAGATAATGATGATTATGATTCATCTAACTCTCTACAAAACATAGAGTTAGATGAATCATATATTGAAGAAAAATATTATGAATTGACATATGAATGTGTAGCAGAAAGTTTATTTTTTATCAAAGACTATACAAAAGATACTGGTATACCAATAGCAGAAGAATTATCTTTTAGTGAATTATTTGATTATTTTTTTGATTGATTTTTAAGAAATAGTATTTCTTAAAAGACAGCTTGCAATCTTATTTATAATAATTTTTATTATAAATATCATTTTATTTTCTAGGTTTAAATTTTGATGGTATTTCCCGAGCAGATGCCTTGTTAGATGGCATTAGACATTCAACTAACGCTTTTTGTAATTCAGAAAGTTTAGAAAGATCACTAGGAACGATATCTTCTAAATCAATAGCTTCTACTTCGTCTTCACTTACTTCATCCTTTGGTGAAGGAGCCTTTGGAGAAGCTTTTTTTGGAGAAGGAGCCTTTGGTGAAGCTTTTTTGGGTGAAGGAGCCTTTGGAGACGGAGCTTTTGGAGAAGCCAGTTTTTCTATTTTAGAGTGACTTCCTACAAATGATTTTCCGTTATATTTTTTACGTTCAAGATCATCATAATAAGATTCATTTGTTTCTGGTACACATTTTTGGTTTTCTAAATCACATTCTTGTCCATCATCACAAGGTGCATCGTAATCACATTTTTTTCCATCATGTAAAGCCATTAAATAACTAAGAGAAGCATTTTCTTTGAATTTTTTGTCTTTTAACAAGTTTTTGTAATATTTTTCATCTTTAACAACTTCTTCTAAATCTTCTGCAAGTTTTATTCGGATGGCTTTTAATAATGCTTTAACAACTTCTTCTTTATTTTTTGCACTAGGTATAGGGACATTTTTTACATCTACATCACGAGAAGCAATATGATCCTTAACTTGTTGTAATTTTGATATGGTACCAGGAATAGCAGCTGTACTCATTTTATTATAATCTTTTACACTTTCAATGTTTTTACCGGGGTGATAACGAATAAGAATACCCAATAAATATTCTTCAGCTTTACCCTTGATAAAATTTGGACTAATCACTGGTTTAGGACTAGCAGCTTTAGGGCTAGCAACCTTAGGTTTAGCTGGACTAGCAACCTTAGGTTTAGCTGGACTAGCCTTTGGTTTAACAGGGCTAGCAGCTTTAGGTTTAGCAGGACTAGGTTTTCCTGGTGCTTTATTTAAACAATCCTTCAAGTAATGATACACATATAATGATATCATTTGATCTAAATCTTTTATTTCAGTAATTTTTTTAGCATACTTGGTTAGATTTTTTTGATCTTTGATATCTTTTAGTTCTTCTTTTACGTTAGAAACAGCTAATTTTTTCTCAATTTTTTTTAAATTTTTCATCAGCTTATCAAGTGCTATATTAATAGATTCAGCGTCATAGTCTTTCAATAAATCATTTTTATATACAGATGCAAGGTCTGCATATTTTGGTTTTACTGGAGAAGGAGCTCGTACTGGTGAAGGAGGTGGTGATTGATATTCAACTAAAACTTCTTCTGGTGAATGATATTCAACTACAACACTCTCTTCTTTTTTTGGGAAAGCTTTAGCCATTTCATCACATAGTTTTTCTTTAATTTCATTCTTTTTTGATTGGGTTTTTGCCGCTCCAAATTCTTTCCACGTTGTATTATAAATACGAGAACCTTCATCGGGATTAACTTTATCTTTTATTTGCATTAAAATAGATCGAAGTTCTTTCATACCTTCAGGTATATCGGTGTTTATAGCCATTAATGCGGCTTTATCATAGTTGATAGCCATTTATTTATAAATATATTTTTTATAAATAATAATTCAAAAATTTTATAAATTTACATCTGGACCTCGCATACGACGTTTTGGCATATTTTGAGACGGTTGTTCCTCATTCATACCACCAAACAAATTGCTACCAATTTTCTTCATAACCATTTTCGTAACAATAAAGATTGCTGCATTAATTAATATAGTAAATAACAAACGAATTTCAACGGGCCATTTACTACCTTCTGGCACGTAGTTCTTTTCACCTAATTCTATCAAAAGATGTTCATATTTATTCATATTAGAAATTTGCTGTCGCGTAAAGTCTTGCATATCAAATTTTAACCAATACCCAAGTACAAATTCAGTGATATAAAATCCTGTGATTAAATAACTTTTATAGGTTTCGATATTATTATCAACATTAACTTGTCTGATTGTACTATCGTAGGTACGTTGCATGGTTTGATAATCACTATGTATGGTAAATTCTGGAATGTTGGAATTTTTATATGATTTTTTCAATAATTCAAACTTGAATAAAAGTTCACGTTTCAAGTCTTCATCATCAAATGTATTAGGTACATCATTAATGACTTTTTTAGGTAAAAAGCTACCACCAGATATTTCTGACAAACGAGGAGCTGTATATATTTTTTCATCATCATCCCCAGAATGTTTACGATCACGATCATCTCTATCTCTGTCTCTATCTTTAGAACTAGAATCTTGCATTAATTCTCTTAACCGAGAAGATAAACCATCGTCTTCTGGTTGCTCACGTTCTTTTTCTTTATCATCATTTTCACGAGATGAACGTTCACGTTCTCGGTCACGTTCTCGATTATCATCATTATTTTCACGTTCTCGATCTTTATCACGTTCATTATCACGTTCATTATCACGATCATTATCACGTTCTTTATCACGATCTTTATCACGTTCTCGATTATCATCATTATTTTCTCGATCACGATCTTTATCACGTTCACGATCACGATCACGTTCTCGATCACGTTCTCGATCACGTTCTCGATCACGATCACGTTCTCTATCACGTTCACGATCTCTGTCATGCTCACGACTACGATCTTCACGTTCATCTTTGCGATCACGTTCTCGATCGTCGTCACTACGTTCACGTTCTTGTTCACGAATAGGTTGTTCTTTAGGACGATCTTTAGGTGCATATTCTTGATTTACTAAATCAGGTTTAATTTTTGTTTTATTCTCGATTAATTCTAAATACATATTAGGCATCCTAGGAAACCTCTTAGGACGATAAGGAGGTCTATCCGTAAAAAGTTTAGTAACGGTTATAATTGGTTTCCTCAACATTTTAATTTAATGAAAGAGCTTTAAATGATTAATTTATATTGTTAAATTGATTTTACAAGTATTATATCCAATTGAAAACAACTCTAATTTGTCTGAATGGCTTATATTAAATTCAAAAACTTTTGGAGCTAAAGAAAGCTGAAGTACTTTATAGCGATTTTTTGTTTTTTCAATTTGTAATGCTAATAACTCATTAATAGGTATCATAATAATAGTATAAAATTTATCAATAATTTTTTGATAATAATCTTCACTATCTTTTTGTTGTAAATTCAAAATGATAGGTATAGCATCATCATGTTCTGTTATAACAGAAAATGGACAATTGTCAACAAAACCGCCATCGACAAAACATTCATCATTATAATTACAATCATTAAAAATAAAAGGTAAACTACAAGAAAGACGCACTGCATCAATGCATAACATATCTGGAAAATTTTGATAAGATATATATTGTTTTTTACGTTGTGTAATATTATAAGTACAAGTATACAATATTTTACCGGTGTTTTGATATAACTGAAGTAAAGTAGGTAGATAACCGATTTTATCAAAAGACATTTTTTCTAAATGTTTTGAAAATATAGCAAAATCGTATAAACCTTCTCCCTTTAACACGGAATCTATACTTTTCATATCATATGTATCAAAAACTTTATTAGTAATCGTATATACTGTCATTTCAATGGGTGTGTATCCAATAGCTAAAAAATAACAAATAACTGCTCCAATACTTGTACCAGAATAGTATTTTACATTTTCATCAAATAATTTATTATCAACCATAGATTGCAATGCTCCAAGTAACCCAAATCCTTTTAAACCACCACCAGATAATACAATAGCATTATATAATGTTTCTTCTTTCACTATTTCAACTTTTACATTTGTTGTTTCTTTTTTTGTTTTTTTTTTTGTTTCTTTAGTTGTTTCTTCATTGTTTTCTTCTAATTTTTCCATTTTTTATAGATAACATATTTTTTAAATAAGCATGAAGGTTTTTATAATACATTTTTATTATAAAAAATTAGTTTGTTATTTATCAATGATACGTTTTAATAAAATGATACAAATAATAGCAAGTAATACAATGCAAACGATGTACATTGAATTATCGCAATTATAAAATTTAGAACATATTGGGCAATCTCGTATGTGAGTTGCAATACGCATACAAGAAATTTCAGGTTCTTCAAATGTTTGTTTACGTAAATAAGAAGGCATTTGTTGGGAAGGTTGTTGAAAAAATTGAGCGTATTGGTATTCTGGGTCAACAAATGTAGTAAAATCTTCACGAACTTGATTCATACCATTACCATGATTCATATTGTGATTCATACCCATACCCATGCTATGATTCATAGAATGATTCATAGAATGAGTTGGTGGTAATACGCCGCCATTCATAGCATAAGAATGATCTTTTTCGTGAGCCCTAATATGTCTATTTCGTATTTGTCCAGAAAACGCATCACGTTCTTGATTACCTTTTGAAATATAATCATCATTGTCACCACCACTAGATACAGCATCGGCATCAAATAAATCATCTATAAATGTAACATTTTTTGGCATATTTATTATAATTATAATTATTTATTTTTATTTATTGTTTTACCCCGTTTATCATTTCGTTATAAATTTTTTTTAATAATGAATCACCATCGGTTTCTACCAGATCGTGTAAAATAGAACGAAAAGTTGTAGTTTCTAAATGTGATTCTTGATGACTATTACTTTCGGTTTTTTTTAACATTACTTGATCTAATTGTATTTTTACACCTTTATCTACACATTCCTTGTATTCTTTTGTTTGTTTAAATGTTTTAAATTCTTCTTGTGTTGCTGTAATTTTTATTTTTAATGTATTTGTTAACGTTACATCTTTTGTTTTTGTAGATAAATCAGATATTGTAGTCTTGATCATTATTTTTTTAGGAACATTCAAAGGTATATCTTTTATAGATTGATCATTTGTATCAATAATAGAAACAACACGTTTATTTGTATCACCAAAAGCATGCTGTAATGGTGCACCAGGATAATAAATGTTTTTATCAACGTGTTGATTGTCATGAATGTGGCCACTGATTATTTGTGGGTAATTATCTTTCCATTCATCTCCTTGTGTAGAAATAATAGAACCCATTTTACAACCTTTAAATTCTTGATGAGCAAAAATCATGTTTACATTTGCCCAATCTTTTTCAATTGTTTCAAGTGCTTCAATAAAACGTCCTGGAAATACATAAGGACACAATATATATGAAAAGTTGTTATAGACTCGTAATAAAGGTTTGTCAATAACAGTTACATTTTTATAACTAGATAATACGTTCAACCAATGATTCGATGTTAAAAATTGCTGATTATTAATCATATCATGATTACCAACAAGAATATCAACAGGTGCATGCTTTAATAAATTCATTATAAATTCAAGAGTTTTATTTAATGCTTGTGTAAAAATACGTTCATGATAATGCATTAAATCGCCACCTATAATGATATGTTCAATAGCTTCATCTTTACAAATAAGGTTTAAATGGGTAAGAAGGATATCAACTTCTTCATGATTATCATTTTTGATATGTGGATCACCAATGAATAAAATTTTCATTTTTATTCATTTTATCTTCTTTATGTTTTATATTTCAATTTTATATTTAAATTTTATATATTTATTGCTGCTTATTATCTTTTTCTTTCAAGAGAAAATAAGTGTATAAGCCTGCAGCTGCTACACCGCATAAAGCAACTACATAGTAAATGTAATTTTCAACGGGTTTGGGATTTTGACTAACCATTTCGGAGAGCTTTTCTACCAAGTTATATCCATAAGCATGAAATCCCCAGTTGATTGCGCCGATTACAGAGATGTAAAACAATACGATAAACAAAACTTTTACGTGTTCGTTCTTCATTTTATATTAATAATAAAAAATAAAATAAAAATATTAAATAATAAATGATAAATGATAAATGAGTATAGTTAAAGAATTTTTATCGATACAACAAAACGTTCGTTTGTATCATTGGACAACTACCAGTTATAATCAACATATTGTTTCAGGTGAATTATATGAAAAATTAGATAATTTAATTGACAAATTTATTGAGACATTTTTAGGAAAATTATATAAAATTGAGTTTGACACAATGACAATAACGTCAACTCCATTGACACAAGATACTATTATAACGTGTTTAAAAAAGTTTAAACAATTTTTAATGGGAGAGTTACAGTTATTATTATCAAATGGAAAGCTAAAAAACAATGACTTGATAAATATCCGGGATGATATATTGGGTGAAGTAAATCGCTTTCTGTTTTTATTACGCTTAAAATAAATTTGTGTTTTCCATTATAATAAATAATGGAAAACACAGTAGAAATAGAAAATGCGACTGATAAAGACATTGAACAACTTTTTAAAGATTTAGAGGAAAAATCAATCAAAGAATTACATATATATAATAGTGTCTTGTCTTCACAAATAATATATAAATTATGTGAAAAACTATCTTATAACAAAACAATTAAATCATTAACAATTAGCTATTGTAAAATTAATGATAATGATTTAAAAATTATATGCAGGAGCCTGTTAGTTAATATAACATTAACTGAATTATGGTTATCTCATAATGAAATTTCTGATAATGGTACAGAATGTTTAAAAGATCTGTTGGGTGTAAATCAAACATTAAAAATACTTAATTTAAGTAATAATAACATAGGAAATGATGGTGCTTTTAATATTTCACAAGGTTTATTATTTAATACATCTATTAAGGAACTACATCTTTCAAAAAATCCTATAGATGAACAGGGTATTCAACAATTACGTGATTCTGTTAGATTTAATCCTTTTATTAATCGTCTTTCAGCTGGAGAAATGGTGAATTTAGTTCATACCGAATTTAAAGAAGAAAGGTCTTTAGCATATCAAGAATTTATTGAAAGCGATGAGTACAATGAAATGATAAAAGATTTATGTAATTCTATATTTGAAAATTATCCTACAGAAAGCATTAGTATAGTAAGACAATATAAAAATTCAATTGTAATAAATGTTTATAATAAAAAACTTATTGATTGTTTAAGTCAAAAAGTTCTAAAAATAAAAAAAACACCAAGTGATATGATGACAGTCATAAATTCTTTTTTTATGAAACCTAAAAAGGGTAAAAAATTATGAACAATTACAATTACATTTACATTTACAATTACATTTACATTTATCATACATATTATATGATAAATAGGGCTATTATTTTAATAAAGATAACCGTTGATATCGTATTTGTTCAGGCATTGTTTCATATTTAATATCAATTATATTTTTGTTTGATAATAGACCATGAATATTTTCATAATTATTCTCATTATATTTTATAGTAACATCAGGTATAACAGTTGGATCATGAATATTTTTTACAATATAAATATTCTTATCCATACGTAAAAAATAAGTATTTAAATCTTGTAAATTGTTATATACAATCGTGGTTATATCTTCTATTTTTTCAAGATCAACTGTATATAATAATATATTATCAAATGCATCGTAATCATTGATATTCTTATAAAAGTTTACAAATTCTTTTTTCGTATAATATATTTTTACTTCATCTGTTGCGTTAAGTATACGTAATTTTAATAAACAAACCAAACGTTTTAATGTCTCCATATTATTAATAATGATTTTTTCAGTAATAGTATAGTAACCATATTTTATCATTGTTTCATTATCTATAATAGATGAGGGTATGATTTCATAACGTGAATTTGGTATGATAACAACACTTTCATCTATAAAACTTTTTATGGTATGATTATCATTCATTGGTTTATTATTTTTGTGTATATAACTAGAATATACATATATAAAAAACTCCCCCAATATAGTTGCAATTCTGCTATTTTTTTGATAAGTTGTTAATTGGGTAGATGCATCTTTATTTTTAACATGTATAGTAAACATACCTAATTGTATCGTTGAAATAGACTCGATTTCTATTTTTAACGAAAAAAAGTCTTTAAAGTCAAGAATATTTTCTGGATCAGTTTCTATATACGATTTTTTTATAATAGGTAATGATAAAGGTGGAATAGGATTACATGTTAGATATATTTCTTTTTTTGTAGTTGGTAGTGTTAGAACAAGGCATCGTGTTTTTTTATAACTATCAAGAATTTGACCTGTAAAATGTTTTGAAAATATTTGATTCATAGGTGATGGTGAATAACGAATCAATGGTTTTTGTTGTCCAGATAAAAAGTAAAATTGTGTATATAAATCTATAAAAGAAATAGGAAAGTTTTCCATAAAAACACATTTGTCTTTTTCGACATCTTTTTCTATAAGTTCTCTCATTATTATTAACTCACATCGAAATTCTTTTGTTTTCTTATTTTGATTTTCTAAAATAAATATTGTTTTTTTGTAAGATGGTTTGTACTGTAAGTAAGGTCCTGAATGGTATGGCATTGATAAAGATGCCTCTTTTGATTTCCCATAATTCGAAAAAACATAAATATTACATTGAAAGGTATATTCCATAAAACGTATCCATCTTTTTGGGTCCAAGTACTTGGTTTTATCTTCAAAAAGTTGAATCATTTCTTCTAGTGTTAAATCAGGATTTTCTTGAGAAGATATAGTAAGATCACGAAGATTAATATCCGTTTTTATACCTGTAGCAGCTTTGATACAATCAAAAAAACTATGTTTTTCACTCGAAATACCTTGTCTATAGAAAACGATTTCATTCGTTGTAAATCTACCATATAAACTTATTAAAAACGTATTCAAGTTGTTTGGTAATGTTCCGATATGTTTAGCCAATACATTTTCTTTTCTTATTTCAGGTAAAAGTAACCGATCAAATGTTGTAATAATAGTTTGTTGAGCACCACTAATTTTTATTTTATTTCCGTAATATACATCAAGAAAATTATTAAAATTACGTTGTGATTTGAAACAACATGGTAAATATTCATAAGTATCCATGTTTTCAAGTTCATTTTCAAATAAACCTACATTTGGGTATTCTTTATTACCATAACAAGTTACACCATAAATTTCTTCATCTTTTTTTTCATCTTGTTTTGGAAACTTGATATAATAATTGCTTTTAGTAGGTTTTGTATCAACTATGTATTCTTTTAATTCTTTTAATTCAACACGTTTTTCATCTTTAATAAATGGTAAGATTTTAGGAAGACGTTTTGCTTCACATGATCTATTGTAATTTGCCGTATAAAAACTAGTATCTTTTATTTCTAATAGATCTTTATTTTTTACATCTTCAATATCTTTTTCTATAAGCGTAAAATCACTTAAAAACTCTTTATATTTTTGTATCAAATAGTTTTCATCTTGAGCTAAGAGTTCTTGATCACGTTTATATTTTTCTAGAATAGAATAAGGAGAATTTTTAATTGTAAAATCTATTACTGGTGCATGATGATACAATGTTAAAAATTTAGAAATTAAAGATACAAAATAATTTAGTGTTTCGATATCTTTAAATTTTGTAATACGTAAACGAGTGTAATAAGAACCAACAGGCAATGTTTTAGGAACTAAATTAAATTCTTTTATATCAGGATCATTTTGTATTACTTTTTTACAGATAATATTACATGATGTATCGCCTTTTTGCGAGCCTTTAAATTTTAATAATAATCCAGTTTTCTTTGTACTTGCTTTTACACTTTCATCTACATCAATAAATTTTGAAAAAACAGGATTGTTCATAATCATGTCACTTAACAAATACTTATTAAATCGTTGGTTTGGGAACAATACAATACCATCGATATCATATTCATTTGATGTACTACCAAAGGTGATTGGTATAGTAAAAATTTTTGTAATAAAAGATTTTAAATCAAATGGTATATCTACAAAAATACTAGCTTCTACTTGTAATACATTATCTTTTATAGACAGATAAGTATCAATATAATCTTTTCCTGTGTATACAATTAACAAAATTTTTTCCATACTGTCAAAGGTTTCCCATTTTTCGAATAAAGAGTAATCTTTAAATGTTTTGGATATTTTACAAATTTGTTTAAACATAAAAAAAGGTATATTATCATTACATTTAATAATACTAAAAATATAATCAAGCGATAATTCCTTTATGTTTGTCATGAAATCAACATTATATTTTTGTTTCTTAAATGCTGAATGTGGTTCTTCTTTTGTATCTTTTAATAAGTAATGTATAACATCATTTCGTTCTACATTATTTTTAAAACGTTTTTTTTCTTTTTCATAGTCTATTTCGAATAGTTTTCTATTATATTTTTCAATGCTATCAACAAGATAAGAAAGTTTATAAGTTTTTAAAAGTTCTTTCAAGTCTTCCAATTCTAGTTCTAATTCTATTGGTTCATCTTTGTTTATTTTAAAATAGATCCATAATTTTATAATTAGTTCCATATCAATTTGATTTTGTTTAAGAATAGCTTCATATTCTTTCATAAATGAAGAAAAATCTGCTTTATAATCTTTTATAATTGTTTCTATATTTTTTTCATCACTTTCTTTTTCAGTAGTTTTAATCAACAGTTCAGGAAGAGTATTATGATATTTAGCAAAACGATTTTTATAGTCTTCTTCTGTATCAGTAGAAAATTGAGGTATCTCCATCTTTCATTTATTTATATAAAGTTTATTTATATAAATTTAGTATAGTATATTAATTAAAATCTGCATCATCGTCATCTATATCCTCATTTTGTTCACTTTGTTCATCGCCATAACCTTCTTGTTCTTTATCTTCATCGTCTTCATCTTCATAGCCACGTTCAATGTCATTTTTATAAAAGTCTTTAATATATTCAGCGTCTTCGTGGTCTTCTTCCATAACTTCTCCTTCAGCTACAAATACTAGTTCTTGTTCTTGCTCTTTTTCTTCAATCATATTTTCATTCGTAAGAGACAAAATTTGTTCAAATGTAAGTTTACCTATGTTTGAAAATAATAAAATTCTACTTATTACATCGCTTATTACAAAATTGTTTATACTTTTAGAGATTGCATCTACACATTGTTCTAATATAGAAGCTAATGAAGAAATATTGTCCATATCAAATCGAGACGTTATAAAAGGTATAATAATTTCTTCATATTCTAAGTTTGATATACTTTTTTCTATATTAACATTATCATTTGACAAATACATTAAACGAAAAGCGAAACGTATAGTCTCTTCATTTAGTATAAAAGGTTCTTTGTATTCTTGTATCGTTTTGTCTCTTTGTACACCAAAAGGTGTTTTTAAAGTATTTAATGTTTCAAATATATTTTTAAATGAAGCTACAGCTAATGCTTTTACTTTACATTCTTGAATAATTATTGGTTTTAGTGTTAATTTTAACAATACATAAAATATCTTTTTACCCTCATTTACATCTTTTCGTTCAACGATAAAGTTATTTGACAAATCACTAAAATGGTAATTATATGGAACTTTTAATATAACAGTATTTGTATGACCGCTAACGAGTAATCGTTTTGATACATCTTTAATATTTACATTATCTAAAAAGAGTTCAAATTTATTTAACCCAGCATCTTTATAACTTTTACCTCCCCATGGTGCATCTATATAAATAAATGATGATTCTTTAGGTAATGTTGCTAATAAAAAGTTAAGATTATATGTCTTTATTTGGTCTGATTTTTGAAATGATGCTACATTTTGTTCTAATAGTTGATATGTTTTTTCATTTAATTCATAAGAATGAATACTAGCTTTAGGAAATAGTATACTAAAATTAATACTATCAACACCAATATGA